>Ga0208179_1000253_pt1 | contig 38706 bp, 48 predicted proteins | sample Malvired_Geostar_FD_184238 | JGI IMG/M metagenome (GOLD analysis project Ga0208179, IMG submission 184238) | Marine viral communities from the Global Malaspina Expedition - Malaspina viral metaG DeepMed_Geostar (SPAdes) (version 2) | ecosystem: Environmental > Aquatic > Marine > Oceanic | place... | reverse complement strand
CTGCTCCGGTATCGGTGTCGGCTTATACTATAAATCAATTAGTAGTGGTATCTTTTGCTTCCATAACTGATATGACTGCAATAACAGGAAGTTTTTCAACAAAAGTTTCTTCTGCAGCAATGGAAATAAGTGGAGTTGTAAGTGGTTCTTCAGCTGTCTTTAGTGGTATTGTTAGTGCAGCTTTTGACGGAGCTTTAACAGGTGATGTCACAGGTGATGTTACTGGTGATGTAACTGGTGATGTCACTGGTGATGTAACTGGAGATATAGATGGAGCTAGTGGTAGCTTTAGTACAGGAATTAGTTCTACTGATATAGTAGGAGTTACTGGAAGCTTTACTACAAAAGCTTCAGCAGCAGCTCTTGAAATAAGTGGAGTTGTAAGTGGTTCTTCAGCAGTATTTAGTGGTATTGTAAGTGCTGCATTTGACGGAGCTTTAACAGGAGATGTTACTGGTGATTTAACAGGAGATGTTACTGGTGATTTAACAGGAGATGTTACTGGAGATATAGATGGTGCCAGTGGTAGCTTTAGTACAGGAATTAGTTCTACTGATATAGTAGGAGTTACAGGAAGCTTTACTACGAAAGTATCTTCAGCAGCAGGAGAGTTTAGTGGAGATGTGTCGGCAGCAGATGTTTATACGAGTGCTGTAGCGGCGGGAGTAAATACCCTTTTAGGTAAACAGATTCATATTGGAACTGCAGCAGTGGCAGATGTGGTGAGTTTAACAGACGCAGCAACTATAGCAGTGGACTTTAATGTAGGACAGAATTTTGCTGTGCAGTTAGGAGGAAATAGAACGCTAGAAAATCCTACTAATTGTGTAGCAGGACAAACAGGTTCTATTTTCTTAGAGCAGGACGGCACAGGTTCACGTACTTTATCTTATGGTTCCAGTTGGGATTTTGCAGCAGGAACAGCTCCTACATTGACTACAGATGGAAGTGCCATTGATAGACTTGATTATATTGTTTATACGTCTACTGATGTACAGGCTATGGCTACGTTGAATTTAAGCTAGGAGATAAAGAGTGTTTCAAAATAATGTATTAGCAGGAGCGGCAGCAGCATCAACTGGTGCCTACACGATAGATAACTCCTGTCGGTTTAACGATGACGATAGTTCATATCTTTCTAAAACTCTTGGCACAGCAACTGATGCCAATAGATGGACATACTCTACTTGGTTTAAACGAGGAAATCTCATCAGCAGTGGTCCTGCCCCATCTATTTTTACAGCAGGGTCAGGAGCTGGAGATACCGACCGTGGAGATATAGTTATATATACTGATAATAGATTAGCAGTTAGTGGAGGTAGTACAATTTATAGAGTTACCACTCAGGTGTTTAGAGACCCTAGTGCATGGTATCATCTTATTGTTGCCGTCAATACCGATGAATCTGGAAATGATATGATTAAGATATATATCAATGGTTCACAGATAACAGCATTTGATACGACGAATAATCCATCAAGTGGAGCAAATACGGGGATTAACACTGCAGTAGCACATGATATTGGTTTGCAAAATCATGGAGGTGATGGGTTGTGGGATGGCTATATGTCCGAAATCAATTTCATTGATGGACAACAGTTAACCCCATCTAGTTTCGGAGAAACCAATGACGATGGAGTTTGGATTCCTGTAAAATTTAGTGGTACATATGGTGACAATGGGTTTTTTCTGGCATTTGGGGATTCATCAGCTTTAGGCGACGACACCTCCGGCAATACTAATGATTGGACGACTTCGGGATTAGCTGCTGCTGACCAGATGACGGATACACCTACAAATAATCAAATAACTTATAATCCATTAAATAATCAAAGAAGTGGTGGTACCCTTAAAGATGGTAACTTAGTTTATAACGGACCGGGTACACGGACAATGGTATCATTATCAGCTAACCTTCCTCCAACTGGTAAATATGCAGTAGCCTTTTCGACAAATAATGTCGCCGCTAATAATGGATGGAATTTTGGAATTACGAAATCCAACAACACTAATTTTGGTGATGCGGCTGGAAGCAATGAGGATGTTGGTGCAAGTGATGGTCTTAATATGAATCCATCTTCTTCTAGTTTGTATTTATATGATTATATAAATAGTTCAAGTATTAACCCTAGTCAGGCAATAACAACCTCTGATGAATTTTGGATGGCCGTTGATATGGCTACTGGTAAGTGTTTTCTGGGTATTTATGATGCAAGTGCTACAGCAATGGTATGGATAGCTGCTGATGCAGGTAAAGATGGAAATCCAGCTACGGGAGCAAACCCATCGATAACTATATCAGACATGATTGGAAGTACTGAGTATACGTTTGCTGTTGGAGCCAAGGCTCCTGTTCTAACATTAATAAAGTCTGCTGATATATCTGGAACAACACCAACTGGATTCACTTATTTTGAAAATGTTGCAGATTTCCCTGCACCAACCCTCAAAGACCCATCGACTAATTTCCAGACACAACTCTATACGGGAAATGGGACTGCCATAGGTTCAGGTGGTAAGGCCGTCACATTTACTGGTAACTCCAGTATGCAACCTGATATTGTATGGATTAAAAATCGAGATGCTGCGGACAATCATTCTAATTATGATGCCGCAAGAGGTACCACCAAGTTACTGGAAATAAATAGTACCAATACTGAAACTACAACAGCCGAAGGAGTGACGACATTTGGTTCAGATGGTTTTACAGTTGGTAGTTTAGCTGCTGTTAATACAAATACTGAGGATTATGTAGCATGGTGTTGGGCCGCTGGTAATTCAGGAGCATCAAATACTGCTGGTAGTATCAACACCACAACCACCTATGTAGATGCGACGGCTGGAATATCGGTTAGTACCTATACAGGAAACGGAAGTGGTGGAGCTACTGTTGGTCATGGTTTAGGAACTACTTTAGATACTGTATGGATACTGCCTCGTAGTAATGGAGATAATCATCTTGTTTCTAATTGGGAAGATGGTATTACGGCTTTTACTGAAGATTTGAATCTTACTAATGATAATGCTGCTACTACTTCTGAACATATTACAGGAGGTTCTTCTACGACTTTTACAATAGATTCAAATAATAGTGTTAATGGTTCTGGAAGAACATATGTGGCATACTCTTTTGTAGGGATAGACGGCTTCTCTAGATTTGGCACATATACTGGAACCGGAAATGCAGATGGCCCTTTTGCTTACTGTGGATTCAAGCCATCACTTGTTATTATTAAAAAAGCATCTGCTGCTGATGGTTGGATTATGTTTGATAATAAAAGAAATGCGTATAATTTAACTGACCTTACATTAAGAGTTAATGGCACTGATGTAGAGGCAACTGATTCACAAGCAGCAATCGATATTTTGTCCAATGGGTTTAAAGTTAGAGTTAGTGGAAGTCGAATTAATGTTAGTAGCGGCTCTTTTATATTTATGGCATATGCAGAAAACCCATTTGGTGGTGATGGTGTAGCTCCAGCACCAGCACGATGATATGATTAAGAAAATATTTTTAATATTATGTTTGTGTTTATTATCAAATATAACTTTAGCAAATGAAGGAGAACCAGTTTTTAATCCCTGTGGTCTTAATGGACTTCAACGTGATGGATTAACTTCTTATTTTTATTATAAGTTTTCAGCACAGCATAAAGATTTATCTTTAGAAGAAACACAATATTTTTTAAAAAGTATAGAACAGGAAGATTCGAGAATAAGTAATGTAAGAATTTTTAAGTCTCCGCATCGGGATGGATATGCAATTATTGCGTCATATCTATTTCAAAATTTCTTGGGAGGAGAAGTTCTGGTAGAATTATATTGCATTGAAAGAGTAAATAAGTCTCCAGTACTTTATGTGACTGAAGAAGGTTTGCGAAAGTTCATCGGAAAATCGTATGACGAAGTGAGGTAAAAATGTTTAAATATCAAGAAAAAACAATTAGACCGGGAAAGGCATGGACGGATATAAATGGCGTTCAGCACCCATCTAATTGGCATATTTGGTCTGCTGAGGAAAAAGCTTCTATAGGTATTGAGGAGATAATTGAAGAATCTCCACCAGATAGTAGGTTTTATACATGGTCTCAAAATAAAGATGGTACTATCAATAGTTCTGAAAAACCTGTCCAAACTGTAAAAGATAGTTTCGTGGACCAAATAAAGAATACTCAGAATTCACTGCTATCCTCTACAGATTGGGTAATTATTCGTAAAGCGGATAGTGGAAAAGCTATTCCTGCTGATTTTCAGACTTATAGAGATTCTATTAGAGCTAAAGGAGATGAAATGGAAGCAGCTGTTACAGGAGCTGGCAGCATTGCTCAATTAGAAGTTCTTCTTCTTACTTGGGATGAAGAGGGCAATAAAAGTGGAATTCTTTTTGATTGGCCTAAAGCTCCTTGGGATGAAGAGTTGTAAGGAGAAATAAACATGGCTTCCACCTACACAAGTCGTATCCGACTGGAATTACAGGGAGATGGTGAAAATCCTAATAGTTGGGGAACCATTCTTAATGATAATGTTATTAACTTAATTGATTCTGCGATTGCGGCCTATACTACCGTTTCTCTTTCTTCTGTTGATAAAACTTTATCAAACAATGATGGTGCTGCCGATGAAGCACGGTCTGCTATGCTTGAATTTGTGGGTACGGTTAGTTCTAATGTTAATGTTGTTATTCCCGGTAATAGTAAATTCTATTTGATAAATGATAAAACAGTTCGCCAAAGTTCCAGTACCATTACCGTCAAAACAGCAGGTGGTTCAGGATATGAAGTAGGTACGAGTGCTACTAGAATTCTTATATGCGATGGAGTGAGTGTCTTTGAAGCTGGTGCTCCTTTAACCGCTGCTGTATCATTTACTACAGCTACAATTAATACTCTAACTGCTACCAGTATTACTACCAGTGTTATGTCAGCGACAGGTCCAGTAACTATAGCAGGTCAGTTATCTGCAGCAGGAGCTACTTTTAGTGGAACTGTATCGGCAGGAGGAGAAATTATAGCTACTACTATTGGTATTGGAACTGCTTCTCCTTTGGGACAATTGCATATCACAGCTAATGCTATAGCAGATAAAGTATCTTTAACCGATGGAGCTTCTATTGCAGTAGATTTTGGAACAGGACAGAATTTTGAAGTGCAGTTAGCTGGCAATAGAACTTTAGAAAATCCTTCTAATTGTGTAACGGGACAAACTGGTTCTATCTTTTTAATTCAGGACGGCACAGGTTCACGTACTTTATCTTATGCTGCAAACTGGGATTTTATAGGCGGGACAGCTCCTACTTTGAGTACGTCTATTGATTCTGAAGACCGTCTGGATTATATTGTAAGAACTTCTACGGATGTACAGGCAATTCTAACTAACGCGTATACTTAATGTCTTCGACAATGGCAAAATTAGTGAAGTTAAACTTCACACCGGGCATTCATAGAGAATCTACGCAGTATGCTGAAGAAGGAAACTGGTATGATACTGACCACGTAAGATTTAGAGATGGAAGACCTGAAAATTTACGGGGATATGTTAAAAAGAGTTCGACTGTTTTAACAGGAACAGCCAGAGATTTAATTACATGGGCCGATAATAGTACTTTTAAAAGAGCGTCATTCGGAACTGAAGCAAAACTGTATGAATTTAATGGAGATACTGTTTTTGATATTACTCCTATTCGAGGGAAAACCAGTACAGGTGATAATACATTAGCTATAGTTACTATTGATGGAACGAATAATGGCTTCTCTACTGCTGCAGGTTCGGTAAGAGTTTCTGTTTCAGCCTCTAGTCATGGTGCAGAAACAGGAGATTTTGTAGCTTTTACATCTGCTACTACGATTGGAGGAGCTATTGATTTAGGAAATAGAACTTATCAGGTTTCAGTACTAAATACTAATTCCTTTTCTTTTGATGCATCAGTGACGGCCAGCAGTACAGAAACGGGAGTAGGCACAGCTACCGCAAATTTTTATTTACATACAGGAACTTCTGTAGCTATTCAGGGATTAGGTTGGGGTGCTGGTGTATATAATGCTGGAGTTTCATCTACTGGAAAAAGAGCTTTTAATGAAGCAGCTACTTCTTCTGCTATTATTTTCAGAAATACCCAATGGACGATTGATAATTGGGGTGAAGATATTGTTGCTTGTAGAAGGGAAGGAAGAATTTATAATTGGGATACATCACAGGGACCTACTACTCGTGCAGCTTTGATTAGTGCTTCTCCTAGTGTAAATAATTATGTTATTGTGTCTCCTAATGACCGTCATTTAATAGCTTTAGGAAGTACAGAATTTGCAACTGGAACTTTCAATTCTATGCTGGTTCGATGGTCTGACCAGAATAATTTTGATAATTTTACTCCTTCTATCAGTTCTACATCGGGAGAGAATGTACTGGCCGATGGTTCGGAAATTGTAGGAGCAACACGTTCCCGTAGTGCTATTAATATCTGGACAGATAATGCTATGTGGTTGATGCAGTTTGTAGGACCACCTTTTACTTTTAAGTTCCAGCAGATGGGAACAAATTGTGGTTTGATTGGGCCTCATGCAGGAATTGATTATGCAGGTCGTTCTGTGTGGATGGGAGAGGATAATTTCTTCCTCTTTGATGGGCAGTTACAGGTACTGGATTGTACTGTAAAGAAATATGTTTTTGATAGATTGAACAGGTCACAAACGGACAAAATATATGCGGGTATTAATTCGGAATTTAAGGAAATAATCTGGTTATATCCATCATCAGGACAAAATGAATGTGACAGTTACGTCATTTTCAATCCAGATGATAATTACTGGACTTATGGAAGTGCTATCTGGACTACTTATGAAAGTCAGGAAACCTATGATAATACGATAACGACAGGCGTGTCCGGTACTGAGTCATTCCTGTTTGATAATGAACCTGTAAGTATATTTACTGCAGATGGAGAGCCAATTTCATTCTTTATCGAGTCAGCTTATTTTGATATTGATGATGGAGATGAGTTAATGTTTATGGACCGTATGATTCCTGACTTTGATATCAATGATGGAACCGTTACCATAGAGATTGCTTCACAGGAATTTCCAGTAAATAGTGAAATAATTAAAGGACCGTTTGATGTTACCAACACGACCCAGAAAGTAGATTTTAGAGCAAGAGGCAGACAAGCAAAGGTAAAAGTTTCTGCCAACTCAGCAGGAACATCATGGAGATTTGGTTCTCTGAGAATGGCAATGCAGCCTGATGGCAGGAGATAATGGCTAGATATTCATTATTACCTTCTTTTGCTTTTTCTTATCGCAAAAAGACAGCAGAAGATATTTATAACACGATTAGAAGATGGGGAGCAGCTGTAGTAAATGAATTGGAATACAGAGACCAGCAGGTAGATGCAACACCAGCTAGTCATATTTACACAGTTGTAACCGTAACGAGTATAGGACGACCACTGGCAGGAGACATTGCATACTCAGCAAGTACAGGTAAATTCAAGGGATATGTAAGTTCTGGTGCTACAACGGAATGGCAAAATTTAAATTAGGATAGTAACATGTATACATATGGATATCAAGGCGGAAGTTTAATGGGACCAGTAAATGTAGGAGGGCCGGGAACTTCTCCTACAACTGTTACAGGGCCAGCTTCTTCAGGAGGTTTGGAGTCGTTGCTTCAGAGTAATCCTCAATTAGCTGCTATTCTTCAACAAATATCTAATCGTTCAGTGCCTGCAGGGCATCCCCAGACCAATGCTTCACTACAGGCGGCTGGTGGACCTTCTCTTCCTCCTATTGCTGCTCAGACTGGAGGGTTTTTTAACAGGGGATTGAACACGTTATCCGTAAATCCTGAAGAACGCCATATTCCGAGGATGACTCAGAATCAGATTCCAATGCCACAAGCCCATCAGTTTGGAGGGTCCTATCCTTCCAATGTTCTTAGAGGAGAAACTTATTTACCGCCTCCGTTGGCTAGTTCAATGAGAGGTTCTGTCTCTCCTAGTCCTATCAATGCATCCAATATATATGCTCAGAATACAAGACCTCAATCCAACTACATGAACCCATCAGGAATTTACTAACATGGCTATGTATATGAATAGAGATGCTCCCGGTAGCGGTCTTGCCAGTTTAATGGCAATGCAGGGGAGAATGGGAGACACAGAACTCGTTCATATGAATCCAATGGAAGTCAAGATGTTCGATGCTATGACTCCCGGTGGATTGACACGAAATCCCAAGACAGGAGCACCTGAAGGCTTTGCTTGGTGGTTGCCCATAGCTGGTGCTGCCATTGGTGGTCTTGCTGGAGGAGCAAGAGGTGGAGGATTTAAGAATGTCTTAAAAGGCGCGGCATTAGGTGGTTTACTGGGTTTAGGTGGTGCAGGATTTATGAGTGCCACTGGTCTTGGGGCTACAACTGCTGGAAGTATAGGTTCTCCGTGGGGGCCATTCTCTGGTCTACAAGGATTATTTGGTACTGGTGCTGGTGGTCTTAGTAGTACGTCTACTCTTGGTGGTCCAAATGTATTAATGGGAGGACAAGCAGCAACACAATCTGCCCTTCCACTTAGTAGTGTTCCTCATACAATGGGAATGTTTGGAGGAGTGTCTCCTCAAGCTGCTTTACAGGGTGCTACTGGGGCGGGAGGAACATCTATAGTTCCAGCTACAATTAATCCATTTATAAAGCCTTCTCCTGCTGCTGCATTTGAATCTACTATTCCAAGTCCAATAGCACCTACCTTTTCTACTCCTGAAGCACTGAGATTATCGAATGCTGAACAAGTAGCTAAACAATCTGCACAACCTAATTGGCTTCAAAAGCTGTTTGGAACATCAAGTACTACAGGTAGAGAACCAGTTGAAGGAAAAGCAGCAGAACAAACATGGTTGCAAAAGAATAGATTACCTGTCTCTGTTGGAGTAGGAGCAGCTACTTTACTAGCTGGTCAGCAACCTCCGACATTTGAAGGATTGGAAGATGTTGATGATAGAAGATTCATACCTTCTAAACCTATCAGAGGAAGAGCACCTAGACGGGCAGTTAAATTTACTGCTGATGAGGGGGAAGAATTACTTACTCAAGCGGGAGGACCGGGTTTATTTCTTGAAGATATAGATATAGAAGAAAGCGGAATTGCACCTGTTGGGCAAGCTACTGGTGGATTGATATCCTTACAAAGTGGTGGTGCTCTTGCTAATCAAGGAAGATTTGAAGACAACACACTTATGGGTGGTCAGGTAGCCCATATCAGTGCAAGAGAAGCTGACCTGCTCAAAAGAATGGGTGGTGCTGCTACTATAAACCCTGAGACTGGGCTGCCCGAATACTACTTTACAGGGGTAGCAGGAGGACAGTCTGCTGCTGCTGCTGGTCCAGGTGCTGGTATCGGTTATGGCGGTGCCGCACACACGTCAGGAGGAGGCCAAAGCAGTAGTGGAGGCGGCGGAGGTGACAGCGGTGGAACGACTACTACTACTACTCCTACTACTACTGACGGTGAGACAGCTACTGTTTTAGCTAATGTTGCTCTTAACGCTTTACAAGGCCCAACAACTACTCAGACTAGGGCGGGACCGCAGACATCATGGGCTGCTCCATCCGGTGAGGGGGGTAATCTCTCGCTTGGGAATGTTACTCAAGGTTTAGGAACTCAGGGTATGGGATTTGCTGTTAGTCCCGGCACTACTTTTGGTCCTCAAGGAGTGGGTCTAGGTGGAGTAGGTTTTCAAGCAGGAGGACAAAGTTATACTAGTCCTAATTATGCTTTAGGACCACTAGCTGAAGGTACATCTAATGTTTTTGCTCCCGGTCTTACTTATTCTCAGCAAGGAATAGCTGGTCCTTCTTCTCCATACGGAGCAGGTGAAACTTCCAAAACTTTAAGTGGAGCAGGTCCCGGCTTAGGAGGTTCTGGAACTCCTAGTTTCTCGCAAAGTTTCCAAGGTATATTTGGTACTCCCGGCGCTGATGCAGGACCACTTGCACAGGCTTGGGGTATAGCTAGTAAGCTTGGTCCTCTTGGTATGTTGTCAAGTTTTGTAGCAGATTCAATGGCGTTAGGTGAAGGCACTAGCTGGTCACCTGGAATGCAGGCACAAGCACAAGCAAATGCTGCAGCACAGACAGCGGCTACTGGCCGACAGGGAACGGAAATAAAAGAAAGTGGCTTAGAGCCTGTCAACCAAGGTGGTCTGATAGGCTTGGCTCAAGGTGGTACGATTGCCAGACAAGCTGGTGGTGGTGCTTGGACAGGAAGTGGAGTTGTCGGGGCTAAACCACCTCCTCCCGGTTTGACATACGTGCCGGGAATGGGAGCGATGGGTGGTCCTAAATTAATGTCAATAGAAGATGCAGGTGGACTTTATACTACAGAGGGTGGGGTTAGGGCAGCTCCCGGTTTTATCCCAGCAAGTCAATTACCAAGTTCAGGAGGAGGTGGAGGAGCGCCAGCTCCAGAACCAAGTGAAATCAGAGGACGTACACCGCGTACTTATATAGGACCGACTACGGAACAGGAGATATTTGAGTATGCTACCGGAGTTAGGCCCGGTGGATTTCCTTCATTCCTGAGCGGTGCCTTTACTTCAGGTGGTCCTCAAACAGAACAGGCAGTCGTAGACCAGTTTATTGGAGCAGGCACATCTCCAACTACAGGCTCAACTACCAGTGAACAGGAAATAGTAGACCAATTCATAGGAAGTGCTCATGGTGGTTCTGTCTTTGAAGGACAGGTACATACTACAGGAGATGGGATGTCTGATGACCGTCGTTTTGACATTGTGGAATCACAACATCCAGGAGGAGGTATGGGTTTCTATAAAGACACAGGAACGGATGCTGTCATAGCAAGAGATGAGTATGTCTGGCCTGCCGATGCTGTAGCAATGCTTGGCAATGGAAGCAGCAATGCAGGAGCAGACATTCTTGATAATGCAGTTAAGAATATTAGATATGCTTCTACAGGACAAACGAAACAGGTGAATGAGATAGACGGGAAAAAAGAATTGAATAAGGCTCTGACCGCCTAGAATGATTGTTTACAGGGCAGAACCTAAGTATATTGATGTTCTATGGCCGCATGCAGAACCTCTCTTAGAGAAAGCAATTCGTAGGACCATAGGAGAGGTTGGTTTAGAAGATGTAAAAGGATGGCTCAAGACAGACCGTCAGCAATTGTGGTTGATACTGGATGAAGAAGAGCAGGAGATTATCGTAGCATTTACCACAGAGATTTATGTTTATCCCAATCATAAGCATTTAAGAGGTCACTTGTGGGGAGCAAAAAGAAACACTATGAAGAAGTGGATGGATATCTGGAGTGAACCTGTTGAAAGATTTTGTAAGGAGAATGGTATCAGCCACATCGAGACTGCTGGAAGAGATGGCTGGACCAGAGCGTTACGCAACAAAGGCTACAAAAAATACTACACTGTGCTAGTGAAGGAATTAAAAGATGATTAACACCAAAGAATTAGTTTCCACCTTTTCAATACCTGAAAAGATTGCGTTGTTACGAGATTTATACAACGATATTACAGGCTATGGGGAGGAAGGAGATACAGAACTTGCTCATGTAAATATATTTGAAGCAGGTGTACTCAAATCCTTGGGAGGTTCAGGAACTATCAATGAAGTAACTGGATTGAGAGAGTATAAAGGAGGCGGTGGTGGTGGACAGCAGCAACAACCTGCTGTAACAAGTACAACTCAAACAGCGGAATTCCCTCCTGAGTTACGTCCTCACATAGAAAGAATAACTGGCGAAGCAGAAACTGAATATGATGTTGCTCGTGATGAAGGTTTTATTCCTTTTGGTGGTCCTCAGATTGCAGGTTTCAGACCGGAACAGTTACAAGCACAGGAACTGGGACGGCAACAGTTTGGTACAGGGTTGGCAGGTACTGCTCTAGGTGACCCAAGCACTTACTACCAGCCTGCATTGGGAGCAGGACTTCAGGGCGTCACTGATATTACTTCAGAACAGATTCAGGAACGCATCAATCCTTTTCAACAGAATGTAATTGATATCGCTACCAGAGAAGCACAACGTCAGGCTGACGTAGAAAGACAACGTATTAATGCCGAAGCTGTAGGACAGGGAGCTTTTGGAGGTTCCCGCGCAGGGGTCCAGCAAGCAGAGGCAAGCCGTAATCTGCAACAGAACCTTGCCGATATACAGGCCAGAGGTCTTTATGGTGGATATGACAGGGCTGTAACATCTCTTGAGAATGAAAGACGTAGGCAGCTTACAGGTGCTCAACAATTAGGAACACTGGGTGAAATTGCAGCTGACAGGTCACGCAAACAGATTGCAGGATTGTCAGGTGTCGGTGAAGTTCAGCAAGCCCAGCGTCAACAGGCTCTGGACTTGGCTCGTCAACAGTTTGAACAGGAAAGATTCTTTCCCAAAGGTGAACTACAACAATATCAATCTATTATTCGTGGCCTACCTCAATCTGCTGGATTTACGCAAGTACAACGACAGCCTATCATACAGACTCCTTTGTCTTCACAGTTACTGGGTGCAGGTCTTGCTGGTCTTAATATTTATGGTCAGAGCGGAGGGTTCGGTGCTCGTAAAACTGGAGGTCAGGTAGGTTCCTTTGCAAATGGAGGTATTGTATCTTTACAAAGAGGTACTCTTGAAGAAGCAATGGATGTGGAAAGAAGTGGTCTTGGAGAGGCAATAGAAGAGAAAGGTGGGATGCCTAGTTGGAGAGATATTATAGAAATGATGGGTAGATTACAAGGTGCTGGTGCTTCACCTTTTAGTGGTACAAATGTATCCACTGCTGACGTACACGAGCAAAAAATTCCAGTAACTGGCGTTTATGAAGAACAAGAACAAGAAGAAGTAGAAGTAATGGATGAACCGATACCTTACTTCCCAACTCGTGAAAAAGCCACCACGGAGGAATTACCTTCTAGTTATCCCGGCAGCTTTTCACCACCCTTTACCAATTTGGAGAAATATCAGAATCTCCTGAAGGGTTATAAAGGAGCGCAAGATAAGTGGACTACTGGCTTTGGAGGTGCCTCTCAGGCGCATGCACGGCTTGTAGAAGGAGCTAGGAGTGCCAGAGGTGGTCTGGGTGCCTTTAATCAGCCAACTATCTTAGAACAGCTTACAGCGGCTATGGGAGGTGCTGGAGAAGCACTTCGACAAAGGGCAGAGTCTGAACAGGCTCGAAAGTTGGCAACAACTAAGGAACTAGCTGATATTGATGCACAGCAGGCGAAAGCAGCTGAAGATAGAAGACAGTTTGAGCTTAAACATGGTCTAAGAGAAAGAGAGGTTACTGCTGCAGAAGCAGAAGCAGGTGCTCCAGCAAAGTTTGCACCAACTGCCTCTATGAACAAACAGCTGGCTACGTACTATGGAAGGAAATTAACAGACTTTGCAACAGACAATAATGAGGACATAGTAGATTTTGGTCATAGAATTAATAGTGTAGCCAGTGCTCTAAATGATAATCCTAGATTTAATGACAGGAATCAATTTGATAAAGGTAGTAAGGCTGCTGAATTGGTATCCTTAGCATGGGACCCTAAACAAAGAATGTGGAATCCTGATATATATGAGACAATTCTTTTATCGGCACAGCACGCGGCTGCTGGTACTATAGACGAAACTTTTAATGTTCCTCCATTGATAATAATAGAAAACTTTGCTAAGAAGGCCCAAGATAAATATCCTAATGACCCTGAGGCACAATCAGAGCACTTTTTTGGTCTGATGTTGCAGGCTTTCAGAAGCTTAGATGTAGACATACATGGGAAAGCTCCTGTGGACACGGAGGGAAATCCCATTGGACCATAGGAATATCGTAAAATGATTGATTATCGTCCCACACCCGGCTTTGATTTTTCTTTAGATGTTATTACACCTGAAGTGGCAGACCAGTGGACTGAAGCTGCTGAAAAGGTTGCTGTCGAGCGAGCGCGAATAAGAGGACCTGAACCTGTTACTTTTGGAGAAAAGGTGGACCTGTTTGGTACTGAATCTGTCAATCTTTTTTATGAAGCAGTTGCCAGAGCAATTCGAGGAACGGCATCTCTTGGAGGTCCCGGCGGTCTGGCACCCGGTTGGCTAGATAAAGAAGATATGGAAACTCTGGATGAGAATATTAATACAGCCAGAGATTTTCTACGTGGTCCTTCTCCTTATTATGCAGGACAGAAAAGATTTACCATTACTCCTCTTGGGGGAGCCGGGGCAGAGGTAGGAAGTTATATGATTCCTTACATTGGTGCGAGACGAGGAATTCTACAGGGACTTAAAGGATTTCCAGAATTAGCTAAGAAATATAATGCTCTTTCTCGTAAACAAAAGGTAGGTGTAGAAGCTATGGGTTTTGGGCTTTCTGATTTTATAGTAGCAGACCCTTCTGACCTTCATACTTTTGGAGATTACTTAGGAGGCCCCACTGCCATTAAACCTGATGACAGTGTAATGGAGAAGAAGGCTAAAGTATTCGCAGAAGGTGTGGTATTTGGCGGCACTATCTCAGGAGCAATGCATGCTCTATCCAGAAGCTTGTCAAAAGGCAAACCGCCCATATATAATACTGACCCTAAATCTCTTCGCAGAGGACAAAAAGCTATAGACCCTGATGACGGTGCTGAATATACATGGGTAGGTGCTCAATGGGTAAATGATTCTACAGGAAGAGTAGCGGCTAAAAAGGTAGGAGAAAAATTAACTTTTTTTGTTCTTAATCCTGATGCGGATAGAATAGTTGCTCAAGCTGCCGCAGAGGTTGCTGACCCACTAACAGCTCAGAGAGTAGAAGTTACTTTTCCTAGACTGGAAGAGGGAACTGTACGTACTTTAGGAAATACAAGGTATGCGTGGAGAGGTGCTCAGTCTTTTGAAGATATGTCTTCACAGGATTTAGTAGACTTTGGATGGGAATATTTTGCACGAACAGGAAGAGCACCGAGGCCAGCTGCTGTAGCAAAAGTAGGTGCTCGTCCTAGATGGGTTAATGCTGAAACTGGAAAACCTGCTAGTGCTGAGAATCAACTAAAATTAAATCGAGCATATGGTCCCGGTAAGAGAGAAGTAGAGTTGACTCCTACAGGCTTGAGAAATCTGGAAACAGGAGCTATTCTTCCTAAAGATTCTTTTTCAGATGAAGTGATTGCTAATCTAAGACCTAGAAGTAATAGCGTAGTAGTCCCAGTAAAGGATTTAAATATTTCCTTAGAAGATGCTGCCAAGCTTAATACAGTTACTGATAGCTTAACAGGTCACCCATCCTCTCCCACTGGAGTCTTACCTAGATTCAGAGCTGCTGCTCAAAGAGCAGGTGATAAGTTAGCTAGGGAACTGGAAGCATTTGGTTTTAAATCTATATCTTATCTTGATGGTTTGGCTCGTGTGTCTCCTTCTTTTCGTCAACTACGACACATGATGCATAGCTTTGAAGAAGTAGAAAACCTGAAAGGTATTCCGTTGGGAGACAAGGGTGATTTCTTTACAGAAATGTCCAAACGTATAGGAAAATACACTACTTTACTTGATGGTGCGTTAGATGAGTTGGTTGCTGCCGTTCCTAGAAGTACTTTGGTAAAAATAGGTAAAGCTATCCCCGGCGTTCGTATGATGCGTCATGAAACACGAGAAATTCTTCCTCAAGACGTACAGATTCAGATTCTTAGAGCTTTACGAGGAGGAAAAATACCACCGGAGTTAAACAAAGCTGTTACAGGAATAAGAACTCTTCTCAATGAAGTGGCAAACGATGCTAAATTAGCTGGGTTACCTATGAATATCCGAAAGAATTATTTTCCACGGGTATGGGAAGTAGGAAAACTTAATACGGACGCAGGTCGTAATTTCTTACGCTCAAAAGGAATGAAAGAGGACCAGATAGAAGGATTTATTAGAGAGCTTTCAGAAAATAGTGGTGTAGAAGATGCCAGTATTGTAAAAAATTTATTTGAACGACCACGCAAAGGAGGACCAACTCCTCGTCCTACTAAAAAAATGAGCAATATTGAGAAGTCTCGTACATTCCTGAAAGATGTTCCTGATAATGAACTTGAACCATTTCTAAATAATAATTTTTTTGATGTTCTTTCTACATATACCAGTAATGCAGCCAGACGTGTAACATACGCTGACCTATTTGGTGCAAAAGAAGGTACACTGGGTAACTTAGTACGAAAAGGAATTGATGAGGCTGCTGCAGCAGGAAGACCAGCAACTGAAAAGGAATTAAATCGTATTTATACTATTGCCGATGCTCTCCAACAAAGAGTAGACCCCATAAAACATGCTCCTTCTTGGTGGAGAACATCAAATATTCTCGCTTCTACTTACCAGAATATGAGATTGCTTTCATTAGCTACACTGGCTTCTTTAGCCGAACCATTGGTAGCTTTGGAACGAGGTGGTCCAGCTGCTTTTACAAGGGCTGTTCCTTCTTTACTAAGCACGGCTAGTAGAAGTATGTTACGAACTGCATTCCGTGGAGTATCCAGAAGTGAAGCAGATATTATGGCTCGTGATATTGGTATGGCTTTGGATACCGGTGAGAACAGCATGGTTCAGCGTCTTGTTCAGGGATTCGGAGGAGAAGTAAACAGAGCTAATCTTATTTTCTTTGATTTAACGTTATTGTCTCAGTGGACAAAACTGACACGAATATTCTCTGACCAAGTAGGACAAAATCTAATCCAATCTAATATCAAAGCTCTTGCTACCAATCCTAATTTATCACGTAACGCTCAACAAAGATTTGTTCGTCAATTAGCTGACTTAGGTATGGATGCCGATGAAGCTGTCAAATGGTACAAACAAGGACGCCCCCAGCAAGGAGCTTTCTTTGAGAAAATGAAAACGGGGAGAATTCGTTTTATCAATGATGTCATAGTAAATCCTCGTGTAACCAATCGTCCTTATTGGCATTCAGACGCACGGTGGGGTATGATTTCAAATCTTAAAGGTTTCCAAACTGTTTTCGGCAATACCATTATGAAAAGATGGTATCGAAAGTTTGCTCCGGAAGCTACGGGAGGAAGAGGAGTACCAGCCACAGAAAAGAATCTGGATAGGCTCAATATACTGGCTACAGGTGTAGGAATGATGGCTGTTATTAATGTAGCTTCTGACCTTCGGGATATCGCTAAATATGGTGGTTACGGAAAAAGTCCACGAAAGAAAAAGTGGACTCCTTGGGATAGATTCTGGGATAATATTTATCGAAGCGGATTCTTAGGTTCTTTCCAGTTTGCTGTAGATGCAAAAAGGGCTGTAGAATTTGGTTCCAGTCCCATAGGAGCTATTCTAGGACCAACAATAGCACAGGTAGAAAGAGCTATAGAAAGACCTACAAAAACTACATTGATACAAGCTCTTCCTCTTATGGGTCAATCGCAATTCTTTAGGGAGAGACTAGAAGATATTCTTACGAAGCGTAAAGCTCAGGAATATAGACAAGTTAATTATGATATTCCAGAGAATCAAGCTAAAGGTGGTCTTATTAGTAAAGAATTTGGAGGGCCTATAACTTCAGGAGAGGTAGTGGATGAAACAGAATGGTTGACTTCTCCTTACGAGCCAATACTAAATAAATATGGAATCAAAGCACGAAGAGCAGAGCGTCCAGAAGGAAAGGGAGGACACGCAGAGTATTATCCTGCTGAAGAACGTGATAATCCTATGGCAGGAACTCCTTTAATAGAAATATATAATAAGGAAATCAGTGGTCCTAATCTGGAAAATCTTGTTATAGGTGAAGCTATTCATGGTCTTAAAACTATGGACCCAGTGGTCAAGAAGATGACTGATGAATTCAAATATATAATGAAGAGTAATCCGGTCCAGAAAAAGATTACAAAAGCTCATTATCGTAATGCCCAGAATAGAGAAACGCCAGAACAGCGTACACAGGATAAATGGTTTGAAACAAGTTACGCTGACCAAGTGATGGGAAATATGCTATTCGGGCCTATAGTAGAGGGTCAAGAATTTATGGAGGGTCCTTATCCTTACACTGATAGACAGGTAGAGATAGGTCAGCAACTTATGGCCTATCTGCAGCAGTCTCCTAATCCTCGTTTGCAGGAGGGTGGAACACCCACAGAACAAATGAATAATGGAGGGGAACTAATGGGCGATTTAGAATTAACTGCTTCTAACATTCCTTTGAAAGTTCTGATGGGAAGATTAAATATTAGTGACCCAAAACCTTTATGGGATTTCTCTGAAAAAATAAGAAAGATTGAAAGTGAAAGCGGTAGAACTAATCCTGTCTCTTCGGCCAGAGGTTATTGGCAATGGTTAACAGATAATCCTGATAAAGCTATACTAAACGATGAAGGAGCTATTGTAGATTATGAACTGAAAGGAAGAGATAAAGAGACAGGTGCGCCTCAACCGTCGTGGAATTCTTTCCAGACAGCTCTAAATAGGTTAGAAAGGCTATACAATAAGGAGAATGCTAGATTACCCGAATGGTATCACGAGGCTCGACAATCTTCTTATGATTCTGATGCTGCAAAATCTTTTATTCTTGATAGGTTAACGAAAGAACAGGAAAGAGAATTATTTTTTGCTAATATAGGACAGAGAAGAGGTTCAGATGTATTGCTTAAACAAGCTCATCAGGGTGATATAGGAGCACAAAAAAATATTTATTTTAACCTTCATTATCAGCATCCAACTGGAAAACCTGGTATTAAAACTCGTAGAAGAGTTGACCGTATATTAGGGCGAGACCCATTATTAGAATTTATTCCAGGTGCTTAAGCATTATAACAAGAAGGAACCTGCTATGCCAACAGACCCAACAATGCTCTGGAACGCCATTTTAAGCCTCGCTGCTGGGGGATTTATGTGGTGGATGAGGGGTGTAACTCAACAGATGCTAGATATAAAACGTAGAATGAGTGATACTCGTGAAGAACTTCCTAAAATTTATGCAACCAGAGATGAGTTGGCAAAAGAGGTTACTGAAATTAAAGCTGAAATGCAAAGAGATATGGAAAAGCTACTGGGAAGATTTGACAGGATGGAGAACAAGCTGGATAGTTTGTTAGCAAAATTTGTAACTCCTCAGTAGAGAAGTAGAGTATTGAAATGGATTGGATGGAACTACTTCGTACCTCATGGCCTATTCTTCTTGCATTGATATCTCTTATTATAATATTAGCTAAGATGCATGCGGATATACAGGTATTAAAAGAAAAGGTGCTCACGCTCTTTCAGCTTTGGAACAAGCGTAACGGAAAATAAGATAGGTGATTACACTAACCTCAACAGCCGATGAACATCTTTCAGGCATACTGAAGAACTCACCTGAATCTCAGGGAGTTCTTTTGTCTGTTAAGGGAGGGGGATGTTCCGGTTTTTCTTATGTGTGGTCGCTACTAGAGGAAGACAGTCCAGCATCAGAAAAGATATCGCTGACCACAGGAAATTTATTTATTGACCCGTTAGCGATTATGTTTGTTACAGGTACTACAATAGATTACAGAAAGGATATCGTAGGGTCTATACTAAAGATAGACAATCCTAATGCCAAGTCTTTATGTGGGTGTGGAGAAAGCTTCAGTGTTTAATCAAACTTGCACTTGGCTACAAGAGAGTCAATTTCTTCCTTGCCAAGGATTTCCATGAAACCTACTATACGGGAACGTAAGTCCTCATGGTTGATGTCTTCTTTATCACTCTTGTTACCACGTATGCGCGAGAGGAGTTCTAAAGCTTTGATAGCACTGTTGGTGTTGCCCTGTTGTTTGGCAAAAGTATATTGACTTTCAATTTCTTCTATAACATCGACGCTGGTTTCAAGTTCTCCTTCAAGTTCTTCGATACGTTCCTGTACCAATGGATGTTGAAGTAGTCTATATCCTTGATTATATGCAGACGCTTCAGCATATCCTGCAGCACGGGCTGCCTGAGTTGCATTGCGATTAACAATATAAGCTTGGGCAAATTTTTCTTGTTTTTCGTTTAGTTCAACCATATGCCTATTTGAGCTTTTAGTTCACCTATATCGTTAGTATTTATCTGAAGGTCCTGAGTAGGTTTTGGCGTCCACGAGAGCCTCACAAAGTATCTGCCGTCCTCATCAAGAGTATATATTTTTTCTTTTGTGAATTCGGCAGATGCTACTTCTTTCCATCCCAGCATGAATAGAAAAGCTGCTGCTCCTATCAGAGTTAGTATTCCTAATTCAAATAGCCAGTCTTTCACTGTAAGTTCTCCCTATGTATCCCTTTCATTTTCTCAAAGCTTCTCATGCCGCCCAAACCTAACAACGACAGGGTAAGGGTAAGCAACCCATCCGTAGGTATGACAGGCATTGGCACACTATAGGATGTAACAGCTAGTACCCATATAAAAACAGGTTGAAATACAAACTGCCAGCCTAGACCAAAGGCACATATCCACATGATAGCAGGTCTAGCCCCGGCTACGAAGATAGAAGGATGAGCAGCTTGTGCTTTATTCACTTCTATCTGTGCCATATTAGCTTGTTGAACTTGAGTCTTCAGTTCATGATTAAGCTTGGCACGTAAGTCTTTATCCTCTACAAACTTATCAAGTACGCTGCCTACCACTCCAACAACAGCTTCCGCAATTCCTAATGCCATGTTATCCTCCTATAACTTCCGTATAATGCTTAAGTTTCTGTATTGGAGAGGTCTTCCACAACGAAGCCACTAAGGTGTTCTCTCCATGAAAATTTATATCCATGTCTATATCATCCCGTCCGAATAATTTCTCACAATCCTGCGCCATTGCCAGTAACTCACCAGTAGTCCAGTAAGGGGTGTGGTCTACGCTCACCTTAATATATTTGGGCTTTCCTTGGTCATCTTTTAATTCCTGAAGTTCTTCGGTTGGTTCTTCAAAACAACAATCATAACCAAATAGATGGAAATAGCGGAAGCCCAGAGTATGCATAATACCTATGCCCCTCATAGCTGCACAGGTGCCTCCTACAATCAATGTAGCTCCTTCTTCCATCCCTAGTTCTTCTTTTACAATAAGTTTGTTATCGCGCGGCTGCTTTCCCTGTTCGTCAGGAGTTCGCAGAGCTTCAGAAAATGCATGCCAGCCTATGACCTTATCTGTTTTACTTTTAACAAGCTCTGTCACTGATGGGTCTGTCATTGAAGCCAACATAAAAGTAGTGTCTTCATGTACATTTTCAAACAGAGTTGAACGAACTATCCCGTGGGTGCTCGTTCCTGTCACAGGCCGGGGGTCCAGAATAACACAGGCCCACGGTTTGAAGCCGTGTTTAAGAAGGTCTGGATAGGAGTGCTTCACACAAACAATCTTACAGTTCTCTTCTCCCTCATGCTGAATCACAGCTTCCAGTTCTTTCCAGTTCGTACTGGCTCCACCAGATACCATGATAGCTACTTCATTATTTCTTTTAGCCCTTCCTACCCATTTATTAATCATCTGAGTATTTGATTGTATGTTGTTCTGAATGTATTCTTTGGGAACACAATCTTTCGGTTGAACTATAATAGGAACCTGAAAGAGATGTTGAGGAGGGGGCGGTGTTGTTTCCTCTGAATCATCATTTAGAACGATAGCCAGATGCGTAGAACCTATTCGTGTACTTTCAGCATAGATAGGGTCAGCAGAAGGAAGCACCCATTTTCTTTTGTCCTCAATAGTATCATATAATCTGTTGACTGCACAGTAATGAAGAGCTTCTTCTTTCTTTTCTTCCATAGGATTTATAAAATCATCCAAGATAATGATACGTACATCTTTTAAAGTAGCGTAGTCATGCTGCACAGTAGCATCTGAATGACCACCATCAATGAATGCTAAATCAGCTTGGTTAGGATGTAAAGTTCTCTCACCTTCAGGTGTATCAATAACAATAGGATGTTGAAGTGTTTCTTTAGTGTCTCCTTTTATCAGCCTAAAAGTAAATGTCTTTCCTTTTTTCTTTATTTTCTCAGCGAACTCTTCCAATCTTTTTCGTACTACCTGTAAGGTATTATGGTCCTTACTGTTGAATTCTATCTTATCCAATTCACTTGTAGCATCCTCAAACAAATCATAACCTATGTAACTTACAGAATCTGTGTGCTCGAATGCAGCTAAAGATAGTTGAATAGCTCGTTGTCCATTAAACGCACCTGTCTCTACAATTGTTTTAGGTTTATAAAATAGAACAGCGTCAAGTAACTGCTGATATCTCTTCGCTGGCATAACCATGTCTTCGGAATGTTTATCTTTATAAAGTTTCTTCTTCTTCCCTTTGAAATGGGTCATGAACTTTCCGATAGGAGCTTGGTCAAATGCCTGCTTGCCCTTGGTCATACTTTTTATATCTTTAATATGCCCTGTCCAGTCATGACTTTTCATTCCATGAGCATTATAAATAATCAAGAGCCTCTCAAAAATAAAACCATCATGCCATTCTCTGTAATTAAGAACTTCACCTGAGATGTATTGCCCACGAAGGTCACCCAGTAGGTCTACTGCAGGGCGGTGGTTGAGATTGAATCCTACAAAAGAAGTTTCACTATATTCAAAGCTCTGCCTTCCTAAATAAACAAGCTCTGCTTTAGCAGGAAGACAAGATTCCATGTCCTCTATGGTAAAGCGCCGGTCTGTGGTAGTATCTGCATCCAGCCATACCAGCCATCCCGGTTTCTTGCTATCTGCACATAACTCAAAAGCAAACTCTGTTAGAGCAAATACTTTATGGGAAAACTTTATACAATCATGCTTCCAGTTGTAGGGCATGTCTCCACCAAGAGTTCCATCATATCTTTTATGGCTTTCTCTGAACTCCAGCATATCTGTTATCTCATTGAGGTTTCGATAAGTTATGTTTGGAGATTCTACAGGATTACAGGAAAGTAAATCAAAATCATGATAGAAGGCTGTCAGGTGTAGGTTTGGACCCCAATGTTCGGCAGCAGAGTTAACCATCTTCTGTGCATAATCTTTCCAGCCCTCTTCCGAGAAAGAAGTTACAACATTAATTTTAGCTGTCATTTATTTTTTTCCACTTTAGAGTGGTCTTCCTACCTAATATCTCATCCATATCTAAAAGGTTATTGTATTGTTCCCACTCAGCTGCATAGCTGGCATCCTTGGCACGACTAGGATTCCACTTAGAAAACCACGGACCACCTGTGGTGAAATGAACATTTTTTGGGCGCATCTGTTCGGAGGAGTGTCCATCTAACCAGTTCCATTCTTCAGGAAGAGTTCCTATCAATTCATTGTGATAAGAAACGCGCATATCTTCTGCAGGATAAGGACCATCTAGCATAGCAAAAGGCAAATCAGCTAACCATCGAAAGTTATGGAGCCACAATCCCGGTTTAGTATTGACATCATCGACAGTAAGATTTTTATGCGAATCATGTGAGCAATTCCAAAGAATAAAACTTGACCAGTTTTTACGTGAGTATTGTGTTTGAACTTTACCATCCATCTTTAAAATTTGAGTAGGTGTATAATGGTGCTTGACACACCATAAAGCAGTAGAAGGATTAGTTCTATTCATTACATTAAATACTTCCATGATGTCAGACCGAACTAACATATCACAGTCCATATAAATAGCGTATCCAGAATACATATTGAGAAGAGGTACTAGAAACCGTGTGAAACTGAAATCAGTTGAGAATGGTTTTTTATCTATACTATCAATTTTATTATTATCCTTATCTCTTTCCCAGCTTCTACGATAGATTCCCATGTGACGTAAAGAAGATTGAACTAGAGGAACTATTCTTACAGGTTCAGAAGTGGTGCATAAAATTGATTCTCGTAAAACTTTATAAGCTCTGTCTTCGGCTGGGTCATAGCCTATATAAATAGTAGGTATATCAGTCATTGGTTCCTATCTCTGTTAAGAGAAGGGAGAATTTCTCCTCCCCTCCTCTGGTTAATCACTATCTTTTTTCATAAACAGTAAAGCTCTTTCTAATTCGTCTTTGCTTTCAGAAATAAGTACACTTATAGGGAAACAATTTCTATCTCCAAAGCTTACCTCATCATCTATCTCAGCCCACGTAGAAAAAGTACGTACATAAGTTTCTCCGTCTTCTTCAAAAGAATCAAAAATATATCCTTCTGTCCATATCGTTGGACATACCAGTTGTCGGGATTCTTTTGAGGACTGCATAGCTGAATCTCCTACGATGTCTTTCCACCGTAAAGAAACTCTAGGGTATTGCTTGTTACCTACTGTTATGAATTGCATTTGTTAGAGAATAGCGCAGGCATAACAATTTATTTCTAAGCCTACATTTATTTCACGTACTTGAGGTTTACTCCACATTTTTATAGCTCCTTTTAATTGATTGGGAGAAGTTTTGGTTTCTCTTTTTCAGGAACGTTGATTGTGATTTGAATCATCAGTACGCCATCCCTGAGTGTGATGTCTGATACATCTGCATGCTCACACAAAGAAAAGTTCTTTACAAACTTTCTCTCTGCTATTCCCTTATGAAGATACTTAGGATGTTTATCTTCGTTCTTGAGTTCCCCTTTGATAGCAAGAATATCATCTTTCAATTCGATAGTAATGTTTTCCTTGGAAAATCCAGCAATAGCCATTTCTATCTGATACCCGGTATCTGTTTTAAGTAAATCATGAGGAGGGTAGGTAGGAAGAACTCCTCTCATACGCTCTAAATGACTGAACATTCTATCAAAACCTATAGAGTGACGAAAGAAACTATCCCACACATAGGGCGGTGTATCTTTAAAGTGTTGTAAAAGCATAATAAAATCCTTTCTTTTTCTTAGACAAGGAATAGGGAAAGCTGCATTAGCCTGCTTTCTCCTATCAAGGATAGTATTATCTCATATTTTGAATGACTTGTCAAGAAAAAAATTATACTCCGCAAGTTCCTCCAGACCCTGAGATGGTGCATATATCATGGGCCTGTATATTGTCTTCAAATTCTTCTCCTAACTTAGAGATAGCTTCCTTGTAAGGAACCGGGGTAAGGGGCTGTCCTCCTCTGCACCCATCAGGGAAACAAGTAAAGCCTCTGAGTCTATGAGCATACTTCGCTAACGTATGAGCAAAGGCTTCTACTCCCGCTTCATTGTTATGTTCTGTTCCCCATTCAGGTAAGTTAATAGTACTGGAAATAGACATGTCTACATATTCCTGCACATTAGCCTGAAACTTCATTCGTCTTTCATAATCAGGTGCAAGGTCTAATGCCGATTCAATTTTATCTGGCGATGTACCATAAACTTCTATCATCTCCTGTGCTGTGCTATCAACGACATATTGATAGTGCCAGCGACGGTTCTTCATATACCTTCTCTTGTAGGCTACTGCAAAGATAGGTTCAATGCCTGTGGAGGTTCCTCCTAGAATGCCTATCGTTCCTGTAGGAGCTATAGCACGTACTCCTACTGGGCAAGAGATAGCATTAAACTTAGAAAACTCTGCTGCAGTCTTATCTGACTGTGCTTCGTACACTTTTAACCATCTATGCAGCTCAGGAGTGGTGTCATATTTCAGTCCACGCTGAAGCAACCATTCATGCAAGCCCATAAGACCTAAGCCCAAGCGTCTGTTCTTGGTACGCACCATTAATATCTTATCATAAGGAAGGTCTGCCCTGAGTGTGCCGCAGATAAGAAACTTGGTTGCTAGGTCTACGACCTCTCTCAATTGGTTAATGTCACCGATACGAGCAAAGTTCAGGCTTCCCAGATTGCACACATCTGAATCATCTTCGGAAGTAACTTCGGTACAAGCATTTCTTAATGTTTCGTTTTCCTGTTCAAAGAAGTTAAAAGAAAATCCCGGTTCTGCTGTTGATAAAGCTTGTCGTACATTCTGTAAAAAGATATCGCCTACCTCATTTGTCCTCCAGTATTCAAGCAACCACTCAGTGTCATAGTTCAAAGAGATATTAGTCATATCCAGAGGAGCAGGAAAATCAAAGTCAGCCTGCTTCACATCAAATAATGTCTGGCCTGTATTTCCTACAGGCATATCATTCCAGTTTTTGATAGTAAGAAACTTCTCTGCATCAGGATGTTTCCAGTTAAGAGATGCATAGATAGCTGACCTACGTGAGCCGCCCTGCATCACACGCCGTCCTATCTCATTAATCATCATCATCTTAGGTATAGGACCAGATGCAATTCCCCCTGTTCCCTTTAGGCTCTGTCCTTCAGAGCGGTAGACAGAATAATCTATTCCAATACCTCCGCCCGTCATTAAACAGCTCTCTGATTTCCAACTAAGATTAGCCCAGTCTTCTCTCGTATCTTCTTCTGCTTTCAATAGATAGCAATTGTTAAAGAACTTCTTTTCTCTGCCTGCATAATATAGGTAGCGTCCACCGGGAATGAATCGGAGATTAGAAATATGGTCAATCAACGCTTCCTTTTCATCCTTACTCATGGTTTCTCTACACACATCATTAACTAACGTGCAAGCTAACTCATGAAAAGTTTCTGCACCTTCATGAGAATATTTTGTATAAAATATATCTTCTGAAAACTTTGAACGAAACTGTGGATTCCTACTCGATTTAAACATTCTCTCCCCCATACTCTAGCTCTATACACAGGTCAATATAATGTCGGGCCTTTAACAAATCATTTAACCCTTCGCCTTTAACACGATGTCTTGTGACATACTTGATAACATTGCCTTCACAAAAATTCAGTTTGTTAGCCATGATGTATTCAGTAGGTTGTATTTTACATTCCTTGTAGTGGACACCTCCTACCTGTTCTTGTGTAGCTTTTCCTTTTCCCATATTCTCCTACATCCTATCTGTTTGTAGCACTTGGTTAATTCTATGTCGAATAAAAGTTTTCTCTTTGGAATGAATAACCTTGTAGGCAAAGTTTCGTACATACACAGAATCAAGATTTGCCATGTCACATACCTCTATGAAGTTTGTTGACGTTACTCCGATAGATGCAGCAAACCAACTGATAGCTCGTTCTCTGTAATTGATAGCCTGTGAGGACTCGTCGCTACGCATAGGTTTGGTTGCATCTAGCAGTGCCTGAAGGATAACAGCCAAAAAGAGAGAGCGTTCAGGAGAATCTTTATACTGATATTCCTGCAAGATATTTAACAAATCTAATTTTAATTTATTCATGTGCTCTGTGTAAATTAACAAAGTATTCTGCATCTATAACAACTAACGGGTTCCTTCGGTTCTTCTTTATCACTACCAGAGGTTCAAACTTTCCAGCGTTAGTTTCTGCCTGCTCATATGCAGACCATACATTAAGTTTCTCTTGGTTCTTACACTCGACAGAGTAAGGGAACAAGTGACGAGCGGCTTTCGCCATCATGATATCCTCACCACCTGCTCCCATACTTCTGCTTTCCAAGTCAGCTTCGTCTATGTGGAGGGTCGTTATTAACAGCCCTCTGAACCATTGTTGCAGCCTCCTTCCTTTACTCTTTGCACTTTGAGTTTTCATATTTCAGGAACATTAGGTTCTCTTGCTACGTAAGTTAGAAACCGTGGGCCATTAGCATACTGAAAGGTACGAAGCCCTGCTCCACCATTAGCATCATGCCAGCATCCCGTTTTATAAGGACAGAAGACACAGCCAATAGCAAGCTTACGGTTTCCTGAAGTGCCTTCGGGTACATCAGGATAACAACGAGGAGGTGGGTCATCAGATTTCAGATAACTTCTAATGTCAGTTATCTTTTGAGAAGCATTTTCCATTTCTATGTCATGGAGAAAAGTTAATGCTAGTGTGCCTCGCTGCTTGTCGATAACAAAGAATGCTGCTTCGTCATCTCCTTCCGCTTGAGCGTAGGCAGAGAGTTGACCTATATATCCAAAGGGGTCATCCGATGCCAGACTTCCATTCTCAAATTTTCTGAAGGCATGAGCGGAAGCACTCTTGATGTCCACTGTCACTCCATCAATGCGACAATCCTTGTGACCTGTAACACCATTAAGAGTTACTTTCTTTTGTTCTTCTTCAACTTTGTGTCCTGCCATCGTGGTTAAAAACAAAAGTAATTCTTCTAGGATATTCCCATAAAGAAACTTAATCTGTGTGGGTCCAGAAGGGTCTACTGATTGTCCATAACCTTTAATATTATACCACAGTTGGCGAGCAGGTCTGCCTACTTGTGACAAGCGAAGGTTGGTCTTTCTTTCCTGATTCCTTTCATCATATACTCTATCCAAGACATGCTGCTTGACTTTCTGAGCGAACTCTTCAGCAGCTTTCTGAACAGCTTTGGTTGGTTTTTTTGTTCGAGGTTTATCAATAAATAACTTATAGATATCATCGATAAGAGTGTATATTTCTTTCATGAGAAACGGGGGCTGACACAGGTAAGGCCAGCCCCCTTACCCAGCTAGTTAGAGGGGAATGGGATTTCGTCGTCGTTGACGAAACCACCGGGTACTACATCCAACTCATCGTCAGCGGCAGGTGTAAATTCCTTACGCTCTATAACTTGGATAGTTTTCATAGTCATATTCTTTCCACCATGCTTACTAGGCCAAGGGTCAAACGCAACATTTACTTGTGAACCATTACCTAACCACCCATTTGAATCAGGATGTAATTCATTTTTATTCGCATCAATAAAACGAGGTGCTTTATTAGGAGTTCCATCTTCTCTTTCTACCTTCGTAGAAAAAGTTACAAAATCTCCGCGAACATCTGAAGGGTCAGCTCCTTTAGTTCCTGTTCCTTCAGCCTTGTTTTTTACCTTGTGTTCAAGACCGAGAGCTTGCAGCACTTTAACTGCCTTGTCATCAAGATTACCGATATCTATACTCCACTTTAAAGACTCATTTTGGTTGCCCATAAAACGCTCTGGTACAACAGTTTTATTCCAGTATACAGTTCCGCTAATTACAGCCATGTTGTTGGCTCCTTTCATTTCTATTCAGTAAAAACGAATTATGACATACTCCTAAAGCTATGTCAAGAACTTTTTCAAAAACCACGTTCAACACACTCATCATGTATCTGCCGCCACTTCATACCCTTACTATACTGTGCTGCTTCAGAGATATTCAAATCCTCTTGAAGAATCTGATGAATCCCCAGTCGTTTGATTCTCTTTCCCAACTTGGTAAACTTCTTGTTCTCTTCAGCAACCATAGCAAAGTATAGAGTGGTCAGTGTATTCCAGAATAGTTCCCTATCCTCCTCTTCTAGGTCTTGAGATAAATCTTCAATGTAATTTACTACATTTGCATAGCATTTGACAGATGTCTTCTCATATATCTGCACAAACTTATCATAAATTACATCTTCTCCATACTTGGCAGCTAATTCTTTCAATGCTTTAAAGTAGGATTTGTCATGAGGTGCTTGTGCGTTCCCATCCTTCTTCAGATAAACACACCAGCTATCGAACTTCCCCTTAGAGAAGTATATCTGGGTGCCATAAGAAGAAGTACAGGAACGTATCTCAATCAATGTGTTTGCGCCCATGTCTCACCTACTTTGAATTCACTGTCAAGTGGACAGTTAAGTTGTAGTATATCTTGGGCCTCCTTTATTGCTTCATTGGTTAGCTTACCAAACTCAGCAGCATCATTCTTATGTACCTCAAACTGGTACTCATCGTGAATAGATGCAACCAGCTTGGCATCCACACCACAGCGATATATCTTCTTCATGAGACATACCAGCCATACTTTGCAGATAATGGCTCCAGCACCCTGTATAAGCAGGTTCAGAGAGGCGTGTGGGCTTCTTACCATCAACAGCCTACCATCCAGCCCTTTAATCTTTCCCTGCTCACCAGCCTCCTGTACTTGACTTCTGATACGTCGTAGATTAGGAACGTTGTCCAGAAATCTGTCTATCAGTTGCTGTCCTGTCTCTGCATTACCTTGGACTATCTTGCCTATCTTAGATGCACCCGCTCCATAGAGGAAGGCATAGATAAACGTCTTGGCTAGGTCACGAGTAGGCAACCCTGCCATCCTCTGATTGGCGCTATGGATGTCACCTTCAATCACTTCCTTAGTGAAGTCAGGGTCATTGATATAGTGAGCCAATGCTCTTAGCTCCAGCCCACTGGCATCTGTCCCTACCAAACAGTGGGTCAAGGGACTGCTGACAGTCCAACAAGTTCGACACTCTGTTCCATACGGAGAATAACTGGCAGGAATCTGCGCCATGTTTGGAGAACTGTGCGCCATACGGGACGTAATGGTTTTCAAAGTCATCACTGTACCATGAACGCGCCCATCCACACAGGCTTCTAGCCATGAGCGTATCTGAGATACTCTCTTCTGCAACAACAGGTAGTGACTAATCTGCTTGGCTTCCGGTAAATCTATCCCAGATAGAATCTTCTCATCTACAATAATGTTTCCCTTCTCCGTTCTTTGTGTGGGTTTCCATCCCAACTCCATCAATCGTGATGCAATCTGCTGGCGAGAAGATGGATTAAAGATTTCTACTTTATCTTTTAATCTCTTTCCTGTCTTCTCCGATACCCTTTCATGCACAATAGGTTCAAAGATTCCTTGTAGATTATTCTCTATCTGGTCAGCTTCATCTTCCAGCCTGCCCATCAGAGCAGTGGTATAGGGAACATCCAAAGCAAAGCCTGTCTCTTCCTGCTGGTCAAGGATAGCTCGTATATTATGCTCCAAGCGAACAGACTTAGGCGAGAAGCCTTGACCTTCCTGCGATAGTTCCTGCATCAGCTTTCGCGTAATCTTTACGTCCTGATTACAGTAACGAACCATCTCTCCACTGAACTCATGGAACTCAGTATGGTTTCCTTTAGGCATTCCCAATCGTTCACCCCATGCGGCAAGCGAATGTCCGTTAGGTCGAATGGGATTGTACAACTGAGATAGGATAAGAGTATCGACAACATCGGATACTTTTATCTTTGTGCCTACCAACTTGTTCAGTACAGGAGCATCAAAAGATACACCGTTATGCATAATAAACTGGTCAACTGACCGCGCCCACGGGGGGAAGAGATACAAGCATTCATCCTGTTTGAAGCTCATCGTCTGCCCGTTGTTGAAATCCTGCGCTACTATGCAGTGTACCTTCGATGCCTCTGGAAGAAGAGCGTTGGTTTCTACATCAATTACCCACGGCATCTTCAGTATCCTCCGCTTCAAATGGATTGGAAACTTCACCAAGCCGCCCTGTTTTACTATTGTAGAATAGATAAGTTGCGATACCTGTTTCACCTGTGTACCTATTTTTCAGTATCCGTACCGTAGTTGTGTTGGCATCAACAGGGTCAGGTGCCTGCTGATTTCTTTCCAGTGCGATTACGGCATCGGACAGGTGAGCAATGCTCTGGGACCCACGAAGATGGCTCAAAGATACTTCCCTGCCTTCCTCATGTCCTCTGTCAGCCGTGGTACGACGCAGGTGTGAGACAAGTAACAGTCCTATCTGTGTTTCTTCTACAAGAGAACGCATCTTGGTCATAAGGATATCAATACTTCTTCTCTCGTCTGTGTCTTCTTGTCCTGAAACAAGGATTGATAAATGGTCTATCACAATCCACTTACACTCTAAAGCTTTCGCCATGTAGCGTATGCGATTGAGTATCTCATTGTTAGACGCAGAACCAAAGTGGTCAAAGGCAAAGAACCTTCCTGTTCCTATAGTTTTCTTTTCCCATTCACGCAGCTGGTCACGAGAGAACTCATCTCTTATTTCTTTGATGTACAATCTTTCATTCGCTTCTACCGACATGATGTTGAAGGCAGTATTTTTCACACTTTCTTCTAAAGCTAACACGCCGATGTTGTCTTCCGAATTAGTCATGATATGATGCATAAGTTCCCGAATGATAGAACTCTTTCCCATACCAGCACCACTGGTGAACGTAACCAACTCTCCGGTCCTCAACCCATAAAGCTTTTCGTTCAGCCCTAACCAAGGAAAGTGAACAGTCTCACAGTAGTTCTCGTCATAAAGAGCCTCACCTAAGCTGTTAAGATTAATAATCCCAGCGGGGGTGTAAGGCACTGCTGCCCACCACAATCGTATAAATTCCTCACGCTTGCCTGCTACCAGATACTCATTGGCATCTTTGAAATCCTTGAGATTTACGATACGGCATTTATGAGGTTCAAATAACTCTGCTACCTTAGTGGTAGCCTGCTTGCCTGCCTTGTCATTATCAAAACAAAGGATGACAGCCTCAAAGGAATCCAGATATTCCAGATTATCTTTGCAGTCTCTCAACGCTGACGCAGCAGACTTGACGGATACGCACGGCCATTTCGAGCCGAACATCTGAAAGACAGACAAAGCATCCAACTCACCCTCGCATAAGGTTATATACTTACCTTTAGGAGAGAAGATATTCTGACCAAACAAAGTACTCTTAGTTAGATTTCCTTCTACCCTAAAGTCTTTGTTAGCTGTTATTCTTATCTTGTTAGAGATATGGTTTCCTTCTGAATTATAGTAAGGATAAATATGCTTAGAGATAAAGGTATTCTCTTTTTCTACCTTTACTCCATAAGCTTTACATGTAGCTTCTTTTAATCCTCTATCTCTTATATCAGAATAAAAACCCTGAGAGAAACTATTAGTTATTACCCCTTTGATGGGGGATTTAGTTTGTACTGCTTCCATATAACTTCCTTCTGGTTCAGTAAATGTTTCACAAACAAAACAATATTGATGACCATCTGACCACACCGAGTTCCCATCTGAGGAATCACAGTGAGGACATGGTACATGTTTAACAAATGTTGATTCAGTCTTGTTCACTCATGTCACTCCATTAAAAGTAAAACTAAGAATGTATAAGAAATAAACCACTATGAAACCTACTAGTGTCCACCATGCTACACGTTGTAGCTCATCGATGATTCGTTCTTTGTATGATGTATATGTCTTTCGCTGATAACTTGTCCAAAGCATAGACTAAACCTCCTCTCATGTCAAGTTCTTTCTCTGCGTCTGTTCTTTTACCAAAGGTTTCAACCACGTAGGGTTTTCTTCCTTTCCGTTTGCAAACTAATTTCCACGCTGTTGTCATATCAACTATCCTCCCACTCCTCCCTCAGTATTTCCTTGACAAATCCTTCTTTATCTGCCATAATTTCGTCTGTTTCATTACGAGCTAGTCTCTTTGCTTCTTTGGAACTATAACCTTCCCGCTGATACTCACGTACCAAAGCACGAAACCAAGTCTTTCTATCTCGTTCCCATAGATTTTTTGTACTCATTGTCTTTCTCTTTATGTTGGGTATTTAGAATTGATAAACAACTCGTCTATCAAGTCTGTACGTACTCGTATTAATTCTTTTTCTATTTGAACTAATACATCTAGTTGTTCCACTGGTGGAAGAATCTTGAAGTCTTTTTCAAGCTTAACATAAACATGTGTCCAGCCTTCGCCAGCTACTGTTTCTGTTTCTTGTCCCATTGTGATATATTTATCACGTACCAAACTATCTTTCTTCATGATGCTACCTTTCTCCATAGCGTTTTGTTTTCTCCATCTCTACCCCATCTGTCAGAAATCCAATCTCCTGCTCTAAGGTAGTGGTTCATCTCTCTGGTGTAAGCCTTTGCATCCAATTGTTTTCTAGTGGCTATAAGTTTCTCTTCTGCTGAGGACTTACGACTGCGAGCTATCTTTCCATAGGCCGCTGCCTCACTTTTCTGATACTTAATCCACTCTACTACACGGTCAGGATGCACCGGATGGTCCTTTGGTTTGGTTGGTATCTTGTACTCAATGGTCTTTGGGATACTCCTCTTCTTCTTCATTAGGCGCAAGCCTGTGGACCTTCGTCTTTTCTTCTTCGTAACCAAGGTCGTACATTCCTTCTTTCTTTTTGTCGTTCTCAAAAAGGTCGGGATGGTCAACGGGTCTTTCATCTTCCCTCTCTTCCATTATGTCCAGAAATGTGGTATGTAAATCGCTGATGTATAAGAGAAGGTCGAAAGCATACTCAGGATTGTATCCTGCTTGCATTACCTGTGCTCTTATCCGGTCCAGACCATCATCTACCTTTTGTTTTTTATCCTCAAGAATTTTAGTGAGGTCTACTACTTTGTCAGTCATTCAACACCCTCCTCTTCAGATTTTCTAACAGGTCTTCCGCATGAGTCAGGCGGTCCTTCCACATTCCTACTTCAGATTGTGTTGATTCCAATTTCCAGATAAGATTATCTATCTGTGTTTCAAAGGAAGCAGCTATAGGAATTGCACTGAAGATATCATCTACTATCGCTGCGTATTCCTGTTGGTTGTACTTGCTGATATTTATTTCCTTTATTAGCTCCTTGCATTTATTTATATCTTCTTTCATTCCACCTATTCCTTTTGTAGCTGCACATCGGCAATGGTTTCTATCCAGACCTGTGCTCCGCATGGCAATGGTTTGTCAGGTGAATATATTATATCACAAGGTCCATCGATATGCACGTTGTGTGCGTAAGTGTTTGATTTATAAGTCTTAACAGTAATCACAGGGTCTCTGGTCCCATGCTTTCTGTTACGTTTTATGTTATGCTGATTCACATGGATGCGTTTAATCATTCCGCTCTTCCTCATCTGAATCCCACCACTCACTCAGTTCAATCTTTCCATATATGTTGTCCTGTTGCTGACAAATAACTGTTGCTCCTTCCAACGCTTCCTCAATCAGTTCCTTGATTCGTTTATCAATCACTCCTTTCAACGTTTCTACAATCAGTTCCTTGATTCGTTTATCAATCATGTTAGTCATTTCTTAGTACCTCTTTACTTTCTCTACGATTGTATCCACCCCATTGTTAGGTGTGTAGCACAGTAAACAATCCTTGCACTTCTGTCCAGTACAATTTTGTAATTCCACATGTTCATGTGCAAGAACATTATTGAATGTCCGGTCAAAGTGTCGAGGAGGTTTACTCATAATTGTACCTACCTTCTTATTAGAGTAGATAAGGATAAGATTGGCAGGCTTCTCACGTTGGTCAAAGAATGGTGCAATGATGTCCGTTCTCTTTGTCCAGAGAGCGAAGATGGAGTGCGGATTATGCTCTGCAATCCTGCAATAGTTCTCTATGTGATTGAACTTAGGGTACTTTATCCCATCCACGGTTTCTGTTATCAGCTCACCATGAGCATCAAACCTATAGTATAATTCTAGGATGGTGGGTAACTCATGTTGTTCAAGTATTCGCACAGGAAACAAGTCACTGTTCCTCTGCAATGCAGGTGCGGTATTCTTGCGGAAACCCTTGAGCATATCATAGGAGTAACATACCCCGCAGATATCCACTACCTCACCTGCTTCTTCATTGCGCTTCTTACCACGCACGTAGTTGTCATGACAGAACTTATTGGTAAGTGTGTTCACACTGACAGACTTAAACAATTCCAACTTGCCTGACAAGACAGTCTCATGCACTGTCTGCATGTCTAGTTCTCCTTATATTACACAGAGTAACGCTAGAAAGATAACAAAACCTATGATAATATAGTTAGCATTCATCCTCATCTGGCTCCTCCTGTCCATGTTTCCAGTACATACTTTCTTCCCAGTCATGGGTTAGTTCTTCCAGCCTTTCAAACATCTCGGTATCATCTGATGTTTCTTCTGCATTAGAAACTAAACTTTCCCACTTTCTTCTGAGCTGACGGACCTCTTCATACGTTAGGTCCATCTCGTCAATTAGGACAACAACAGCCTCGTGTAACGCTTCCTCCTTCTGATGTGTCCACAGGCGTATGCCATCCATCATTTCTCTTTCTCTTTTAGTAGACATCTTATTCACCTACCTTTTCAGAATATATTTCTTCTTTAGGAACTTCAAAGTCATATGCAAACTTTGTTGAGCTTTTCATTATAGCTCTTTCAACTCCTTTCTCGCTTGTGTACACTTGTAGCGTAGCAAAACCAAGATTGATTTCATTATATACTAACCCATTCATCTTCACCACTCCTTATGCAGCGAGTGCCAACGATGCCCACTCAGTTGAGTTCAGCATCTTACGTACCTGTTCTTCACGGGTAACACACACGTTCTGTGGTTTGCTGCCCTTACGAGCATTCTCAGATGCGTGTGAAGACCAGTGAGTGGCTGCATTATATGCCGTCCACATACTACCCTCGTTTCTCGTTGCATACTTCTCATAGAGAGCACTGCCGTGTATGTGACGGTTCTCCTCATCAAATATCTTCATGAGGTTGGAGAGCATTACCTTGTTAGCTACCTTCTTTCTGCTAACATTATCAGTACGTTGAGCCAATGTTTTAGTGAACAGGTTAATGGCTTGCTCTCTGGTTACAGGGCTACGATACCAAGTTTGCATCATCTCTTTACCTTCTCCACCTATATACGTTGCTGCATTCTTCAGCTTGTGAGTGAAGGCTTGGACATCTAAATTCTTGGTATGCTTCATGTATATGTACACGAGCTTATCCCCTACTACGAGGGTGTTCCAACAGGCATCGCGGAAATTTCCCATCATCCCATTCAATGCCCATTTCCCATTATGAGAATCGCGCACAATAAGTTGTGGTATTACTGTGTCTCCATTACCAATATCCATAGCCTGTGCAGGAAACTTGGCAGTCAATTGAATTTGAGCACCATTATCATACACATCTGTTGTAGTAATTACATCAGTCAGGTCTATGCCAGAGTCCCGAAGACCCTGCTCCATGCCCTCCACCATTGGTAAGTACTGATGGTCAGGTCTCTCCTCCGACACGATAGATAGTACTTGTTTGTTATCTGTACGTCGAAGTCCCAACCCTACTTCAGGTGAGACTGCTGAAAGTCCACTACTCCAAGTACCAGTGGACATATACTCATCCGCATCCCATGCGTGAAGTGGGAACTTCTCTACCTTGAAGTTAAGTTTATCATGGTCGAATAGTTGATTATTCATTACCTTGTTCCTTTGCTATTTTTTTGTCAAGTTCTTTAATTCTAGCAACAACATTATTTTTGTTACCAGTGTACGCGCCTACTTCTATGGCGTTGTACATCTTCTTCAACCTATCCCGCTGGTCTTCAAGAGTAGCGAGGTATATCTCAGCAGGGGATTTACGATTGGGTCTAGTGTCTACAGTATTTGAACCCATCCGCTTCCTCCTCCTTCTCTGTTTGATACAGTTCTAGGTTGTGCTTATCCATTAACTCAGGCGTGATATCTTCCTGATATCTACCTACCATTTTCTGTTGCTCTTCATGAGCAGCATCAAGCTCATCCAAGTATCGGACATGCTCATTCAGGATGTCTAGGATTTCCTCAAGAGGTTTACCCCAGTCACCCATTTCTTTCAGGTCTTCCACCACTTCAGGAGGAATATCTGATTTCTTTTTGTAGTCATGCTTCATCTTCAGTTCCTTTCTTGAATTGACTACGATTGTAGGAACCAGTGCCTTTCTTAGTAGGCACCACACGTTTGCCCAATGCCCTTCTGTATTCCCAGTTAGGGTCACGGGTCTTCCTCACCTTGCGGGTGAGAATATCTTTAAGAGATTTATGCATACTGCATCCTACTCCTGTGTGTAAGGAATGTCAACAGCCTACAGATTTGTATATATCCACTTGGCTATATCCCTGAATGAATGACCACAATCATTCATGCGAGCCAACGTGTGGGCATCCTCAGATGACACTCCTATATCCGCCATCATGAGGGGAGTCAGCATTAGTTCTTGTGTCTCAGCGTGCTCATCCTTCTTATAAACGTAGCTAAGATACTTACGAGGAGCATCCAGCTCCCGCAGGTGTTCTGTCTCATCTGGATGTGAGTCCGATGCGGGACAATCCTCTGGCAGCACTTCGTAACCAGTTACATTAGGCATCAACTCACACGCTACTCCGAGACAGCAGCGCCCATCTTTATTATCACCTAGCATTGACTCCACTTGGTGATAAGGTCCATTACGTAGTGCATCAATCCATTTTGTTTTGAATGTACGGTCTAACATATCGTTCTTCCTTTTGTTTTTTGTAAGAGATAAACTTTTTTGCATTCAGCTTGGCATTCGCCCCATAGAACAGAGCTATGGGTTCAGATGCTACAACATCATGCACTAATACCTCAGTGAATCGTCCACCAGAATGTAGACGATGTGTTTGAGTAATATACTCCCACCCATGTCTGAGTTTACTCATTAAGGGGCCTGCCCCACAACACGGATGGTTGGAGCATATCGATACCAGTCGAGTTGTCTCTTCGCTTCCTCTTCAGTAGCGAAGTAACCCTTACTCAGCCTGTCCCAAGGACCACATTCCTTACAATAATATCCAATGTAATAACCGGCATTGGAACGCAGCACTTCTACGTTACCAATCTTGCAGTTATCACCCATCTCTTCACATTGAGGCATTAGTGTATGCTCCCTTCGTCCTCATCATCCTTAGCAAGGGAGGCTAGCATTTCGTCAAGTCCTTTAGCCATCTCGCTATCTCCCTCACCTTGAGAGTCTAGGAAGTCTTTGAACTCCTCACCTGTCAAACGCACGACAGCAGAGTCCATAAGTATATGAGCAGTAGTGAACAGCATACCCTCTATACTCTTTTTGTGCTTTCGTAATTCAGGAGGAGAGAAAGAATAGATAAGGTCTTCTAGCTTACCTGCTAACTCTCCCACTGTTTTAGCAATTTCAACATGTTTTAGTAGAGTTTCTTTTGTAGACATCGCTTTTCCTTTCAATAGATGCGACTGTCATCAAACACGTAGGGAACTACCCCACGCTCACTGCCATTGGCGAATATAACTACATCACCCATGACAATCTCGTCAACGGCGCGTCGG
>Ga0208179_1000251_pt1 | contig 38819 bp, 46 predicted proteins | sample Malvired_Geostar_FD_184238 | JGI IMG/M metagenome (GOLD analysis project Ga0208179, IMG submission 184238) | Marine viral communities from the Global Malaspina Expedition - Malaspina viral metaG DeepMed_Geostar (SPAdes) (version 2) | ecosystem: Environmental > Aquatic > Marine > Oceanic | place... | reverse complement strand
GTTGCAACCCGTTGTGGCGCAACAGGTTATGTCGAGAGAAAATGGTTAGATTGTTTGTATATACAGGAGGATTGATACAGTCTGTTGCCATTGACGGCCGATCTGGATAGAAGACAAGTGAGGTTAGCGGTTGAGTTAACCCACAACGGACAACCCCAACGGAGAGAAACTATGGCCACGCGGAGAATCACAGCGGACCGATTGACGTTTGGAATCGAAATAGAGGGGCTGTTGCCGATTGACGTTCTTCAACGCGAGGGTATTACCGTTGGTGGCTACCACAACGGGGACCAGGTTCCGGGAATGCCAGACGGGTGGAATGCTCAAAGCGATATTTCGATCCATGAACGACCGGCCTATACCGGTGTCGAAATCGTCTCACCGATTTTGCAGGGTGTCGACGGGCTGGAACAAACGGTACAGGTGTGCCAGGCCCTCCGCCGTTGGGGTTGGCGTATCAACGGGAGCTGTGGATTGCATATCCACATTGGCACGCGGATGCTCGGTGACGATGCGTTGAATCGGTCGCCCGAATTTCTGCGCAAGGTGACCTCGTTGGTCATGCGAAACGAGACCGCCCTATTCGCCTCGACAGGAACTAAGGTTCGCGAGAATGTCCACGCGGGTACCAGTTACTCGCGAAGTGCGCGGGACGAGTTTGCGGCACGGTTGAACTCGCTTGACGCGTCGCGCCACAACGTCGGCCGCCGTGGCCAGACGTTGAATCTATCGAACCTCGCCGGTTATGGCGGAAAGAAGACGATTGAATTTCGGGTTTTTCAATCGAGTGTGAAGGTCGCCAAGGTCGCGACATATGTTCAGGCGTGTCTTGGTCTGGTGTGCAAAGCTTACAGCATGAAAAGGCGCGCGAAATTCAATGTGGAGAATGCCGACCTTCAAGGCACAGGCGGGCGGATGCACCAACTCAACCACGATCTGTGCTGGCTGGACTACCGAGGAATGGCAGAACACCGACACGGCCGGTTATTGACCGACGACCAGATTCTTGAGCATCGTGGCGAGGGTTTCTCGTGTTTGGGATTTCTTCCAACGGTCCCGGAATCCGTTGCCGAATTGAAGAGACTTGCCAAGAAATATGATTCCGACGATCGCGCCGAAAGCGGTCACCGGAATCGCTGTCATGTAAACCGAACACGCGTTCCGGCCTAGTGTTGAAACCACAACCCCAGCCAAGAGAGAGAAAATGAAAAACGACCGACCAACACGAGCGAACCGCACCTACCGGGATCCGGTTGCAACAGGCGACCTGGTATTTGTCTATGGCACCCTCCGGCGAGGTGAGAGATTCCACGATATCTATCTCCCCAACGCGGAGTTTGTCGGCGATGCGACCACCGTCGACCGCTACCGGTTGCGAGACCTTGGCGCGTTTCCGGCCGCGGAGCATTGCCACGGGGAAGACGGCGCGCCAGGGTGCGGAATTGTTGGCGAAGTCTACCGGGTCGACGAACAGACCGGCCGCGACCTTGACGCGTTAGAGAACAACGGTGGTCTGTACCGTCGCGCTTTGCGGTCCGTTTACAGTGGGAATACCGGGGTGTCTGGTCTTCTGGAATCAGACCTGGTTTGGCTAACCGCGTGGGTGTTTGAGATTATCAATCCGCGTTGGAATGAACCGATCATTGAGTCCGGTGATTGGTTGAACAGGATCGGAGGGTAGAGCATGGATCCGGTGATATCGACGATGATGATTCTGGGATTCTTGGGATGGGCCATCGCGCCCATGTTTGACAACTAAATTGGGGGGAGACAAATGAGGGATATGTTAAATGGATTCTGCCGGATCATCGCGAATCCTGACCTGCGTCGGGCGGATTGGTCCCTGGTTGACAATGTCCGGTTTATGTCCACCGATCGCGAATACTACCCGACTGGTGTTTGCAGCCAGGTTGAATGGCTGAAAAGGGTATTGGTTCGCGCCACTTGGGAAGTGTCGGAGGCGCGACAATCGGACACACCGATTGACAGTCGCGACGCGGTCCGGGTGCGCCATGCGGCAGTGGTCGTCTTGCGTGAATTGATTCCGGCCGATGACGTAGTGTCGTTCACCGATGGGATCGGAATGACAGGGTGCCGATCCTGTGGCGAGTGTGGGCACCCGATGGATGCGGTTTGTGAGACTGTCGATTGTGCCAACCGGGGGCGACCGCTTGCCGAATTGATCGCCGAAACCCGACGCGACACCGACAGGCTGCGCGCCGCGCTCACCGGAATGGTCGATATGTTTGAGAGACACATCACCGGAAAAGAGGGTCCCGACGATGCGGCGGTCCGTTGGGATCGGGCACGCGACGCGTTGGACAACTAACCGCCGCAGACCCGATAGCGTGACCTGGTGAGAAACCCGGTAGATAGGGAAAACCTGTCACCGGGTTTCTTTGTGCGCGGAATGGCAACAAGTGTTGTCATTGACGATTGACCAGTCGGAATCCCGTTTGACGCGGGACGGGTATCGGGTACCGTATCCGGTGACCGGACCGACCATGGGGACTGGCCGATCATGGGCGCGCGGATGGATATACCAAGAGGCGACAATATGACACTCGGCGACGCGTTGGCTAATCAGATTGTCACCGGACTACAGACCGCCGCAGACGATAGCAGCACGGAAGCTGACCGACTGCGGTCATTGTGTCGGGACGGGAATCCGTTGCCACTAGTGGCCCTACACTGGCCTCTGGTGACGTTGGACGATTGGCAGCGCGACATTGTTGCCAGTGTGTTTGATCCTGCTATCCGCGAGGTATTCGTTAAAGGCAATGCGGGTTGTGGCAAAGGGGCCGCGGCCGCGCTGGCCGTGTGTCTCTACTATGATTGCCACCAGGACGCGCGGGTCATCATCACGCGCGACAGTTTCGACAAAGCCGTTTCGGTTATGTTCGCCGAGGTGGTGACCTGGTTTCGGCGGATGGCAGTTGCGCCCGACGGTGTCATTCTAAGCGCGGAAATCGGCTCGGGATACCGTCGACGTATCTCTGTGGCCAACCCGGCAACCGAAGAGGGATTCAGTGGGGTCCATGGCGAAAACGTACTCTTTCTGTTCGATGAGGCGACCGCCATACCTGACGCCAGATACGATTTGGCGGACACCCAGGCTTCAAAGTTTATCGCATTGGCTAATCCGAGGACAACGGGTGGACGGTTTAGGGAGGCGTTCCCTGCGAGCAACCCTGACGAGACGACAACAATTTTAGGTTCGTATGGAAGGAGACGCTGTATAACGGTTGGTGGAATGGATTGTCGGAATGTTCGTGAGGGATGTTTACGTAGGCCGATAGCTCCGATAGGTGGTGTTGAGATTGATGGTGTGAAGTATGCGCATGGTGAGCCGATAGACGCGGAGGACTACCAGAAAGTCAAACCGATCATTCCTGGTCAGATATGTTATGACGAGTTCAAGGGTCACCTGGAGAAGGAGGGATGGTGGAGTCAGATATTTGCACATGGTAGGTTTCCTGAGGAGGATCCTGAGCGTCAGATGATTCCATCGAGTTGGTTGCATGCGCCGATGCAGCGGTGGAAGCGTTGGCGTGCATTACGGAGACGGAAATCCGACCGTCAATTTTTCGAGCGTCTTGACCGTCTTCTGCCAATCGAGGCGATAGGGTTAGACGTTGCGTTGTCCACCGCTGGTGATGAGAGTGTATTGTGTGTTGGTGGGTCGAAGGGTGTTCGGTCGTTGCATTCGATTCGGATTCGGGATGCGACGCAGTTGACGGATTGGGTGTTGGGTACGATGTCGGATCAGTATTCGATTGATTTGACTCGCGAGGAGATACCGGTTGGGGTGGATTATGGTGGCGGGTTCGGGAATGCTGTGGGCGATCCGTTGCGGCGTCAGGGTGTTCGGGTCATCGAGATTCGGGGGAACGACAGCAGCAATGTTGATCCTCGTGTTTATGCGAACATGCGTTCGGAGATGTATGGTGAGTTGGCGGCTCGGTTGGATCCCCAGGGTCAGTTTGCGAGTTTGCCTTTCATGCTTCCCGAGGACCAGATGTTGCGAGACGAGCTGGCGGCGGTCGAGCGGCTTTATGTGGCGAGGGACGGATTGAAGTTTCGGGTGACCCCCAAGGTCAAGGTGCAGGGTTTCAAGGATGTTCAGAGTTTGCATCAGAAGCTGGGCAGGTCGCCGGACAGGGCCGATGCCGTTTGCTACTTCTGGCGGGCACTCCAATGGCAGGGCGCGGACCTGGGCGAATGGCTCGACGCTGGAGCGTTCTAGTTTTGACAACAGTTGTTGTCATCGGCGGGCATGAAGCAACTACCGCTTTTCTTTTTGACGGACGTGTCCCACGGCGGGTTCGTCTCCTACACGGCGCACCTTGCGAGGTCACTGAAGGCTGTGGGAGTGGACGCGCGGGTGTACCGCAGGGGGAAGGGCGGGGCTTTCAGGAAGTGGTCTCACGGAGTGCCCTCGGCGACGGTTCCCCTGGAGCAGATGGTGGGTGCGTTGCGGACGGCGGGAGCCGGGGTGATCGTCTGCGGCTACTGGAAGTCTCACGCCGAGGAACTCGAAGCGTTGCTGTCCGAGGGTGCGGGGATGGTGCTGCACGATCCAACGGAAATGTCGGGTCCGATGATGGAGTGCATCGAGAGGCACCAGGCCCGGGTCGTCGTTATTCGGAAAGCCAACGTCGACAACGTGACGCAGCGGGGAGTATCAAATGTGACACTCGTGCCACACCCTTACTACGGCGAGGTGGCCCGGCACCAGGGGAGGCGACCGCGGCGGGCCGTCACCATCGGCCGGATCGACTTCGACAAGAACCAGGAGATCGTGACCGGAGCGTTCGATGCGTTGCCGGTGCGGCTGCGGATGTCGTGTGCGATGTTCGGGGCACTCAACGGAATCTGTGGGCACCACCATCTCGACCAGGTCTGCCCTTCGTGGCGAGGATACTGGAAAGGGACATTCCCCAGGACTGCGACCGCACCCGTGCGGATCGCCGAGACGGCAGACTATGTTGTGGATATGTCAGCGATCTCCGGGGACGGCGGTGGGACGCAGTACACGTTCTTCGAGGCGTGGGAAGCGGGAGCCGTCCTCGTGGTCAACAGGGAATGGATCAGGGACGGCGAGGAAATGAAACCTGGAGTCAACTGCCTCGCCGCGGACGGGTCGGGAGAACTCGCCGAGATCATTGCGCAGAAACGGGACGCAGCGGCGTGGCTCGCTTTGAATCGGGGAGCCGCGAAGACGATGGCACAACACGCACCAAGACTCATCGCCCCGCAGTTCCTCAAGGCACTCACATGAGCCACGACGAGGATGTCGTCACCATGCTCACTATCACCAACGCCATCCGCAAGCGTTGGAAATGCAAGATGCTCAGGATGAACGTGGGCCTCTGCCTGCTCGCCGCCGACCGCGCCGACAGCATGGCGACGACCGGCAGCCTGGTCCACTCGAAGGGACCGGCCGAAAATGTCGGGTTCGGTTTTGATTCGCCCGAGGATGCGCTGAAGGGCTGGATGAACTCGCCGGGGCACCGGGACAACATCGTCAACAGCAACCATACCGCGATTGGCATCGGCGTCGCCTTCGAGGATGGCGTGTCCTGGTGGTGTGTCCTGTTTGCCCCCTGACAGGAAATGTTGACCGTCCCCCGCCGCAGGGGATAGGATGCGCCCATGCCGCCCGCTTCCGTTGATGACCGAGTACGCCGGGACGCTGCCCACCTGCCCGATGAGTTGCGGGGGTCGGTGGTGCTGTTGCGGTTCGCCGAACCGATCAGCCGGATTCACTCCCACCACCTCATGCGGGTGCGGCTCACCCAGGCGATGTTCGACGACGGCGAGGACGCGGTCTACCGGGCCGGGGTGGTGCAACCGCACCGGATGGGCCAGCGACCCTGCCGGGCCTGCAAGCAGCCCCGACGCCAGATCGCACCGACCGAGCAGTGGTGCGAGAACCCGACCTGCCGGATGCACCGACACCGGATCGAGTGCGGCCCGCTGGCCGGTGTGCTGAAGCTGCTGGTCGCTGACGAGTTCGTCGAACCCGACGGTCGCCTGAATCGTGTTGGCCTGATCCTTGACCGGCGATACAATGATCGAGTGCTGGCAGGTGTGTACCGCGCAGCAGGGATGCTCTGCGACGAGCTGGGCTGGAGGCTCAAGTAGTGATCGACTTTTTCAAAAGCCGACGCAGGCTGCGTGACGATAACGACCGTCTCCGCGCCGAGATCCAGGCGGCGTCCGAGACGATCTACACCCAGCTCGGACCCGAGGGGCAGTATGGGAGTTACCTGGGTTATGGTCCCGACTCCGGTTCCGACGAGGAACTGGTCAGGCACTTCACGCTCTGGAACTATGTCGCCATCTCCAGGATCGGCTACAAGATTTCCGAGCAGTTCCCGAAAGTGTCACGGGCGGTGGACGAGGGCGAGGCATCGCAGACACTCGGCGTCAGCCAGATGCAGCACATCCGGCGTCAGCACGGGAGCATCGTCCAGTTCCACGAGGAACTCGCACCCGTCGACTCCAGCCACCCGCTGCTGAGACTCCTCCACGAGGTCAATACCGAGGATTGGTGGGGGACGTTCATTTATGAAACGATCATGTTCTGGCAGCTCACCGGAGAGTTCTACTGGTGGCTGATTTCCAACAACGCGGGAATGCCCTCCCAGATGTGGGTCATCCCCACCCAGTGGGTGAAGCCCAACTATGACAAGCTCGGCAGCATCGAGTCCTACACCGTCACGCCCGATGGCGACCGGCAGCGAGCCAAGCCCATCCCCGCCGACCAGATCATCACCGGCAAACACAAAAGCCCGATCTCCAAGGCCAAGTGCCACAGCCCCACCGCCGCCGGGAGCCAGTGGATCGACAACTCCGAGAGCGTCGAGCAGGCGAGGTGGAACACGTTTCGCAACGGTCCACTGCCCAGCGTCTCCATCGAACTGGACCGCGAGCAGTATGCCAAGCCCGACCCCGATGTTCTGAAGGCGGTCAAGGACAGGTTCGTCGCTCGCTATGGCGGGACGAGCCGGGCGGGTGAGCCGATCATCGCCCCGCCGGGGATGAAGGTCAGCCCGTTCTCGATGAAGCCAGCCGAGATGGCTTTCCCAGAAACGATTGACCAGGTGCGGGACCAGGTGCTGGCGTTGCACGGGGTGCCCAAGGTGATCGCCGGGATCACGGCGGACATCAACCGGGCGACGATCTATGGGGCCAACCTGATCTTCTGCGAGAACACGATCAACCCGCTGCTGTCGTTGCTGGCCGGGATCATGACCGAGAAGCTGGCCCCGCGATTCAGCAGCGACCTGCGGATCTGGTTCGACGATGCACGCCCCGCGGACGCCGAGGCCGAACGCGAGGAGGTCAAGCTGGACTGGACGATGGGAGCCATCACGCCCAACGAACGGCGTATCTCCCGGGGCCGCGAGCCGGTCGATGACCCCGGTGCCAACGAGCTGTATGTCACCACGGTCTCGATACCGATGGGTTCCACGGACGCAGAAAAGGTCGGTCACGAACCGAGCCGGAATGGAAAGGGTAATACCAATGGCGAAGATCAAGAGCGCGGTCAGCAACTCGATGGCCATCGAAACCGAATCACAGGGGGCACCGGAAACGGTCACGCAGTCCAAGAAAAAGTGCTGCGATCCGAGAGAAGGGAACTGCTCGCGGAAGGACTGGCACGCCCTGCTCGCCAAAAAGGACGACGAGGAATCCTGACACCTGCCTCCGTCTGGCAGGCGGCGCGGGTGGACAGGGTCGGCACGGCCTGGCGGAAACTCAGGCAGCATCACGAAGACCAGATCGCGGCAGCGGTGACCGGCTATTTCCACGAACTGTCCGATGCGGTGGTCGAGAGGATGGGCGGGTCGATGTCGGGCGACCTGCTGCTGGAAAACCTCTTTGTCGAGAACGACGCCCAGATGTGGCGTCAAGCGGTCGGCCCGAGCTGGGTGTCGGCGATGCTTGCCGGTGCCAGGTTCGAGATGGAACAACTGGGAATCGAGATGCCCGAACCCGATGAACTCGTGGCAGCGAGCTGGGTGCGACAGGCCGAGGAGGATGCACCGCTTGCCGACCCGCTGTCAGCGGAGATCGCGTTGGAATTCTTCGAGGACTATGGGGGCGCGCCCAGCATCTTCATGGAAATGCCCGTCGAGGTGCAGGAGGACATCATCATTTATCTCAGGGGGCGAGAGATCCAACAGTGGACGATAATCACCGAGACCCAGCGAAAGAAGATCGAGAAGATCATCGCTGACGGACTCATCGAGGGCTGGGGAGGCCGCGAACTCGAAGCTGAGATCAAGAGCATCATCCGCCGCGGGGCTTACAAGGACCAGGCGATGACGATAGCCCGCACCGAGGGCACGTCGGCGATGAACCACTCATCCCAGACCGTCAGGAACGTCAACCAGACACCGATGAAAATCTGGATTTCCACCATCGACAGTTTCACCCGGCGTGGGAACCCGCCACGAGGATTCGACCACGCCAACCCGCCCGCCGGACCCAACCGGCAGACGGTCCCCAACAAAGACCCCTTCATGGTGTCCGGCGAACTGTTGATGTATCCCGGCGACAGGGCAGGCAGCGCGGGCAACATCATCAACTGCCGCTGCGATGCGTCGGGGGTTGTCGACATCTGATGCCGGACCCCACACCAGGAGAAACCAGGGACGAGTTCATCTCCCGCTGCATGGGAGACGCGGAGGCCAGCGACACATTCCCCGATTCCGACCAGCGGGCAGCGTTCTGTCATTCCCAGTGGGAGGCGCAGGGCTATGGACCCGACGACACCAAAAAACGCAAACGACGACGGAGGTCGAAGACGATGGCAGTTCAGCCTAAAGATGACGAACGACACGGCGATTTCCTGAACCGCTGCATGGCTGATGCCGCCATGAACGAGGAATACGAATCGGACGGCGAGCGCGAGGAAGCGTGCGAGTTGGTCTGGTCGAAGGCCGAAGCACCCGACGCCGAGGGCGAGGGGGAAGCGACGCCCGAGGAATATGCCGAGCATCCCGACCCGGCACCCCCGGCCAAGGGCGAGGATGAGCCGCGCGACAAGTGGATCGCCGACTGCCTGGTGTCTCCCGAGGTCGTCGCCGAGATACCCGACGACGAGAAGCGGTTGGCCCACTGCGAGGAACAGTGGGCGGCAAGATACGGCGAGGACCTGGAAGAAGAACAGTCCTTCGCCGTCGTGCAGGGAGTCGTGCCCTACAAGGCGACCCCCGCGATGCCCGAGGGGTCTGACTGGGATGGCGACGCCGCACGCAAGAGCCTGGAGGGCTGGGCGTCGGGTGGCGGCGATCTCGACCTGGACAACGGTGGACAGCGGTCGAAATATCAGCAGGGTTTCACGTTCGTCCACGACGACGGGACCACGCTGGCCAACTACTCGCTGCCGCACCACGAGGTGGTGGGCGGTTCGTTGAAGGTCAACCGGCATGGTGTCAGTGCCGCCATCGCCGCGGTCAACGGGGCACGCGGCGGCGTGGACATGAGCGAGAGTGAACGGCGTGGTGCCTATGACCACCTCGCCAGGCACCTCAAGGCGATGGACCTGGAACCGCCCGAGTTCCGCCAGTCGGCCATCCGCATCCTGACCGGCGAGGAAGTGCTGCGGGCGGCCAACGACGCCGAGCGGTTGCCCACCGGCTACCTCCAGCACTGGTCCGACGAGACGGTGCTGCAAAGCACACAGCCAACCAAGATGTCGGCGGACTTCGTGGTGCTGACCCGGCAGAAGGAACCCAACCGGCACGGCAACGTGGTGCAGATCACCGAGGGTGACAATGGCCGGGGCCTGATGCTCGACCACTACCAGAGCAACCCGGTGGTGCTGTTCGACCACGGGCTGAACATGACGCTGCCCATCGGGACCAGCGAGGGACCGGACGGGAAACTCAACGTGCGGCTGACCAAGAACCGGGCCATCGCCCGGGCCTACTTCAGCCAGTCACTCCCCGAGGCGGCGACGATCTATGCCCTGATTGACGAGGGCATCCTGCGGACGGCATCGGTGCAGTTCCTCCCCAAGCGGGCACGCAAGCTCTCGGTCAAGCAGCGGCAGGACATCGGCGACGACGAGGTGTCGCTGGTGGATGGCATGGGCCTGGACTACACCGAGAGCGACCTGCTGGAGTGGTCGGTGGTGTCGATCCCGGCTGACCCGGGCGCGGTGCGTCGCTGCCTGGATCGGGGTCACGTCAACGGCGAGGCCATCACGATGTCGCTGCTGCCGGTGATGAAGCAGATGGGTGGCCCGGTTCCCGTCTGGTCGCCGGGCTGGTCGCCTCAATCACAGCACGTTGTCGAGGTCATCGAGGAGGATGACTATGTGACCGTGAAGTATGAAAGAGACCGCGACCACGAAGAACAAACAACAGACGTTGACACAGAGACACCTTTGCAGACAATTGACTACGAAGCCGTCGCCAAGAAGCTCGAAAGAGATCGAAAGCAACGGCAAAGGATTGCGGGAGCAACAAGGGCCGTCGCCGAGGCACTCAAGCCGGTGGCCGAGGCGATGGACAACCTGGAAGATAAACTAGCACGCCTGACCGGATAGGTCGCACACTCAAGGAGATCACGGATGACGGACGAAAGACACGAAGCGACCGACGATGTGCAGCAGGTCGTGGACGCGGTGAAATCAACGGTGGACGAGCAGGTCGCCCCGCTCATGGAGCGACAGTCGGCTCTCGACGAGAAACTGGATGAGCTGGCACAGCCGTCCTCCAACGCCAGCCAGTTGTTCGGCGGCGGTTCGGCTGCGGGCCACGTCGGTCCCCAGACCGGAAGCCAGGGCTACAGCTTCCTGCGGGCACTCGGTGTGCGTCAGGGATTCCTGAAGCCCGAGCAGGCCAAGTACGAACTGGATGTCAACGACCGCCTGCGGAAGCACTATGTCGAGCAGGGCGGGATGACGCTGGCTGGTGCGAACTCGATGCTGGTTCCGCTCGGCTCGTCTCACATCGAGAACCTCGACAGCAACCTCGGAGGCGAGTTGCGTCAGGCTATGTCGGCGTCAGTGTCCGGTGCGGACTTGGCCGAGGGCAATGCGATCGCCCAGCGGTTCCCCGGCACGATCAGCCAGATCAGTTGGTCGAGTGACCCGGCTGGTGCGCTGGTTGCCAATGCTCCGCTCGGCGAACTCATCGAGTTGATCCGCGCAAAGAGCGTTCTGGATCAGGCCGGTGCGACGGAGATCAGTCTGCCGCCCAACGGCAAGATTGATTTCCCGCGTCACACCAGCGGGCTGACCGCCTACTGGGTCGGCGAGAACGTGGCGATCACTTCGAGCGACATGGGAACCGATACCCTCTCGCTGACAGCCAAGAAGCTGGGCGGGTTGGTCAAGCTGCCGAATGAGTTGATCCGGTACGCCACGCCGAGCATCGAGGCGTTCGTCAGGAACGACCTCGCGACGACGCTGTCCCTCAGGGCTGATCTGGATATGCTCCAGAACGCCGGTAGCTCGACCGTGCCGACAGGCATCATCGAGACCTCCGGCATCAACAGTGTCGCAGCCTCGACAACCGGAACGAACGGTGACACGTTCGAGCCAGCAGATCCCGGCAGGATGGCTGCTGCCGTTCTGGACGACAACTTCGACACTTCGTCTGCGGCATTCCTGATGCGGCCCGAGTTGTTCACGGGACTCTACAACAAGCGTGCCGCTGCTGTGTCGTCCGGCGACGGCGAAGGTCCGTTCCTGTTCGCGACGAACCGTGGGCAGATTGAGAACGGTTTGCCGCCGCGTCTGTTCGGCCACCCGGTCTATGTCTCGACCCAGATTGCCGCAGACCGCGACAAGGGTTCAGCGACCGACCTGACCTACGTCCTATTCGGCGTGTTCTCGGAGTGGCTCATTGCCCGAGCTGGCGTGCTGGAGTTCGCCACCTCGACGCAGGGCGACACCCCGTTCGCCAACGATCAGACTTGGGTGCGGGCCATCATGTCGCTGGACGCCGGTGCACGTCACGCCAAGGCGTTCGCGTTCACCGATGACGTGGTCAACAGCTAGGTCTACGCCACTGAGCGACGCTCGCTGATCCGGTAGCCTCACGCCGGGTCAGCGAGCGGCCTCCCCCCTGGAGAACGGACATGGCAAAGAAGAAAGCCGCCTCGAAACCAGCCGCCAAGAAGCCGAGCAAGAAGGACGCCGAGGTTCTGGTGCCGACCCGGTACACGATCCCGCCCTGCCCGATGTCCCGCAAGGACACGCTGGCGTTCATCGACAAGCTGAAGAAGGAACTGTGAGGTGAGCTGTGGCGTTGACGACCCTCGCCGATCTGAAGACCTATCTGGGCATCAGCGACTCGTCTGAGGACGACCTTCTCAACCTGTTGATCGCTGACGCGGACGCGGCGATCCTGGGCTACCTCGACCGGGCGATTGAGCAGGCCAGTCTGACCGAGTATTACAGCGGCGACGGGACGACAAACCTGCTCCTCCAGCAGCGGCCCGTGACGACGATCACCTCGGTCCATGTCGATGCCGCTGGCTATGCCGGACAGGGCAGCGGCGCATTCGACAGCACAACCGAGTGGACGGCCGGGACGGACTTCTATGCCCAGTCGGTGGTCGAAAACGAAAGCAATACCGGCAACATCATTGCCATCAAGGGACCGGGGACGTTCACAGCCGACCACCAGCCCATGACGTGGGGCGAATGGCCACGCGGGACCGGCAACATCAAGGTCGTCTACACCGCCGGGTACAGCACCGTCCCGAGCGACCTGGCCGCAGCGTGCCGAATCCTCGTCGCCTGGATGAGATCCAGCCGAGAAAACGGGATGCCGGTCAAGTCGGAGAAACTGGGGTCATATTCCTACACGCTGCTCGAAGACACGGGGATTCCCGAACTGGCGACGATCCGGGGTCTCTGCAATCGCTACCGTAACATGGTGCTGATATGAGCCTGACCGGGCTGCTGACTCAGCGATGCACCATCCAGCGGTGGGCGAGGACGGTTGACGACTATGGCGAGATGACGCCGAGCTGGTCTGACTCGTCAACGGATGTTCCCTGCCTCGTCCAGCAGAAGAACGCCAAGACGGAGTTCACCTCGGCGGGTCGGGATTACGAGTTCGACGCGATGGGTTTCTTCAAGCCGGGCGTCGACATCAATCCGCAGGCATCCGATTCAGGAAACGGAGATCGCATCACCATTGGATCAGCGACCTACCAGGTGCGAGGAGTCGGCGACGAAACGGGACGCAACAAGATGCTGACCGTGTACCTGGAGAGAGACTGATGGCTCGCCCCAGGGCATTCAAGGCAACCATCGTCGGGTCCAACCGTTGGATCAGGGCAATGAAGGGAATGTCAGGTCGCCTCGACAGACGGATCGACAAGGCACTCGTGAGGATCGGCACCGGGGTGTCGACCGAGGCCAAGAAACGAGTACCCGTTGGGGCAAAGAGTACCGGGAGCCGTCGACCGGGCGCGCTCAAGCAGTCGATCCGGTTCGAGGTCATCAGGGGCACACGCATCGGCGCACAGGTGCGAATCGGAACGAATATACGTTATTCCCCCTACATCGAGTTTGGGACGTGGCGCATCGCCGGGGGCAAGGTGAAGGCGTTGGGCAGGGGTCAGCTCGCGGCAACCGACGCCACGGCGATCAGGTCGTGGAAGATGAAAACAAAGCGAGGGCAGGGGGGTGCGGCACTCCCGATGATGCCGTTCCTGAGACCGGCTGCGAATAAGTATGCGCTTCGCGCGAGGTTCTGGCTGTCGTTGGCACTCAGGACAGCGATGATAAAATCTGGTTTCATCACGAAAACTGGCGGGGGGGCTTAGATGTCTGACCTGTCTGAAGTCTGGAAAGGGATCAGGGACATCCTGGTGGCCGACTCCACGCTGACGGCACTGTTGGCAGATTCGTCGTCCGTGTATGAGCCGGACCCGCCCGACGACGTGGACTTCCCGATGCTGACGCTCATGCAGTCAGACGACGGGCCGGTCACCGAATGCACCGGGTATGGCGAGTTTGCGGCCCAGTTACAGATTGATGTGTGGTCAACCAGCCCCAGGACCAACGAGCAGATCAAGTCACGGTTGGACGAGTTGTTGGAGATACCGAAAATTCGGGCTACCGCCATAACCACAACGAATTACAATGTAACCAACGTCAGTCGCAGCAGCGCAAACTTTGTGGGAACTGTCGAGATCGAGAAGGACGGAAAACTAATCAGGCATCTTGCGACCGAGTGGGATGTGAAAATTCGCAAAACGACATAACGAGGAGACGGACTCATGGCGATTAGTGACATTGTAGGCGGGCCTGCGGACGTGGAGCTGGGGGCAGCATCATCGGAAGCAACCATCGGAAACACGACCGGGGGAGTGACCGCGACGGTGACGCCACAGAACCGTGAGCGGATCGTTGACCAGTACGGCTCGACCGCGCTGGCGATCATCCACACGGGCGACGAGGTCAGAGTGACCGTTCCGTGGGCCGAGTGGACATCCGCCACCCTGAATGAAATCTACGACCCCGGCACAGACGCCGGGACCAGCAAGGGCGTTGGTCGGTCGGCGGGGTACATCTACACCACGCAGTCGATGGACATCACGCCGTTCCTGACAGCCGATGCCGCCAAGACCGTTGAGTTCTACTCGGTCACGCCCATCGGTGAAGTCAGCTTGGCGTTCAACAACGATGACGACCGGATCATGGAAGTTGAATACGCCGCGCTGGCTGATACCAGCAAGACCGATGGCTCGCTCGTCGGCTTGCTGAACCTGAGCTAGGTTCCTGCTTGAGGACGCTCCAGGCAGTTGATACCCTTGCCGGTATATCTGGCAGGGGTATCAACGCGTTTGAAGGGAGCGGCAGATGGAAGAACATCCGGACACCATCTCTGTCGAGCTGAGTGACGGGAAGGTCGTAGATGTTGAGCATCTCGACTGGGCCGGTTACAAAAAACTTCGGCCGAAACTGTCCGAGAAGCTGGCCGAGTCCATGTCCTCCTTCGACGGGGATAACGAGCTGACCCCGATGGGGATGATGAAGCCTATGGTCGGGTTGCTCGACCAGATTCTCGGGGACTTCACCGAGGATTTCGTGACGGCCTGTGTGCGTGACAAGAAGTCACTCAAGAACGTCACGAAACCCATCGACTGGCTACGGCTCAGGGAAGCAGCCGCAAAGGTGAATAACATCACCGAGATTCTGGACCTGGAGGGAAACGCAATCGCGGCCAGCGTGCGGATAGTGATGACGAGATTCACCGCGCTGGCCGCCGACAATGGTGGACCGGAGTAGAACATATCCTCGCGTTTCATTACGGATGGTCGATCAAGTCAATTGATCGTCTTCCGTGGGGCGAGGTGCTGGACCACGTCGAACTCATCCACCGCTCGGTGGGGAGCCGGATGCAATGGGACCTGGCAGCGGCCTCGTTTGCGCACACGTCGGATTCGGGTCGCCGCGAGATACAGGCCGGGATCACGCAATACCTGTCGTTTACGATGGATCAAGGGGACGGCACACAGGACAAGCATCGGATATATGACGAGATGCCAGGCGATCAGCGCGTGCTGGCGATTGGGAGTTCGCTGGAGAACGAGGGGATGGAGTTTCTCGACCGCCGCCCGCATCACCGGGCGTGGCTGGAGGATAAAGGGATATCGCCCGGGGACGCACGGTTGCGGTATACTCAATGGCGCGCCGGTGTGAAGGCCGCGAAGGACAAGCGGGCGAGTGGCGACGGTGGAGATGATTGATGGCTGACACGGTCACGCTCGGCACGGTGACGATGAACGGGCCGGTCGGCGGTGGCCAGAGCGTGCGACCACAGCCACGATTTGTGTCAGGACGCACCGTCAACGGCACCACCTACACCTACCAGAAGAACGATGTCACGCAGAACATCTGGGTGCTGGACTTCCGCGACCTGACCGCTGCCCAGAAGACGGCGTTGCAGACCTATTTCAACGACGTGGCGAAGGGTCCGAGCAACACGTTCAGCTACACCCACACCGACGCGACGGTGTACACGGGGGTGCGGTTCGTTGATAACGTGCTGGCCTTCTCGCGGATCGACGGGGGCAAGTTCTTCAGCTGCCAGATCAAGCTACTCATGGCTGTCGAGATCGACGGCTAACCAGTCACGGATGATGACATGGCAACACTCAATCGCCTGGTAACGGTCTTTTCCGCAAACACCACGTCGTTCACGGCGTCGCTGAAGAAGATGACCGTGTCGATGACCGCTTTCAAGGCAAGCGTGGTCTCATCAGGAAAGGCCATCAACTCAGCCTTCAACCGGATGGCACTTGCGTCGAGCGTTAGCGCGTTGCTGATGATAAAGCACTACGCCGATTTCGAGAAGCGAATGGCGTCGGTGGGTGCGATCCTCGGAAAAAACGCCGGGGAGATGACAACCCTGACCAAGGCGGCGAAGCTGCTGGGTCGGACCACGATCTTCACCGCGACCCAGGCGGCCGAGGCACAGCAGGTCTTGGCGATGGCCGGTCTCACCCAAAAAGAGATATTGATGGCACTTGGGCCTGCGCTGCAACTCGCGGCGGTGGGCGAAATTGAAATCGCCCAAGCGGCCGAAGTCGCCGCCAAGACCATGCGGGGGATGGGACTCGACGCAGAGCAGTTGTACCGGGTCAACAACGTGCTGGCCGGAGCGTTGGTGAGCAGCACCACGAACATGACCCAGCTCGGGGACGCGTTGAAATACGTCGCCCCGCTCGCCGCTGCCACCAACACGTCCATCGAAGATACGGTGGCGATGATCGGCACGCTCTCCAGTGCCGGGTTCCAGGGCGAGATGGCGGGAACCGGGCTGCGGCAGGCGATGGCGAAACTGGCTGGTTCGACCCCGCACGCGACCAAGGTGCTTGCCGACTTCGGCATCACGACTGTCGACGCCAGCAAGAACATGCTGCCGATGTTCGACATCCTGTTCCAGATGGAGCAGCAGGCACTCTCTGCTGGCCAGGTGTTTGAAATCTTCGGCGCAAGAGCCGGGCCGCAGATGCTTGCGCTGCTGCGCGAGGGCGTCGTGGGGCTGGAAGAATACTCGGATTCACTGGAGAAGGCCAACGACGAGATGTTGGCTGCGACGATTGAGCAGGCAAAGCTCGACACGATCTGGGGTGCGTGGAGGCTGATGATCTCGGCCGTCAGCGGGGTCGTCATTGACTCGTCAGAAGCAATTGCAGACACGATTAGAGAGGTGCAGGCGCGGTTCACCAAGTTTTTCGACAGCATAGAAAGCCGTCAGCGAGTCATCAGTGCCTTGTCAGATTTCATGCGCTCGTTCATGGGGACGCTGGAAAGTCTCCTGGGGTGGCTCAACGGTAACGCCGCAGGGGTGATGCGGTTCGTCTCGGCACTGGGCAAATTTATGGGAATGATCTTTACGTTCCTGGCCGAACACCCAACACTCATGGCTGCGCTGATCGCGCTGAAGGTTGCCGGTTTTCTCGGACTGACAACTGCCGCGCTCTCATTGGGTCGTGTGCTGATGCACCTGGCTCTGATGGTATTCCCTGGTGTTGCTGCTGCTGCGGGCACCGCCGCAACCGCAACAACGGCGGCTGGCACCGCAGCAGCGACGGCGGGCACCGCTGCCACAGCAGGCGCGGCGGGATTCTCGGCACTTGCGATTGCGATGGCCCCATTTGCTCTCCTCGCCGCAGGAGTCGCAGCAGGTATGGGCGCGATCAAGATGGCGCAGATGGATCTCAATAAAGAGATCGAGGATGGCGTCGGGCTGACCGACAAGCTGCGCGACGCGCAGATGCGCAGACTCGACGCTGACAAAACAGCGGCAGTCGAAATCGAGGATGTGAAGGATAGGCTGAAAGCACTCGGAGAGGTTCAGGGGGATGTCGCTCAAGCGCATGCGCAATCACAACAGGCGATCAAGGGATATGAGACTGAGGTGTTGCGTCTCCAAGGGCGGATCTCCCATATCCGCGCACAGGCAGAGTCGACTTGGACGAGGTCGTTAACGCTGATCGAAATGGGGGTCGGGTCTGGAGGCGCGCAGTACCTAGCCTTTGTGGCACAAGCGAAGGAGGCCGAAGCGGATTTGGCGGCAGAAATCGAGAAAGAAATCGCGCTGAAGAAACAACTTGAGGCGGTCAACGAAACACTATCGGAGCAACGGGGGGACATAAATCCTTATACGGGAGAGAGACAATTTACTGCGAAGCAGTTTGCGGCTGCGGAGGGCGCGGAGACGGACAAGCGTGGGCCCTGGCAATCGCCGACTGACTACGCGCCAGCCGACTATTCTGCGGCGGCTGTTGGTGTAACGCCACAGGGCTTACCAAGTATGGCCGAAGAACCTGTGACGGACGTTGCAAAAGCAATCGCCGACCGAATCAAAGACACCCGGCGCACGGAAGAACGAGAAAAGTTCGGGCGTCCGGCTGCTCGTGAGGGAGCCGAGTTGGGGGATTTCTTGGGGTTGGGTCCGGCCAAGGACGAAATCCAGTCGTTTATGAACTCCCTTGAAGGTCTGTCTAAAGCACAAGTGGACAACTTGCTTGACGTGCGGTCGTTTCAGATCGAGATCAATGGGGACATAGCCGCCGCCGATAAGCTCATGCGCGAAGACGCATTGGCCATGTTGAGCGAACATCATAACGAGATCAAGAGGCTGGAGGATGTCAAGAAATTGCAGGAGGTCCAGGCAAAGGCCGGATCTCTTGAAGAACAGATCATGGCTGACACCCACGCCACCGCCGCGATCGAGATGTATTACACAAACATCAAGATGCATCTCGATAACGGGAACTTATCGGCCCAGAAGTATTCGGAACAACTTGCCCGAGTCTCAGTGGCATACCAACTCTCCGGGTCTATGGCTGACCAACTTGCGAAGGTTGAATTATCTAAATTCCAGGTGGAAAAACAGGCTAAAGAGGGTGCGCTGTCGTTCAGGAAGCAATACCAGCAACTGCAAAACGAGTTCTTTACGGGCGTGAAGAACACGTCCCAGTACCGATTCGCGCTCAGGTCTCTGACGGCCGAAATGCGGGAATCGACAAGGGCGGCCAGGGAAGAAGCGGCCGCGAAAAAGAAAGCGGCGGCTGAAGCAAAACGCAGAGCGGACAAGCTGTCACGTGATACTGATAAGGCACTTGCAGGGGGAGGTGGAGGTGGTCAAGCCCAGAAGATCGTAGAAGGGCCGATGGATCAGCTCAGGAAGGCTCACGCCCTAGCGATGTCTCGGGTCCAGCTTCTCCGCTCCAGCAAGGAGATGTTCGGTCGAGACATCTCGGGGTCAAGGCTCGGCAACATACGCAAGCGGCGCGAGTCGTTCCAGCAGGCCGTCTCTGATGTCACGAACATCCAGGCCATGATCGCCAACATGAGAATGGCAGCGATGCGTGGCCCGATGATGGCGATGTTGGCAAACGCCCCGGTATTCGGGCGAGGCATGGGCGACCCCGGCATGGTGACGCAAGGGAATGTCACGATCAGCCTGCCGAACGTGAACCGCGTGAACAACGAGGACATCGCTTCCCTGGCTGACCGGCTTGAGGACGAGCAGAAACGACGGGGGAGGCAGGTGGTCTAGTGGTACGGACGCTCAACCTGCCCGCGTCGTTCGCCGCCGAGATGACCCGGGTTGGCGGTTCGTTCCCACGGTTCGTCCTGGGGATCGACTACGACGGGGTGCTGAAATACTACAGCGACATCGACATCGCGACGGCTGACCTGGCTGCGGACGGCAAGATCACGAGCTGGGGTCAGCTCCAGTTGCAGGCGAAGGCCGGGAGCGTTGGCGGCCACCAGAACATCTCGTTGACCATCGAAGACAGCGACCTCGTGTTGCTCGATGAGTTCACCGACTGGCCCGGCATCCAAACGCGGGCCTGCTACATCTTCATGTATTACGACCCGGCCCCGACCGGCGGCGGCTGGGACGACCGCATCACTCTGTTCAAGGGTGTGGTCGGCCCCTCGGTGAAGTTCGATGAGAAGTCGGCGACGTGGAACATCACGCTGGTCGATATCGGCAAGAAGAACAACCCGTCCATCGGCGTGCCGTGGACCCGCCAGGTGTTCTCCTCGATGAACTGCTCGACGTGCCAGCAGCAGTCAGGGTCGAGCATCATCCCGATCGCCTACGGCGACCCGGTTCTTGGCGTGCGAGGGTGTGCGATCCACCGCCCCGGATACGGGTATATTTGTCAGGCTGAATGCTCGGTCTATCCATACTGGACGGAGGTTGAACCGTGTCGCTTGGATCCAGTAGACCTCTGGTTCACGATCTGCCAGAGCCGGATGTGGCAGTTCGAGACGGGCGAGCAATGCGTCGCTGTGGAAGGAAGTACATGGTGGCCCGACTCAATGAGCAATTGGATCAACGAGGGTCACGAAGTCATCTGCGGCAACCTGCACGCCAACGGGCTGTTCGAGATATATGACATCCACAACCAGTCTCATTTCTCCTGGGATGCCGGGAGTCAGCGGGACGCGCGAGGCTCCTGGGCGGCGACCGGGCGCGGCAGTTATTACGTCACGGGCGGCGTCAAGTATCTCACGGTCCCGAAGAATGCGTTTGCCGATTGGACAAATGGCGGAGCAAGCTACCAGGGAGCGTTGACCATCTGGGTCAACTGTAGCGGTGGCTGGATGCCATACACCTCCACCGAGTGGGTGTCGGTGTCAGCGAGTCATGTCGCCTTCGCAAGCACTGGCGGTGGTCCCGGTGATTACACCGATCCGTGTCCGAATAACAACTATCCGTTCATCGCGACGTTTGGAAATATGGGGAACGGCACCCACTGGCTCGGATCGAAGGTGATGGCGGGTGACCCGTTCGTGTATGCCGTCAACTTCTTGCCCAGCGAGTCGGTAGACCAACTCTACCTGGAGAACGCGGGGTTCATCGACAACAACCTCTGGACGGCGAACCTCAACGACAAGACGTACAACGTCGCCTTGAAGCGTGACCCGAGCGACGACGGGATCACGACGGTGACCTTCCACGGGTGGTTCCAGCACACCTACTGGATGGGCAAGATGATCTACGGCGAGGCGACGCTGGATTCAATTCTAGCCAACCTCAAGGGGATCATGGGTCACCCCGATCACCGGGCGTATGACGGCACCGCGTTGTCCAACCCGGTGGACATCATCGAGGACTATCTGACCAATCCGTTCCTGGGCAACACGCCCTACTCGATGATCGACACCGCAGCGTTCGATGTGGCGAAGGACCGGCTGGAAGCACTGACCGACGACATCGCCCCGAGCAACGACCCGCAGGGTCTTCGGTTTGCCTTCGCACAGTACGAACCGGAGGAACTCAACAAGTACATCCAAGAGTTGGCGTTCCACGGGACGATGCTGTTCTTCTGGGACATGGGCTTGGCGACCCTGTCGGTCATCTTCGCGGTGTGGGAACAGGACGACACGGTCTTCGAGTTGAACGAGTCCAACCAGTCCGACGACACGTTCGGTTTCGAGATGATCGACATCGAGGAGTCGCCGACAGAGTTGGTGGGTGTGTTCAGCCAATGGACGAGAGTCTACGGGACCGGCACGAGCAATATGGGCCAGTATCGCGGGGTGAAGTCCGCGACCCAGAACATCATCCGGCGGTCGTCGGAAGCGGAACTGCATCGCCCTCGCAAGAGCGAGGAGTTGAAGTTGTGGATGTACCAGGAAGTCTACTCGGTCAACTACGTTCTGGAGACGTGGCTGCGGGATCGGGTCAACACGAGTGCGCGGGTCAATGCGTCGGCCCACCTGGACGCGATGCTGCTCCAGCCAGGTGACATCATCGACATCCAGCGACAGAGCGGTGTGCCGAAGGTGTTGTTGCACAAGATGGCACGGATTGAGTCGGCGAGCCAAAGCATCGGCGACCCTCGCAGCGACAAGTCGGGCGAGATCAAGTTCAAAGCGGTCGTGCGATTGACCGACTTTGCCATCGAAGCGGCGGCAATCAGGGCGCAGGACTGCGACGACACGGTCCCATCACCACTGGACACCACGCCGCCGCCGGGGTCGATTGTGGCTGGGGCGGCGACCACCACCGTGTTGCCGACAACGACGACGGTAACGGTTCCTCCAGTCACAACGCTGCCAGCGACCACGACCACCGCACCGATCCCACCGACGACCAGCACGACCACGACAACGACGCCACCCACCTGCACCGCGTCGGGCGACTGTGCGTGGCAGTATGACCCGACCCAGGCCAGCGGTGGCAATCCGTGTTGGCCCTGGATCCTGATTGACAGCGATTGCGGTGCGGGCGAGTTCTGCCACCCGATCTACACCGGTGGTGCGGGGAACGGTTGCCCGGCTGGGACGCCGGGATTCCTGCAATGCACGAACACTCCGTGCCAGACAGCCACGACCGCAGCACCGACGACCACGACGACAACCAGCACCACGCTCACCACCCCGGCTCCCAACTGCACGACCGAGACGTGCTATTGGCACTGGACGGTCGGAACCAACGGCATCGGCGTCTACGTTCTCAACCCGTTGAGCAACACCTGCATCGCCATCGCGGGCTGTGATTGTCTGGCGACGCCTCCGATTGCGTATGCCGGGATGACCTGGACCGCTCCTTGCGGATCAGCGTGGGCGACCACAACCACGACCACGACCACCACGACGACGCCGCCGACCTCGACCACTGTCACGACAGCGATGGGTTGCGTGGGCAATTGCGGGTGGGAATGGAACGGGGGCTATGACCAGCAGGGCAACCCGCAATACGGGTCATGGACCCTGGTCGTCAATACCTGCCAGGGCGATGTCAAATGCGGGTGTTGCGAGCCGGTCTTGGCCGGTGGTGATGTTCCGCCCGGTCAACCGAGTTACCAGAGCGGACAGGTTCAGCCGGGAACCGTGCTGTGGTTCTCGTGCCAGGCCACCGACTGCGTCGCTGTAACGGACGACCCACCACCGCAGACATCTACAACCACGACGGTCCCCCCAGTGACGACCCCGGCGGCGACCACCACCGTCACAACCAGCACAACGACAGCGACTCCCACGACAACCACCACGGAGTCGCCCTACGGCACATGCGAAGGCATCTGCTTCTACTGGTGGGAGCAGACGAGCTGCACCGGGTTCTGCCACTACCTGTGGGACGCGACGCTGGCTCGATGGATGGTCAGCAGCACCAACAAGTGTCTGTCTGCGGGTGGTGCCGAGTGCGAGTGTGACCCGTTCGACCCGGTCGCCGTCGATCCGTACAACCCGCAACCAGACGGTCGGCCAACAGACGGCAGCGGCAACCCGACAAACCTGCACTACCTCAGTGGGTGCCGGTGCAAGGATGTCGCTGGTCAGAGCAGTACCGACAAGTGGTGCAGCTCGGGATATGTTCTGGGCCGGTCAACCTGCGCGGGAACCGACGCTTACTGTTCTTGCCCGAATCCCAGGACAAGGTGGAGCGGTGATTCCTACGAGGTGGCCTGCACCAGTTGGTCCTCGGTCTACGCCGCAACGACAACCACGACCACCACCACCACGACGACAACAACCACGACGACAACCACGACGACCGCCGCCGCCACCACAACCACAACGACGACAGAAGACCCGTGTGCGGGCCAGGGCACTTGCACGTTCACTTGGAACGCTGGGATTTTGATGTACGAGGAAACGGAAGAAGCGTGCGACGAGGGCTATCACTGTCCTGCTCCTCCGCTCACCTACGAGGGCGACGAGTGGACCGACTGTTGTAACCCGGTCCCCTAGTGGGTTGACGGTGGTGGCGATTGTGATAGCTTACGTGCTATGCCCGGTCTTCAATTTGATACAGGTGCCCCAGTTCCCCACCTGGTCGTTGATGACTTTGCTCCAGCGTGCGTCATCCGTGCCGCAGCCAAGACGTGGCCTGGCGAGACATGGAACTGGTGGCATAAGTATGACGACGAGACGGCACTGAAGTTGGCCACGATGGGACGAGCCCCTTTCCCCCCTGCGTCAGCACTCCTGCTGGACCGCATGGCGACGTTGGACATAGACAACCTCTCTCCCGATGCGTTCCCCGACCTGTCTTTCCATGCGGGGGGAATGCACACGCTGCCGCCAGGTGGCTTTCTCGCTCGACACAAGGATGCCGAGATTCACCCCCTGACAGGGTGGTCCCGTATCCTGAACGCCATCCTGTTTATCGAGGGTGCTGGAGACCTGTATCTGGACAAGGACGGCAATTACTCCATCCACCCCGTGCCGGGGAGACTCGTCTTGTTTGAAACCAGGGGAGCGTGGCACGGAGTGGACAAGACCAGCGAAACCAGAAAGTCGCTTGCGGTCTACTGGTGGGCCGACCGACAGGAGCAGGGAGCCGAGAGGGCGGTGTTCCAATGACGGGTCCGAGCATCGGTCGCAAGGCGTTGAACTTCGGCAAAGCTGTGGTGCGTCACGCGGCTGACGGGTTTCATCGGGCTGACGACGACGTGGTGGCGAAACGTGAGGGGCTGTGTAACGCCTGCCCAGCGAACAGGGGCGGTGAGTGCGAATTGTGCGGATGCCTGGTGAAGCTCAAGGTGACGTGGCGATCTGAGAAATGCCCTATGGAGATTTGGTGACATGGCTCGCACGGACGACATCAGCGAAACATTTGACGAGAAGGGAAGGGATGGCGTTACCCACGACGACATCGAATACCTGCTCACCGAGTCGACAGAGTTGCAGGCAATTTACGATGGGGTGACGCTTTGGGTGGAGAACACCTACGCCTATTTCAACGTGGACACAAAGGTGGTGAGCGAGGAGAGCGATGTGATTGAGTTGCTGGAGGGCATTGCCGGTCTGTTCAAAGAGGCTATCGGGGAGAAATGAAGGCAACGCACGAACAGACCTCGAACTACTACGAGGTGATCGTTGAGATCGTGAAGGGTTGCGCGTTCGAGTCGTTTCTGGAAGTCGGTATCGGTTGTGGCGTCCTGGCGGGCAAACTGACCGAGCGTTGCCCGTTGCTGACGCAGATCACCGGGGTGGACATCCTCGACGGCTCACCACCACCCAGGGGCGTCGAGTGGATCAGGGAAACCAGCAGCGACGATTTCTTCCGAGACGATGGCCGGACATGGGATGCGATCTTCATCGACGGCGACCACATGAGACCACAGGCGACCCGTGACACGATCAACGCGCTCAAGGTACTGAACGACGACGGCCTGGTGTTCATGCACGACACCTATCCGCCGAACGCAGAACCGCAGACGACCAGCGAGATGGTGTGCGGGGATGTGTACCAGACCTATCTCGCGCTGGCCGAGCGGACTGACCTGGAAGTCGTGACCCTGCCGTTGTGGTGCGGTCTGACAATTGTGAGGCGAGTCCACGAGCGAAGGCTGTGGACGATGGAGGGGCAATGAAGGCAACCGCTGACCAGTGGACCGCATACTACCAAGTGATTGTCGAGATCGTGCGCGGCTGCGCGTTCGAGTCGTTCCTTGAGTTGGGAATCGGCGAAGGTTATCTGGCCGGGTATCTGAAATCTCATTGCCCATCCCTGACCCAGATCACGGGCGTTGATATCTCCTCATATCACACTCACCTCCCCGCCGACTACGTGACACCCGAGGGAGTCGAGTATCTTCACGATACGCCGACCGACCAGTTCTTCGCCGAGGATGAGCGGGGGTGGGACTGTATCTTTGTCGATGCGCTCCACGAGCATCGCCAAGCCACCCGCGATTTCACCAACGCGATGAGGGTGCTGAACGATGACGGGTTGATCTTCCTGCACGACACCTACCCGCCAAGCCCAGCGAGCCTGCTGCCGCTGGTATGCGGTGACGTTTACAAGACCTACCTCGAACTGGCCGAGCGGACCGACCTGGAAGTGGTGACGCTGCCGCTCTTCAACGGGCTGACGATCGTGCGACGAGTGGACGAGAAACGCATCTGGACTTTCGACACATGATGACTTGCAGCACCTGCGATACAGACTTCGACCCAGAAGCCGAGGGCGGGATGGCTGGCACGATCGGGACGTTCCTCACTGTCGCCTTCTGCTTCGAGTGCTATTCTGGGATTCTCGACTTGTGCGATCAGATGCGACCACCAGTGCCGTGCCAGAGGTGCGGGCACCTTTACCAAAGCGAGGAAGATGATGCCTAAGCTGACAATCGGGATGGCGGTCTACAAGGATTTCGCGAATCTGTGGTCAACGCTGACCGCGTTGCGGATGTACCACCCCGAGATCCTCGAGCTGCTCGACATCGTGGTGGTAGACAACGCCCCCGACACACCGGACGGCGAACGGTGCAAGGACTTCATTGAGAACTGGGTGTCGAAGCAGCCGGGCCTGGGCGGTGCGCGGTACTTCCCCTTCGCCGAGTTCAACTCGACGGCTGCTCCTCGCAACCATGTGTTCGCGGTTGCTGACTCGCCGAACGTGCTGGTAATGGACAGCCATGTGATGGTCGAGCCGGAATCCTTGAGACGACTCATCGAGTGGTATGACGACCACCCCGACACGCTCGACCTGTACCACGGGCCGCTGATCTACGACGACCTGCGGCACACATCGACGCACTTCCAAGACGAGTGGCGATCTGAGATGTGGGGGACGTGGGGCACCGACGACCGATACCAGTACGAGCGACGGGTGGAGGTCACGCGATCCGACAGCGGCGAGGTGGCCGTCCAGGTTCACCGAACCGAATGCGAACCCTTCGAGATTCCCGGCATGGGCCTGGGCCTGTTCACCTGTCGGCGAGACGCGTGGTTGGGATTCAACCCAGAGTTCCGGGGGTTCGGCGGCGAGGAGATGTATATCCACACCAAGTACCGTCAGCTCGGCCGGAAGGTGATTCTGCTGCCGTGGCTCAGGTGGGCACACCAGTTCGGTCGACCCGGCGGCGTCCCTTACCCGCTGTCGGTGGAAGACAAGTTCCGCAACTACCTCATCGGACTCGGCGAGTTGGGACTGCCACTTCGGCCAGCGGTCGAGCATTTCGAGGAGAAACTGGGTGCTGTGAAGGTCGACCAGATGTTGGCCGACCAGGGGACGGGTCGAGACAAGATCGACGTGGGCCTCACGGCACCGATGCCGGGCGACCCGCGACGTGGACCCTCCACGCCAAGCGATCCACAGCGCGACGAGATGATGCAGCGGATGATGGAGCAGATGCAGATGATGACGGTCGAGCGTGACCGACTGAGCGAGGAACGCGACAAGGCGATGGAGATGCTGGCTCAAGCCCAGGCGGTTGCCGCCGACAGCCACCACCGGAGGACGGCCCCGTGAGGATTCTCGGCTGCTGGTACACCCATTTCGATCCGTTGAACCTGGACCGCGACCGGGCGTTGCTGGAATGTTCGCTGCGGTCAGTTGAGAAGATGGCGGCGGCATCCGAGACGTGCGAGCCGGTGATCGCCACCTGTGTCTGGAAACCGCTTGGATCGCTGAATCGGTTTGAGGAGTTCGTGCATTGGCACCGGCACGAAAGCCACTTCTGCATCGCCCAGCAGATTCTCCGCATCCTGTACGAGATGGACGAGCGCGGCGAGCGGTTCGACTACGTCGCCCTGCTGGAGCATGACGTGATGTACCCGCACGATTATTTCGACCGGATCGCCAACGCTGTCGAATCCACCGAGGACGAGGGCAAGCTGCTGTCGATCACACGGGCAACCTATGGCGGCGAGGATGTCACCGAGGTGGTTGACCGGATGAGGTTCAGCGATCAGGTATTCAAGTCGAACACCGACCTGACAGGAGGAGACGACCCGCAGCCGGGCGTCTTCAAGAAGCTGGTGATCGACTACGAGGCCGAGGTGGGCGAGCGGTCGCAGTCATGGGATGAAGGGCACACGGTCGCCTTCCCGCGAACCAAACCGGTCGGGATCAGCCACCTCGACTACATTGGGCTGCGGGAGACGGGATGGTGCGAGGCCAACCAACGCGACGAACCCCTGCACCAGATGTCCTGCACCTGGGAAATGGCGGTGTGGCACTTCGAGCGGGTATGCCGGGAGTGCATCGTCAAGGGGAGCAGGCTGCTGGAGTTCAACGACCTGATTAACTGCGTCATCCCGTACAAGGGCGACGCGCCCAGCGTTCACATCAACCACGAGCGGACGTTCACGAGCCACCGGAACATCTACGCTGACGAGGGCAAGCCGTCGCACCCCTACTGGGGCGAGGCGTCCGACTACTGGAACGGGGAGTGGTTGAAGAATGAGTGACTGCCGTCACCGCCAGGACAGGACGCGGCACGAGTTCAGCCGCACCGAGGACGCGGTCGTCATCGAGGTCTTCGGCTGCGATAAGCATGGTGAGTGTACGCTGACAGATGTCGGGGTGGCGACCGCTGAGATGATAGCCCGGGTTGATCCCAACGGATGCGACCACCGTGGCGACAAGGTACGCTCGGCCGAAGGAACCTGCTGCTCTGGAGGCCCGATAGTGGTGTTCGCGTGTGCGATATACGGTGAGTGTGCCCCAACGGGTGGTCCTGGCGGCGAGAGGGCGTGCATCCGGTGTCACCGGCACACGGCCCGCGAGCGGCGGGTGATGGTGTGTGATCGGTGTGTGGACAGGCAACAGTAGTTGCCAAAAAAAGGGGATGCCCCTACTTGCCCGTATAGGATGGATGGGATACTATCATCCCATGAAAACGACGACGACGACATCCCCGATGTTGAAGTTTCTATCCGACCGGGTGCGAGAGCGTCGGGTGGAACTGGGGATGAGCCAGAGCGAACTGGCAGACCAGATCGGGTGCTACCAGCCGGACATCAGCGAACTGGAGCATGGGAAAGCCAACCCACGCCTCAACCTGCTGCACCGTCTCTCATGCACCCTGATGGTCCCACCCTCGCACTTCATCCTCGATGAGCCTCCGTGCGGCTAGGGGCACAATCTTTCTGCCAGGGGACCAATTCTCGCTTGTGCTTTCATAGACTAAAGACTATAGTGACTTATGCCGATAACAGATGATGGCAACACGGCATTCACATCAATGTTGGCCCAGCAAGGGGAGTGGCTAGATGATTACCAACCCGACAACAACCATTTTCGATCCGCTTGAGTGGACGCCGTCCAGTTCGGAAGGGAGCGGCACTCTCCAATCCAGGCGTGGTGGGGTCACATACCAGATCGCCGAGGGTTTTGGGGATTTCGTTCTCTGGATTGGTGGAAAGAACGACAAGACGGGACTCGTCTCCATCTCGCAAGACCAGGACAAGCTCAAGCGTGAAGCCAACCTCTTTGCGAACTTTCTGGCCCCCTATGCCGAGGAACGGTCGGGGCTGGATCTCGCAAGTCTCGTGGTGAACAAGTCCAGTCACATGGCGACCCTGTGGACTCTTTTGGTGAGTCCCGATTTCAGCAAAAGTGAGGTGGAGTATGGCGATCAGCCGAAAGCGGAGTGAAGCGATGCGTCTCTCGTGGGCCAGACGGAAGGCAGCGGCGTTGAACGGCGAGACTATTGAAGTCGGCCGTGTCGTCACGGCGGTCAAGCTGGCGAGAAAACTCGTGAGGGAACTGGGTGGCAACCGGGATGTTGCCCACGCGCTCATCGACGGGACGGAGGACAACGACTAATGCTTGTCCTCAGTGTCAGAGAGGGGGAGAAGGTTCTGATTCGAGACGGCAACGGAACGGAGTCCGTTGTCGTCGTTGTTGAAGTTCGATCCCGCAAGGAAATCAAACTCGGATTCGAGGCACCGAAGGACATCAAAATTCTTCGGGAGAAGCTAGTCAAAAACCAGCAAGGAGAGGTGGCATGAACGAGTCAACAAGCGAAATCATCAGGCAGTCGGAAGACTTGGCGACGGTGACGGTGGTGGACGGGGAACTGTCCATCGACTCGCTGATCGCGCAGGTGGCGAAGGTGCAGGAAGCGATGAAAGCGGTGATGAGGTCCGGCGAACACTACGGGGTCATTCCCGGCACCGAAAAGCCGACGTTGCTCAAGCCTGGTGCGGAGAAACTCTGCCTCCTGTTCCGGCTCGATCCCCAGTACCAGATCACGCGCACCGACCACGACGACGGTCACCTGGAGTATGAGGTGATCTGCACCCTCTACCACATCCCCACGGGACAGCGAGTTGCCAGCGGCGTGGGGTTCTGTTCATCTCGCGAATCGAAGTACCGATACCGTCGCGCCACTCACGCCTGTCCGCATTGTGGCGAGTCATCCATCATCAAGGGGAAGGCTGAGTATGGTGGTGGCTGGTTGTGCTGGAGGAAAAAAGGCGGCTGCGGTGCCAAGTTCAATGACACCGATTTTGAAGATGCTGGGATGGTCGAAAACGCCGACATCGCGGACGTGTTCAACACGATTCTCAAGATGTCGAAAAAGCGGGCGATGGTGGACGCCACGCTGACGGCGACGGCGGCATCCGACATCTTCACTCAAGACCTGGAGGATATGCGGTCGCTGCTTCCGACGACCTCGACTCCATCAGAAAATCCTGAAACGGTCGAACAAATGTCTTCCACTCCCGCTGCCGAAGTGGCAGAATGCCCGACCCCATCTGCCGAGTTCTCGGCTGACGAATTCTGGAAGGCTGTCAACGAACGCGACATTGACCGCAAGGTGGCGATGGATTCGCTCCGCGCGGCGGGGGGCGACTTCGTGACCGCTATGGAGAACATCACCAATGCCCAATGAGTTGACCACCACCGACACGGCGCGGCTTCGCCAATGCGAGGAGAAGATTGACAGGTCTCTGAGGTCGTTCGTAGACATCGGGGATGCCCTGATGGAGATTCGGGAGAGCAGGTTGTACCGGGACGAACACACGACGTTCGAGAGGTACTGCCAGGCCCGATGGAACATCACCAAGTCGCGGGCGAACCAACTGATCTCGGCATCCCGGCTTGTCCAGAATCTTTATAACAATGACTCAAGGGGGGTGCTTCCCTCAAGCGAGTCGGTCGCCAGAGAACTCCAGCGAGTGGAGGGTACTCGGGTGGGCGACGTGTGGAACAGGGTCGTTGAGACGGCACCGCGTGGCAGCAACAACGAGGCCATGGTGACCGCTCGTCATGTTCGCGAGACAATCGAAAACCTCACCACCGGAACGACTCCGCGACCACCGACCGACGACTCCCTGAGAGACGCGGCAGGGGAGTTGGTTCCAGAGTGCGTGATTCCCGAATATGAGACAGGGTTGGAACTGGGCCGCATCGCTGCCGAGGTGGCGCAAGTGGCGGCGAAGGTGCGACAGATGGACGGGCAGCGAGGAATGGCACTCGTCAGTCACCAGGAGATCGACCGGCTCTTGCAACAGGTCAGGGAGGAAATCCGGTTCGGGGCCTTTCATGTGGTCTGCCCTGGTTGCTTTGGTAACGGGTCCACCTTTGACGGGACTCCCTGTGAACACTGTCGGTACACGGGCTATCTCAATCGCCGGATGCACGCGATGCACCAGCCCGAGCAGGACGAGGAGGAGGTCGTGGCGTGAGTGCGGATCAGCACACACTCTGGCAGACGGCAACGCCGAAGACTGATCGGTCGTTCACGCTGCGTCCCTACCAGGAGGACTCGGTCGTCAGCATCTATAACGAGTGGGACGTTCTCAACGTGGACGCGACCCTTCTCGTCCAGGCCACCGGACTTGGCAAGACCATCTCGTTCGCTGAAGTGATCCGCCAGTGGGACGCGTCCCGTGGCCGGATCCTGGTGATGGCTCACCGTGACGAACTGATCTTTCAGGCTGTCAACAAGATCGCCGACCACACCGGGGAGCGTCCCCAGATCGAGATGGCGAAGTTCCGAGCATCCAGCGAAGTGTGGATGAGCGAGTCAAACGTCATCGTCACGACCGTTCAGACGATGAGCAAGCCGCGGAGGATGCAGCGGTTCCGGCCCGAGGAGTTCGGGCTGCTAATCATCGACGAGGCCCACCACACGCCAGCAGCGTCCTATCGCCGAGTGATCGAGTATTTCTCGCAGGACGGCTTGAAGGTGCTGGGGGTGACTGCCACTCCGCACCGCAAGGACAAAAAGGCGATGGGGGCGATCTTTGAATCGTGTGCCAGCGAGATGAACATTCTCGACGGCATCGAGGAGGGATGGCTGTGCGACATTAATCAGAAGTATGTCGTGGTGGAGGGCCTGGACTTTTCTTCTGTCAGGACGACGGCCGGGGATCTCAACGAGCGTGACCTGGCCGAGTTGCTCGGGGGTGCGATTTCAGACGAGGAGGAGGAGGCTGTCAGGAAACAGGAAGCGATGATCCACAAGATCGTGGGACCGACAATCGAGGAAGCTGACGGTCGCCCAACGCTGGTCTTCGCCGTAACCAAGGAACACGCCCGGCGGCTGACCGAGGTGTTCAACCGGCACGACGGAGTGACGGCAGCGTGTGTTCTGGCAGAAACCCCGAGGGATGAAAGACGGGACATCATCCGGCGATTCCAGAACTATGATCTCCAGGTCCTGGTCGGCGTTGGTGTCTTCACCGAGGGGTTTGACGCCCCGGCAACGTCGTGTGTGGCAATCGCACGTCCGACCAAATCCACTTTGCTCTACACCCAGATGATCGGTCGTGGCACACGTCCGTTGCCGGGGTTGGTTGATGAACACGATAACTCCGACGACCGCGTGAATGCGATACTGGAAAGTGAAAAGCCATCGGTCACCGTCCTCGACTTCGTCGGCAACTCGGGGAGACACAAGTTGGTGTCTTCGGCCGATGTCCTGGGTGGTGAGTATGACCTTGACGACATCGCTGCGGCCCGTGAGGCCATCCAAGACGGCGGCGAAGCGTCGAACATGAGGGATGCCTTGCGCGAGGCCCAGGAGGAAGAACGCAGGCGCGAGGAAGAACGTCAAGCCGAGTTGCAAAGGCGGCTCAGGATTCGGGCCGAGGCGCAGTACCGATCACAGACCGTCAACCCCTTCAACAACGATTCGGTTCCCGACAGGTTCATGGGGTCGTTCAGGGGCGGTGCCAGCGACAAGCAGATCAATTTCCTCGCTCTCCTGGGGGTTCCCGAGGAGAGTTCCCGGTCATTCACACAGTCCCAGGCGGGTGCCGTCATCAGCGACCGTGCTGGCCGCGAGGGAGCGGACTGGATCATGCGGTTTGGAAAGCACAAGGGGAAAGCCCTCAAGGACGTGCCATCGGGTTATCTCGGATGGGCCGCTCGCGAAGTGGATCACCCCGAGTTTCGCAAGCACCTGTCGATATTCAGGAGTGCCCGATGACACGACTCTAGACCCGTGTTCTCAGTGCGAACGGACCCGCACACACACAGAGTGGACACCACTGGTCCGTGGTGGCGATGGCAGTTCCCCGACGATGATCGGGACTCGGTTGGCCTCGCTCGGAATAATACAGTACCCATTTTGCGCGACAACAACTGTTGTCAATGTCGTGAGGACTTTGGAGCAGCGACAATAAATCAATGCGGTGGAGACGCCCTTTGTTGCTGCGCTCGTAACGTAGGGTAACGCTGTTACTCATTACAGGAGAGAGAAATGAACGACAAGTTTCTAGCGATCATCGAGGTGTTCGGTGCGGTCGACCAGGGGAACGGGGAGTGGTCCTGCAAGTGTCCGGCCCATGACGACCAGACCCCGAGCATGACGATGCGACCATCCGACGACGGGCAGCGTCTCCTGATCCGCTGCCATGCCGGGTGCAGCAGCGACGACATCCTGGACGCTGTCGGGATGACGTTCAAAGACCTGTTCATCGGTGACCCGGTGTCAACCAGAAGCAGGGTCGCGCACACCTACCCCTACATGGACGAGAACGGCACCGAGTTATTCCAGGTGTGCCGGATGGAACCCAAGTCGTTCCGTCAACGTCACAAGGGAGACAACGGCGAGTGGGAGTGGAGCATGAACGGCGTCCGTCGTGTCCTCTACAACCTCCCACTAATCATCGAGAAATACTCCTGGCCGGTTGTCATTGTTGAAGGCGAGAAGGATTGCCTGTCCCTGCTCAACGCGGGACTGAGTGTTGTTCCCACCACCAACGTCGGTGGGGCGGGTAAGTGGAAGAACGCTTACAGCGAGATGCTGTGTGGACGACGGGTGGCAATTGTTCCCGACAACGACGAGGCGGGGCGGGAACACGCTGCGACGGTCGCCGGTTCGCTGGTGGTGCATGACGCAGCATCCATTCGTATTGTCCGGCTGGAGAACTTACCATCTGGAGGGGACGTAACGGATTACATCAACCTGTTCGGGAAAGACGCATTCATCAATGCGGTCGTCGGCACTCCCGAATGGACACGATCCAGCGCATGAGGCGAGTGGACGCACCGTGTCGGCTGTTTTTGGATCTCTCTCCTGTCAGCCAATCGGAAAACCGGGTTCGACTCCCGGCATGCGTCCTGGCGAGTCGGCAGTTGTTCTGCCGTGGAGTGCGTGGGTGGAGTGATTGGACACTCCCCTGCCCGGTCACGAAGCCCACGCACCCCGCTCGCCCTTCACGGGGACTGTGATGAGCAAGGCACGCGAGTATTACGAGGACCACCGGGAAGACCGGGAGGGGTGGCGTTGGGAGATGCCCCCCGCGTGCATGATCTGCGGCTGGAAAGAACACAGCAGCGCGTACCGCTGGCTGGAGACGCACGAGATGGAACGTCGAAGCATCGCCCAGGGCCGGTGGGCGCATCGGTGCAATTACTTGCTCCTGTGCAATCACTGTCACCACGAGCGGATTCCCCTGATGACGCACCCCGAGCAGTTGGCCCACAAGCGGAAAGCCGACCCGGACCATTTTGACCTCGACGCCTGGCTGCGTTTGCGTGATCCTGAACTGCGTGCGCCATGCCGCGTGAGCATGGAAGACATCGAGGAGTGGATGTGACCAAGGAAGGGGTGTGTCTATTTCTATTCACGACATCGTCGGGATTGATCCCGGCACGGAGATGACGGCGTGGGTGCGACTCGACCCGTCGTGCCGCCGGGTGAAGGAACACGGGATTGACTCGAACGACCGGGTGCTGTGCCGTCTTCAGAAGTGGTCGAAAGACATCCGGCAGCCGCGAGTCGCAATTGAAATGATCGAGTCGTTCGGGATGCCGGTCGGGAGAGAAATCTTCGAGACGGTCTGGTGGATCGGGAGATATTGCCAGGCTGACCAGTGTGCGACCAGGGTGACTCGCAGGGAGGTGAAGCTGCACGTCTGCGGACAGATGCGCGGGGTGAACGACTCCACCATTCGACAGGCGATGCTCGACCGTTATGGGCCGGGCAGGGAAAAGGCCGTGGGGAAAAAGAAGTCGCCCGGCCCCCTCTATGGAATCCGCAAAGATGAGTGGCAGGCATTGGCTTTGGCCGTCACGTTCTTCGATTGCGAACGAACTGGTAGTGATGGCAAAGACGTTCTGACGTAAAATAGACCAGCCCGGCGTCCGTGCCGGGCTGGTGGCACCAGTAAATGGCGTCCGTGCCGGGCTGGTCCCGGTGTCATTGTGAATGGGCGGCCCCGGTCATATCAAGACGGAAAGGTTTTCGATGGAAGCGTCTGAATGGATCGGACTGTTCGCACTGACGGTGGGTGTGAGCGGTGCCATCGTGGGCTGGATGATGCGGATCAGCAGACAACTGGCCAGGATCGAAAACGCAGTCGACCGCGTGCCGGTGATCGAGGCTGACCTGAAAGAGACCAAGTCCCACGTCACCAAGAACACCGAGCGGATCAGTGTTTTGGAGGCATCAGGTTGAGTACCGGGATTCCAACACGGATCGTGTGCATCAGCGGATTCACCCAGACCCTGGCCCGTCCCACCGGGATCGAAAAACTCTGGATGAAGTTGCGGCAGTTCGAGAGTCCAGAATGCCGGGTGTCGATTCTGGAGTGGGACAGCAACTGGGAGTCGTTCTCTGAGCATTGCTTTCGCACGGCGAACGGGAGCCATAAGGACTTTTCGGCACTCATCTGTGCTTACTCGTGGGGCGTTGGTTACGGTTTCCTGAAGCTGGCCCGGGAGTTCAAGAAGCGGGGACTGAAGGTTCCTTACGCCGTCCTTTGTGACGGCGTCTACCACTCGGGTATCTTTCCGTGGCGAGCGGTGATATCCCCGTTCTGGAAACCGCAGATCAAGATACCGTCGAACGTCGGCGAGGTCTGGTGGTTCCGGCAGTTCGAGAACACGCCAGGGGGACACGACCTGGTTGCCGAGGACCAGGAGGGGACCACCATCAACGATCCGAAGATTCTGGACGTGCATCACAGTTGGTGCGATGACTCGCACTGGTTTCACACTCAATCCGTCTCTGCGGCCAAGGCTCTCATAGAAAACAAAACCTAGAGAGCTGGAATCTTGTTTACAGATTGGCGAGCCGGGGTAAAGTGCCCCGGCCCTTTTTGTGTCGCTTGTTGACATAGACTGTAGCCTATGCTACTGTCTGTCCGATAGTCAGATCAGGAGAGAGAAATGGACTTTTTCAACTATGAAGACGCCCGTGCTTATGGCGTTGCCTATGCCAAGCGGGTTGTGGGGAAGAACCGGCGTGCCATCAAGCGGATAATCAGGGACATGAGCGTGGTCGAGTATTTCGATACTCAAATCGAGTCGTTTGGCAAGCAATTGCGACGACGTGGCAACAGTGACCAGGAGGCCAATACTCAGCTTTTTACCATCGCCGCACAAAGAGAGTGGAACAGGTGGGGGAAACCCTATTACAAAATCTGGCCGCAGATGCTCGACGCGCTTTCCGTGGTCGACATCAACATTCCTGGTCGGTTCCTCCAAATGCCCTACCCGTTTTTTGAGATCAAGTTGCCGACCTGTCACCAGTTGGGTTCCCCAGGCGACCCAAGACTTGTCGGCATCCTGGTCTCAACAGCACATGCTGGCGAGGACGCTGAAATGGGAATCCCGAACGTCTCGATGGAAGATTGTGCGAGAAAGCTGATCGTCTCCTATCAGTTCGATGGACGCAATGAGGAACACGACATTCTCACCCCGGAGGCATCAGAGCAGCGAATCGAGTATTCCTATGCAATGGGCATCGAGGAACACACGCCTCTCCAGGATCGTCTCACCGATGCTGATTTGCACACGTCAATCTATGACGATGGCGGGTTTGAGCCGGGCAAGGAATTCCGCAGCAGCCTCATGCGACTCGCCATTGCGACGTGCTTCTTTGGGGTTGGTCAGCACGAGGTGGTGATGCCAGACCTGCCACGCAAGCTAATCACCAAGTACCGGGAAGCGGTCGCGGCGGGAAAGCCCACCGACGACATCGTGGAGAAGGGCAATCGACAGATGAACGGCATCGGCTGGAAGGTGGGGTCGGAGATCGACCTGCCGCTCCCGCTTGTCCGCTATGCTTCCAAGGACGGCGAGCCGATGCGGAAACGGGAATTGGAGACATCGCACATTCGGCGAGGACACATGCGGATGCAGCAAGTTGGCCCGAGGGACAACCCTCGATACAAGATGGTTTTCATTCCACCTACCGTTGTGCGTCCTGACCTCCCGCTGGGAAGGTCGGCGGGCTACCGGATTCACGACGACAACCTAACGAGGACATAGAGATGCCAGGACCACCCAATGGCGATTCGCTGGTTCCTTCCACGCCGGATGAGCCGCTCGTGCGGATTGTCGAGCGGGCCGCCGCGAAGCAGGCCGCCGAGGAAGCACGCGAATCATTACAAGACGACCATACGGACGACGATGTCCTCGACCTGGTGGAATTCACCGTGTCGGTGAATGCCCTGCTGCGGAGAGCGAGGCGTCTGCTGGAGATGGCAAAGAGGGGGATGCCCAAGCGACTGCTGATGATGGAGACGGCGATGACGGCTGAGTCAGCGTCTCGTGTCGCTGTCCTCCTGGCGAAGTCCTCCGAGTTGTTGGACGAGGACTGCGTGACTGATGTGTACCGGAAACAATACACCCGAATCACGGAGGAGGATTGATGGCATTGAAACTGTATGAGTTTGCAGATGCCTACCTGGAGTTGTGGGGGCGAATCGAGGGGAGCATCGACGCAGACGATGCAGATGACGGCGAGCAGGAATCCCTGCAAGACGAATTCGATCAGCTTGAGTGCGATCACTCCGAGAAGATCGAGACCATCGCCAAGATGATCCGGTCACTCTCGGCAACCCACGACGCACTTGACGATGAGTCCAAGCGGCTCAAGGGCCGGGCCTCCACCGTCAAGAACAAGATCGAGTGGCTGCGGCGGTATGTGGCGTCGTCCATGCACGAGATGGGCCGAAGCAAGGTCGAGGGAACTGTTCTCAACATCTCGCTGGCACACAACTACCGTGTCGAGATCGCAAACGAGGAGGAACTGCCAGCCGAGTTCAAGACGCTCACCGAGACTGTCACCGTGTTGAAGTCTGACATTCGCCAGGCGTTGATGGCAGACCTGGAGGTTCCCGGTGCGAGTCTCACTGAGACTCATTCAATCAGGATCAGCTAGGAGAGAGGGCGCGCCATGATGGGTGATGGCTGGGAGTGGATTCACTTGGTGTCGGTGGGCGTCGTGTTCGCTGGGTATATGCTGTGGCTCATTCGTGAGGAGGCGAAGTGATGAGTGACCGACTGAACGAGATCAAGCAACTGCTGGCCCAGTCGCGGGTGAACCTTCAAGAAGTCTGCGACGAATACGGATACAAGGTGGCTTCTGGACCGCCGGGGGGCGATCCCCGTGGCGAAGGTGTGTGGGTCGAGTGGTTCGGCGAGATGGAGTGGCTGATCGAAGAGGTCGAGCGGCTAGGGAACCTCAAGCTGCTGCTGATGGAGTTGGGCAACCTGCTAGTCACTGAGCATGGCTGGGAGCCAGCGGCTGGAAAGTGGTGGGACCGCGTCCCATCAGGCGAACACACCGGGCTGATCGCAGCACTGACTGAGCAGATCAACGCGAAGCCAGCGATGCGGGAGTCTCTTACCGCGTTGGGGGTAGAGTGGCCG
>Ga0208179_1000250_pt1 | contig 38892 bp, 34 predicted proteins | sample Malvired_Geostar_FD_184238 | JGI IMG/M metagenome (GOLD analysis project Ga0208179, IMG submission 184238) | Marine viral communities from the Global Malaspina Expedition - Malaspina viral metaG DeepMed_Geostar (SPAdes) (version 2) | ecosystem: Environmental > Aquatic > Marine > Oceanic | place... | reverse complement strand
TTGTAGCTTGTAGCTTGTAGCTTGTAGCTTGTAGCTTGTAGCTTGTAGCTTGTAGCTTGTAGCTTGTAGCTTGTAGCTTGTAGCTTGTAGCTTGTAGCTTGTAGCTTGTAGCTTGTAGCTTGTAGCTCCTACGACTTGTCGGTCTTGAACAAGGCCGCCGTGCCCGCACCGCAGGACACCACGGTTTTCATCATGCTTTCCACGCCGATTTCCGGGTGCAGCTCCACCAGGCTTTCATGTACGTGGTAGATAAACCCGCTGGTGGGGTTGGGCCCCGTGGGCACGAACACCGTCACATGACCATCCCCATGTCGTGACGTGACCAGGGCCGTCACCGACACATCCGTGTCCCGGCCATACAGCCACACCCGCGCCACTTCTCCGCGACTGAACGGGCTGTCACTGCTGCTGCCCATCAACTGGCCGATCACTTCCTTGACCGTCTTGTAACCCGGCAGCCGGGTCATCACATTCTCTTCCCACTGCTGCCAAAGCCAGCTTCCCAGACGGGTGGCCACCAGGGTCCCCACCAGAAAGCACAGCACCAGCACCGCCAGCACTGACAACCAGTCGGCCACAAACTTGGGCAGATCGAAGGCGCGGATAAAGACCGTGGTAAAGGGGGCGATCATTTCCGTCACCGTCTGGTAAATCCAGCGGAAGAAAAACACGATGATGGAAATCGGCAGCAGGATGGTCAGACCACCCAACAGGGACTTGCGAATAAAAAACCAGATGCGGCGATTGGCGCTCATGGATTATGCCTTCCTTACCGGTTGTATGGGCGACGCTCAATCGCGGCTGCCAGGGGGCTCGTACCAGATGCGATTGATAAACAGACAACGCTCACCGGTGGGGGTTCGCACTTCCACCTCGTCATCCACCTGTTTCTTCAGCAAGGCCCGTGCCAGTGGCGCATCGATGCTGATGTAATGCTTCTTGGCATCCGTCTCGTCCGGGCCCACCAGGCGATAGGTTTCGGTCTCGCCCTCCTCGTTTTCCAGTTCCACCCAGGCCCCGAAAAACACCCGGCTCTGGTCTTCCGGCAAGCGGTCCACCACGGTCATGTCATCCAGGCGCTTGCTGAGAAAGCGTACCCGCCGATCGATCTCACGCAGCTGCTTCTTGCCGTAGATGTATTCGGCATTCTCCGACCGGTCTCCCTGGGCAGCGGCTTCCTGCACCGCCTGGGTCACCGCCGGGCGCTTTTCCTTCCACAGATACTGCAACTCGTCGTTAAGCGTTTTATAACCTTCGGCGGTGATGTACTTGGAAGCCAGAATTCCTTTTGGTCGCCAGCGGCCCATGGGGTTATACCTCGAAGATGCGATCAATCTCGCGCAGCCCCTTGAACTCCAGCGTATTGCCGGTGGGGTCCTGCACGAAAAACGTGCCCTGCTCGGCGGGCTGGCCCACAAAACGTTCACGGGGCTTGAGCAGGAACGGCCAGTCATTGTCGTAAATGCGTTCCACCAGGGCTTCCCAGCGGGGGAAATCCAGCACCACGCCAAAATGAGGCATGGGCACCGGGTGGCCATCCACCTCACTGTAGCCCTGGATCGGAGTCAGGTCTTTGCCCTTGTGCAGAGACAATTGATGGCCATGCAGATCGATATCCACCCAATTGGGGGCATCCCGACCCCGTCGGCCACCCAACACACGGCAGTAAAAGTCTGCCGATTCTTCCAGGTCATTCACCATAAAGGCCAGATGAAAGGCCGGCTGTTTTTCCATCGTCTACCGCTCTTGCTAAACTCTCGTCATTCCGCCCGATACGGAACCTTTGTTCGCCTGCGTCGGGCGCCCCATGTTACTAGAGGACTCCGCCCCATGTCTGTCACCCGCGCTCCCTGGCCCGCCACCCGTCTGCGCCGCATGCGTCGCGACGACTTCTCCCGTCGGCTGATGCGCGAAAACACCCTCACGGTGGACGACCTGATCTATCCGGTGTTTGTGCTGGAGGGAAAAAACCAGACCGAGACAGTGGCGTCCATGCCCGGCGTGGAGCGCATGAGTGTGGACCTGCTGGTCCGGGAAGCCGAGGAACTGGCCAGGCTTGGCGTACCGGCCATGGCCCTGTTTCCAGTCACCCCGGCGGAGGTCAAAACCCTGGACGGTCAGGAAGCCTGGAATCCGGATGGCCTGGCCCAGCGGGCGGTGCGCGCCATCAAGGCGGCGGTACCGGAAATGGGGGTGATCACCGACGGCGCCCTGGACCCGTTCACCACCCACGGCCAGGACGGCATCATCGACGACAGCGGTTACGTGCTCAACGATGTCACTGTGGAAGCCCTGGTCAAACAGGCCCTGTCCCAGGCGGAAGCGGGTGCTGACGTGATAGCGCCCTCGGACATGATGGACGGCCGCATCGGCGCCATCCGCGACGCACTGGAAGCCAACGGACACATCCACACTCGCATCATGGCCTACTCCGCCAAGTACGCCAGCGCCTACTACGGCCCTTTCCGTGACGCCGTGGGCTCCGCCGGCAACCTGGGCAAGGCCGACAAGACCACCTACCAGATGGACCCGGCCAATAGTGACGAGGCCCTCCATGAAATCGCCCTGGACCTGGCCGAGGGCGCCGACATGGTGATGGTGAAACCGGGCATGCCCTACCTGGACGTGGTGCGCCGGGTGAAAGACGAGTTCAAGGTGCCGGTGTACGCCTATCAAGTGAGCGGCGAGTACGCCATGCACATGGCCGCCTTCCAGAATGGCTGGCTGGACCAGGACAAGGTAATGATGGAATCCCTGCTGGCCTTCAAACGGGCCGGCGCCGATGGCATTCTCACCTACTTCGCCAAGGCGGCGGCGCAAAAACTGGCCGGGGCTGGCTAGTCTCTGTTCACAAACTGACCAGTCGGGCAGGCACAGCAGCCAGCCCGGCCAATGTCTTCTTGCTGCCCTGGCATACACTTCCCGGGTTTTCTGCCGATTCTTTCTTTGTGTCGGGTCTCTGACCCCGGGAGTTGTTATGCGTACTCTGATCCTGATCGCCACCCTGAGCCTGTCGAGCCTGGCCAGCGCGGAAGGCCGCGCTCCCACTGTCCAGGAGATGCAGGAGCTGGACATCATCCAGCAATCCTGGATCTTCCAGGGCTAGAAAATAGCCAGACACAAAAAAGCCGGCGCATGCGCCGGCTTTTTTATTGCCCTGAAATCGTTCAGAAACGATAACGGGCATTGGCGGTAACGGTACGGGTCTCACCGTAGCCACAGTCATACACGGTTGTCGCGAACTGACCGCGACACCAGGACACGTATTCCTTGTCGGTCAGGTTCTGCACGTTGACGCTGAAGTCCCAGTCGTTGACAGCATAACCCAGCATGGCGTCGTAAAGGGTGACAGAAGGTACCTTGGGAGCAGCCCCGACACCATCCGCAGAGCCGGCATAATCAAAGCCCACGTTGTCGCCCACGTAACGCACACCGGCACCAAAGCGCAGACCGTTTTCCAGTTCGTACTTGCCCCAGGCAGAGGCCAGTCGGTCTGCGATATAGGGCAGGCGCTCACCGGACTGGTCATCCACCACACGCAGGTCGGTATAGTTGGCCAGCAGCTCCAGGTTGCCCAGCTGCTTCTTCACTTCCACTTCCCAGCCTTCGGACTTGGCGCCCACCTGTTCAACGCTGTCTTGACCGGGAGAAGGCACCACACGATTGGTTTCTTCGATATAGAAATAGGCCGCCGAGGCAGACAGATCACCCGCGTCGTTCAGATACTTGAACCCGGCTTCCTGCTGCTCACCGGTGGTGGCCGCAAGGCTGCTGCCATCGTTCGTCCCCAGATTCGGCACAAACGCTTCGGAATAACTCACATAGGGAGACAGACCGAAATCGAACTGGTACATCAGGCCCAGGCGACCGGTGGTTTCGCTGTCATCACTTTCCGTATTGGCATCATCCACAACGAAAACCTTGTTGGTGGATTCGTCGTGGCGCAAGGCACCGGACACCACCACATTGCCGATTTCCATATGGTCAATCAGGTAAACCCCGGTCTGGCGAATGGCATTATCGTTACGATCTTCCGGGTCCAGGGCGCTGTAGACCACATTGCCATACTGGGGGTTGTAGAGGTTGATCGTGGATGTTGCCACAACATCAGAGAAATAGTTGCCCTCTTCCCACAGGGCATCCTGATAATCAACACCCAGCGCCAGGGTATGGCGGGTCACCCCCAGGTCCATCTTGCCTTCCAGGCGCACATCGAAGTTGCTGACATCGGTGGCACGATCCGCCATGTGCATGGTGCGCTCAATCGTTCCATCGGCACTGATGGTACCGCCAATGGCCGCCCAGTGCTCCCGGGTTTCCGTCTCGGAACTGGTGTGGCGGGCGGTAGCCGCCAGGTTCCAGTTGTCAGTCAGACGCTGGTCCACGAACAGGGTGACTTCGTTCTGGGTACGGTCATAACGGTCCCAGCTCGGCTCACCGACAAAGGTCTCCACCGGAATGTCGCCCTTGACGCCCGGCAGCAAGGTACCTTCCGCCGGCAGAAACTGGGCGGAGATGCCGCCATTGTTTTCCTGGGCATTGAACAACAGGGTGACGGTGGTGCTGTCCGTGGGCAGCCAGGTAAAGGACGGAGCAAACACAAAGCCATTGTCGTCCACGTGATCCACCTGGGTACCGCTTTCACGCTTGAGTGCCACCAGGCGGTACAGCAGCTTGCCATCTTCGGACATGGGGCCGGTCACATCGGCGGCCAGCTGTTTGCGGTCGTAGGAGCCCACCTGCGCCCAGATTTCACCCTGCTTCTCCGGTTTGGGCAGCTTGGACACCGTATTCACGATCCCGCCCAATTCCGCCTGACCGTAGAGCACGGAAGACGGTCCCTTGAGCACTTCGATGCTTTCCAGGGCATAAACGTTGGGCCGGGCACTGTTGTAGGAACCATAAACAGAACGCAGGCCATCCTTATAGACGGAGGCATCCAGACCGCGCACCTTCACCCAGTCGCCGCGAGTATCGAAACCGAAAGCACCGGAATAGACGCCGGAGGAATACACCAGCGCGTCCTGAACATTCTTGGCACCGGTATCCTTGATGAACTCTTCATTTACCACCGTAATGGCATAGGGGGTCTTTTCCACCGGCACATCCAGCTTGCCCGACTGGGCAGCCCGGTCCTCGGTGATATAGCCCTCACCCTCAGGGACGTCGGCATTTACCTGAACGGCAGGAATAACATGGCTGTCGGCCTCATCGGCCTGAACAGGAATGGTGGCAACCAGCAATAGGGTGCCGAGCATCGGCGTGCCCCAAAACACGCGATTTCGGTAATTCATCAGAAACTCCCAGAATAAGGCAAGCAATAACAAGAATGATTCGCATTATAGTTCATTCCGTAACCCGCTGAAAAGCCCCAGACAACGCCAAAATCAACGCTTACGAACCTAATTCAACTCTGCAGCACCGGGTAACCCGGCAAAAAGGGGCGCCTGCAGGAAGCACAGACGGGATGTGAACAGCCCCCGGGGGAGCCTTTGCATGAAGCCCTGCATGATCAGCGTGGACTGAAGTATGCTGGGCATAATTCAGGGGCCCCTTTTCCGGCCAGGTAACATAAAATCTTTTTTCGGCTGTCATTGCCGTGTCACATTAATGTCATGCAATAGGGAACCCCGAAAACGGTCCCGTCAGGACGACGCCATGAATGACATTGCCAGCGAACACAGCGCCATCGACCTCAATAACCCGGATTACTATTTCAACCGGGAGTTGAGCCTGCTGCAGTTCAACCTGCGGGTACTGGAGCAGGCCATGGACGACAGCCATCCGTTAATGGAACGGCTGAATTTTCTGCTGATTTTTTCCAGCAACATGGACGAATTTTTTGAAATTCGTGTGGCCGGGCTGAAGAACAAGCTGGAAACCCAAACCGGCCAACCGGGCCCCGACGGCATGCTGGCCGAGGAAGTGCTGAGGGAAATCAGCCGCATTACTCACGAGGCGGTGGACCGTCAGTACCACATTCTCAACAACATCCTGCTGCCTGCCCTGCGCGAAGAAGGGGTGGACTTTCTGCGCAGGGAAGACTGGACCGAGGCCCAGGCCGAGTGGGTGAAAAAATATTTTCGCGAACAGATCTACCCGGTATTGACGCCTATCGCGCTGGATCCGTCCCACCCGTTCCCGCGGCTGGTGAATAAAAGCCTGAACTTTATCGTGCCGCTGGACGGCAAGGATGCCTTTGGCCGCTCCACCGGCCTTGCCATCGTGCCTGCCCCCCGTTCCCTGCCCCGCCTGATCCGCATTCCTGACGAGATCAGCGAAGGGGGCGACGACAACTTTGTGTTCCTGTCATCCATGATCCACGCCCACGTGTCGGATCTTTTCCCCGGCATGAAGGCCACCGGCTGCTACCAGTTCCGGGTCACCCGCAATGCGGACATGGAAGTGGACGAGGATGTGGAAGACCTGGCCAGCGCCCTGAAAGGGCAGCTGCTGTCCCGGCGTTATGGTGACGAGGTGCGCCTGGAAGTGGCGGACAACTGCCCGCGCCACCTAACTGATTATTTGCTGGAGCAGTTCGAACTGACCGAGATTGATCTGTACGAGGTGAACGGCCCGGTGAACCTGGCGCGCATGTTCACCAGCGTCAATCGCCCGCGCCTGCACTACCCGCCTTTCACACCGAAGCTGGCGCCAGCGGTGAAAAAAGCAGACACCATTTTCGACGCCATGGACCAGGGCGACATTCTGCTGCATCACCCTTATGAATCCTTCCAGCCGGTGGTCAACCTGCTGGCGGAAGCGGCCCGGGATCCCAAGGTGCTGGCCATCAAACAGACCCTCTACCGCACCGGCACCAAGTCAGAAATCCTTGATCATCTGGAAACCGCCGCCCGTAACGGCAAGGAAGTCACCGCCATCGTGGAACTGCGGGCGCGCTTTGACGAAGAATCCAATATCGAAGGGGCCCGGCGCTTGCAGGAAGCCGGCGCCATCGTGGTGTACGGGGTGGTGGGCTACAAGACCCACGCCAAGATGCTGCTGGTGGTGCGCCGCGAAGGCGATGGCATCAAACGCTATGTGCACCTGGGCACCGGTAATTACCACACCAAGACCACCAAGCTGTACACCGACTACGGCCTGATGACCTGCGAGAAAGGCATCTGCCAGGACGTGCACAAGATCTTCCAGGAGCTCACCGGCATGGGCAAGGCGGCGCGGCTCAAGCAGCTGAAGCATTCGCCATTTACCCTGCACCCGTCACTGATCGAATGGATCGACTTTGAAACGCAGCAAGCCACCGCCGGGAAACCGGCGCGGATCATTGCCAAATTCAATTCCCTCACCGAAGAGAAGATCATCCAGGCCCTGTACCGGGCCAGTCAGGCGGGGGTGGAGATTGATCTGATCGTGCGCGGTATCTGTTGTCTGAAACCCGGAATCCCGGGGCTCTCCGAAAATATCCGGGTGCGCTCGGTGATCGGACGTTTCCTGGAACATACGCGGATTTATCACTTCCACCATGGCGGCGAGGATCTGGTGTATGGCTCCAGTGCCGACTGGATGGATCGCAACCTGTTCAACCGGGTGGAAACCTGCTTCCCGATCAACGACCCGGTGCTCAAGGCCCAGGTAATTGAACAGGGCTTGCACTATTACCTGCGCGACAACAGCCGCGCCTGGCTACTGCAACCCGATGGCAGCTACCTGCGCGCCCAACCCGAGAATGGCGAGCCCGTGTTCATCGCTCAACAGACCTTGCTGGAAACCCTGGGCGGAAGCTGAGTTTTTCCCGGATATGTGAGAAGGGATAGTCGATAACGGCGCAGATTGGCGTCGCGGCTGTCTTTGCAGGCAAGAGGCCGCGTCCAAGCGTTTGGGCGCGGCCTCTTGTGTTTCAGAACGGGATGCCCTTTCCCGCGAGTGATCAATTATCCATTAACTTCAACTCATAGCCGCCAGCGCGGAAATAGTCCTGTTCCTGCTCCAGATCCGCCAGCGTCAGCGGATGCTCTTCCAGCCAGTGACGAGGGAAACGCAGGCTGAGCGTCGTGTCCTCGGCGTTGAGAATCATCTCGGGTATGACTTCGTCGCAGCGGGCATGGTGCAAGCGGGCAGACAGTCGCAGCACCAGGCAAAGCCGCAACAGGCCCTGCTGCTCATCGTCGGGCAGTTCCGAGAGCGCAGAAAGAGGAAGTTTGCGGCGGTGGCCGCGCACCAGCACTGCCACGGCCTGCTGCTCCTGGCGGGAAAACCCGGGCAGGTCTGAATTGGTTACCAGATAGGCACCATGTTTGTGGAACTGGCTATGGGAGACCGCCAGGCCCACCTCGTGGAGCAACGCCCCCCAACGCAGGGTGTCCGCCAGCTCGTCATCCTCCAGTTGCCAGCTTTTGGCCACCTGACGGTAAAGCCCCATGGCCGTGTCGCAGACGCGCTCCGCCTGGGTGCGCTCCACATGATGGCGGCTCATCAGCGACTGGATGCTGCGTTCGCGCACGTCCTCGTGGGCGAATCGACCCAGCAGGTCATACAAGAGACCTTCGCGCAGCGCGCCACCGGACACTTCCATCTGATCAATGCTCAACTGCTCGAAGATGCCATAGAGAATCGCCAGCCCGGAGGGAAAGATCGCCCGACGATCCTCGCGCAGCCCCTTCAGATCCAGCTGCTCCACCTTGCCGGCCTTGATCACCTTCTTGCGGGCCTTTTTCAGGCCCTCCATGGTGATGCCGGTCTCTGACCAGCCGTTGTCCACACACACCTGGCTGATGGCCTTGATGGTGCCAGACGCCCCCACGGCCTGCTGCCAGCCCAGACGGCGATAGTTGGCGTGGATGGATAGCACCTCCTGCCGGGCAGCGGTGACGGCACGGTCAAAGGCCTTTTCGCTGATACTGCCGTCGGCAAAGAAGCGCTGGGCAAAACTGACACAGCCCATGTGCAGGGATTCTGTCTCGGTGGATTCAAAACGCTCACCGATAATCAGCTCCGTGGAGCCGCCACCGATATCCACCACCAGCCGCTGACCGGCATCATCCGCCAGACTGTGCGCCACACCCAGGTAAATAAGACGGGCCTCTTCGCGGCCGGCCACGATCTCGATGTCGTGGCCCAGCACCGCTTCCGCCCGGTCGATGAATTCCCGGGCATTGCGGGCCTGACGCAGGGTATTGGTGCCCACCACACGCACGCTGCCGCGGGGAATCCCGGCAATGCGCTGGGCAAACCGGCCCAGGCAATCCAGCGCCCGTTCCTGGGTCTCCCCGTCCAGCCGGTTATCCCGGTCCAGACCGGCACCCAGCTGCACTTTCTCGGACAAACCGTCCAGAATCTGGACCTCACCGTGGGCCTGTCGGGCCACGACCATGTGAAAGCTGTTCGATCCCAGGTCAATGGCCGCCAGATGCTCGCCATGTTCCATATGCACTCCTTTCCCGAAAGGCCACTGCCCTTTCCCTGCCCAGCCTAGCAGGCTGCCGGTAGACGCAGAATTGAAAAACGTCCCGAATTCTAACCGAATATCATGGCGTTACGGTGTCATAGGCAAACTCTACCGCGATAATTCACTCACTCGCTTGAAATTCAGCACCCACGACCTGATATTATCCACCATCGCAACAGCCCGCCCGTCGGGCCAGCTAACCCCCTATTTCAGGAGAATTCAATGAGCGGCGAGATTATCAACGTGACCGACGCGGACTTCGAAGCCCAGGTCATCAATGCAGACGGCCCGGTGCTGGTGGATTACTGGGCACCCTGGTGCGGCCCCTGCAAAATGGTCGCGCCGATCCTGGAGCAACTGGCCGGCGAGTACGGTGACAAGCTGACCATTGCCAAGATCAACATCGACGACAACCCGGAAACGCCCAAGAAGTATGGCGTTCGCGGCATTCCCACCCTGACCGTATTCAAGAACGGCAACGTGGAAGCCACCAAGGTTGGCGCCCTGTCCAAGAGCCAGCTGACCGCATTCCTGGACAGCACCCTCTAAGCAGATCGCACCCTCTGTCCGTTCCCCCGCCACCAGGCGGGGGAACGGCGTTTTATTTACCACGCGCAAATACTAGACAGCCTGTTGTTCGGGTGGTAGATTCCAGAACCAGCTTACAACAAGCACCCCCTTAGCAAGTCCTTCGGAACCTCTGGTTACCTTTATATTCCTGATGGCCCCCTTTAAGGCTTGCCGGGCCAGATTCCGAATAAACCGGATGCTCAACTCGAATAGTCAAAACAATCGCTGCACTCCCGTAGTGCACCCTCTCAATTCATTCAAAGACACCAAACTAGACGCCAATGAATCTTTCTGAACTGAAGCAGAAGCCGATTGGAGAACTTCTGAACATTGCCAAGGAACTCGGTCTCGAGAACCTGGCAAGAACCCGCAAACAGGACGTGATCTTTTCCATCCTCAAGCGCGCTGCCAAGAACGGCTCCGACATCTACGGAGACGGTGTGCTGGAAATCCTGCAGGATGGTTTCGGTTTCCTTCGTTCCGCCGAGGGCTCTTACCTGGCAGGCCCGGACGACATCTATGTCTCCCCCAGCCAGATCCGTCGCTTCAATCTGCGCACCGGCGATACCATTTCCGGCAAGATCCGGCCTCCCAAGGATGGCGAACGTTACTTCGCCATGCTCAAAGTCAACGAGATCAACTTCGACAAACCGGAAAACGCCAAGAACAAGATTCTGTTCGAAAACCTGACCCCCCTGTTCCCCACGGAACGGCTGGTGATGGAAATCGGCAACGGCTCCACAGAGGACATCACCACCCGGGTCATCGATCTGGTGGCCCCCATCGGCAAAGGGCAACGCGGCCTGATCGTGGCCCCGCCCAAAGCCGGTAAGACCATGCTCCTCCAGAACATCGCCCAGTCCATCGCCCGCAACAACCCCGAAACCCACATGATCGTGCTGCTCATCGACGAGCGCCCGGAAGAAGTGACGGAAATGTCACGGACCGTGCGCGGTGAAGTGGTGGCATCCACCTTTGACGAGCCACCGGCCCGTCACGTCCAGGTGGCCGAGATGGTGATCGAGAAGGCCAAGCGACTGGTAGAGCACAAACAGGACGTGGTCATCCTGCTGGACTCCATCACCCGTCTGGCCCGTGCCTACAACACCGTGCAGCCCAGCTCCGGCAAGGTACTCACCGGTGGTGTGGACGCCCACGCCCTGGAAAAGCCCAAGCGCTTCTTCGGTGCCGCCCGTAATATCGAGGAAGGTGGCAGCCTGACTATCCTGGCCACCGCCCTGGTGGACACCGGTTCCAAGATGGACGAGGTGATCTACGAAGAATTCAAGGGCACCGGCAACATGGAACTGCACCTGGATCGCAAGGTGGCTGAGAAACGTGTGTTCCCGGCCATGAATATCAAGAAGTCCGGCACCCGTCGCGAAGAGCGTCTGGTGGGCGAGGACGAACTGCAGAAGATGTGGATCCTGCGCAAGGTTCTGCATCCCATGGACGAGATCGGTGCCATGGAATTCCTGATCGATCGCATGAAGCAGACCAAGACCAATCTGGAATTCTTCGAGTCCATGAAGCGCAAATAAGAGGCGCTTCCCGCAACACACAAACCCCCGCCCCGGCGGGGGTTTGTTTTTTGGGGCCCACTAATAGCCGCTGTTGGAGCTATGCTTGCATAGCTCCAACAAAGTGCTCAGGTTATTTATTGGCGCCGAACTCAACGACCTGAGAGTCTTTTCCGTTCTTCGGAAAAGCGCGGGGACTTTCCAGGTTCTCCCAATCCAGGCGTAGCGTGTAGCTCACGACTCGCCGCTCACCCCCAGCCTGCTATACTCGCGGCACAACCTTTCTGGTTATCCAAACAACAAGGAACGTCATGAAATACCGCGACCTGCGTGACTTTCTGCAACAGCTAGAACAACTTGGCGAGCTCAAACGCATTACCGCACCGGTGAACCCGAACCTGGAAATGACCGAGATCTGCGACCGCACCCTGCGTGCCGGCGGTCCGGCACTGCTGTTTGAAAACCCGGTGGGCTTCGGCACCCCGGTGCTGGGCAACCTGTTCGGCACGGAACGTCGGGTGGCGCTGGGCATGGGCCGCGAGTCCGTTGAGGAGCTGCGCGAACTGGGTGAACTGCTGGCCTTTCTCAAGGAACCGGAACCGCCCAAGGGCATGCGTGATGCCTGGGAAAAACTGCCGATATTCCGCAAGGTGCTGAGCATGAGTCCCAAGCTGCGCGGCTCCGGGCCCTGCCAGGAAAAGGTGCTGGAAGGCGACGACGTGGATCTGTACCAGTTACCGATCCAGACCTGTTGGCCCGGCGATGCAGGTCCGCTGGTGACCTGGCCGCTGGTGATCACCCGTGGCCCCAACAAGGAACGCCAGAACCTGGGCATCTACCGCCAACAATTGATCGGCCGCAACAAGCTGATCATGCGCTGGCTCAGCCATCGCGGTGGCGCCCTGGATTTCCAGGAGTGGCAGCAGGCCCACCCGGGAGAACCCTTCCCGGTGGCAGTGGCCCTGGGCGCTGACCCGGCCACCATCCTCGGCGCGGTCACCCCGGTGCCGGATACCCTTAGCGAGTACGCCTTTGCCGGACTGCTGCGCGGCTCCAAAACCGAGCTGGTGGAATGTATCGGCAACGACCTGCAGGTACCGGCCAGCGCCGAGTTCGTCCTGGAAGGCCATATCTATCCGGACGAGATGGCCGAGGAAGGGCCGTTCGGCGACCACACCGGCTATTACAACGAGGTGGAACGTTTTCCGGTTTTCACCGTGGAGCGCATCACCCACCGCCGTGATCCGATCTATCACAGCACCTACACCGGCCGGCCACCGGATGAACCGGCGGTGCTGGGCGTGGCCATGAACGAGATCTTCGTACCGATCCTGAAAAAACAGTTTCCGGAAATCGTGGATTTTTACCTGCCCCCGGAAGGCTGCTCCTATCGCATGGCCGTAGTGACCATGAAGAAACAGTACCCGGGCCACGCCAAGCGGGTAATGATGGGCGTGTGGTCATTCCTGCGCCAGTTCATGTACACCAAGTTCGTGATTGTCTGCGACGACGACGTCAACGCCCGCGACTGGAAGGACGTGATCTGGGCCATGACCACCCGCATGGACCCGGCCCGGGATACCCTGCTGGTGGAAAACACCCCCATCGACTATCTGGATTTCGCTTCTCCGGTATCCGGTCTTGGCTCCAAGATGGGCATGGACGCCACCAGCAAATGGCCCGGCGAAACCGACCGGGAGTGGGGCCGCGCCATCAGCATGAGCCCGGCAGTGAAGCAGCGGGTGGATGAGATGTGGGAAAGCCTGGGAATCAGTTGACAGTGGACAGTTGATAGTTGACAGCTACGCAGTTGAAAGCGGGATGCACGTCAAAAGCACAAGGCCACGTTCAACGCACGGACGCGGCTGGTAGAGTTGCAGTGAATACGGACACGACCCGCGTAACTGTCAACTGTCCACTATCAACTGCCAACTATTTTTTGTACGATGGTGCCAAATAACAAAAGGACGCACCATGGCCTTGTTAGATTCCATTGACCGACGCAGTTTCCTGAAAGCCCTGGCCTCGGCCGGGGCCACGGGGGCATTGGCCCCCCAGGCCCTGCTGGCTGAGACCGGGAAGGCGCCAGCCTGGCAGAACTGGTCCGGCAACCAGAGCGCCAACCCGGCCAACCTGGTATTTGCCACCAGCGAATCCCAACTGCGTCAGACCCTGCGCGACAGCAGCGGCACCATTCGCCCCTTCGGCGGCAGCCATTCATTCAGTGCCGTGGTACCCAGCGATGACACCCTGGTATCCCTGGAAGCCCTGGCAGGACTGCGGGGTCAGGACGGCGACATCTTCACCTACGGTGGAGGCACCCGACTGGCCATGGCCAGTGCCCAGGCCAACGGCCTGGGCTACAGCTTCAGCAACGAGCCGGATATCAACCTGCAATCCCTGGCCGGCGCCATTGCCACCAGCACCCACGGCACCGGCAGCAACCTGCAGAGCCTGTCCGGCCAGGTGGAAAGCCTGCGGCTGATCCTCCCCGACGGCGAGGCCCTGAGCCTGACCCGGGAAGACGGCGACACCTTTCTGGCCGCCTGCTGCAGTGTCGGGGCCCTGGGCGTGGTCAGCGAAATCGGTTTTCGACTGGAACCTGCCTACCGGCTCAAGGAGCGCACCTGGACCCTGCCCCTGCAGGAAGCCATGGATTTCGTGGAGAGGGAAAAAGACAACTTTCGCCACATCGAATTCTTTGCCTTCCCCCTGGGCGAACAGGCCATCGTCAAGACCATGGAAATCACTGATGACCCCACCGACAGCAGCGAACGGGAAGACAGCAACGACCTGCTGGAGCTGGTCTGCAAAGTGGCCATGCGCGCTGGCTGGCTGACCCCGAACCTGCAGAAGCTGGTCACCCTGTTTGTGGAAGACAGCACCTATACCGGCCCCGCCCACAAGGTGTTCGCCAACCGCCGCACGGTGCGGTTCAACGAGATGGAATACACCGTGCCGGCGGAAGACGGCATCGCCTGCCTGCAGGAAGTCTGCGAGACCATTCGCAAGCAGGACATCAATGTGTTCTTCCCCATCGAGTTCCGTTATGTGGCCGCCGATGATCGCCTGCTGTCCATGTACCACGACCGCCCCGGCGCCAGCCTGTCGATCCATCAATATTTCGCCCAGGACTATCAGCCCCTGTTCACGGCCGTGGAGCCGATCCTGCGTCGCTATGCGGGCCGCCCCCACTGGGGCAAGCTGCATACTCTGGACCAGCGGCAACTGCGCGAGCTGTATCCCGCCTTTGATCGCTTTCAGGCCGTGCGCCGGGAACTGGACCCACAGGGAAGGATGCTCAACCAACACCTGCAAACCCTGTTTGGAGCAACCGGATGAAACGCCGTGGATTTCTCATCGGGCTGGGCGCTCTCGCCGCCGGCGGCTGGCTGCTGCGCCCGGGGAATCAGGGGGCGCCGCATACCCCCTACTTCCAGGCCATCAACGACACTCTGAAAAGAGACGGGCCCGGTCGGCCATTGATGCTGGTGGACCAGCAACGGCTGGTGCGTAATTGCCACACCCTGAAAGCCATGCTGCCGCCCCGCTGCGCGCTGCGTATCGTGGCCAAGTCCCTGCCCAGTGTGCCGATGGTCCAGACCGTGATGCGCGAAACCGGCAGCAACCGTGTCATGGTGTTCCATCAGCCGTTCATGAATGCCCTGGCCGACGCAGAGCCCGGCGTGGACATGCTGCTGGGCAAGCCCATGCCGGTCCAGGCCGCCCGACAGTTCTACAGCGAAACAGGTAGCGCCTTCGATGCGGAGCGGCAACTCCAATGGCTGATCGATTCCCGCCCGCGGCTGGAGCAATATCTGCAACTGGCCACCGATCTGGACCGGCGCCTGAACATCAATCTCGAGATCGACGTGGGGCTGCACCGGGGCGGCCTCACCGACCCGAACCAGCTCGATGCAATGATCGCCCTGATCCAGGCCCACCCAGACCGACTTCGCTTCAGCGGTTTCATGGGCTATGACGCCCACGTGGGCAAGCTGCCCGCCTTTATTCAAAGCGCCGAGGAAGGCCACCGGGAAACCGAGGCCATCTACCAACGCTTTATCGAACGCCTCTACCAACTGGCACCCGCCTACCGGAATGAGACCCTGTGTTTCAACGGCGGCGGCAGCCCCACCGTCGGCCTCTACGACGACAGCACCGTGGTCAACGAACTGGCCGCCGGCTCCTGTCTGGTCAAGGCCAGCGATTTTGATCTGCCCCTGCTGGCGGATTTCGAACCGGCGGTGTTTATCGCCGCACCAGTGCTCAAGCAATGGGACGGCCTGAACCTGCCCGGACCGTTACCGCTGGGTGAGCTATGGCAACGCTGGGACCCGAACCGCCGCCAGACCTATTTCATCTACGGCGGTTACTGGAAGGCCACCCCGGTGTCACCGGCGGGCATTCGCGAGAATGGTGTCTATGGCCACAGCACCAACCAGATGATGTTCAACGGCAGCCCGGATACCGCCCTGCAGGTGGACGACCAGCTGTTCCTGCGCCCCACCCAAAGCGAATTCGTGCTGCTGCAGTTCGGCGACCTGGCCGTGTGGCAAGACGGCGCCATCCAGGACTGGTGGCCACCGTTGCCCCAGGGCCAGGGCGCCTGAGCCGCCCCGACACCTGCCTCCCACTGACTCCCTTCTCCTCTTGACCACCGGCACCGAATTGACGGTCCCGGTGGTCACTGCCTGCACGTTGACCGTTACATTAGGCACTGATACATTCGACAAAACTTGACGTCGTCTAGATTTAACGTCGCCATTGCCCGGCAGGAGTACAACATGACAACCACAACAACAGTGGCAAGCCAGGGTATAAATCTGCAGGTTTATACCTTCGGAGAGAGCAGCAAGCCCCCCGTGGTCCTGGTTCACGGCTACCCGGACAACCACAGTGTCTGGCAGCCCGTGGCCGAGCGACTGGCCAAAAAGTACTTCGTGATCAGTTATGACGTGCGCGGCGCCGGTGCCTCCGACGCGCCCCGCAAGCAGGCGGATTACCGCATGGAGCTGCTGTCGGCAGACCTGAAGGCCGTCGTCGACGCCACCCTTCCCGGGCGGGATTTTCATCTGGTGGGCCATGATTGGGGCTCTATTCAGAGCTGGGAATCGGTCACCGCCGAGGGGCCGCTCAAGGCCCGCATCAAATCCTACACCACCATCTCCGGCCCCTGCCTGGATCATATGGGCCACTGGATGCGTCGGCGCACGCTGAATCTGTCTCCCTCCGCCAAGGCCAAGGTGTTCAAACAGGCACTCAGCTCCTGGTATATCGGTTTCTTTCACCTGCCGGTACTGGCTCCAAGTGCCTGGCAGGGTGGCCTGGACAAGCTCTGGCCCCGCTACCTGAAACACCGCGAGAACGTGCAGGAGCCGGACGCCAATCCCACCCAGGGCAAGGATGGCAAACACGGGGTGCAGCTGTATCGCGCCAACTTCCGCAACAAGCTGATCAACCCGCAAGACCGCCACGCGGCCTGTCCGGTCCAGCTGATCGTGCCCACCCGTGACAACTACGTGGGGACCCAGCTGTTTGAGGACCTGCACGAGTGGGTGGACGAACTGTACCGCCGGGATATCAACGCCAACCACTGGGTACCGCTGAGCCATCCGGACACCATCGCCGCCTGGATTGGCGATTTCGTGGCCGGAGTAGAAAGCGGCAAGATGCCTGGCGCCCTGCAGCATGCCCGCGTTCGTCCGGAAAGACAGGGCCTGCCCCTGTATGGCAAGACGGCGGTTATCACCGGTGCCGGTTCCGGCATTGGCCGGGCTACCGCCCTGCGCTTTGCCGCAGAAGGCGCCGATCTGGTGTGCGTGGATATCAATGAAGACAGTGCCGACGCCACCGCGGAACAGGCCCGGCAACGGGGTGCCACCGCCTGGCCCCGCAAGGTGGATGTGGGCTCGGCCCAGGCCATGCAGCGGCTGGCCAACTGGGTGGAGAAAGAACTGGGTGGTGCGGACATTGTGGTCAACAACGCCGGCATCGGCATGGCCGGCGGTATGCTGGAAACGTCCACCAAGGACTGGGACCGCCTGCTCAAGGTCAACCTGTGGGGCGTGATCCATGGCTCGCGGTTGTTTGCCCGGCAAATGATTGACGGCCATCGCAAGGGGCACATCGTCAACGTGGCCTCCGCCGCCGCCTTCGCCCCCAACCGCAAGCTGACCGCCTACTCCACCAGCAAGGCCGCCGTGCATATGCTCAGCGAATGCCTGCGCGCGGAGCTGGCCGAACACCATATCGGCGTCAGCTCCATTTGCCCCGGCTTTGTGGCCACCGGCATTGCCAACAGCACCGTCTACGCCGGCCTCAGCGACGAGCAACAGGCCGAAAAACGCGCCAAAGCCGACGCCTTGTACAAGCGCCGCAATTTCTCCCCGGACCAGGTGGCCGCCGCCATTTTCGATGCGGTGCAAAGCAATCCGGCCCTGTCCCTGGTGGGAGCCGAAGCCTGGACCACCCGACTACTCAGCCGCTTTGCCCCGGTACTGTCCCGGCAGGTAGCGCGTCTGGATATTACCGCCTGATTTGATGACGTGTGACCTTAACAACGGGAGAACAACAGCCATGAATAGCCCTGTGCGCCATCAACTGAAAGCCCGCCGTGTGCAATTCGATTTCGACAATACGCCTCTGCACTGGCTAAAGGATGATCCGTTTTCCACCCATATCATCAACGGCATCCACCTGCTGCTGCCCGCCGGAGAGCTGTGGTTCTGCCGGGTCTACAACCAGGCCCTGCCGCTGGTCAGTGACGATCAGTTGCGCGCCGACGTGGAAGGGTTTATCCGCCAGGAGGCTGTGCATTCCCGGGCCCACAGCAAGGCCCAGCTTTATCTGGAGCGCCATGGATTGAGCGTGGATGAGTACGTGCAGCGGGTGGAATGGCTGTTTGGCACTTTTCTGGGGGAGGCACCTTTCGGACTCACATTCCTGCAGCGCAAGGCGATTCAGAAGCAATGGCTGGTACTGCGTGTGGGGCTGATCGCGGCCATCGAACACTTCACTGGCGTACTGGGTCAGTGGGCCATGGACAACGACACCTGGGAGCAGAACGGCGACCCGGCCATGGTAGACCTGTTCAAATGGCATCTGGCCGAGGAAGTGGAACACCGCACCGTTGCCTTCGATCTGTTCGAGCACCTGTGCCAATCCCAGCTCGGCTTTTACGTGAGCCGCCAGGCGCTGATGGCCATCGTCTTTCCGCTGTTCATCTACTTCATTTCCGAAGGGGGTCGCAGCCTGGCACGTCAGGACCCGGATCCCCAGGTGCGCAAGCTGGGGCGCACCCTGATCCCGAAATTACTGCTGCAACTGGAACAGACCGGCAAGCAAACCCGGAACGTGCCCACTTTCACCTTCCTGGTCAACGCCACTCTGCGCTGGTTGTCTCCCCGTTTCCACCCGATCCACGAAGGGGACACGGAGCAGGCGCTGGCCTACCTGGCACGCTCGCCGGCGGCACAGGCAGCAGCCATGCACTGACACCATCGCTGGCGGCGCGATATCCCCAACCTACGCCACCTGATCTGTGCAGGTCCGCGGCGATAACCAAAAATCAGAAGCGAGCGAGTGACTAGGTTCGAGTTACGAAAAGCCCTTGGCTCTTCGTAACTCGCTTCTCGCCGTTTCGCGCCTACATCGGCACCTTGTCGAACCAGGGCGCCGCCTCTTCCAGCTGGGCCGCCAGCGCCAGCAGCTTGCCTTCATCGCCATGACCACCAACGAACTGGGACCCCAACGGCAGACCGGTGTTTCCTGACGAAGAGTCGCACCAGTGCAATGGCACCGACATGGCCGGCACCCCGGTGACATTGGCGAACTGGGTGTAAGGCATGTACTTGAAATTTTCCAGCGCCATCTGCTCGATCATGCCGGTCTTCATCAGCAGTTTTTCACCGCCCACCTTGAGCAGCATTTTCAGAGCGCTCTGCTGCCAACCCGGGGTGGCCATTTCCCCGATTCGTGCCGGGGGCATGGCCAGCGTCGGCGTCAGCCAGAAATCGTACTGCTCCAGGAAGGTATCCAGCGCGATCATGTACTGTTGCCAACGGGTCTGACACTTCACGTATTCATGGGCAGGCGTCGCCCGGCCAAAGGCGGCAATGGCCAGGGTATCCAGCTCGAACCCGTCATCACCGCAGCCGGTCAGTGCCTTCACTTCATCCACTTCGGCGGCGCACTGGCCAAACCAGACGGAGAGCCAGTCCATGCACATCTGTTTGGCATCCATTTGCGGTTCGGCCTCGACCACCTCATGGCCCAGGTCCCGTAGCAGGGCCACGGTTTTCTCTACCGCTTTGACTGCTTCTGCGTCCACCGGCGTCCCCAGGGGCGACGCCGTGGAATAACCGATCCGCAATGTGCCGGGTCGGGATGCAGCCGCCGCCTGATAGGACTGTTGCGGGGGCGCGATATGGAACAGGCTGCCGCGCTCATCGCCATGGGTCAGGTCCAGCAACAGGGCACTGTCGCGCACTGAACGGGTCAGCACATGGTTCACCGCTATGCCGTGCATGGCTTCGGTGAAGGTGGGCCCCCAGGGGGTACGCCCGCGGCCGGGCTTGAGTCCGAACAGGCCACAGCAGGCCGCCGGGATACGAATGCTGCCACCGCCGTCATTGGCACCGGCCACCGGCACGACACCCGCCGCCACCATGGCCGCAGACCCCCCGGAGGACCCCCCGGGGGTATGATCCAGATTCCAGGGGTTACGGGCCGGGCCATAGGAGTCCGGCTCGGTAATCCCCTTGGCGCCAAACTCGGGAGTGTTGGTCCGCCCGAACGGCACCAGCCCGGCGGCTTTCCAGCGCGCCACCAGGGTGGAATCCCGGTCCGCGCGGATGTCGTGCTTCTTACGCGCCTTATTGCCCTGATAGCAGGGTGCACCGGCCATTTCCTGGAACAGGTCTTTCACCAACATGGGCACCCCGGCCAGCGGACCTTGCAGCGGTGCGGCGGCCCGTTCCCGGGCCTGTTCATAGAGGGGAATAATCAGCGCATTCAGGGAAGGGTTCACCTGCTCCGCCCTGGCGATGGCCGTGTCCAGCAGCTCAGCGGCGCTCACCTCTCCCCTGGCCACCAGCTCCGCCAGCCCCATGGCATCAAATTGACGATATTCCTCAAAATTCATGCGTGTGCTCTCCCGGAAGCGTTCGATTTTTTTGCGACGGTCGCAAGGCGACAATTCACTTACTGTGGCATAGTCTGCCCTGCCAAGTGGGCCAAAGCTTGTGTGTTTACGTTGTAGGGGCAAAGCATGAAAGCGATCGGTTTCAACCAACCCAGAACCATTGATGATGTGCACGCGCTGGAGGATATCCAGCTGGATCTGCCATCTCCCGGCCCCCGGGACCTGCTGGTGTCGGTGCAGGCGGTGTCAGTGAATCCCATTGATACCAAACTGCGCCAGCGCCCGGTGGACCAGGGTGGCTATCGGGTACTGGGGTTTGATGCCGCAGGCGTGGTGGAAGCGGTGGGCGCCGAGGTCAAGAACTTTCAACGTGGTGACCGGGTCTGGTACGCCGGGGCCCTGCAGCGTCAGGGCAGCAATGCCCAGTACCAATGCGTGGACGAGCGGCTGGTGGCGAAGAAACCGGATAGCCTGGGCATGCAGGAAGCCGCGGCCCTGCCACTCACCGCCCTGACCGCCTGGGAAACCCTGGAAGACCAGCTCGGTTTTCGTCCCGGCGCCTGCGAGGGAAAAAGCCTGCTGGTGATCGGCGGCGCCGGTGGGGTGGGGTCCATCGCTATCCAGCTGGCCGCCCGCCATTTCGGCCTGACCGTGATTGCCACTGCCGGACGTGAGACCTCCAACAACTGGTGCCAGGCCATGGGGGCGGATCACATCGTCGATTACCGCAAGGATCTACTCCCACAACTGGAGCTGCTTGGCCACCCTCAGGTAGACGGCATTCTGGTCACACAGAGTCTGGATGACTACTGGCACACGGCCTGTCAGGCCGTGGCCCCCTTCGGCGGCATCTGCGCCATCGTCGATGCCCGTGCGCCCCTGGACCTGAACCCGCTGAAACCGAAAAGTGCCCGCTTCTGCTGGGAGTTCATGTTCACCCGCGCCATGTTCGCCGCCGAGATGCCTCGCCAGGGCCAGATACTCGACCAGCTTCGCACCCTGGTCGATGCCGGCACCATTCAAAGCACCGTCAGCGAAGGACTGGGGCCGATCAATGCCAACAATCTGAAGACCGCTCACCGCAAACTGGAAAGCGGGCAGACGATCGGCAAGCTGGTGTTGGCGGGGTGGGAAAATAATTAGCAGTTAACAGTTGCGCGTGAAAAGATGGGTTTGATCTGTAACGCAAGAGGCCGCGCCCATAGTTTGAGCGCGGCCTCTTGCGTTGAAAAAACAACCCACACAAATCGCGTCGCTGTTAACTATTCACTGTTAACTGTTAACTCCCAACCACTCCCCCATCATCCTTATCTTTGGTAATCACCACTGTTGCCTAGCGGGGCCGGGTGTCAGGGCCTCACCGATGGACAGGCGCTTCCCGCCGGCAAGGTTTCCAGCGTTGTCAGGCAAAGAATGGGCTGGCGGGACAGAGTGCGATCCAGCAGAGCCGGCCAGGCCTGGGGGTTGGCCATGGGGCGAGGCAGTTTATAACTGGGTAGAGCCTGCCAGACGCCCTCTTGCTGTTCCGCCAGCACAAACTGGAAGGGGTGCAGACCCGGTACGCCCAGGCGAATATCCGTGGCCAGCAACTGGTCCGGTCCGGCTTCCACATCCATAAAGCCCCGGGTAAACCAGGCCAGCTTGCGCCCCGCCGGGACCTGCATGGCCTGGGCGTAATCCTGCGGTGAACGGGGAAAGGTTTCCACCGTCAGGGCATCGCCGTTATCCAGCACGCCGGTGACGATCTCCAGCCGCTGCTGTTCGCCCAGCACCGTCACCCGCCACAGCAGGGTGGAGAAAGGCATGGGCTGCACCAGACGCGGCGCCTCACTCAAGCCCCGTTCCGCCAGCGCCGGCATCACCCGCTGCGTCATCCATTGCTGGGCCACCAGGCTCCAGCACAGATACAGGGAGGACAATGCCAGCCCCACCGCCAGGGCCGGCCTGGCGGGTGGGCGCCAAAGTGCCACAATGACACCAATCAACAGGGGGAGGGTATACAGCGGGTCAATAATGAAAATACTGCTGATTGCCACCGGATCCCCCAGCGGCCAAAACAGGCGGGTCCCGTAGGTGGTAAAGGCATCCAGTAACGGGTGCGTCAGCAGACACAAACCCGTGAAGGCCCACCAGCGCCACACACTTATCGCCGGGCGCCAGCGCTGCAGCCCCCAGGCCAGTAGCAGGGAGGCGGGCAGCAACACCAGCAGGGAATGACTGAAACCGCGATGCTCGGTGAAGTTGGCCACCGCATCGCCGTAATCGATCAGCACATCCAGGTCGGGCAAGGTGCCCAGCAGGGCGCCACCCAACAAGGCTGTGCGCCCCAGCGTGCGGCCCATGACCGCACCGCCCACCGAAGCACCCAGAACCACCTGTGACAAGGAATCCATCAAACCGCCTCTGGCAAAATCAGCATGCTAGCTGCGCCATCGCCAGCAGGCCGTCAAGGCTGCGGACCGATCAAACGCCCCACAAGCCTTTCAGGCTGTTCAGCACCTGCCCGGTGACACCTTTATCACCAAGAAAGCCCAGGATTTTCGGTGCAAACTGGCTGACCATCTCCGGGCTCATGCCCAGGGCACTGAACGCCTTGGTGACACCCTGCATGCTGGAAATATTGCCCAGCATGGATGACGCCAGACCGCCGCCTTCCCCGCCGCCAAGCAGAGAGCCCAGCCCCGGCACCTTGTTCAGCACACCGCTGAACTGGTCACCGGACAGGTTGCTTTGTGCCATGGCCAGCAAGGCTCCGGCACCGCCTGCGGCCTGCTGACCGGAAACCCCCAGCTCCGAGGAAAGGGAATCGACCAGTGCCCTGGCTTCACCGGATACCGCCATGCCGCCATTCACGCCGTCCAGCGTGGTGTTGGCTGAATCGCTGGCCTTGTTGATCCCTTCATTGGCAGTGTCGGATGCCTTGTTGATACCCGCATCGGCACTTTCGGAGGCCTTGTTCACCGCCGCATTGGCAGAGTCCGTCATCTTCTTCAGATCAAACGCCTGCACCGGTGAGCTCAGCACCAGACAGAAGGACACACCCAGGATCCCGACTCGCAACATCTTCATACCTTGCTCCTTAATCATTGATTGCACTTCCTGTTGTGGCCATAAACCTTACCGGCTCCGCATACCCGAAACCAACGGTTTATGGCCTCCTCATGACTCCGTCGACAAACATTTTCCAGCAGGTGCAGCAGGCACGAGACAAACGCCCTCAGTCTTCCGGCACGTTGTAGTGGAAGCGCGGCAAATGCCACTGATAACGAATGGCCAGCAGGCGCACCATAAAGCCCGCCGTTACCGTCACTGCCGTGGCCAGCCAGGCCGCCACCTGCCACTGCAGTAACAGCAGATACAGGCAGGCCGCGCCCAGCGAGACCACCGCATACAATTCTTTCTGAAAAACCAGTGGCACCCGGTTGCAGAGCAAATCGCGAATCACCCCGCCAAAGATACCGGTAATCAGCCCGGACAGAATCGCCACCGGCGCCGCCAGCCCCATATCCAGCGCCACCTTCACGCCGATCACCGTGAACACCATCAGCCCCATGGCATCCAGGATCAGAAACAGCATCCGCAAACGGCGCATCAACGGCGCCACCCAGGTGGTAATCAGCGCGGCCATGGCGGTCAGTGCCAGATACTCCGGATGCGCCACCCACACCAGCGGATAATGGCCGAGCAGCACATCGCGCATGGAGCCACCGCCCATGGCGGTGACACAGGCCACCATCACCACCCCGAACAGGTCCATGCGCAACCGCCCCGCCGCCAGGGCACCGGTCATGGCTTCGGCGGTGATGCCGATAAGATAGAGACTTAACAACATGCTCAGAGACTCCGACTATTCAGGCCATGATGCCTGAATCCAGGCCGCGGTGAATTCGACCTTGGTGGCTGACGTTACTCAGGGAAGCCCATGACTGCCGGGGAGTGGGTCGGCTCAGGCCTGGGGTGTCAGGCGGATAGATTGCTTGTCAATCACGATACGACGCTCCTTATAGAGCCCACCGATGGCCTGCTTGAAGGCGTTCTTGCTGCAGCGGAAAGTCGCAAAGATATCCTCCGGGCTGCTCTTGTCTCCCAGCGGCAGTTCGCCGCCAGCCTTTTCCAGAGCGGCCAGGATCTGCTCGCTGAGCCCTTCGCTTTTCAATGCCCCGGGAGGATTCAGTGACAGGCTGAGCTTGCCATCATCGCGCAGGCGCTGCACATAGCCGGTGACCCGTTGACCGGGCCGCAGGGGAGCACGCAGCTCCTGTTTGGCAATCATGCCCCAGCAGCGGTTATCCACCACCACCTTGTATCCCAGATCCGTGCCATGGGCTGCCACCAGGGACACTTCATCACCCTGCTGGTAGTCATCGCTGGTATCGTCAAGAAACCGGTCCAGCTGGGCGCTGGCCAGCAGACGGCCTTCGCGGTCGGTGGTCACCATTACCAGCACCCAGTCGCCTTCACGAATCGGTCCTTTCTGTTCCGCAAAGGGCAACAGCAGGTCCTTGGGCATGCCCCAGTCGAGGAAGGCCCCCACCTTGCTGGTAGAGACCACTTTCAGCGACGCCACCTGACCGTGCTGGACGCGAGGGGTACGCAGACTGGCCATGGGGCGGCCCTGGCCATCGCTGTACAGAGTGACCAGCACACTATCACCGGGGCCGAGATTCTGGTCTTCGACTTCCCGGGACGGCAACAGCACCTCGCCCAGCGAACCGCCGTCCAACAGCAACCCGTTATGGATCGGCTTGATGACTTCCAGGGAGTGGCGGGCGCCAAGTTTGGTGGATGCGGTCATGGTTCTAGCCTGTTTGGTTCAAGGGGGCAGGCTTGGCGCCTGAACGGAATAGAAACGAAGGTGGATTACGCCTGCGGCTAATCCACCCTACGATGTTACCCCAACCGCCTGTTGGAGCCATGCTTGCATGGCGAATGGGGTTGGCGGTGGCACGAAACCGGTATTATCTGGATAAGCCTGTCGAACGCTGAGATTCCTGATCGCCCGTTGGGCGATTTCCGCGCAAGCGCGGTTCGCGCCCTGGAAGGGCGCTCCTACAGCAGCCTTGTAGAAAGCACCGGGACCAGGGAACTTCCCATACCTTTCCCATCCAACCGAGCATAGCTTGTAGCTTGTAGCTTGTAGCTTGTAGCTTGTAGCTTGTAGCTTGTAGCTTGTAGCTTGTAGCTTATAGCTCGCGCTCAGCGCCCTACCACATCAGATCATCGGGAATCGGGAAGTCCTTGTAGGGATCATCCTCGTCCACGGCATTTTTGCCACGCTCGTTGAGCAGTAGTACGGCATTCTCGTCGCGCTGGCGAATCTTCTCCGCCACCACGGTGGGCACCAGCTCATAGCCATCGCCCAGTGCCACAATGGCAATCTGACCCCGCTCCAGCTGGGCCTGCTGTTTGGCGGTAACCCAGGCCTTCTTGATCTTCTTGTCCTGCACGAACTGGTAGGCCACATCACCGTGCTGACGGTCCAGACGGCTTTGTTCAATCATCTGCTTGATCTGGGCGGCGATCTCTTTCTTCTCGCGCTCGGCCTTGCGGGCGGCTTCGCGCTGACGGTCCGCCTCGGCTTTTTCTTCCCGCTGGCGACGGGCCCGTTCCGCCGGGTCTTCCAGTTCAATCTCGCCACGCTTGGCCTGGTTGGCCTCCTGGCGCTTCTGCTGCTTGGCACGGCGGGCCTTCTTCTGGTCCGCCAGACCGGCTTTCATCAATTGTTCTTGCAGGGAGTTGGCCATGTTGCGCTCCAAACTCAACGACGATTCTGGGTTAACGGGGAGGCCGGCGCCGCCCCCAGCAGGGGCTGGGCCCGATGGAACCGGGTATCGTAACCGGGCTGCCACGGGAATACGCCCTTGGGGTCGGGCCAGACCATCTGCAGGGCCGGATACGGGGCCGGCAGGCTCTGGTAAAACCAGTTGGCGAAGCCCAGGTATTCCTTGTAATGCGGAAAGGCCACCGGCAGGAACATGACCTCCAGACCATCGGCGATATCGTTATACAACCGGTAGGGCTGGTAGGGCTTGTTAAGACCACGAATGCGCACTGCAGCGCTGTCCAGCAGGCGGCTGGCCAGGGAATCCTTGAGCCCCAGCACGATCAGTTCCGGGTGATTCAGGTTGAGGAAATGTCCCACGCTGAAGGTGTACCCGGGCTGCCCGTCACCGCCAGGCACCGCAAAGTGGTGCCATCCCTTACGCTGGATATCCGCCAGCAGGTCCTTGTCTTGTGCATCTTCCGGAGCCGGATAGCGGAACTTTCCGGGCATTTCATCTAGAAACATAGGTAACTGTCAGCAGGCGCCGGGGCGAACCTGCCTGGCCCCGGCCAATAAATCGTAATTGTTGTGGGCATGGTACCAGAATCCCTGTGGACTTGGTGACACCCTTGCAGACCTGCAATACTGACTTTTCACCCACAAGCAGGAGTTTCCATGAAACGTATCAGTCTGCTGGCTGCCGGCCTGTTGGCCGCGCCCCTGGCCTGGTCGGCACCGGGCATTGCCGTCTACGCCGGGGGTTACAGCTGGGACACCGAGTTTGAAGGCACGGTGGCGTCCGGTGGCGAAGATATCGATATGCAGGACGACCTGGGCTTTGAGGAAGCCAACCAGCAAGTGCTCTATCTGGGCGTGGAGCATGCCGTGCCGCTGATTCCCAATGTGCGGGTGCGCAGCCTGGATCTCTCTGATGATGCCAGTAACCGCCTGCAACGGACCTTTGTGTTCAATGGCCAGCTGTTTGTGGCCAACACCAAGGTGGAAACCGACATTGATCTGGATATCCTCGACGGCACCCTCTACTACACGCCGCTGGATAATGCCCTGAAAGTGAATCTGGGGCTGACCGTCCGCAAGATCGAGGGCAGCATCAGCCTGGACAGCCTGCTGGCCAGTTCCACCAAGAATTTCGACGAAACCCTGCCCATGCTGCATGCCTCCGGCCGGCTCAACCTGCCGGTGCCCGGCGTCTATGTGGGCGGCGAGATCGATACCATCAGCTACGATGGCAACACCTTACGGGATCTGACCGCTCGCATCGGCTGGCGTTCGGATTTCCTGCTGGGCGTGGAGCTGGGTTACAAGCACATGGATCTGGAGCTGGATGATGTCAGCGATCTGGACGCGGATCTGGACATGGGCGGCCCCTATCTGGCGGCCTCACTGAGCTTCTAGGCACAGACCGGACTGGCATTGCCCCTCTCGCCCCATGAAAGAGGGAGCAATGCCTTTCGCGGCGCGTTACTCGCTACTGGCGCGTTCCCCCGACAGGGCCCTGTTACCCCTTTCCTGCTCTGCCATCTGCACCAGACGCGCATCCTTTTGCGCCCACAGATCACTGACCCACTGTTGCATTTCCGCCCGGAAGACCGGATCTTCCTGGTAATCACTGCGCCACAGGGCCGGGTCCAGGGCCCGGGTCTGCACATCGATCACCACCCGCGACACCCGACCGCAAAGCAGGTCCCAGAACCCTGGTGGAGTTCCCTCCGGGTAAAGAATCGTCACATCCAGCAGGGCATCCAGATTGTCGCCCAGAGCGGCCAGCACAAACGCTACTCCGCCGGCCTTGGGCTTGAGGAGATGCCGGTAAGGGGATTGCTGATCGCGATGTTTTTCAGGTGTAAAGCGGGTGCCCTCCAGGAAGTTCACCACCGTCACCGGTATCCCCTGGAATTTCTCACAGGCCTGCCGGGTAATCTCCAGATCCTTGCCCTTCAGGTGCGGATTCTTGTCCAGAAACGCCTTGCTGTAACGCTTCATGAAAGGGTAATCCAGCGCCCAGAACGCGAGCCCCAGAAACGGCACCCAGATCAGTTCCTTCTTGAGAAAAAATTTGAAATAAGGGGTCTTGCGATTGAACGCCTGCACCAGGGCAGGAATATCCACCCAGGACTGATGGTTGCTGACCACCAGATAGGAGGTATCACTGCGCAAGTCCTCCACCCCGCGAATATCCCACTGGGTAGGCGTCATCAGCGCAAAGATGCCCTTGCAGATCTCGGCCCAGGTTTCAGCGATACCCATAACCACAGAGGAGCAGATCTGGCGGGCTCGCGCGCCCGGTAGAATCACCTTGAGCAACGCCACCAGCATCATGGGGCCAATCAGCACCAGCGTATTCAGCAGTAACAATATTGCGGTGATAACGCCTGTTATCGTGGCACCCATGCACACACTCCTGTTCTTTTTACTCCGTCAGCAAGGTTATTAAACCCGCTTCTCACAATCACGCAAGTGTGTCGGACAAGGGGCAGGCATCTTCGCGATGCAAGCATCGCTTCCCACAGCGCACCCTTACGGTATGGGAATCATCTTTCACATGACGAACCTGGCTTCTGTATGAGCCGTGACAAAGCAAAAAAAAAACGGCACGCTGAGGCGTGCCGTTTTTTTATTACTCAGTGATGAGGTGAGACTATTCGCCTTTACGCTCCACCGCCATCTGGTCCACATTCTGGAAACCACGCGGCAGCTTGGCACCGCGGCGGCCCCGCTCCCCGTAATAGTGCTCCAGGTCGCTGGCCTTCAAGGTCAGGTGGCGTTTGCCGGCATGGATGGTAAGGGCATCCTGCGGCCCCAATACCTGCATGTCCTGCACGAACTCCACCCGGTCGGCCACCCGGGCAGCAGGGATGGACATCATCTTGTTGCCCTTGCCCCGTGCCATCTCCGGTAGTTCCTTCACCGGGAACACCAACAGACGGCCTTCGTTGGAAACCAGCGCAATCAGATCGTCCTCGGTGGACGCAATCGGCTTCGGCGGCAGCACCCTGGCGCCCTTGGGCACCGACAGCACCGTCTTGCCTGCCTTCTTGTTGGCCAGCAGATCCCCGTAGCGCACCACGAAGCCGTAACCGGCATCGGTACTCATCAGGTAGGCATCCTTTTCCTTGCCCATCACCGCCGCCATAAAGCTGGCCCCGGAGGGTGGGTTGACGCGGCCGGACAGGGGCTCGCCCTGGCCACGGGCACTGGGCAGGGTATGGGCCGGCAGGGAGTAACTGCGGCCGGTGCTGTCGATGAAGCACACGGGCTGGTTGGATTTACCCTGGGCCGAAGCCTTGTACTTGTCACCGGCCTTGTAGCTGAGGCCGACCACGTCCACATCATGCCCTTTGGCAGAACGCACCCAACCTTTCTCGGACAACACCACGGTCACCGGATCGGCGCTGACCAGATCGGTTTCATCCAGCGCCGTTGCCGCATCACGCTCTACCAGCGGAGAGCGACGGTCGTCACCATACTTGTCCGCATCTTCCTGCAGTTCCTTGGCCACCAACTTTTTCATCTTGGCGGTGGACCCCAGTGTTTCTTCCAACTTTTCCCGTTCTTCGTTGAGCTCATCCTGCTCACCACGGATCTTCATTTCCTCGAGCTTGGCCAAGTTGCGCAGCTTCAGTTCGAGGATGGCTTCCGCCTGGCGATCAGAAATACCGAAACGCTCCATCAGCACCGGCTTCGGTGCGTCTTCGGTACGAATAATATGGATCACCTCATCGATATTGAGGTAAGCGACCAAATAACCTTCCAGCAGGTGCAAGCGCTCCAACACCTTGTCGAGACGATGCTGCAGACGCCGGCGCACAGTGACCATGCGGAATTGCAACCACTCGTTGAGAATCATATCCAGGCTTTTTACCTGCGGCCGGCCATCGATGCCGATCATGTTCAGGTTCACCCGGTAGTTCTTTTCCAGATCCGTAGTGGCAAACAGGTGACTCATCAACTGCGGAATATCCACCCGGTTGGAACGCGGTGTGATCACCAGGCGGGTGGGGTTCTCATGATCCGACTCATCACGCAGATCGCTGACCATGGGCAGCTTTTTCTTCTGCATCTGGTCGGCGATCTGTTCCAGCACCTTGGCGCCGGACACCTGGTAGGGCAAGGCAGTGATGACGATGTCCCCTTCCTCGCGCTCATACACGGCACGCTGCTTGAGTGAACCCTTGCCTTCCGCATACATGCGGATGATGTCGTTCTGGGAAGTAATCACCTCACCCTCGGTGGGGAAATCCGGCCCCTGGATGTACTGCATCAGATCATCCAGAGAGGCACCCGGGTCCTTGAGTAGATGGATACAGGCATTGGCCACTTCACGCAGGTTGTGCGGTGGAATATCCGTGCTCATGCCCACCGCAATACCTGTGGTGCCGTTCAGCAACACATTGGGCAGACGGGCCGGCAACAGCTTGGGCTCGTCCATGGTGCCGTCGAAGTTGGGCACCCATTCCACCGTGCCCTGGCCCAATTCGGAAAGCAGCACTTCCGCATAGGGGGCCAGTTTGGATTCGGTGTAACGCATGGCAGCGAACGATTTCGGGTCGTCCGCGCTACCCCAGTTCCCCTGGCCATCCACCAGCGGATAGCGGTAGCTGAACGGCTGCGCCATCAGCACCATGGCCTCGTAACAGGCGGAATCACCATGGGGATGATACTTACCCAGTACATCGCCCACGGTACGGGCGGACTTCTTGTACTTTGCGGTGGCCTTCAATCCGAGCTCACTCATGGCGTAAACAATACGCCGCTGCACAGGCTTGAGGCCGTCACCGATATTGGGCAGCGCCCGGTCAAGAATCACGTACATGGAATAATCCAGGTACGCTTTTTCGGTGTAATCCCTTAAGGGAAAACGTTCAAATTCATCAGCCATTTTTCAGCTCTTTTTTATTTACCACAGAGGACACAGAGGTCACTGAGGAAAAACATTCAAATTACAAAGCGTTTGATACCGTGAACAAGCTTGGGGACATTGAAATTAATCAACAGTCCTCTCCTGATCTTTGCCAGTCGCATATAGGTGATCACCTGAGCACCATGGAGATCAGAAAGCGCTTTTACGCTTTTCAGCTCCACCAGCACCTGACCTGCCACAATCAGGTCTACGCGGTAATCACATTCCAGCTTGCAGCCCTTGTAATAAACAGGAATAGCAACCTGGGAGACTGTAGTCAGTCCTGCCTGATTCAGCTCATGCAGCAAACATCGCTCATAAACTGATTCCATAAAACCAGGCCCCATATGCCGGTGCACTTCGATAGCACAGCCAATAATGGTTCCTGTCAGCTCATCGTTTTCCAGCATGGCTTCCTTTCCAATGCTGCTTCGATTTACCACAAAGAGATCAGAGCGCACGAAGAGATTTATCTTTTCATCTCTGTGAACTCTGTGCCCTCTGTGGTGAAAAATCAGATCTCAGCCAGATTCCCTTTCTCTTCCAGCCAGATTTTGCGATCGGAGGCGCGCTTCTTGCTCAGCAACATATCCATCAGCTGGTGGGTGTCGTCGCCGCCGGTCACTTCCAGACGTACCAGCCGGCGGGTGTCCCGGGCCATGGTGGTTTCGCGCAGTTGTAGCGGGTTCATCTCGCCCAGGCCCTTGAAGCGGGTGACATTGACCTTGCCGCGTTTCTTCTCGGCCTTGATGCGGTCCAGCACCCCTTCGCGCTCTTCCTTGTCCAGGGCGTAGTACACGTCCTTTCCCACATCGATGCGGTACAGCGGAGGCATGGCCACGAACACATGACCGTTCTTCACCAGCGCCGGGAAATGGCGCAGGAACAGGGCGCAGATCAGGGTGGCGATGTGCAGACCGTCAGAATCCGCATCGGCGAGGATACACACCTTGCCGTAACGCAGGCCGCCCAGATCATCACTGCCCGGCTCGATACCCAGTGCCACAGCGATATCGTGAATTTCCTGACTGCCCAGCACCTCGGCGGAATCCACTTCCCAGGTGTTCATGATCTTGCCGCGCAGGGGCATGATGGCCTGGTAGACCCGGTCCCGGGCCTGCTTGGCAGAGCCTCCCGCCGAGTCCCCTTCCACCAGAAAGATTTCACTCTGGGAAGGGTCGTCGCTGGTGCAGTCAGCCAGCTTGCCGGGCAATGCCGGGCCACTGGTGACTTTCTTGCGAGTGACTTTCTTGGCAGCGCGCAGTCGCTTCTGGGCATTGTTGATGCACAGGTCCGCCAGCTTCTCGGCCTCATCGGTGTGCTGGTTCAACCACAGGGAAAACGCATCCTTGACCACGCCGGAGACAAACGCGGCGGTCTGCCGGGAACTGAGACGCTCCTTGGTCTGGCCAGCGAACTGCGGGTCCTGCATCTTGACACTGAGCACATAGGCAACCCGGTCCCAGATATCTTCCGGGGTCAGTTTGACACCACGGGGCAGCAGGTTGCGGAACTCACAGAACTCGCGCATGGCTTCCAGCAAGCCAGAGCGCAGCCCATTCACGTGAGTCCCCCCCTGGGGAGTGGGAATCAAGTTAACGTAGGATTCCTGCACCAGCTCGCCACCTTCCGGTAGCCACATCACCGCCCAGTCCACCGCTTCGGTTTCTGCGCTCATGGCGCCATTGAAGGGTTCATCCGGTACCCGCTCCCAGCCCCGGCCGGATTCCAGCAGGTATTCGATCAGGCCATCGGCGAACTGCCAGCTGTCGGTTTCGCCGCTGACCTGGTTGTCCAGGGTGACCAGCAGGCCCGGGCACAACACCGCCTTGGCGCGCAGCAGATGCTTGAGCCTGGACACGGAAATCTTCGGGGAATCGAAGTATTTGGCATCGGGCCAGAAACGCAGAATCGTGCCGGTGTTGCGCTTACCGACGGTGTCGACCACTTCCAGGTCGCTGCGTTTTTCGCCATCACCGAATTCCATGCGGTGCAGCTGGCCATCCCGTTTCACCAGGATCTCCAGCTTGGTGGACAGGGCATTCACGACCGAGACGCCCACCCCGTGCAGACCACCGCTGAACTGGTAGTTGTTGTTGGAGAACTTGCCGCCGGAATGCAACGTGGACAGGATCACTTCCACACCAGGCTTTTTCTGCACCGGGTGCATGTCCACCGGCATGCCGCGACCATCATCTTCCACTTCCACCCCGCCATCCTTCAGCAGCGTGACCTTGATGGATTTGGCATGGCCGGCCAGGGCTTCATCCACGGAGTTGTCGATGACTTCCTGGGCCAGGTGATTGGGGCGGGAGGTATCGGTGTACATCCCCGGGCGCTTGCGCACCGGGTCGAGGCCCGACAACACTTCAATATTTTCGGACGTATACGTATTGGCCATAGATTTTCCAGAAGCGCCAGACGCATGACGCCAGACGCTGAACGCTTGGCAAGATCAAGCGTCTGGCGTCTGGCCTCGGGCATCAGGCGTGTATTTCAATACCACAAAACCGCAGTATCAGCGGAATGAAGGCGTCAAAGTTATCAAAGCCGTGGCTGCCACCCAAGCCGCAATAGCGGTGACAGTCCCCGTAATAGTCCCAGCCGTCTTCCCAATCGAGGGTTTCATCGCCGGTCTGGGTGAGCAGAAGCAGGTTTTCCGGCTGGCTGATGGCCGGCACTTCATAGCGCTTCAGCTCGTCCAGCCAGGCCGGATTGAATTCCCAGGCCTCGCCGGTGTGATAGTTATGCTGGATACCTGTGTATTTGTCCAGTAGTCGCCATGGTCGAACGGCAGGATTTACGATTACCGCCTGCAAATCATGGTGCTCGGCCAGCCAGGTGGCATAGAACCCTCCCAGGGACGAACCCAGCAGCGCCACCGGACCCGCTCCGGCAATCACCGCATCCAGCTCCGCCATGGCTGCCTTGGGCTCCACCGGCAGCGCCGGCACATGCAACCGCTCCGGACAACCGGCGCGCTCGAACACCTCTCGCAACAGGGTCGCCTTGTGGGACGCCGGGGAGCTGTTGAAGCCGTGGATATAGATGAGAGAGGTTTCGGGAACCGACATGAGAAGAGCCAATTGATAATTGAGAATGGATAATTGATAACGAAAGAGCCTCTCAGGCCCCGGACAAGTTGTCCATTATCAATTGAGGATTCACGGTTTTAGCTATCAATTATCCATTCTCAATTATCAATTAATCAGTATCCCTTGACGCTGAAGTCCACCTCAAAGGTAATCCCCTCCACCCGACTGACAGCGGTGTCGATGCGGCCATCCGGATACAGGTCCAGCCAGCGGTAACCGGGATTGCTCTCGTCCACGGCGAAGTCTTCGCTTTTCGGTTTGAACTGCACACAGGTACTGGGCACGGCCAGCAGGCGGACGCCATTGCGCTGGTCATCGTATTCCTGGTGCACGTGACCCCAGATAATGGCGCGCACACGGGGGTGGCGGTCTATGACGGCAAAAAACTGCTCGGCGCTGCCCACCACCTGAGTGTCCAGCCAGGCGCAGTCCATGGGCACCGGATGGTGATGCAGGCAGACCATCAGGTGTTCACCACGGGCGTTGGCCAGGGCCTCATCGAGAAATTTCAGGTCTTCGTCAAACAGGTCACCGGGGACTTCGCCAGGAATGGTGGAGTCGAGCATGACAATGGTCCAGTTGCCGATCTCCAGCACACAGGGACTCATACGCTCGCGGTCACAATCCAGGGCCTGCAGCATGGGGGCCGGTTTGTCGTGGTTGCCTTCCAACCAGTAAACCGGCGCGCTGAACGATGACAGGGCCTGACCGAGTCGCTGGTAGGATTCAAAGGAGGCATCCTGGGAGAGATCCCCGGTGGCCAGGATCAGGTCCGGGCTGGGCTGCTCGCGACGGATCAGTTCCAGCACTTTTTCCAGACTGAACTGGGTATTCAGACCCAACAGCTTGCCTTGCGTATCGGCAAACAGATGGCAGTCCGATAACTGCACCACTCGAAGGGGCTGCAACTGCTGCGTCAAGATCCCCGCTCCCGTCCTCGATTTATTATTCCCGTTTGGGGGGCCAAACACCGCCTCCCGAGCATTCCCTCAATACTCTTCAATCACTTATAACCAAGATGATGGCACTTTTCTAGGAAAGACGTTCCAGATCAGGAAGTGGTTAGCAATTCTTTACAGCCGCATGCATTCCGGCAGCATTCAGGAATTCCCGGTCACTCGCTGGCGCCAGTCCTGACCGCCATCGCGCCCATGATCATGGACATGACGTAGCCACTCGGCCAGAAAGCGGTTCCATTGCACTTTTTCATCACGCTGGTGCATATGGCGGTTGGGGTAGGCGTAGCGGGCATTCACCCGCCGGAAGGGGCGCGCCTCGGTGACTTCCGCCAGCCGGGCATCGTGATAAAGCCGCACCGTCAGCCGCGATGCCGGCAGCACATCCAGTAACTCCTGATCCTCCAGGCGCACGGTGGTGGTGTAGGGGGAGCGCTCCAGCACTCGCATCTGCAAAGTGTGGGTGTGGTGGCTGTGGCCCAGCTCCACATTCATGCTGTCGCGCTCTCCCATGGCATTCATCAGCGGCAACATGCGGGCATAGTTTTCCTCGCACTGACTCATCAGCGCGCGGAAATCCAGCCGGTAGCGGTCGCGTCGCTTCATGCGCTTTCCCAGGCCGCATCCAGCCGGTCGCGGTGCAACAGCAACCACTGCAAGGCAATCAGGGATGCCGCGTTATCCACCAGGCCGGATTCCAGCAAGGAGGGGATTTCGGCCACCGGCACGGTCACCGCACGAATATCTTCCCCCTCGTCCGGGCAACCAAAGATGCCGCCTGCATCAGCAAGATCCGCATGCCCCACAAACACCTGCAGACGTTCGTTGGTGCCACCCGGGCTGGGCATGTAGGCGGCAATGGACTCCATTTCACCCAGGGTAATACCGGCTTCCTCCACGGCTTCGCGGCGGATCAGGTCGGCGGCGCTTTCCCCGTCCTTGTCGGCGATGCCGGCGATCAACTCCAGACACCAGGGAGACTGCCGCCACTCCAGTGCCCCCACCCGGAACTGCTCCACCAGCAGGATTTCACCCCGACGGGGGTCATAGGGCAGCACCGCCGACGCCCGGGGACGCACGAACAATTCCCGGCGCACCGGCTTGCCCCAGCCACCGTTATATTGCTTGTGGCGCAGGGTCAGGGTGTCGACCCGGAAGAAGCCCTGGAACGGGGTATCGCGCTCCAGGATTTCCACGTCATCGGGGCCAAACGGCGGCGTCAAATCACTCATTGGCTTCATGGTAAAGGGCACTGCCCTTTTCACGGAATTCCCGGGATTTTTCTTCCATCCCCGCTTCTGCCTGCGCGACCTGGGCACGGCCATCGCCATAGGTATCGCGCACTTCCTGGCTGATCTTCATGGAGCAGAACTTGGGCCCGCACATGGAGCAGAAATGCGCCACCTTGTGAGCCTGCTTGGGCAGGGTCTCGTCGTGGAACTGGCGCGCCCGGTCCGGGTCCAGCCCCAGATTGAACTGGTCTTCCCAGCGGAACTCGAAACGGGCCTTGGACAAGGCATTGTCACGCAACTGGGCGCCAGGATGCCCCTTGGCCAGGTCCGCCGCATGGGCAGCAATCTTGTAGGCAATGATGCCCTCTTTCACATCTTCCCGGTTGGGCAGCCCCAGATGCTCTTTGGGCGTCACATAGCAGAGCATGGCCGTGCCATACCAGCCGATCATGGCGGCGCCAATGGCGCTGGAGATATGGTCGTAGCCAGGGGAGATATCAATCGTCAGCGGGCCCAGGGTATAGAACGGCGCTTCGCCACAGTGCTTCAGCTGCTCGTCCATATTGGCCTTGATCATGTGCATGGGCACGTGACCGGGGCCCTCGATCATCACCTGCACATCGTGCTGCCAGGCAATCTTGGTCAGCTCACCCAGAGTACGCAGCTCGCTGAACTGGGCCTCGTCGTTGGCATCGGCAATGGAACCGGGGCGCAGGCCATCGCCGAGACTGAAGGTCACGTCGTAGGCCTTCATGATCTCGCAGATCTCTTCGAAATGGGTATAGAGGAAGCTTTCCTCATGGTGCGCCAGGCACCACTTGGCCATGATCGAACCACCGCGGGACACAATGCCGGTAACCCGGTTGGCGGTCATCGGCACATAGCGCAGCAGCACGCCGGCGTGGATGGTGAAGTAACTCACCCCCTGCTCGGCCTGCTCGATCAGGGTGTCGCGGAAGATTTCCCAGGTCAGGTCTTCGGCCACGCCGTTGACCTTTTCCAGCGCCTGGTAGATGGGCACGGTGCCGATGGGCACCGGCGAGTTACGCAGAATCCACTCGCGGGTTTCGTGAATATTGTCACCGGTGGACAGGTCCATCACCGTGTCACCGCCCCAGCGGGTGGCCCAGGTCATCTTGGAGACTTCTTCCTCAATGGAAGAGGTCACCGCCGAGTTGCCGATGTTGGCGTTGATCTTGGTGAGGAAGTTGCGGCCGATGATCATCGGCTCGATTTCCGGGTGGTTGATGTTGACGGGGATCACCGCCCGGCCCCGAGCCACTTCATCACGGACGAACTCCGGGGTAATTTCCGCCGGAATCGCCGCGCCGAAGCTCTGCCCCGGATGCTGGTTCACCGGCAGGCCCGCTTCGCGATGCTCACGCAGCCGCTGATTTTCGCGGATGGCGATATATTCCATCTCGGGAGTGATGATGCCCTGGCGCGCGTAGTGCATCTGGCTGACATTCTTGCCGGCGCGGGCGCGGCGAGGAATGCGCGTGTGCTCAAAACGCAGGCCGGCCTTGGCCACGTCGTTGGCCCGCTTGCGGCCATACTCGCTGGTCAACCCGGCCAGCTGCTCGGTATCATCCCGCTCATCAATCCAGGCAGCCCGAATAGGATTCAGCCCTTTACGGATGTCGATTTGAGTATCCGGGTCGGTATAGGGACCAGAGGTATCATAAACCGACAGCGGTGGGTTATCCTCGAACTTTCCGTCCGCCAATGGGGTCGGATGCTGTTGGATTTCTCGCATGGGGACACGAATGTCCGGGCGCGATCCCGTGACATAGATCTTTCGTGAACCCGCGATAGGCTGGCAGGATTCGTCAATGGCGTTGGCGATGGGGCGCTGATCGTCTGGCACGTCGGCCTCCAGAAGCAAATAAGAGAAATTCAGGAATGGCGGACACTATACGCCAGCGCCCAACAGCCGAACAACCGCGGAACTGGCCCAAACAGGCGGTGTTAATTTTCTGTACTTGCCAGTACCATAATGATTAACCAGACACACAAAAAGAGTGCACCAGAATGAAGCGTAGCCCGGCAACGCCCCTAGTTCTTCTTCTTACCTCACTGGCCAGTGCCGTTCAGGCCGCTGACCTTACTGAAGTCGCCAACGCAGCCTGGAGCTACGACGGCACCTGGCGCGCCGCCCGCCAGACCTGGGAAGCGGATCAGGAAACGCTGGTACAGGGGCGGGCCGCGCTGCTGCCGACCATCGATGCCAGCCACCGCCATTCGGAAATCAACCAAACCTACGAATCGACGGGTGACCTGGAG
>Ga0208179_1000249_pt1 | contig 39399 bp, 35 predicted proteins | sample Malvired_Geostar_FD_184238 | JGI IMG/M metagenome (GOLD analysis project Ga0208179, IMG submission 184238) | Marine viral communities from the Global Malaspina Expedition - Malaspina viral metaG DeepMed_Geostar (SPAdes) (version 2) | ecosystem: Environmental > Aquatic > Marine > Oceanic | place... | reverse complement strand
CTCCGGGGGGTGGTAGATGGCCTATTTGACGCAAGACCAGCACGCCATCGTCACCGATGCAGTGGCGCAGGCCGAAAGCACCACCAGCGGCGAGATCGTTACCGTGCTCGCCGATCGCTCGGACGGTTATACCGATGTGGTGCTGATGTGGTCCGTCGGGATCGCCTTTACTGCGATGAGCCTGTTCGCGCTTCTGCCGCAGCCCTTCCTCGATCTGTGGGATTCGCTGATCGGCGGCTGGACGCATCAATGGACCACGGGCGAGATCGCGACGATGACGATCATGCTCGGGCTGATCGCATTCGCGCTCGCCTGGCTGCTGCTGACGTGGGATGCGCTCAAGTTCCGCGTGGTCCCCGGACCGGTCAAGACCGCACGCGTCCACGACCGCGCGATCTCCCATTTCAAGGTCGGCGCCGAGCGCCGCACGCATGGGCGCACGGGGGTGCTGATCTACCTCTCGATGCAGGAGCACCGCGCAGAGATCGTCGCCGACCGTCCGATCGCGGAGCAGGTTTCCGCCGAGGTCTGGGGCGAGGCGATGGCCGACATGCTGGTTGAAATCAGGCGCGGCTGCGTGGCCGAAGGGCTGGCCGCCGGGGTCCGCGATGTCGGACAGGTATTGGCCGAGCATTTCCCACGCAGCGCGGACGACGAGAACGAATTGCCCGACCGACTGATCGAGGTTTGATGCTCCCCGGGATATTTTCCGACGCTTCGTCATTGCGAGCGGCGAAGCCGCGCGGCAATCCAGAAGCGGCGCGGATGGCTCTCTGGATTGCTTCGCTCCGCTCGCAATGACGAAATGAGAACGACCGCATGACCGTCGACCGCGACGCGCCGGAAGAAATCGTCTGGCAGGGAAAATATGTCGTCGCCAAGACGCGGGGGCGCTGGGAATATGTCGGCCGTACGCGGAACATCCGCGCCGCGGTGATCCTCGCGCTGATCGACGACGACGTGATCCTGGTCGAGCAGTCCCGCGTGCCTATGGGGCGCAATTGCATCGAACTGCCCGCCGGGTTGATCGGCGACGCGGACGGTGGGGAGGACGAGGACGATCTGGCCGCCGCCGGACGCGAGCTCGAGGAAGAAGCCGGCTATCGCGCGGGCAGGCTCGAGGATTGCGGATCCTTCTATTCGTCGCCCGGAATGGTCAGCGAGAGCTTCACTCTCGTCCGCGCCACGCAATTGGAGCAGGTCAGCGAGGGCGGTGGCACCGAGAGCGAGGACATCACGGTCCACCGCGTGCCCCGCACCCAGCTTGCGCAATTCCTCGAGCGCAAGCGCTTCGAAGGTTGCGGCGTGGATGTGCGCCTGCTCTTGCTGCTGGGACACAGCATCATTGCGGGAGAGCAAACGTGACAAAAACCAGAGGCAATCGCTGCGCGGGCAAGCTGGCACTGGTGACCGGCGCGGCGCAGGGGCTGGGCCGCGCGCATGCGACCCGGCTGGCAGAGGAAGGCGCGCGCGTGCTGTGCACCGACATCAACGGCGAAGGCGCGCAGGAAACCGCGACGCTGATCAATGCGCAGCTCGGCGCCGGCACCGCCTTTGCCATCGCCCACGACGTCACCGATCCGGAAGCTTGGGAAGCCGCCGTCGAAGCCGCACGCGACAATCTGGGCGGGCTCAACGTGCTGGTCAACAACGCCGGGATCGGCGTGGGCGGCAATATCGAGACCTGCGATTTCGACGAGTGGAAGCGCTGCTTCTCGGTCAATGTCGATTCGATCTTTCACGGCTGCCAAAAGGCGCTGCCGCTGATGCGCGAGCACGCGCCCGGATCGATCGTGAACATCTCGAGCATCGCCGGGCTGATCGCCAGCGACACCATGCCCGCCTATAATTCGTCCAAGGCGGCGGTGTGGATGCTGTCGAAATCGATCGCGCTGCATTGCGCCAAGAACCGGATGAACATCCGCTGCAATTCGGTGCATCCGACTTTCGTCGACACGCCCATCCTCGATGGGACCGCGCGCCATCATAATCTCGACAAGGCGGTCCTGCTCGAGAAGCTGGCGCGCCAGATCCCGCTCAAGACGGTGGGTGAACCCAATGATATCGCCAATGCGGTGGTCTATCTCGCCAGCGACGAGAGCAAATTCATGACCGGCGCGGAGCTCAAGCTCGACGGCGGCATCTCGGCCATGTGATTGAACTTGGTGACGAGAAGAGGCGCGGAACGCTCCGCGCCTCTCAATCCGCGATCAGGACGATCGCGAGGTAGATCAGGATCGGGCTGCCGAAGCCGACCAGCGTGGCGAGCACGAAACCCAGCCGCACCAGCATGACGTCGATCCCAAAGTAGTTGGCGATGCCGGCGCATACGCCCATCAGCTTGCCGCTCTGGCGGTCGAGCCGGAAGCTCTTCGATGGCGGACCGCCGGGACCGGATTGGCGCAGATCGCTCATGCGATCACTCCTGCGGGTGAAGCGGGGACGATGGCCATGGCCAGAAAAATCCCCGAGAGCGCCAGCGAGAAACCGGCGGCGAACAGCTTGCTGCTTGAGAAATTGAGCATGATTTCCTTCCTGCTTGAGTGAGGTTATTGTGCGATGCCTGGATCAGGCGATGAAGCCGGTCGGGCTGGCGGGGACGATCGCGGCGGCCATGACGATGACCGAGAAGGCGATGGCGGCGACGGCGGCGAGGGCGTTGTTGACGGTGTTGAACGACATGGGGCTGGTCCTTTTCTGTTCCTGAACCCCGGCCATTCCGGGGACATCGGGTAGTTTGCAACCCCCGTGCCAATTCGCGAAAAGCTCTCAATTCAGCCATTGTTCACCATTCCGCCGCCCAATACATCCCTCACCCTTCCGAAAGGTTGGGAATTTTCACCAAGTTTTGGAAGCGGCGTTTCCGGCTAGCCTCGCTCGGGGGCCCCCGCTATCGCTCGGCAAGCCCATGGCGCTCGACCGCATCTCGCTTCGTGACTTCCGCAACCACGCCCAGAGCACGCTCGAAGGCGCGGCGCGGATGAACCTGATCGTCGGCGCCAACGGCGCGGGCAAGACCAATGTGCTCGAGGCGCTGTCGCTGCTCTCACCGGGGCGCGGAATGCGGCGCGCGGCGCTGACCGACATGGTGCGCAGCGGCGCCGGCGACGGGTTCGCGGTGGGCGCGAGCCTTGTTGGAGCAGACACCGGCGCGGACGATCCGGTCAGGCTGGGCACCTACACGCAAGGCGCGCAACCGGGGCGTCGCAGGGTGCGCGTCAACGGTGCCGAAAGCGCCGCGGTCGCGCTGGGCGAATGGCTGGCGATCGGCTGGCTGACCCCGGCGATGGACGGCCTGTTCACCGGCGCAGCGCAGGACCGGCGGCGCTATCTCGACCGGCTGGCGCTGGCGATCGATCCGATCCACGCGCGCCATGCGGGGCGCTACGAGACCGCGCTGCGCGAACGCAATCGGCTGCTCTCCGACGATCGCGAGCCCGATCCGCGCTGGCTCGATGCGATCGAGGCGCAGCTGGCCGAGCACGGCACCGCGCTGAGCGAGGGGCGCGCGCGGCTGGTCGATGCGCTGATGGCGGAGATCGTGGCGCAGCCCGAAGCGCCCTTCCCCCGCCCCGCGCTGAGCTACGCAGCCGGCGGACCGCTCGGCTACGAAGGCCTTTCGCAGGCGCTGCACGACCATCGCCGCCGCGACCGCGCAGCGCAGCGCACGCTCGACGGCCCCCATCGCGACGATCTCGAGGTGCTCTACGCCGCAAAACGGGTGCCTGCCGCGCGCTGCTCGACCGGAGAGCAGAAGGCCCTGCTGCTCGCGATCACCATCGCGCACGCCGCGCTGGCGGCCAAGGGGCGCGCGTCGCTGCTGCTGCTCGACGAAGTTGCCGCGCATCTCGATCCCGCGCGGCGCGAGGCTCTGTTCGAGCGGCTGCGCGCGGGCGGCGCGCAGGTCTGGATCACCGGAACCGAGCTCGCACCCTTCGAGGCGATCGCCGACGAAGCCGCGGTCTGGGCCGTCGCCGAGGGGTCGGTGGAACGTCGATAGGCGCGCGCCCTATTGGGCTTGCGGCAGCGCCGCCTGAACCTCGTCCAGCGTGTCGGCCACCAGCGCCTCGATCCCCGGTGCGGTCGGATGGATCCGGTCGGACTGGAACAGCGAGGGGTTCTGGTAGATGCTCTCCAGCCAGAACGGCACCAATGGCGCATCGTACTCGCGGGCCAGCTCGCCATAAAGCGCGTCGAAACTCTGCTGGTATTCGGGCCCGTAATTGGGCGGCGCGCGCATTCCCATGATCAGCACCGGAATGTCGCGCTCGCGCAATTCGCCCAGCATCGCCGCGAAATTGGCGCGGGTCTGATCGGGCGAGAGCCCGCGAAGGAGATCGTTGCCGCCCAGCTCGAGCAACACCAGATCGGGCGGCGTTTCCTGCGCGTCGAGCGTGAACGCAAGGCGTTGGCGCCCGGCGGCGCTGGTGTCGCCCGACACCCCGGCGTCGATCACGCGAGCGTTCAAGCCCTGACCCTGCAGCGCGGCCTCGAGCTGCTCCGGATAGCCTTCGGTCTCGCCCAGACCATAGCCTGCGAACAGGCTGTTGCCGAAGGCGAGGATCCGCCGCTCCTCGCCGCTGACCGCCACCTCGGGCGCAGGCGCTTCGACGCTCGCTTCGTCGGCGGCGGCAGGGGCCTGCGTCGCCTCGCCCGAACAGGCGGCAAGCGCCAGCGCGGCGCAGCCAGTCGACCAGTTTCGTATGTTCATCGGTGTGCTTCCTTGTGCGGCCCCCTTCCCTATGCCATCGCAGGATCGTGACAAACCCCTCCCCCACGATCCTCGCCCAAAACCTCACCCTCACACTCGGAACCGAGCAGGCCCCGGTCGAAATCCTTCGCGGGATCGACCTGCGGGTCGAGACGGGCGAGACCGTGGCCCTGCTCGGCCCCTCGGGTTCCGGCAAGAGTTCGCTGATGGCGGTGCTGTCCGGGCTGGAACGCGCCAGCGGCGGCACGCTCAGCGTCGCCGGCGAGGATTTCGCCGCGATGGGCGAGGACGCGCTGGCCCATGCCCGCCGCGGCCGGATCGGCATCGTACTGCAAGCCTTCCACCTGCTCCCCACCATGACCGCGCAGGAGAACGTCGCCACGCCGATGGAGCTCGCGGGGGAGAGCGATGCCCAGCCCCGAGCGCGTGCCGAGCTCGAAGCGGTCGGGCTCGGCCACCGGCTCGACCACTATCCGCAGCAATTGTCCGGCGGCGAGCAGCAGCGCGTCGCCATCGCTCGCGCCACCGCGGCGCGCCCCGCGCTGATCTTCGCCGATGAGCCGACCGGCAATCTCGACGCCGCGACCGGTCACGAGATCGTCGACCTGCTCTTCGCCCGCCGCGCCGAGACCGGCGCGACGCTGCTGGTGATCACCCACGATCCCGAGCTCGCCGAGCAATGCGGCCGGATCATCACCCTCGCCGATGGCCGGATCGCAACCGACACAAAGGCCGACACCGGGGAAGCGGCGGCGCGCGGATGAGCTGGACGACCGCCTGGCGGATTGCGCGGCGCGATCTCAACGCCCGGTTCCGCGGCTTGCGGCTGCTGCTGGTCTGCCTGTTCCTGGGCACCGGGGCACTTGCCGCAATCGGCTCTCTGACCGCGGCGATCGAACGGGAAATCGCCGCCAGCGGGCAGGAACTGCTTGGCGGCGATCTCGAGATCGAGCTGTGGCAGCGCGGTCTTGACGATGAGGAAACCGCCGCGCTGGCCGAATATGGCGAACTCTCGCGCGGTTATCGCATGCAAGCGATGGCGCGCGCAGGGGAGCAGGCGGTCCCGGTCGGGCTCAAGGCGGTCGACGACGCTTATCCGCTCTATGGCGAATTGGCGCTCCAGGACGGGCGCTCGGTGGGCGCGCCGCCAGCCGGAGAGGTCTGGCTCGGCCAGGGTGCGGCCGACCGGCTCGGCATCGCGACAGGCGACGCGGTCACCATCGGGACGCAGAGGCTCACGGTCGGCGGCATCATCGCCAGCGAACCCGACAAGCTCAGCGAAGGCTTCCAGCTCGGCCCTACGGTGATCGCCGCCGAAGAGCTGCCGATCCGTGCCGGTCTGATCGCGCCGGGCTCGATGTATCAGACCAAGACCCGCGTCGCCTTCGACTCGATGCGCGATCCGGTGGAGGTGCGCGAGGCGCTGGAGGCCCGCTTCCCCGAAGCCGGGTTCGATTTCCGCACCGCCGACCGCGCCTCGCCGGGCGCCGACCGCTTCGTCAGCCGGATGAGCGAATTCCTGACGCTGGTCGGGCTCGCCGCGCTGGTCATTGCCGGAATCGGCATCGGCGGCGGCGTCACCTCCTATCTCGATGCTCGCCGCCAGGGCATCGCCACGCTCAAGATCCTTGGCGCGAGCAGCGGCGATATCGCACGCATCTACGCGCTGCAGATCTTCGCTGCGGCCATGGTCGGCAGCCTTGCCGGGATCGTGGTGGGCATCGCCGTCACCCCGGTGCTGGCGCTCGCGCTGCAGGGCCTGCTGCCGGTGGACAGCGGCGTGGTGATCGATCCCGGCGCAATCCTGTTGGCGCTGGCCTATGGATTGCTGGTCGCGCTGATCTTCGCCGCTCCGCCCCTGATGCGCGCTCGACAATTTCCCGCGATGGCGCTGATGCGTGCGCGGATCGCCCCGCTCGGCCGCGACCGCCGGGCCTGGAAGATCGTGGCGGCGGGTCTCGTGGCGATCGTCGCGCTGGCGCTGCTGACCGCCAGCCGCCCCGAACTCTCGGCGATGTTCCTCGCCGGAGCCGCCGTCGCGCTCGGACTGCTCGCGCTGCTCGCCATGGGAATCCGCCGCCTCGCCGCCGCGCTGCCGCGCCCGTCCAGTCCGATCGCGCGCAATGCGCTCGCCAATCTTCATCGCCCGGGATCGAACACCACCGCGCTGGTGACCGCGCTCGGCTTCGGTCTTGCCGCCTTCGTCCTGCTGGCAGCGGTGCAAACGGCGATCGACGGCAATATCGAGCAGCGCGTCCCCGAGCAGGCGCCCGATTATTTCGTGCTCGACATCCCGCGCGATCGGGTGGGCGATTTCGAACGGCTGGTCTGGGCCGAGGACGAACAGGCAAGCATCCGTGCCGTCCCGGCGTTGCGCGGAGCGGTGCTCGCCTTCGGCTCCGAAGGCGAGATGACCCGCACCGCCACGCTCGCAGAGATTCCCGACGGTGCCTGGGCGCTGCGCGGCGAGCGCGGCCTGACCTATGCCGACGATGTCCCCGACGGCAACACCATCGTCGCGGGCCAATGGTGGGGACCGTTCCATAGCGGCGAGCCGCTGGTTTCGATCGACGAGGAATTCGCCGAGGCAGCCGGGCTGGAGATCGGCGATTTGCTGACCTTCGGGGTCCTCGGGGTCGAACGAACCGTGCGGATCGCCAATCTCAGGCGGATCGACTGGGAAAGCCTGGGCTTCAACTACGTCTTCGTACTCAGCCCCAACGCCATCCGCGACGCACCGCACAATCTCGCCGCCACCATCGAGCTGACACAAGGCACCCCGACCGGACCCCTGCTGCAGGCGCTGGTGCGCGAATTCCCCTCGAGTTCCGTGATCGAGGTCGGCAATGTGCTGCAACAGGCGCGCACGCTGCTCGAACAGGTCGGGCTGGCGACGCTCGCTGCCGCAGGCGTGGCGGTGCTGGCGGGGCTCGCCGTGTTGTTGGGCGCGATCGCCGCTGCCCGCGCGCAGCGGACCTACGACACCGTGATCCTGCGCGTGCTCGGCGCCAATCGCCGCCAGATCCTGACGATGCAGCTGGTCGAATATCTGCTGTTGGCCGGTGTGCTGGCGCTGGTGGCACTCGGGCTCGGCAGCCTTACCGCCTGGCTGGTGGTCACCCAACTCTTCGAATTCGACTGGCTGCCCGACTGGCTCACGGTGCTGGCGGTGCTGGGGCTGGGGATAGCGGTGGTGCTGGTGTTCGCGGTGCTGGGCTCGTTCCCCCTGCTGCGGGCGAAACCGGCGCAGGCCTTGCGCACGCTCTAGGGAGCGACGGCAGCAGGCGCAAAGCCGCCCGCGTCTTCCTGCGCTTGCGATTTCCCCCCGCGACGGCAGACAAAAAAAAGGGGGCCGCGAAGCCCCCTTTTCCCATCGTTTCCCTTGATCGGCCGCTTGCCGCTCAGAAGCGGAAGCGAGCCGTCACGCCGTAGGTGCGCGGTGCGTTCGGGTAGCCCGACACCGTCCCTGCCTGCGCCACACCGTCGAACACCGCCGTGAGGTAGCGTTCGTTGGTGAGGTTGCGGACGTAGCCCGAAAGCTCGAAGCCATTGTCCATCACGAAGGCGAGCGAGGCGTTGACCTGGTTCACCTCGCGGCGGAACTGGCGCGCCACCGCGATGCCCTGCGCGATGGTCGGAAAACCGGTCAGGCCGTTGACGATCTGCGTGTTGCTCTCGTGGTAGAAGTCTACCCGCCCGATCAGCAGATTGCCGCTGGCTCCGAATTCATGCGTATAGGTGCCCGAAGTGGCGATGGTGAATTCGGGGATATCCGCCGGACGCTGGCCCGTCAGATCGCCCAGCGTCGAATTCGTGAAGCTGTCGTAGATTGGGTCGAGGTAGGTCAGAGCGAAGGTGAACACCAGCGGATCGGCGGGCGTCACGGTTGCGTCGAATTCGAAGCCCCGGGTCGACTGCTCTTCCGCGTTGGCCAGCGCAAAGCCGGTACCGGTGAAGACGTTCGACTGGAAATTCTCCAGCGTCTGATCGAACAATGCGAGGTTGAACCCGATCCTGTCGAACTGTGCCTTCAGACCCAGCTCGTAGACCATGGCCTCCTCCGGCAAGGCGAAGCGCGTTCCGGTGGTGAGGTTCGGCACTGCCAATCCGGCATCGCGGATCGGCGACGACGGAGCAAGGATCGTGCTGCCGAACGGACCCGGCGTGTAGTCGCTCGGGAACGGACGGCTGTCGCGCGACAGATTGACCGAACTCGCCTTGAAGCCCGTCGCATAGGTGAAATAGGCGTTCACGTTGTCGGTGATGTCGTAGGCGGCGCGGAGCGTGTAGCTCCAGTCGTCGTCGCGGGTCTGGCCCGGCTCAATGGCATTGGGCACGTTCAGGAACGGCGGCAGGAACTGCAGCGGACGCAGCGCCAGCAGCGGGTTGGTGGCAGGGTTGGTTGCCGCAGCCGCGATCGCACCAAAGGCTGCCGGATTGCCTTGCGCGAACTGACCGATCACCGTCGGAGTCACCTGGCCCGGCGCGATGCCCAGGGCACCGGCGATCTGACCGACGATCACCGCATCCACCAGATTGACGTTGGCCAGCGGGTCGAGCGACTGCTGCGCCAGCGTGAAGTCCTTCTTGTCGTCGGTGTAGTTGAAGCCGCCGGTCAGCGTCAGCCGGTCGGTGACTTCGAAATCGACCGTGCCGAAGATCGAGTAGCTTTCGTTATCCAGCGTGAAGAACTCGCGGGTGCTGGGGCCGGTGGCGAAGATCGAACCGCTCTGGAAGCCGAGCGCCGCTTCGACGCCCGCCAGCGTGCCGGGGACGCCCCGACCCGCGAGCAGATCGAAGAACGGCCGCGCCTGCGGGCCGTTGGTCAACCCGCTGTTCTGAGTGACGTCTTCCTTGAAGTAGAAGCCGCCGAGCAGGAAGTTGAGCGGTCCGTCGAAGTCGGAAGTGACCCGCAGTTCCTGCGTGAAGGTGTCGATCGCCTGGTCGCGGAATTCGGAAACCACGTCGGCGCTGGAGAAATCGACATCCTGCTCGCTGAAGCTGCGCAGCTCGCGATAGGCGGTGATCGAGGTCAGCGAGATCGCGCCCAATTCATAATCCGCCTGCAGCGAACCACCATAGCTTTCGATCTCGTTGACCGGCAGCTGGTTGAGATAAGTGCGGTCGGAGAACACGTCCTCGGGCACGATCTGACCGCCGACTGCGAAGATCAGCGGAACGGTCGGGCCGGCGATGAGGTTGCCGGCGTAGCAGCACAGCTCGTCGATCTTGGAATAGTCGCCGATGGCACGCAGACGCAGCGGACCGTTGTTGTCGAACAAGAGCTGGCCGCGCACCGAGTAGCGGTTGCGCTCGTTGATCTGCTCGTCGAGATTGACGACATCGACATAGCCGTCGCGCTTGTTGAAATTGCCGTCGAGCGAAAAGGCGACGCTGTCGGTCAGCGGGCCGGTGACATCGCCCTTGAGCACGATGTTGTCGTAATTGCCATAGGTCGCCGAGACCGAGCCGCCGAAGGCAAACTGCGGCTCGCGGGTGACGACCGAGATCACGCCGGCGCTGGCGTTCTTGCCGAACAGCGTGGATTGCGGACCGCGCAGGACCTCGACGCGCTGGACGTTCGCCATATCGTTGATCTGGGCTGCCGACCGCGAGCGAAACACGTTGTCGATGAACACGCCGACCGAGGGCTCGACGCCTGCATTGTTGGCGCCGTTGCCGAACCCGCGGATGATGAAGGTGGTGTTGGCGGAGCTCTGCAACTGGCTTACGCGCAGCGAGGGCGACACCGTCTGAAGGTCCTGCAGGTCACGGATTTCGGCGCGCTCGAGGGTTTCGCCGGTGGTCACGCTGACCGACACGGGAACTTCCTGCAGCGTCTGTTCGCGCTTGGTGGCGGTGACGACGATGATATTGGGATTGGTCGCCGGGGCGACGTCGGCCACATCGTTGGTCAGTTCGGAATCATTGTCCTGGGTGCGGACCGGATCGTTTTCGGTCACGTCCTGCGCAAACACGCTGGCAGGGGTCAAAGCAAAGGCAGCGGCGCCGACAAGCAGGCGCGCGGAAACGGAAATGTGCATGAAAGGTCCTCTTTGTGCGAACGCGACGCGCGTCTCTCCCGTGCGTCTCTGAGGTGGCCCTTAGGGGGAGGATTCGGGTCGCTCAATCCCATTGTTGCGTCGTTGGTCGAATTGTTGCGCGATTGTTGCAGGCAATTCACACCCGCGGCGCCAGCGGGCATTTCGAGCCCTGCGCGCTTGCCGTTGGCGGGCACCTGCGGTAGGGGCGCGCGAACCCGACACCCCCCACACTCCCCCACGAAAGCACCCGCCCCATGTCCCGCGATCTGCGCAATATCGCCATCATCGCCCATGTCGACCATGGCAAGACCACGCTCGTCGACCAGCTTTTCCGCCAGTCCGGCACCTTCCGCGAGAACCAGCGCGTCGAGGAACGCGCGATGGATTCGGGCGACCTCGAGAAGGAGCGCGGGATCACCATTCTCGCCAAATGCACCAGCGTCGAATGGGAGCATGACGGCACCAACACCCGGATCAACATCGTCGACACCCCCGGCCACGCCGATTTCGGCGCCGAGGTGGAGCGCATCCTGTCGATGGTCGACGGCGTGATCCTGCTGGTCGATGCCGCCGAGGGGCCGATGCCGCAGACCAAATTCGTCACCGGCAAGGCGCTGGCGCTGGGCCTCAAGCCGATCGTCGTCGTCAACAAGATCGACCGTTCCGACGCGCGCCCCGACGAGGTGCTCGACGAATGTTTCGAGCTCTTCCTCAGCCTCGACGCCAATGACGAGCAGCTCGACTTCCCCTCGCTCTGGGCCTCGGGCCGCGACGGCTATGCGAGCGCCGACAAGGATGCGCGCTCGGGCGATCTCGATCCCCTGTTCAAGCTCATCGTCGATCACGTACCCGCGCCGGGTCTCGACCCCGACAGCCCGTTCAGCTTCCTTGCGACGCTGCTCGACCGCGACAATTTCATGGGCCGCGTGCTCACCGGGCGGATCCAGTCCGGCACCGTCCGGGTCAACGATCCGATCCATGCCATCGACGTCGACGGCAAGGTCGTAGAAGTCGGCCGCGCCACCAAGCTGATGAGCTTCGACGGGCTCGACCGCGTTCCGGTCGAAACCGCGCAGGCGGGCGACATCATCGCGCTCGCCGGGCTCGAGAAGGCGACCGTTTCCAACACCGTCGCCGAGCCTTCGGTCAAGACGCCGATCCCCGCACAGCCGATCGATCCGCCGACGCTGGCGATGCGCTTCAGCGTCAACGACAGCCCGCTGGCCGGCCGCGAAGGCTCCAAGGTCACCAGCCGCCTGATCCGCGACCGCCTGCTGCGCGAAGCGGAGACCAATGTCGCCATCCGCGTGACCGAAGCCGAGGACAAGGACAGTTTCGAAGTCGCCGGTCGCGGCGAATTGCAGCTCGGCGTGCTGATCGAAACGATGCGCCGCGAAGGCTTCGAGCTGGGCATCAGCCGCCCGCGCGTGCTGTTCCGCGAGGAAGACGGCAAGCGGCTCGAGCCGTATGAAACCGTCGTCATCGATGTCGACGACGAGCATTCGGGCACCGTCGTCGAGAAGATGCAGCGCCGCAAGGCCGAGCTGACCGAGATGCGCCCCAGCGGCAGCGGCAAGACCCGCATTACCTTCTCGGCGCCCAGCCGCGGGCTGATCGGCTATCACGGCGAGTTCCTTTCCGACACGCGCGGCACCGGGATCATGAACCGGCTGTTCGAGAAATACGGCCCTTACAAGGGCGCGGTCGGCGGGCGCCAGAACGGCGTGCTGCTGTCCAATTCCTCCGGCGAAGCGACCGCCTATGCGCTGTTCGCGCTGGAGGAACGCGGCGAGCTGTTCATCGGTGCGGGCGAGAAGATCTACGAGGGCATCATCATCGGCGAGAACGCCAAGCCCGAGGATCTCGAGGTCAACCCGCTCAAGTCCAAGCAGCTGACCAACTTCCGCTCGACCGGCAAGGACGACGCGATCCGTCTCACCCCGCCGCGCGCGATGACGCTCGAACAGGCGATCGCCTATATCGACGACGACGAGATGGTCGAGGTCACCCCGCAGACGATCCGCCTGCGCAAGGCGATCCTCGATCCCAACGAGCGCAAGAAGGCCAAGCGCAAGGGCTGACCCGCGTTCAGGCGGTCAGCGCCTGTTCGCCCAGCACCAGCACCGCATAAAGCAGCGTGCCGCCCGCGAAGGGGAGGAAATAGCTCTTCCTCTCCGCGGGCAGCTCCTCCTTGAGCACCACCAGCACGATGGCGCCCGCGACGAAGGCGAACAGCCCGCCGATGGCGATTTCGGGCACCGAAACCCGTGTCCCCAGCAGCCATCCCCCCAGGGTCGCCGCGCACAGGACCCAGCGCCCCTGGTTGTCGTAGAGTTCGGGATGGTCGACGCGCGTGCCGAAGTCGGCGGTCACGAAATGCAGCATCATGGCGAAGAAATAGAGCGCCAGACCGGCCAGGCTCGCGTCCTCGCGATGGTTGAGCAGATAGCCAATCACGAAAATCAGCAGGCTGCTGGCGGCGATATGCAGCCAGAACACGCTGCTCTCGGGCCTGGCGCGCTCGATCTGATCGTCGTCCTGGCCACGGCTGCGCTTCAACGCTCGCTCCGTGCCATAGAAGGCCGCCAGCCCGAACAGCGCGAGTAGGTAGACCGCGCTCTCGGCCATCACCGCGTCGAGGCCCGTCGCGCGGCGGAAGGTGCCGACATGCGCGCCGAGTTCGGGCAGCATGTGGAGGAAGACATAGGCCACCGCCACGCCGCCGGCGAAGCTGAGCCAGCGGCTGCGCGGGTTGCGGTCGAGAAACCGCAATTGCCCGACGAACAGATGCACCGCGCAGAATGCGACCGCCATCAGGCCGGTGAAAAGGGTGGCAGAAGGGGTCAAAGCCGGCCCTCCCCGCCCCAAATCGAACCCTTGCAGCCTGCTAACATGTCCCAACGATAGACGCCGCCCTCCCGCTTGGCGAGAGGGCGGCGCCGGTCATGCTGCGGGTGCGCCTAGATCCGGCCGGTGATCTGGATCCCGTAAAAGCGCGGTTCGGCCGGAATGAAGGTCGGAATGCCGAACCCACCCCCAGTGTTGCCCGCGTCGAGGAGGTATTCCTCGTCTGCGGCATTGCGGATGAAGCCCGCAATCTCCAGCCGGTCGTCGGCAAAGCTGACCCCGGCACGGGCATTGATCTGCGTCACCGGCCCCTGCGAGATCTCCGGATCGTTCGGCACCTGGAAGAATATCCGGCTACGATAGGTGATCGAGGGCGTGGCGAAGAAGCGCATCCCGCCTCCCAGCGGCGCATCGATGGTGAAGCCTGCTGCAGCCTGCCACTGGGGCTGGAGGCGGAAGCGGTCACCCGCAAAGACCCCGTTTTCAGGCTTATCGTCGATACCACCGTCGATGTAGCCGACATTGCCGAACAGGCTCAGCCAGTCGGTGGGGTTGACCGCCAGTTCCGCCTCGACGCCCAGATTGCTCGCCGAGCCAGCGCTTTCCGTGACCGTCGAACCGACCGCGCCGGCCGGATCGTTCGGCTCGGTGATCGTGCGCGAAATCTGGAAGCCGTCGTACTGCTGGTAGTAAACACCGAGCGAGCCCGACACGGCGCCGAAGCTCGCTTTGATCCCGCCTTCGTAGTTCCACACGACTTCCTCCGGCACCAGTTGTACGTTTGCTACCGGAATCCCGCCCCTACGGGCCGCTCCCAGCTGAACCACCGGAGAGCGTCGGCCCTTCGAGACGGTACCATAGACATTCACATCGGGGCTAAGCCGATAAAGGATGTTGAACCGAGGCAGCACCGCCGAAAAGCTGTCTTCGGTGGTAAAGGTCTGTCCAGCAGTGTCGACCTGACCCGGAATGAGCGAAGCGCGCAGATTGATGCCTGCCGCCCGCAATTGGTCCAGAAGAGGGCCTGGCAGGATGCTGGCCAGCCGCGGCACCGGCACATCGGCGCGGAAGCCGGAACGGCGCTTCTCGATCAGCAACCGGACGCCGGCGGTGAGTTCGAGCGAATCAGTCGGAATCCAGGTCGTGTCCGCGAACATGGAATAGCTGTCGTTCTGGCCCTGGTTTTCGAATGTCGAGCTGTAGGGGATCTGCGTCAGCGCGCCGCCGGTGATCGCCGCGGTCGCCTGTGCCGCAGTGACTACGCCAGCAGCATTGATGCAGCCGATCTGCAGCGCGTTGGAGAGACACTGCAGGAAAGTACCCTCCTCCGAAGAGAACGGCACATTCTGGAGATTGTCTTCGGTGAAGACGTTCCAGCCGAAGGAGGCGCGCCAGCTGGGGTCGGTGTAGGCGAAGCGGCTCTCGTGGCTGGCCTGCCAGCCCTCGGCGATCTCGGCGAATTCGAGATACCATGCCGCCGATCCATCGGCGTCAAACACCTCGCGGCTGTCGAACTTGCGGTAGCCATTGACAGTGGTGAAGTTCCAGCCATCGCCGAAATCGTAGCTGGCGGTGAGATTGACGTCGTAGATCTCGCGATTGAGGCCCAGCTGGTCGTCGCCGAGCGCCTCGGCCGACAGGGGCGAGCCGCCCAGGTTCGCGCGGCCGAAGGGATCGCCGGGACCGGCCTCGGTGGGAAGCGCCTTCGAGATGAAGGGCGTGCCGCCGTTGCGCTGGCGGTCGAAGGTGCCGATCAGGTCGACCGTCAAATCACCGGTCGGGGCGTAGCGCAGCGAAGCGCGAACACCCAGATTGTCCTGGGCATAGAGCTCTTCTTCCTGGTTCGGGGCGAGGTTTTCGACATAGCCGTCGCGGGTCCGCCACTCGGCGGCGATCCGGCCCGCAAGCACGTCGGAGCCGGCATTGACATAGCCCGACAGCAGCGTCTGGTCGAAATTGCCGTAGCCGCCGGTCACTTCGGCGGAAAAGCCCTCGCGCGGACGCGCCGAGACCAGGCTGATCGCGCCGACGGCGGAGGCGGTGCCGAACAGCGTCGCCTGCGGCCCCTTGATGACCTCGACGCGGTCGAGATCATAGATTGCCTGGTAGGATCCGCGCGAACGCGAGATATCGACGCCATTGTAATAGAGCGTGACTCGCGGGCCTTGCTGCGAAGAACCCGAATCCGAGGTGATCCCGCGGATCACGATGCCGGGGTTGTTGGCGCTCTGCTCCTGGATGTTGAGGCCGGGAACGTAATTGGACAATTCATCCAGATCGGTGACGCCCAGCTCGCTGATCCGTTCGCCGCTCAGCGCCGAAATGGTAATCGGAACATCGACCGCGCGCTGCTCGATCTTCTGCGCGGTGACGATGATCTCGTTGCCGCGGACCGCTCCTTCCTCGACCGGCGTCTCGGGTTGAGCGGCGGCTTGTGCGTAGGCGGGCGCGAAGGGAACGAGCGCGGTGCTCGCGGCAAGCAGGGCAAGGGCAGAACGTCTGGGAAGCATCTTCGGGGTGCCTTTTTATGGGAGGTCCCCGCGCCTCTGCGCCGCTGCGGTGACAGGGCCACGACAATTATGTTGCGGTGCGGTGAAAAGCGGATCGAATGTATCCGGCACGGCGCGAGTGGCAATTGTCCCTCGCCTTTGTTACTCGCCCGTTCATGCAAACCGGAACCCTGATCACCCTCGCCCTCTATTTCATCCTGATGATCGGCATCGGGCTGTTCGCCTGGAAGCGCTCGACCGATACCAGCGAAGGCTATCTGCTTGCGGGGCGCAATCTGTCGCCCGGAGTGGCAGCGCTGTCGGCCGGGGCTTCGGACATGTCGGGCTGGCTGCTGCTCGGCCTGCCCGGGGCGCTGTTCGCCGCCGGTCTGGTCGAGGCCTGGATCGGCATCGGCCTGTTCCTGGGTGCGGTGGCGAACTGGTACATCGTCGCGCCGCGGCTGCGCCGCCAGACCGAGGAGCTGGGCAATGCGCTGACCATCCCCGAATTCCTCGCCAACCGCTTCCCCGACAAGGCGGTATTGCTGCGGGTAATCAGCGCGATCGTCATCGTCGCCTTCTTCACCGTCTATACCGCGGCCGGACTGGTGGGCGGCGGCAAGCTGTTCGAAACAGCCTTCGCCGAATTGCTGCCCGGCGTGGCAATGAGCGATTACATGCTGGGCATCTGGATCACCGCCGGGGTGGTGCTGGCCTATACCATGGTCGGCGGCTTCCTCGCGGTCAGCCTGACCGATTTCGTCCAGGGCTGCATCATGGTGGTCGCGCTGGTGCTGATGCCGCTGGTGGTGGTGTTCGGCGAGGGCGGCAGCGGCGGTGCCTCGCTGGCCGCAGTGCCGGTGGAGGGATTCCTCAGTCTCACCCAGGGGCTGACCGCGCTCGGCTTTATCAGCGCGGTCACCTGGGGGCTGGGCTATTTCGGCCAGCCGCACATCATCGTGCGCTTCATGGCAGTGCGCAGCGTCGAGGACGTGCCCGCGGCGCGCAATATCGCGCTGATCTGGATGGCGGTGGCGCTGCTTGGTTCGCTCGGCGTCGGGCTCGCGGGCCGCGCCTACGCCAATCGCAACGGCATCGTGGTCGATGATCCCGAGACCATCTTCATCGTCCTTTCCCAGCTGCTGTTCCACCCGTTGATCACCGGGTTCCTGCTGGCGGCGCTGCTGGCCGCGATCATGAGCACCATCAGCTCGCAATTGCTGGTCTCCTCCAGCTCGCTGACCGAGGATTTCTACCGCCTGTTCCTGCGCAAACACGCCAGCGAGCGCGAGGCGGTGAATGTCGGACGGGTCTGCGTCGCGCTGGTGGCGATCGCCGCGATCATCATCGCCGCCGATCCCGACAGCGAGGTGCTGGGGCTGGTCGCCAACGCCTGGGCCGGCTTCGGCGCCGCCTTCGGCCCGCTGATCCTGCTGGCGTTGACCTGGGACCGGATGACGGGTGCGGGTGCAGTCGCCGGGCTGGTGGTCGGCGCAGGCGTGGTCGCGCTGTGGATCGCGCTGGGTCTCAACGCCGACTTCATCGGTGGCCAGGGCCTCTACGAGATCGTCCCCGGCTTCATCGCCAGCTGGCTCGCCATCGTGCTTGTCAGCAAGGCCACGCAGCCGCAGAGTACGACCGAAGGTCTGGAGAGAGCATGAGCAAAATCCCCACGCTGCTGGCCGGCATCGCCGCCCTCGCCCTGACCGCCACAGGCGCTCAGGCGCAGGAAGCCGAGACCGCCCGGCCGATCGAGCAGCAAATCGGCGCGGGCGGAAGGCCCGTCGGCGCGAACTGGTCGCGCAGCCCGGTGATCGCCGAGCACGGCATGGCCGCCACTGCGCATCCGCTGGCGACGCAGATCGCGCTCGACATCCTCAAGGCGGGCGGCAGCGCGGTCGATGCTGCGATCGCCGCCAATGCCGCGCTCGGGCTGATGGAGCCGACCGGCAACGGCATCGGCGGCGATCTGTTCGCGATCGTCTACGATCCCGCGACCGACCGGCTCCACGGCATCAACGGGTCGGGTCGCTCGCCCAGCGGACAGACGCTGGCGCAATTGCGCGCCAAGCTCGGCGATGCTGAAGCGCTGCCACCGGTCGGCCCGCTGCCAGTCACCATCCCCGGCACCGTCGACGCCTGGTTCGCGATGCACAAGCGGTTCGGAAAGCTGCCGATGAGCGATGTCCTCGCACCCACGGTCCGCTATGCCCGCGAAGGCCATCCGGTCGCGCCGGTCATCGCGATGTATCTCGAGCGCAGCCTGCGATCCTTCGAGGCGCGGCAGCAGACCATCCCGTTCGACTTCACCAATGCGCGCGCCACCTGGTTCGCCGATGGCAGCGCGCCCGAGGCGGGCGAAATCTTCCGCAACCCAGATCTGGCCGCCACACTCGAAACCATCGGCCGCGAGGGGCGCGATGCCTTCTACGAGGGCGAACTGGCGCAGGTGATGGTCGATTACCTGCAGGCGCAGGGCTCGGCCTACACGCTCGCGGATTTCGCCGCGCATGACAGCGAATGGGTCGACCCGGCCTGCGCGCTCTACCGCGACGGCTATGAATTGTGCGAGCTCCCGCCCAACAGCCAGGGCTTCGCGGCGCTGCAGATGGTCAATATCCTCAAACATGTCGATCTCGCGCAATGGGAGCGCGGCAGCCCCGAGGTGATCCACTACATCACCGAGGCCAAGCGGCTCGCCTATGCCGATGTCGCGCGCTTCTACGCCGATCCCGATTTCGCCGCCCTCCCCGCCGAACTGCTGAGCGAGGAATACGGGCGCGAGCGGTTCGCGCTGATCGATCCGGCGCGCGCCACCCCCGAATTCGGACCCGGCGAACCCAAGCTGGAGGGCGAAGGCGACACCACCTATCTCACCGTTGTCGACGGCGAGGGAATGATGGTCAGCCTGATCCAGTCCAACTACCGCGGCATGGGCGGCGGGCTGACCCCCGACGGGCTGGGCTTCATGTTCCAGGACCGCGGCGAGCTCTACAGCCTCGATCCCGCGCACCCCAACGCCTACGAGCCGAACAAGCGGCCCTTCCAGACCATCATCCCCGCCTTCGTGAAGAAGGACGGCAAGCCGTGGATGACGCTGGGGCTGATGGGCGGCGGGATGCAGCCGCAGGGCCATGTCCAGGTGCTGATCAACATGGTCGATTACGCCATGAACCTGCAGGAAGCGGGCGATGCGGCGCGGATCAATCACGATGGCGGGCGCCAGCCCACCGAACCGCTGACCGGCCCATCCGCCGATCCGCTGGGCACGCTGTTCGTCGAACCGGGCATTCCGGCGGCCACGGTCGAGCGCTTGCGCGCGATGGGCCACAAGGTCGAGGTGATCGACGACGGCATCATGTTCGGCGGTTATCAGGCGATCGCCCGTGACCCTGAAACGGGCGTGCTGACCGGTGCGACCGAGATGCGCAAGGACGGGCAGGCAAGCGGCTACTGAGGAGAGCAGCGATGGCGAAGGTTACCGGACTGGGCGGGGTCTTCTACGTGGTGAAGGACCCCGAAGCGACGCGCCTCTGGTATCGCGAGGTGCTTGGGATCGAGGGTGACTACGGCCCGCAGCTGATGTGGTCGGAAGAGCCCAAGGAGCAGCCCTATTCGCTCGTCAGCCATTTCAAGGATGACGATTATATCAAGCCGGGCGTCGGCGGCTTCATGATCAATCTACGCGTGGACGATTGCGACGCCATGGTTGCGCAACTTGAGGCCAAGGGCGTCGATGTGCTCGACAGCGCGGACGAGGGCTATGGCAAGTTCGCCTGGCTGCTCGATCCCGACGGCATCAAGATCGAGCTGTGGGAGCAATGCGCGGCGCCATAAAGGCCGCGCACGGGCGGGTCGCTGCGCCTTAGGCATTGGTTAAGCATGATTGCGGTAAACCGCGCCCATGCGGTTGTTCTTCTGCTTCCTTGCGATCATCGCACTCGGCGGTTGTTCCGCAGTGCCTCAGTCGCGTGAACCCGACCGGCCCGGCGTAAGCGGTGCGACCAGGTCCGCGGTATCGATCCGCCCCGAAGGCGCCCAATGCCTCGCGGATCTGGCGCGCGCAGGATCGCTCTATTCCCCCCTTCCCGATCGCTACGATGGCGCCGGTTGCCAGATTTCCAACAGCGTCAGGCTCGACCGGTTGCAGGGAGATGTGGATGGCTTCGCGCTCTCCAATCTGGGCCCGGTCGCCTGTCCGCTGGCAAACACCTTTGCCGGCTGGGCGCGCTACGGGGTCGATCGCGCCGCGCGCCAGCTGCTCGGCAGTCCGCTCGAGCGGATCGAGACCATGGGCAGCTATTCGTGCCGCAACGTCGCGGGAACAGGGCGCCTGTCGGCCCACGCCCGCGCCGAAGCGATCGATATCGGGGCATTCGTGCTTGCCGACGGACGGCGGATCAGCGTGATCGACGGCTGGTCGTCTCGCGACCGCGACGAACGGGAGTTCCTGCGCGTGGTCCATGGCAGCGCCTGCAAGCGCTTCGGCACCGTCCTCGGACCCGACTACAACGCAGCGCATCGCGACCATCTGCATGTCGAACTCGGGCGCGGCAGCTTCTGCCGGTGACCGTGCAAGGCCCGGCTATTCGCCGTCGTAATCGCTGAAGAAGCTGTAATCGGGAAGCGAGTGGAAGGCGGTGCGCAAGGCGTCGCCCCAGCTGGTCGAGATCGCGAGGAAATACGGATCGTCATGCGCGATCCGACGCTGGTGGGTCACCTCGAACCGGTCGCGTTCGATCACCATCAGATCGAGCGGCAGCCCGACCGACAGATTGGCCTTGAGCGTGGAATCGAACGAGACCGTCAGCAGCTTGACCGCATCTTCCATGCTCATCGAGCGATCGTAGCCACGCAGGATGATCGGGCGCCCGTATTTGGTTTCGCCAATCTGGAAGAAGGGCGTGTCGGCGCTGGCCTCGATGAAATTGCCCTCGGGGTAGACCATGAAGAGGCGCGGCTCCATCCCCGCGATCTGCCCCGCCACGATGATCGAGGCGGTGAAGCGGCCCTTGCCGCGCTCGCCATTGGCGCGCTGGCGTTCGGAGATGGTTTCGCGGACCAGCTTCCCGATCTCGCTCGCCACCTGGAACATGGTCGGCGATTGCAGCAGCACATTGTCGCGCTGGTCGGGTTCCTTGGTGCGCTCTTCAAGCTGGCTCACCACCGCCTGGGTGGTCGCCAGATTGCCCGCGGTCATCACGGTGATGATGCGTTCGCCCGGCACCTGCCAGTGGAACATCTTGCGGAAGACGGAAATGTTGTCGACGCCCGAATTGGTGCGAGTGTCGCTCATCAGGACGAGACCCTTTTCGACGATCATTCCCACGCAATACGTCATGCATTCTCTCTAGCTTGAATCTGCGGTTCAGTTGAAGCCGGCGCTATTGCTGAACCTGGCGCTGGGCTACGGCGACCTCGACCTGCAGTTCCTGCGAAGCGCCGCCGAAGGTAATACCGGTGATCGGCGCCGCTTCGCGGTAATCGCGTCCGGTCGCCACGCGGACGTAGCGCTGGTCGGGGCTGATGCCGTTGGAAATGTCGAAACCGACCCAGCCCAGCCCTTCGACATAGGCTTCGGCCCAGCCATGGGTGGCGTCCTGTTCGACGCGGTCGTCCATCATCAGATAACCGCTGACATAGCGCGCGGGGATATCGAGCGCGCGCGCCGCACCGATGAAGATCTGCGCGTGATCCTGACACACCCCGTGACCGTCGCAGAGCGATTGTTCGGCGGTGGTGTTCACATCCGTGGTGCCGATCTCGTAGCTGACCGCATCGATGATCCGTGCCGACAGCGTGTGCAGCATGTCGAGCGGTTGCTGGCCTTGCGCGCGGACGCTCTCGGCCAAGGCATTCATCGTCGGCCCCGGCCTGGTCCGCGGGGTCTGGCCGCGGAAGCTCCACAGCGGCAGATGGCCGGCGTGACGCCCGATCACGCCTGCATGATCCGAGGTGTCGACCTCGCCGCTGCAGATCACCGTGACTTCGCTGGCGCCACCGTCCACGGCCACCAAGGTCACCCTGTTGTGATGCTGATCGTCATAGGCCAGTTCCTCGTGCGCGTGTTCCAACTCCATGTTCCAGGCGAGGATTTCCTGGCCCTGGGTGGCCTTGGGCGTCAGCCGCAGGCGCTGGAGCGCGTGGACGACCGGTTCGGAGAAGCGGTAGCGGGTGGTGTGGCGGATCTCGAGGCGCATCAGGCAAGGAACCTGTAATCTTGGGCGATCGCCTGGCCGATCGCCGAGTTGGCGGCGGTGAAATCGGTCAGGAACTGGTGCAGCCCCTTGTCGAAGACGTCTTCGATCGAGAGATCCGATAGCCGCGTGTCGGATTCCCGCATCAATTCGTTGCTCAGCCCTTCGACACCGTGGATGCGCGCCAGCGCGGCGAGGTTTTCGCGCAAAGCCGCGTGCGAATAGGCGAGGCTGCGCGGAAACCGCTCGTCCAGCACGAGGAAGCTGACGATGCCGCGCGCCTCGATCTGGCCGGCGTTGAGCCAGCGATAGGCGCTGTCTCCCGAGACCGAGCGCAGCACCATGTCCCATTGCCCGGTATCCATGCTCGACCCGACATAGGAGAGCGAGGGCAGCAGCAGATAGTATTTGATGTCCATGATGCGCGCGATGTTGTCGGCGCGTTCGATGAAGGTGCCGGCGCGAGCGAAGTGGAAGCCTTCCTCGCGCAGCATCGACCCCAGCACCGCGCCATGCGCCAGCGTGCCCGCGCGGCGCACCGCGGTGAGGACCTCGCCGACGCGCTGCTCGCCGACCGGGCGTGCGAGCATGTCCTTGATCTGCAGCCAGCTGTCGTTGACCGCTTCCCAGACCTCGCTGGTGATCGCGCTGCGCGCCTCGCGGGCGTTGGAACGGATCTGCTGGAAGGTGTTGAGGACGCTTGCCGAACTGTCCTTGTCGCGCAGGATGTAGTTCCACGCCTGCATGCCCGTGTAGGTGGCATGCTTGGCCTCGTAGCCGCGGCGGTGACCGGCGGTTTCGATGACCGAGCGCCATTCCTCCTCGGCGCTCACCGAATCGCGGGTCAGCGCCATGCGCAGCCCGGCATCGAGCAGGCGCGCAGTGTTTTCGGCGCGTTCCAGATAGCGGAACATCCAGAACAGCGAATTGGCGGTCCGACCCAGCATCAGTCTTTCAACACCCAGGTATCCTTGGTGCCCCCGCCCTGGCTCGAATTGACCACCAGCGACCCCGGCTTCATCGCCACGCGGGTCAGCCCGCCCGGGGTGATGTCGACCTTGTCGGGCGACACCAGCACGAAGGGGCGCAGATCTAGATGGCGCGGTGCAAGCCCGCGATTGGTGAAGATCGGACAGGTGGAGAGCGCCAGCGTGGGCTGCGCGATATAGCCGTCGGGATCGGCCCGCAGCTTGGCGGCGAAATCGCTCAGCTCGCGCTTGCTCGCCGCGGGTCCGATCAGCATCCCGTAGCCGCCCGACCCGTGGACTTCCTTGACCACCAGCTCGGCGAGATTGTCGAGGACATAGGCCAGACTGTCCGGGTCCGAGCAGCGCCAGGTCTGGACATTGGGCAGGAGCGGCTTCTCGCCGGTGTAGAATTCGACGATCTCGGGCATGAAGGAATAGATCGCCTTGTCGTCGGCGACCCCGGTGCCCGGCGCATTGGCGATCGTGACCCGACCGGCGCGATAGACGTCCATGATGCCCGGCACGCCCAGCACGCTGTCGGGGTTGAAGCTGAGCGGATCGAGGAATTCGTCGTCGACCCGGCGATAGATCACATCGACCGGCTTGTAGCCCCTCGTGGTGCGCATCGCCACGCGCCCGTCGACCACCCTGAGATCCTGCCCCTCGACCAGTTCCGCGCCCATCTGTTCGGCGAGGAAAGCGTGCTCGAAATAGGCGGAGTTGAAGATGCCCGGGGTCAGCACCGCGACCACCGGTCGGCCTTCGGCGCAATCGGGCGCGCAGGCCGCGAGGCTCTTGGCGAGCCGGCGCGGATAGTTGGAGACGCTCTCCACCGGCACCCGCATGAACAGTTCGGGGAACATCGCCATCATGGTTTCGCGGTTCTCCAGCATGTAGGAGACCCCGCTGGGCGTGCGGGCATTGTCCTCGAGGACGAAGAATTCGTCCGGACCGGTGCGGACCAGATCGATCCCGACGATGTGGGTGTAGACCCCGCCGGGCGGCGTGAAACCGACCATGTCGGGCAGCCACGCGGCATTGTTGCGGAACAGGTGCTCGGGCACCCTTCCGGCGCGGATGATTTCCTGCCGGTGGTAGAGATCGTGCATGAAGGCGTTGAGCGCGGAGACGCGCTGTTCGATTCCCTTGGTCAGCTTGCGCCACTCATGCGCGGTAATGATCCGCGGAACCATGTCGAACGGGATCAGCCGTTCCTCGGCCTCGTCCTCGCCATAAACGTTGAAGGTGATCCCCGTGCGCCGGAACGCGTTTTCGGCGTCGCTGTGCTTGCGCTTGAGGAAGGATTTTTCCTGCTCGCCATACCAGGCCTGGTAGCCCGCATAGGCATCGCGCACACTGCCATCGGGCTTGTGCATCTCGTCGAAAAATTCGCCTGTTGCCATGTTTCCCCAATTAACGCCGCGCCCGAGCCTTGAGTGGCGGGAGCCCGCAGCGATCGTACCCGTCACCATAACAAAGGTTCAGATCGCTTCGAGTTCCCCGAGAATCGTTTCGATGACTTCGGGGGAATAGACAAACCCCATGTGCGTGCAGTGCACGCCGATGGCGCGATCGCGCTCGCCGAGCTTGCCGCGGGCGCAGCGCGGATGGACCACGCCGTCGCGCGGACTCCACAGGGCGATCGTCTCGACCGGCGGCTTCTCGGCGGGTTCGGCATCGATCTCGGGTTCGTCGACCCTGTGTCCGGCGATCGCCTGATAGGCGCGCCAGCCGTTGTTGGCGCGCGGACTTCCCGAGAAGGGCGAGCCCAAGGTGACGATCTTGGCGACCTTCTCGGGGTGCAGCTTGGCGAGTTCGCGCGCCATCACCCCGCCCAGGCTCCAGCCGACCAGCACGATCGGCTCGCCGGCGCGCTCGTAAAGCTCGAGCAGCCGGTGCTCGACTTGTGCAAAGCGTCTGGCGGTGGCTCCGAAATTGTACCCGATGCCCCAGCGCTTGGCCGTATGCCCCGCCTTCTCGAGCATCCGCGCCATATAGCGCATCCGGATCGGATGCGCGCCGAAGCCGGGCAGCAGCATGACTGTCCGGGGTCGTTCGCTGGTAGTGATCTCGAGATTGCGGAACAGCCGCTTGATCGGCTCGAACACCCATCCAAGCTCGGCCAGCAGCAGCCATACGCGCGGTGAACGGACATCCTCGGGGCACGGCTCGCTGGCCAGCGCCCAGCGCCGGGAGAGCTCCGCCCTGCTCCAGCCGCTGCCGATCTCGCCGTCGAAGGAACCGGGTGCCGTCATAGGATCGGATGTCGCCATGCCAGATGAATGGCGCATGAGGCAGATCGGTTCCCCCGGCTCACGGGCTTCCTACCCGCAGTCGCCGACCCGCTCATGCGTGGCCTTCATCCGCAGTGTGGATTCGCCCATTCCGGTCATGTTGCCGGTCATGGTCATGTTCATCACCGAGGAAGTCGGCGTCGCGGTTCCGGTCATCGCCATCTCGATCTCGCCGGGCCCCTGCCCCGTGCACACCATCCGGGCATCGATGTCCCCGCCATCGGCCTCGAAGCGCTCGAAGCTGCAGTCGCCATCCTGCGACTGGCGGGCCATTTCCTCGTAGCCCTTGTCGACGTCTGCCTGGGTCAGGCAGTATTCGCGCGCTTGGCCATCCATCATCTGGCGCATCATGTCGCCCGCGCCGTCGGGTGCGCCGGGGATGTCGATCTCGATGACCTCCATCACCGCGCGGTAGCGCCCCGGTTGCGGTTGGACGGCGTCGCGCGCACGCGCGGCCACATCGGACGTGCTCAATTCGCCGTTCAGTCCCTCGGCGGGCGCATCGGGTTCGGCCTCGCCGCAGCCGATCAGTGCGACAATGGCAAGCGGGGCCGCGAGGACAGACGTTCGCATCATTAAACTCTCCCTGAATTCCGATTGGCTGGGCCTGCAACCTGCACCCCCACGCCGCGCTTGCCAAGCTTCCCTTGTTCCACGGCACGCCGCCCTCGGTTTCAGCGCCCGTTGATCGGCGACCTGCCTTCCCCCATATCGGCGCGCATGGCCGAACTCGTAATCCGCCGGGGACTCGACGAACCCGATACCACCGGGGACTTCGTACCCCACAAACCAGCGCGGCCCGAGAAATCGATGCAGGGCCGCAAGTTCGAGCTGGTCTCGCAATACAGCCCCGCGGGCGACCAGCCGACGGCGATCGAGGAACTCGTCGCCTCGGTTCAGGATGGCGAGCAGACGCAGGTGCTGCTGGGGGTGACCGGCAGCGGCAAGACCTACACCATGGCGCAGGTCATCGAACGCGTACAGCGTCCGGCGCTGATCCTGGCACCCAACAAGATCCTCGCGGCGCAGCTCTATGGCGAGTTCAAGAGCTTCTTTCCCAACAATGCGGTCGAGTATTTCGTCAGCTATTACGACTATTACCAGCCCGAAGCCTACGTTCCGCGCTCGGACACCTACATCGAGAAGGAAAGCTCGGTGAACGAGGCGATCGACCGGATGCGCCACTCGGCCACCCGCGCGCTGCTCGAACGCGACGACGTGATCATCGTCGCATCGGTCTCCTGCCTCTACGGCATCGGCTCGGTCGAGACCTATTCGGCGATGATCTTCGATCTCAAGAAAGGCGAAAGCGTCGACCAGCGCGAGCTGATCCGCAAGCTGGTCGCGTTGCAGTACAAGCGCAACGACGTCGCCTTCGCGCGCGGCAATTTCCGGGTGCGTGGCGACAGTCTGGAAATCTACCCCTCGCATTACGAGGACATGGCCTGGCGGATCGGTTTCTTCGGCGACGAGATCGAAGAAATCAGCGAATTCGACCCGCTCACCGGCAAGAAGGGCGCGAGCCTCGAAAAGGTGCGTGTCTATGCCAATTCGCACTACGTCACGCCCGGACCGACGATGAAGCAGGCCGCCGAGGCGATCCGCTTCGAGTTGACCGAGCGATTGAAGGAACTGCATACCGAAGGCCAGTTGCTCGAAGCGCAGCGGCTGGAGCAGCGGACCAATTTCGATCTCGAGATGATCGCCGCGACCGGCAGCTGCAACGGGATCGAGAACTACAGCCGCTTCCTCACCGGTCGGCTGCCGGGCGAACCGCCGCCCACGCTGTTCGAATATCTTCCCGAAAACGCGCTGCTGTTCGTCGATGAAAGCCACCAGACGGTGCCGCAGGTCGGCGCCATGGCCAAGGGCGATCACCGCCGCAAGATCACACTGGCGGAATACGGTTTCCGCCTGCCGAGCTGCATCGACAACCGCCCCCTGCGGTTCAATGAATGGGACGCGATGCGCCCGCAGACCGTTGCCGTCTCGGCGACGCCCGGGACCTGGGAAATGGAGCAGACCGGTGGCGTCTTCGCCGAGCAGGTCATCCGCCCCACCGGGCTGATCGATCCCCCGGTCGAGATCCGGCCGGTGGAGGACCAGGTCCAGGATTGCATCGATCAGTGCCTCAAGACCGCCAAACAGGGCTATCGCACGCTGGTCACCACGCTGACCAAGCGGATGGCCGAGGACCTGACCGAGTTCATGCACGAACAGGGCGTGCGGGTCCGCTACATGCATTCCGACGTCGAGACGCTGGAGCGGATCGAACTGATCCGCGACCTGCGGCTGGGCGTTTATGATGTGCTGATCGGGATCAACCTGCTGCGCGAGGGGCTGGACATCCCCGAATGCGGATTGGTGTGCATCCTGGATGCCGACAAGGAGGGTTTTCTGCGATCGGAAACCTCGCTGATCCAGACCATCGGTCGCGCCGCGCGCAATGTCGACGGTCGGGTGATCCTCTATGCCGATCGCATTACCGGATCGATGGAGCGCGCCATGGCGGAGACCGACCGCCGCCGCGAGAAGCAGCGCGCCTACAACGACGAACACGGGATCACCCCGACCACGATCAAGCGCGACATCGCCGATATCGTCGCGCACAGCGCGGCGCAGGACGGGGTGACGGTCGACACCGGCGATCCCGCGGTCAACAATCTGGTGGGCCACAATCTGCGCGGCTATATCGAGGACCTCGAGAAGCGCATGCGCAACGCCGCCGCCAATCTGGAGTTCGAAGAGGCCGGGCGACTGCGCGACGAGATCCGCCGACTCGAGAACGACGAGCTTGGTCTCCCAGATGGCGAGAAGAAGGCGCCGCAGGTCGGCCGTTCGAACGAAGGCAAGCCGGGTACCCGCAAGATGCGCTACGGCAAGACCACCTACAAGAAGATGGGTGGAAAGCCCTAGCATTTACAGTTGGTTAACCATCAACGGGGGAACCCGCCGCGCGAGACACCGTTTCGAGCGCAGCCTCTTTGAAAGGAACTGCGCCTTGCGAAATTCTCTGGTCTTTCTCGCGCCCCTCGCGCTGGCCGCCTGCGCCGACGATCCGGGCGAGAGCGGCGACGCGGCAGCGTCCGTGGCGCAGAGCAGCCCCGCTTCCCAAGTCTCCGACCTGCAGGGCAATCGCTGGTTCTACAAGCCCGCGCCGCAGACCGCGCTGTTCGGCCCCGCGAATTCGGAAGGCATCGTGTCGCTCAGCTGCAATTTGTCGCTCGACGAAGACGATGCGACGGTCGCTTTCCAATGGCTTTCGGCGGCGCAGGAGGGCGCCGAGGAAACCGTCACGGTCGCCTCAGGCGACCGATCGGTCGAATTTGCGGTGACCGGCACCGCTAGTGCGCTCGGGCCCGACGCGATCTGGAACGGCGAGATTGCCGCCGACGACCCCGCAATCGCCTTCCTCGCAGCGGCCTCCGAACCGCTGACTTTCACGCTCGGAAACGAAAGCCTCACCACGCCTGCAGACGAGGCAATCGACCGGGTGGTGACCGCCTGCAACTGACGGGACTTGCCCATGGGCAGGGTGATCGCATAGCTGCGCCGATGCGCTCCATCCCCGCCCTGTATGTCGCCGCCTTTCCGCTGCTCGCGCTCGTGTCGTGCAAGCCGCCCGCCGCCGACGACTATGTCGCGCGGATCGGTCTGGAGCAGCGATCAGGCCCGTCTGCCCCGCTGCAGTCGCCCGACACCGAGGAGGCCGGATGGGTCGCCAGCCGCGAGCCCGGACGGATCATCTACGGCAATCCGGGCGAACCGCCGCTTCTGGCTCTGGCCTGCGTCGAAAGCGGAGATACCGCGCAGATCGCCTATGAACGGATCGTCGCCGCCGATCCCGACTCCAAGGCGATCCTCGCGCTGATCGGCAATTCGCACGTCACGCGGCTGTTCGTCGATGCCGAGAAGACCGCCAGAGGCTGGCGCTGGCGCGGCGCCACGCCCGCCGAGGATCCCGCGCTGGAAGTGCTCACCGGTCCGCGGCAGGTCGAAGCCACGGTCCCTGGTGCGGGCAGCGTGATCCTGAACCCCAGCAGCCTGCCGCGCGAGCTGATCAACCGGTGCCGGGCGCTGGTTCGGGAGCAGGACTCGGATCAGATTCCGCAACAGGGGCAGGAGCAGTCGGGGGCGACGAGCCCCGAGCCTGCGCCAGATCGACCAGCAGATCCGGTGTGAGCACCTGCGGCAGGGTTCGTGCCTCTCCCTCGGGCGGGTACCACAGGTAGAGCGGCACGCCCGCCGCGCCCTGTGCCGTTAGGAAGCGCGCGATTTCCTCGTCCCGCCGCGTCCAGTCGCCGCGCATGGCGATCACCCCTGCCGCTTCGAACGCCTCTCGGGTCGCATCGCGCTCGATCGCGACACTCTCGTTCACCTTGCAGGTCAGGCACCAGTCGGCGGTAAACCAGAGGAAGATCGGCTGACCCGAGGCGCGAGCCTCCGCGAGAGCAGCGTCGCTGTATTCCACAGGATCAAGCAGTGATTCGACGTCATTACGCTGCTGCGAGACACTTTCCGGCAACACGAAGAAGGCGAAGACCACGAGCAGCGGAGCGAGCGCGGGCCATATGTAACCGCTAGTTTTTCCGCGCGCCCGCCGCCGACTCGTATAGACGAGCGCGGCGAGCGTCAGGCCGCACAGGAGCAGCGCTCCTATGCCGAACAGAGCGCCGCCGAGCCGCCAGGCAAGCCACAACAGCGCCAGGGCGGTGAGGCCCATCGGAATGGCCATTGCCTTGCGGAACGTGTCCATCCACGGCCCGGGCTTGGGCAATCGGCTTCTGAGCGCCGGGACGAAGCCAAGCAGCAGGAAGGGAAACGCCAGCCCCAGCCCCAGCGCGGCGAACAGCAGCAGCGCCTGCTCCCATGGCAGCAGCAACGCCGCTCCAAGCGCCGCGGCCATGAAGGGTCCGGTGCACGGGGTGGCGACGAAGGCGGCGAGCAGGCCCGTAGCAAAGCTGCTCGCCCCGCCCGTCCCGCCGCGCATGATCAGCCCGGGCAGTTCGTACGCGCCCGCGAAGTTGGCCGTGATCGCCACTGCCAGCACCAGGAGCCCGACCAGCACCGCAGGTTCCTGCAGCTGGAACGCCCAGCCGATCTGCTCGCCGGCGGCGCGCAAGGCCAGCAGCGCCGCCCCCAGGGCGAGACAGGCGAGCACCACTCCGGCGGTATAGGCCAGCGCATCGCGCCGCGCCGCGCCCTCCGCCCCCCCTGCCTTCGCCAGCGACAGCGCCTTGAGGCTCAGGATCGGAAAGACGCAGGGCATGATGTTGAGCAGCAGACCGCCGATCAGCGCCCCGAGCAGTGCAAGCCAGACCGAAGGCAGTTCCTCTGCGCCGGGCGCGAGCGCGGTTCCCGATGCGGGCACCGCCCCCGGCTGTGCCGTGAAGCGCACGCCCTCGCCGTCTCCGAAGGCCAGGATGCCAGACAGCGTCGTCGGGACCTCGCCGCGCCCCAGCGGGACCTCGGCGATCAGAGTGTCGCCGTCGCGAAAGAAGGCCTGAGTGGCGGTGTAGTCGACCAGATCGGACTCGCCGACGAAGACATGCGGCGCGGCCGGTTCGAGCGCCGCAGGCACAGGGATGGCGATCCGCAGGCGGTCGTTCTCGATTGCAAAGCTTCCCTCGCGGTCGAGCAGCGGGGCAATCTCCGCCCGCCAGCGATCGAAGCGCGGATCGCGGGCAGCATCCGACGGATCGAGCGTCAGCCGCGCCTGCTGCGGGACGCAGATCGTATCGGTGCAGGCGAGATAGTCCGCCTCGACCGAGATCGCGGGCGGATCATCGATATCCGCTCCCGCGGGCACCCGGATCGGGACCAGCACGGTGTAGGGCCCTTCGTAGATGTGGTTCATCAGCCCGGAGATCACCAGCTGTCCGGGCACCGGATAAAGCGGCTCACCCGCTTCCCAGCCCGGGGGAAGCTGCCAATCCAGTTCCATCCCGTAGCCCGCATCGCCGGGATTGCGCCAATAGCCGTGCCATTCCTCGGCGACGGGGGTGAAGTGCAGAGCGAGCGTCCATTCCTCGCCCGCCTGAGCGGGCCCGTCGGCGAACAATTCGGCGCGGATCGTGTTCTCGCGCGGCGCCTGCGCATCGAGGGCGGTCGCGAACAACAGCGCGCAGGCGAATAGCGCCAGCAGGCTTCGCAACCCGTTCAACATCCTTGCCTCGCTCACGCGACAGCCTCTAGGGCGAGGGACTGCTCCGCGCAACGAGGGGACGACGAACGCCATGACCGATACGCCCGGCACCGCACTGCAAGACACCAAGCGCGACCTGCTCATCCTGGGCGGCGGGCTCGTGGGCATGACGCTCGCGCTGGCTGCCGCGCGCAAGGGGCTCTCGAGCCATGTCGTCGACCGCGCCGATCCGGCGGATCTCACTGCGGAAGGTTTCGACGGCCGCGCCTCGGCGATCAGCACCGCGAGCTGGCGGCTGTTCCGCCACATCGGGCTGGAAGACCGGCTCGAACCCTTCGGCTGCGCGATCGCCTCGATCGCGGTGACCGATCAGATGAAGCCGGGGCGGATCGATTTCGCGCCCGAGCCGCACGAAGGCACGCTGGGGCGGATGTTCGCCAACCGCGAATTGCGGCTCGCGCTGTTCGAGGCGGCGCGCGACGAGCCGCTCATATCCTGGCATTCGCGCGCCGAGATCGTCGCCCGCACCCGCGGCGAGCACGGCGTCAGCGCGACGCTGGCCGACGGAACCCGGCTCGAGGCCAGCCTGATGGTCGCCGCCGAAGGCCGCGGCTCGCCAACGCGCGAGGATGCCGGGATTCCCATCGCGCAATGGCAGTACCACCACCGCGCGGTGATCGCCGGGCTCACCCACGAAAAGCCGCATGGCAATGTGGCCTGGGAGATCTTCTATTCCGCCGGCCCCTTCGCGCTGCTGCCCATGCTCGACGGGTCCGATGGCGCGCATCGCAGCGCGCTGGTCTGGACCGTGGACGAGAAAGACGCCGCCGGAACGCTCAAGCTGGGCGATCGCGCCTTCCTCGCCGAGGTCGAGAAACGCATGGGCGGCATCTTCGGCGCGATCACCGCCGTCGGTCCGCGCGCATCCTGGCCGCTCGGCTTCCATCACACCGCGACTATCACCGATACGAGGCTCGCGCTGATCGGCGATGCCGCGCATGGCATCCATCCGATCGCGGGACAGGGGCTGAACCTTGGCCTGCGCGATGTCGGCGCGCTGGTCGAAGTGCTCGACGAGGGCCTGCGGCTGGGGCTCGAACCTGGCGATGCGCAGGGGCTGGCGCGCTACGAGCGCTGGCGCGGGCTCGACAGCTTCACGGTAGCGTTGGCTACCGATGGCCTTACCCGGCTGTTCGGCGTGCCGGGCAAGCCGGCGAGCGCGATCCGCCGGCTGGGAATGGCCGGGGTGCAGCGGATGCCGGTGCTCAAGCGCTGGTTCATGGACGAGGCGCGCGGGATCAGCGGCGATCTTCCGGAATTGCTGCGCGCCTGACGCGAAGCATCACGCCTCGGGCGCGACCGCCGGGCTGACCTGTTCGATCCGATTGCCGACCCCGTCGCGCAGCATCCGCGGCTCGAGCACCGCCGAGGTCTCGATCAGGTCGAGCGCCTGCTGGGTCGCGGCATAGCGCTGCGCATCGGCGATCCAGTCGGCGGCATTGTCCGCACCCGGGAGTTTGCTGACTTCCTCGATCGCCGCTTCGACGCGGCCGCTCTCGATGAACAGCCGCGCGCGGTCGAGCCTTCTTTCGGGCTGCGGCGAAGGCGTCGTCTCGCGGCGCACCACGAACAGCTGCGACAATTCGTTGCGGATGAGATCCCACGAGAACTGGCGATTCCCCTCCGACAGGCGCGGCGCGATGCCCTCGAGCCGCGCGATCAGCTGGTCGAGCGTCACCGGGTCGCGCGAATTGGCGATGATGGTGCGGACCGCATTGGGCAGCGCATCGCCGAACCGCAGCCGCAGCTGATCGGCGAGGAAGCCGAGTTCGGCGCCCTTCTCGATCGCCCGCCGCGCGGCAAAGGCAATCAGCAGGCCCTCGGCGCGCGCGGCATTGCCCGCCGCCGCCTGCGCCTGGATATCGAGCCGCGCCAACCGCTGTTCCGCCGCCGCGAGCCGCTGGTCGATTCCGCCCTGCTGCTCGGCCACGCGCTCGACCGCCTCGTTGGTCTGGCCGATGGCAGCGGTGGTCGTGGGCGAAGGCACGGGTTCGGAGGGCACGCCGGTCGCCGCCGTCTCGACCTGCGGATCCGCAACCACCGTTTCGACCGGCGCTTCCTGCGAGCGAGTCCAGCGATAGACGCCGTAACCCACGAGCGATCCGCCCAGGATGAAAGAGATGAGCACCGCGATAAGCACCGGCCGCATCGAAGGCCGCTTGCTGCGCTGTGAGGTGAATTCGTTCATAATTGCCTTTGTTGCGATCCCGTCAGTCGGCCTGGTCGGCGCTGTGCGCCTCACCATCCGCCCCGTTCGGTTCCTTGCACAGAATTTCTGCCGATGCCAGCAAGGCGCTTTCGTCGGCGCTGGGAGCGATGTGAACCGCGCGCCATCCCTCGCCCACCCGTTCGAGCAGCCGCGGGCCGATCAGCACCAGGGTCAGCTTGGCGCGATCGATCGCCAGTCGGGTGCTTTCGGCGACGAAATGCCGTGCGGTTTCGCCCGAATGCAGCACCACCACCCCGCCCATCGCGAGCTGATCGCGGGTTTCCCGCTCCACCGGCAGATCGACCGCGCGATAGACCACTCGTTCGACGATCGCGGTTCCGGACAGAGCGGCCAGCGGAACGCGACGTTCGCCGCAAAGGCGCAAGAATCTACTCCTGGCCGGCTGCAATCCGTCGAGCAACGTCTGGAGCCCGCCTGATCCCACGCGCTCCACGGCGAACCCCGCCGCGCGTGCCGTCGCCGCAGTGGTCTCGCCGACCGCGAAGACCGGAAGCCGGGTCAGTTGCGCCAGCCCCTCGCCCCCGTGGCGGAAGACATTGGCGCTGCCGACCAGTATCGCGTCGAAGCTGGAGGGATCGGGAGCGGCCCACCCGACAGTCTCGATCCGGCTGAGCGGTTGCCCCGCCACGTGCAAGCCAAGCTCGCGGGCCGCATCGGCGGTCGCGCTCCATCCCGGCGCGGGCCGGAAGACGAACAGGGTCGCGCTCATGCCGGTCCGCTGAAGGATCCTGCGACCAGCGCCGGCGCCCGCTCCAGCAGCTCGCGCGCCAAGGCGCGCGGAGGCTCGTCGTCGCCGGGGGTCAGGCGGGTCTCGCCCGCAATCCGCACTTCGCCGTCGGAACTGTAGATCGCGGCGCGCAAAACAAGCGCCTCGCCATCCCAATCGGTCAGCGCCGCGATCGGACTGTGGCACGAGCCGCCCAGCCCCGCGAGCAGCGCCCGCTCGGCGCGCACCTCGGCATGGCTCGGCGCATGGTCGATTGCCGCGAGCAAGGCGCGCATCGCCGCGTCGTCGGTCCTGCATTCGATCCCGATCGCCGCCTGTGCGGGCGCGGGGAACCAGTCTTCAGGGTCGAGCCGCACTCCGACGGCATCCTCGCCCAGCCGGATCAGGCCCGCCGCGGCCAAGAAGGTCGCGTCGACATCGCCCGCCGCCAGCTTCGCCATCCGGGTCGCGACATTGCCGCGAAAATTCACCACAGTGCAATCGGGGCGGGCGTTGAGCAGTTGCGCGGCACGGCGCGGGGCGCTGGTCCCCACCACCGCGCCCGGCGGAAGTGCGGCGAGCGAACGCGCTCCGAGCAGCCGGTCGGCGCGATCCTCGCGCGCGAGCACGGCGGTGATGGTCAGCTCGGGCGGGCGGATCGTCTCGACGTCCTTCAGCGAGTGGACTGCGGCGTCGATCGTGCCGTCGCCCAGCATCTGATCGAGCTCGCGCGTCCACAACGCCTTGCCGCCGATATCGGCCAGCGGTCGGTCGCGGATCTTGTCGCCGCTCGCCTGCACCGGCACCAGTTCGATCGCCGCCTCGTCCCAGCCATGCGCCGCGCACAGCCGCGCACGCGTCTCATGCGCCTGCGCCATGGCCAGCGGCGAGCGGCGGGTGCCAAAGCGGATCGGACGGTCGGAAAACGGAGGCGGTGTGGAAGGTTCTGGCATTGCGTCGCCTTGCCCTAGCGCGCCGGGGCGCTAAGGGAAAGCGGGATGGGATTGGTACTCGGCATCGAATCGAGCTGCGACGAAACCGCGGCAGCGTTGGTGACCACCGACCGCTGCATCCTCGCCCAGCGGATCGCCTCGCAGGATGCCGAGCACGCGCCCTATGGCGGCGTGGTCCCCGAAATCGCGGCGCGCGCGCATGCCGAGCGGCTCGCTCCGATCATCGAGGGCGTGCTGGCCGATGCCGGCAAGACGCTGGCCGATTGCGACGCGATCGCCGCCACCGCCGGACCCGGGCTGATCGGCGGGGTGATGGTGGGTCTGGTCAGCGCCAAGGCGCTGGCCATGGCCAGCGACACGCCGCTGATCGCGATCAACCACCTGGAAGGCCATGCGCTCAGCCCGCGGCTGGTCGATCCCGAGCTCGGTTTTCCCTATCTGCTGCTGCTGGTTTCGGGCGGGCATTGCCAGATCCTGCGCGTCGAGGGTGTCGGTCGCTATCGCCGGCTCGCGACCACGATCGACGATGCGCTGGGCGAAGCCTTCGACAAGACCGCCAAGATTCTCGGCCTCGGCTTTCCCGGTGGCCCTGCGGTCGAGCGGCTGGCGCTGCAGGGCGACCCGCAGGCGGTGCCGCTGCCGCGCCCGCTGGTCGGCAGCGGCGAGCCGCATTTCTCCTTCGCGGGGCTGAAGAGCGCGGTGTTGCGCGCGCAGCAAAGCGGCGAACACCAGCCGGCGGATATCGCCGCGAGCTTCCAGCAGGCGGCGCTCGATTGCGTGCTCGACCGCTTGCGGATCGCCTGCGCCGCCGGCGAAGCCCTGCCCGCGCTGGTGGTGGCGGGCGGCGTCGCGGCCAACCGGTCGATCCGCACCGCGCTGGAGGGTTTTGCAGACGCCCGCGCCATGCGCTTCGTCGCCCCGGCACCCGCGCTGTGCACCGACAATGCCGCGATGATCGCGTGGGCGGGCTGCGAACGCCTGGGGCAGTCGGACCCGCTCGATATCGCCGCGCGGCCGCGCTGGCCTCTCGATCCCGCAGCCGAGCCGGCGCGCGGCGCGGGGGTCAAGGCATGAGACGGGTCGGCGTCGTGGGCGCAGGCGCATGGGGCACCGCGCTGGCGCAGATGCTGGCGAGCGACGGGCGCGAAGTGCTGCTGTGGGCGCGCGAGAGCGAGCTGGTCGAGGAAATCAATGCCAGCCGCAGCAACACCCTCTACCTTCCGGACGCCGCGCTCGCGCCGACGATCCGCGCGACCGGCGATCTGGCGGACATCGCCGCGCTCGATATCGCGCTGGTGGTGACCCCGGCGCAGCATACCGCCGCAGTGCTTGATGCCATGCCCGCGCATCCCGCCGATCTGGTGCTGTGTTCAAAGGGGATCGAGGCGGGCAGCGGGCGGCTGATGAACGATGTCGCGCGCGACGCCGCGCCGCGCTCGCACATCGCGGTGCTGTCGGGCCCGACCTTCGCGCACGAGGTCGCCGCCGGGCTGCCGACTGCGGTCACGCTGGCCTGCGGCGGCGGCGAGGCGCAGTGGGAGCGGATCGCGCCGGTGATCGCGCGCCCGGCGTTCCGCCCCTATTACTCCGCCGACGTCACCGGGGCGGAGATCGGCGGCGCGGTCAAGAACGTGCTGGCGATCGCCTGCGGCGTGGTCGACGGGCTGGCGCTGGGCCAGAACGCCCGCGCGGCGCTGATCGCGCGCGGCTATGCCGAGATGCTGCGCTTCGGCGAGGCGCGCGGGGCGCAGACGGAGACGCTCGCAGGGCTGTGCGGGCTGGGCGATCTGGTGCTCACCTGTTCCTCCACCTCGAGCCGCAATTTCTCGCTCGGCAAGGCGCTGGGCGAAGGCCAGAGCGCAGCCGAACTGATGAGCGACCGCAGGACCGTGGCCGAAGGCGCGCACACCGCGCCGGTGCTCGACCAACTGGCGCGCGACATGAATATCGCCATGCCGATCGTCGCCGCGGTCACCAGGCTGCTCGGCGGGGCCGAGGCCCGCGGCGTGGTCTCGGACCTGCTCGCCCGCCCCTTGCGCGCGGAGCGCGAGGACTAGCGATGGCCCCTTCCCCGCCCGACGCGCCGCCCAGCGACAGCAGCGGCGATATTGCCGCGCTCGCCAAGGGCGGCCAGACCAATTTCATCGGCTTCCTGCTGCGGCTCGCGGCCCGGCTGCCCTTCCTTTTCATCGCCGGGCGGCTCTACGGCGCCGAGGCGCTGGGACGCTTCGCCTCGGCGCTGGTGGTGGTCGAACTGGTCGCGCTGCTGTGCTCGATGGGCGAGAAGCGCGGCCTCGCCCAGCGGCTGACCGAGGGCGAGACCAGCGAGGTCAATCTGGTGTTCGACGGCATCCTCCTGGCGGTGTTGTTTTCGACCATCGCCGCGCTGTTCTTCTGGTTCGTACCGGCGCCGCTGTTCCCCAGCGGGCAATTCACGCAGCTCGACCGGCTGATCGTGCTCGCCATTCCCGCCTATGCGCTGACCGAGATCGTGCTGGCGGCGCAGGCCTATCGCTACGATATCGCCACCACGGTGCGCGCTCGCGCAATCGTCGAACCGTGGACCATCTCGATCATGGCGGGCACGCTCTATTTCATTCCCCAAACCAGCGAGTCCGGTCTGTCGCTGGCCTATTTGATCTCGGTCTACGCCGGGCTGGCGACGGGATTGTGGACCTTCCTGCGCTGCTATGGTCTGCCGCGCGCCTGGCGCCCGCACCCGGTGGCGATGACCCGGCTGACCATGCGCGCCTTCCCGCTGGCCACCGCCGATGCGATCGAATGGGGCATGCGCCGGATCGACATCTTCATCCTCGGACTGTTCGCCGCCCCCGCTGCGGTGGGCGTCTATTACGTCGCGCAGCAGGTCGCCAGCCTGCCGCAGAAGCTCAAGACCAGCTTCGAGCCGATCCTGGGGCCGGTCATCACCAAAAACCTCAAGGCGAAGAACTACGCCGCCATCGCGCAGCAGGTGTGCCAGGTAGGGTTCTGGATCGTCGCCGCGCAGGCGGGGATCGCGCTGGCGCTGGGGATGCCCGGCGAAGCGGTGATGGGGCTGGTCGGGCCCAATTTCGTCGGCGGGACCGGCGCGCTCGCCTTCCTGCTCGCCGCGGAAGTGGTAGCGGCGACCGCGGTCGTTTCCGAGGCGGCGCTGATCTACGTCGCGCGGGTCCGCAACCTGTGGATCTCGATCGCCACGATCGGCTTCCAGGCCGCGCTCACCGTCGCGCTGATCATGCTGGTCGAGCGGCTCGGCTATGGCGAGCCCTACAAGGCGGCGGCGGCGGCGCTGGCGCTGATGCTGGCGCTGGCTCTGGCGAGCCTCGTCAAGGCGCTGCTGCTGGGGCGCATTCTCGGCCATCGGGTGAACAATTGGCGCTGGGCGCTGGTCTGGGCCACCGCGCCGGCAGTGGCTGTGGGATACCTGGCGACCCTGCTGCCCGAATGGGCGGAACTCGCGTTCGGCATCCCGGCGATCCTCGCGACCTATGGCTGGGTCATCTGGCACCGCGGCTTCGGCCCCGAGGACCGCGTGCTGTTCCGCCGCAACATGGGCGGCGAAACCGAGGTGAAGCCGGCTTCCGTACCCGAATAGATCGGGTTCACCGCCCATTCACGACGCGCTGCAAGGATGGCTTCCACCTTTGGGGGAGGACCACATGACGAAGCCGCTGCACCTCTTCACCGCCTGCGCCGCGGCAGCCCTGTTGGCGGGCTGCGCCACATCGGCATCGCAGGAGCGGACCGATCCTGCC
>Ga0208179_1000246_pt1 | contig 39814 bp, 34 predicted proteins | sample Malvired_Geostar_FD_184238 | JGI IMG/M metagenome (GOLD analysis project Ga0208179, IMG submission 184238) | Marine viral communities from the Global Malaspina Expedition - Malaspina viral metaG DeepMed_Geostar (SPAdes) (version 2) | ecosystem: Environmental > Aquatic > Marine > Oceanic | place... | reverse complement strand
CCGTCACCCGCCCGCGCGGCCCGGTCAGGGCCTCGAACAGATGCATGACCAGTTGGAAATGCTCTTCCGGCGTGGTCTTGGGAAAGTCCGGCATCTGGCAGCAGTCCCACAGCCGCATCAGACTGCCACGCGAGCGGGCGATGCGCTGCACGTCGTCCTCGCGCGCGGCCCGCCTCAGCAGCACCTCGTCCAGCGCCGGCGCCGACAGCACCAGCCCGGGCCAGTCCGGCCGCGTCTCCAGGGAGCGGATCAGGGCGGGCAGGCTGTCAAAATCCAGCCGGCCGTTCCGCCATTCCGCCGCCCGCACGGGATCGAACCGGTGCTCGACCACCTGTTCGACCAGATCGGGATCAAGGTCGGTCGCCTGGGCCGTCACGCCAAAGGTGCCGTCGCGCAGGTGCCGCCCGGCCCGCCCGGCAATCTGGCCGATCTCATGCGCATGCAGATGCCGCGTCCGCCGCCCGTCGAACTTCTTCAGCCCGGCAAAGGCCACATGGTCGACATCCATGTTCAGCCCCATGCCGATGGCATCCGTCGCCACCAGAAAGTCGACCTCGCCCGACTGGAACAGGGCCACCTGGGCATTGCGGGTGCGGGGGCTGAGCGCGCCCATCACCACCGCGGCCCCGCCTCTCTGGCGCCGCAACAGCTCGGCGATGGCATAGACCTGCTCGGCCGAGAAGGCGACGACCGCCGATCGCTTGGGGAGCCGCGTCAGCTTGGCCGGCCCGGCATAGGTCAGCTGCGACAGCCGCTCCCGGTGCCGGATCTCGGCATCGGGCACCAGTCGCCGGATCAGCGGCGCCATCGTCCCGGCCCCCAGGAATATGGTCTCGAACCGCCCGCGCGCATGCAGCAGCCGGTGGGTGAACAGATGCCCGCGCTCGGGGTCCGCGACCAGCTGGATCTCGTCCACAGCGACAAAGTCGACCGCCCGGTCCATCGGCATGGCCTCGACCGTACAGACGAAATAGCGCGGTCGCTCCGGGACGATCTTTTCCTCGCCGGTGATCAGGGCGACCGAGGCCGCGCCCCGCTGGCGCACCACCCGCTCATAGACCTCCCGCGCCAGCAGCCGCAGCGGCAGGCCGATCATGCCCGAGGCATGGCCCAGCATCCGCTCGACCGCCAGATGGGTCTTGCCGGTATTGGTGGGCCCCAGCACCGCCACAACCTGCGCTGCCGACTGACCTGTAGGGCGATCGTTCATGACAGGCTCAAGGTGGGGCGGGTCGCGGCCGGACTCAACCGGCTAAATCGTCCCGTCCGCCGTCCCGGCCGGATTAACAGGCCAGGGCGCGTCCGTGGAACAAGCGCGAAACGAATCAGGACCGAATCACTGACACCCGTCGATTCGGGGTTTGTTCACCGCAAGATATTGTATCTTAATGCCGATTAACCACAACCGGCGAACGGGCCGGGGAGGCGCTCCGCAGGTTTTTCGGTTCGGAGGCCACCCGGGCGCTTCCCCTGTTTCGCCCGACCCGCTACGTCCACCCCCGACGGCCCCGTAGCTCAGCTGCATAGAGCAAGGCTTTCCTAAAGCCGAGGTCGCAGGTTGGAGTCCTGCCGGGGTCGCCAGTCAACGTGCCATCCGCGCCGTCGCCCGGATCCTTCGCGCCTTCAACGCCCTTCCTGTTTCTCACCGCCTTTTGCCCGCCCTGGTCCGGGGACGGCGTAGGCTGTGCAGTTGACGCGACTATTCCTCCCCCATCGGGGGAGGGGGACCGCAGCGCGCAGCGCTGGGGTGGAGGGGGCAGAGCTGCCGCAGTCCGGGCAAGCACCTGTGTCCACGCCCTGGGGCCCCCTCCACCATCCTTCGGATGGTTCCCCTCCCCCGATGGGGGAGGATTCAGGAGGTTCGATTTCAGACCATTCAGACGGTCCAGACGGTATTCCAATGAAGCCATAGTTCTTGATTTGTTCCGCGTCCCGCCCCATAGTCCGGCCCATGGTCCAGACGACAGCCCGCAAGGCGCCCAGGGGCAGGGGCGCGCGCTCCAATGCCACCGGCCGCTATGAGCCGCGCGTGGCCGAGGCCATGGACGACGGCTGGACTTCTGACGACGCCGAGGTCGCCCCGCTGCGCACCGAACAGCTGATCGAGCGGCCGAAAACCATCATCTCGAAGAACACCAGCCCCGATGTCGGCTTCGACCGCTCCATCAACCCGTACAAGGGCTGCGAGCACGGCTGCATCTACTGCTACGCCCGGCCCTCGCACGCCTGGATGGGGATGTCGCCGGGGCTGGATTTCGAGAGCCGGATCTTCGTCAAGCCCGACGCCGCCCGCCTGCTGGAGCAGGAGCTGTCCCACCCGAAATACGTCTGCAAGCGCATCCATGTCGGCGGCAACACCGACCCCTATCAGCCGGTCGAGGACGAGCGTCAGACCACCCGCAGTCTTCTGCAGGTCATGCAGCGCTTCAACCAGCCGTTCAGCCTGATCACCAAGTCGTTCCGGGTCACCCGCGACCTCGACATCCTCGGCCCCATGGGGCGCGAGAACCTGGCCCAGGTGTTCGTCTCGATCACGACGCTGGACCGGTCGCTGGCCCGGGCGATGGAGCCGCGCGCCTCGACCCCCGAGCGGCGGCTGGAGGCGATCAAGCGCCTGTCGGATTCCGGCGTGCCCGTGGGCGTCGGCTTTGCCCCGGTCATCCCGGGTCTCAACGATCACGAGCTTGAGGATGTGCTGAAGGCGGCGGCCGGGGCCGGGGCGACCCGCGCCATGTATGTCACCCTGCGTCTGCCGCTCGAGATCAAGGACCTGTTCCGCGAATGGCTGGAGGACGCCCGCCCCGACCGCGCCAGACGGGTCATGTCGCTGATCCGCCAGACGCGCGGGGGCAAGGACTATGACGCCGACTGGTCCCAGCGGATGAAGGGCACCGGCCCCGTCGCCCAGATGATCGCCACCCGCTATCGCGCCGCGGCCAAACGCTATGGCCTCGACACGCCCCACCCCCTGCTGGACATCAACCGCTTCAAGGTGCCGCCCGAGTTCCGGCCCCAGATGGACCTGTTCGACGGGACGTGAGGCCTATCGCCGGAAGGTGCCGACCAGTTCGACGTGCGCCGACCATAGGAACTGGTCGATGGGGGTGACGGCCTCCAGCACAAATCCGGCCTCGACCAGCAGCCGGGCGTCGCGGGCAAAGGTCACGGGGTTGCACGACACCCCGACCACGGTGGCGGCGCCCGAGGCCGCGATCTGTTCGACCTGGGCCTGAGCCCCGGCGCGCGGCGGGTCGAACACCACGGTGTCGATGCCCTTCAGGTCATGCGGCGTCAGGGGGCGGCGGAACAGGTCGCGGGCCACGGCCTCGATCGGCGACAGTCCCTTCAGCCCCGCGCGCCCGGCCTTCAGCGCGGCAATGCCGCCTTCAGCCGCATCGGCGGCCAGCACCGGGGCGACCGAGGCCAACGGAAAGGTAAAGGTGCCGGCGCCACAGAACAGATCGGCGATCCGGCGGGCGCCCCGAACCCCCTCCAGCACCCGGGCGACCATGGCAGCCTCGGCCTCGGGCACGGCCTGCAGGAAGCCGCCGGGCGGCAGGGTCACCTCGGCCGGGCCAAAGCGGACGCGCGGCGCGCGGCGCATTGCCAGCACCTCGCCCGCCAGGCTCAGGCGGGCCAGATCGGCGGCCTCGGCGGCGCGAATGGCCTGCTGGCGGCGGTCGGCGGGCAGGCCGCCCGAGCGCCGCTCGACGCCGGTCACGTCGACATCGAGCCCCGTCTCGGTCAGGGTCACATGCAGGGTCGGGGCCGACTTGGGGTGGTCGAGGAAGGCGGCGGCCACCGGGATCAGCCGGGGCAGGGCCTCGACCAGCCGCGGGTCAGCGATCACGCAGGTCTGGATCGGCACCAGCGCCCACGACCGCCGCCCCTTGAAGCCGAGGCTGACGGTGCCGTCCGCCGCACGCCGGGCGTGCAGGGCCAGCCGCCGTCGGGTCGCGGGCGGGACGCCGACGGTCGGCCGGATGTCGGTCTCCAGCCCCTGCCTGGCCAACGCCAGCCGCACCTGCTCGCCCTTCCACGCCAGATAGGGCTCGGCCTGCCAGTGCTGCAGGGCGCAGCCGCCGCAGGTGCCGAAATGGGGGCAGGGCGGCACCTGCCGCTCGGGCGATGGCTCGACCAGCGTCAGCCCCTCGGCGCGGCCATCCCTGACCTCGGCCTCGATCACCTCGCCCGCGAGGGTCAGGGGGGCGAACACCGGACCGGGGGCTACCCCGTCGCCTTGGGCGCCCACATGGGAAATCGTCAGCCGTTCACGCATGGCGCCTCCAAGCAGCTTTCGCGGCCCAGAGCAAACCGGAGCCCTGCCCGAACCCTGAACGAAGATGAACGACCCGCTCAAATCCCGTTCAGTCGCACCCCCCTAGAACGGACATCACAGGGGCACGACGCCCCCAAGGAATTGAGGAGCCCGCCATGCGCAAGACCCTGACCCGTGCCGGTATTGCGGCCTCGGCCATTGCCGCCGCGGGCCTGATGGCCGCCAGCCCGGCCGCCGCCCAGAGCTATGGCGGCTATGGCCAGGGCTATGGCCAGTCTTATCCGCAGCAGTCCTACTGCCAGTCGGACCGCCAGCAACGTCAGGCCACCGGCGCCACCTTCGGTGCCGTGCTGGGCGCTGTGGCCGGATCCCAGGTCAGCGCCCGGGGCAGGCGGACCGAAGGCAGCGTCATCGGTGGCGTGCTGGGCGCGGTGATCGGCGCCGGCGTCGGCGGAGGCTCGGCCCAGCAGTGCCAGCCCGGCCATGACCCGCGCGGCTATTCCAATCAGGGCTATGGCTATGACGATCGCGGCGACGACACCCGCAGCTATGGCTATCAGCAGCCCCGGCCCCGCCAGCCCTATGGCTATGACCAGGGCTATCAGGACCCCCGCTACGATGACCGTCGTTATGACGATCGCGGGTACGACGACCGGTATGACGACCGCCGCTATGACGATCGCGCCCGGGGTCAGGACTGCCGCCTGAGCGAAAGCATCATCCGTCTTCCCGACGGCCGTCAGGAGGTGCGCTACGTCCGCGCCTGCCGCGACGCCCGGGGTCAGTATCGCGTCGTCGACTAAATTCAGCCCCCCTGTCTGTCGACGACGTGGAGGGACGCCGCCGGAGGAGCAATCCACCGGCGGCGTCTCCTCAATTCATGAGGGCCGCCTGGCCCACAGCAGATATTCGACATTGCCGTCGCCGCCGGTGACGGGGCTCTCGGCTGAGGCCTGAACGGCCCATCCCACGGCTTCCAGTCCGGCCGAGACGCGGTCGAGCGCCGCCTGACGCGCCTCGGGGTCGCGCATTACCCCGCCGCGACCGACGTCCTTGGGCCCGTCCGCCTCGAACTGGGGTTTGACCAGGGCCACCAGATCGGCCCCCGGCCCCGCCAGCGACAACGGCACGGGCAGCACCTTCAACAGGCTGATGAAGCTGGCGTCACAGACGATCAGCTCGGGCGCCGGGTCGATCTGGTCCGCCGTCAAATCCCGCGCATCCGTGCGCTCCAGCACCACGACGCGCGGGTCCGCCGCGATCCGCTCGTGCAACTGGCCATGGCCGACATCGACGGCATGGACCTTGGCCGCCCCGCGCAACAGGCAGACCTCGGTAAAGCCGCCGGTCGAGGCGCCGACGTCCAGCACGCTCCGCCCCTCGACCGCGATGGGCCACAGCGTCAGGGCGTGATCCAGCTTCAGCGCGCCGCGCCCGACGAACGGGTGCGCCGCCTCGGCCTCGATGACGGCGTCCTCGGCGACCTTGGCCGCGGGCTTTTTGACCACCTGCCCGGCCACCGTCACGCCGCCCGCCTCAATCGCCGCACGCGCCTGCGCCCGGCTGTCGAACAGTCCCCGCGTGATCAGCAGCTGGTCGAGGCGAACGCTCACCCCAGCCGGCTCAGTCGCTCCAGAGCCTCCTGCAGCCGCGCCTTGCCGGCCTCGGCCTCGGCCAGCTTGTCGCGCTGCTCCTGCACCACCTCGGGCGCGGCGCGCGAGACGAAGTTGGGGTTGTTCAGCTTCTTGCCGAAATGGCCGATGTCGCTGTCAAAAGCGGCGATCTCCTTGTTCAGGCGGGCCTGCTCGGCGGCGATATCGACGAGACCGGCCAGCGTCAGCGCCGCGGTGGCTCCGCCCGCGACAAAGGTCACGGCCCCCTCGGGCGCGGCCTCGGCGACCGACACATCGGACACCCGGGCCAGCGTCATCAGGATCTCGCGATAGCGGTCGATCCGGGCGGTGGTCGCCGCGTCCGGGCCGACGAAGCTCAGCGGCGGGCGGGCCGTGGCCACGCTCATCTCGCCCTTCAGCGAGCGGACCGCCTCGACCGTCTCGATCAGCCAGCTGACCTCGGCCGCCGCCTCCGTATCGATCAGGCTGTCGGCCATTTCGGGCCAGGCCGCGCCAATCAACAGGGGCTCGCTGCGCGCCGCGCCATTGTCGGCGGTCTGGGCCCACAGTTCCTCGGTGATGAAGGGCATGACCGGGTGCATCAGCTTGATGGTCTGGTCCAGCACCCAGGCGGTCATGGCGCGGGTCTCGGCCCCGGCCCCCGCATCCGATCCCGAAAACACCGGCTTGGCCAGTTCCAGATACCAGTCGCAGAAGATGTTCCAGACAAAGCGATAGAGGCTGCCCGCCGCATCGTCGAAGCGTCCGCCCTCGATGGCCGAGGACACCTCGCGCTCGGCCTTGACCAGTTCGCCGCGGATCCAGCGGTTGATGGTCTGCTCCGCCGTCGCCGGATCAAAGCCCTCCACCCGGGCGCAGCCGTTCATCTGGGAGAAGCGCGCCGCATTCCACAGCTTGGTGCCGAAGTTGCGATAGCCCTCGATCCGCTGGCGGCTCAGCTTGATGTCGCGCGTGCCCGACAGGATGGCCATGGTGAAGCGCAGCGGGTCGGCGCCGAGATCGTCGATGATCTCCAGCGGGTCGATGACATTGCCCTTGGACTTGCTCATCTTCTGGCCCTTCTCGTCGCGGACGAGGCCATTGATGATCACGCGGTGGAAGGGCACCTCGTCCATGAAGTGCAGGCCCATCATCATCATCCGGGCGACCCAGAAGAAGATGATGTCGGCAGCGGTGACGAGGTCCGAGGTCGGATAAAAGCGCTCCAGATCCTCGGTCTTCTCCGGCCAGCCCATGGTCGAGAACGGCCACAGGGCCGAGCTGAACCAGGTGTCCAGCACGTCGTCGTCGCGTTTGAGATCGACTTCAGTGATTTTTTGATCTGAGCCTTCGCCGAGCTGATGCACGAACGCCAGCCCGTCGGTCAGGCGAACTTCAACTCCCTCGCCGTAGTAGGCTTGCGCCTGCGCTAGAGTGTCCTCCTCTGTCTCAGCGACGAATATCTTCTCGGCGAGAGAGGTCACCTGCCCCTTCTCGTCCAGAAGGGGGCCGTACCAGGCCGGGATGCGGTGACCCCACCACAGCTGGCGCGAGATGCACCAGGGCTCGATGTTCCTCAGCCACTCGAAATAGATCTTCGAATAGCTGGCGGGCTCGAAGGTCGTCTTGCCCTCCTCGACCGCCTTGATGGCCGGCTGGGCCAGGGTCTTGGCATCGACGTACCACTGGTCCGTCAGCCACGGCTCGATGACGACGCCCGAGCGGTCGCCGTGCGGGACCATGTGTTTGGTCTTCTCAATGGCCTTCAGCCAGCCCTCTTCCTCGGCGCGGGCGACGATGGCCTTGCGCGCCGCAAAGCGGTCCATGCCCTCATAGTCGCCGGGCACATCGGGGCAGTCGGCGGCGGTGATCCGGGCCAGCGAATCCATGACGTTGAGCGTCGGGAGGCCCGCGCGCTTGCCGACCTGGAAGTCGTTGAAGTCGTGCGCAGGCGTGATCTTGACCGCGCCCGAACCCTTGGTCGGATCGGCATAGTCATCGGCGACGATCGGCACGCGACGGCCGGTGATCGGCAGCATCACCGCCTTGCCGACCAGTCCGGCATAGCGCGCATCGTCGGGATGCACGGCCACGCCGGTGTCGCCCAGCATGGTCTCGGGCCGGGTGGTGGCGACGACGATGTGGTCGCGCGTCTCCCACTCGGTGGCCTTGCCGTCGTCGTCGAAGGCGACCGGGTGCTCATAGGTGACGCCGTCGGCCAGCGGATAGGCGAAATGCCAATAGGCGCCGTCGACTTCCTTTTGCTCGACCTCGAGGTCGCTGATCGCTGTCTGGAAATGCGGGTCCCAGTTCACCAGCCGCTTGTCGCGATAGATCAGACCGTCGTGGTGCAGCTGCACGAACACCTTGCGGACCGCGGCGTTCAGCCCTTCGTCCAGCGTAAAGCGCTCGCGGCTCCAGTCGCAGGAGGCACCCAGCCGGCGCAGCTGGCGCACAATGGTGCCACCCGACTCGGCCTTCCACTCCCAGACCTTGTCGATAAAGGCCTCGCGGCCCATGTCGCGCCGCCCGACATTGCCGGCGGCGGCCAGCTGACGCTCGACCACCATCTGGGTGGCGATGCCCGCATGATCCGTGCCCGGCAGCCACAGCACCGCCTTGCCCGTCATCCGGTGATAGCGGGCCAGGATGTCCTGCAGGGTGTTGTTCAGCGCATGGCCGATGTGCAGCGAGCCGGTCACGTTGGGCGGCGGAATGACGATGGAATAGGCCCCGGCCGCGCCCTCGGTCGCGGAGGCGTCGCGGGGGGCAAACAGGCCGCTGTCCTCCCACGCCTGGTACAGACGGGGCTCGGCGCTTTGTGGTTCGAAATTCTTCTCAAGCATGATCGGGCGTTTCTTTTTTGCCCTACCGCTCGGCTCGCGGAGCCTCGCTGTTTGAGGGCGAAAGGTTCTCAATATTTGGCGATAACGAAAAGGGGGCGGCCCCGCTGGAGCCGCCCCCTCAGTCTTTAGGACGAAGTCAGGGTCAGAGGCTAGCGGGGCGCACCGTTCAGCCGCGATACGCGGTCGACTTCCTTGCGGACCTCGGCTTCGACAATGTTCTGCAGATTGGCGTCCAGCCAGTCCTTCAGCATTTCGCGCAGCATGGGGCTCAGCAGGCTGCGGACCAGCTCATCGATGGTGGCGCTGCTGCCGGCGCTGCTCGTTCCACCCGACGCGGGCGGAGCCGGGCGCAGGGCGGCGGCCAGTCCGGCAAAGGCGCCGGCGGCCGAGGCGGCGGTGGCGTCGCTAACGAGAGCCTCGTCGGACGACGGCTCGGCGCGCGGAGCGGGGGCAGGTTCCGGCTCGGGCTCGGGCTCCGGCGCAGCCTCATCGACGGGGAAGGGGTCGGCCGAGCCAATGTCGAGGTCGCCGAGGGTTTCCTGGGCGGGGGCGGGCTGTTCCTCGGCCGATTCGTCGGCGGGGGCCTCATAGCGTTCGGTCAGTTCCAGAACGTCCTCGGCCGGCTCGGGCTCGGCATAGGTCTCCGGCTCGGGCTGAGGCTCCGGCTCAGGTTCCGGCTGGGGCGCAGCGGCGGCCGGGGCCGTCTCGGCCGGGGCGTCGTCTTCCGAGATGATCCGGCGGATCGACGCCAGGATCTCCTCCATCGTCGGTTCCTGGGCGGTCGGATCAGTCATGTCTCATAACCCCTGGCATGGTCGCTACGCTCGCGCGCAGACGGGATCGGAACGGACCGATACGGCCCCGGTGTGTCCTGTCGTCGCATCAACGGGGCCCGGAATCAACGAACCTTTTTCGCCTCTTTGGTTAACCCTGGGCTAGTCGCGCGGCGCGGTCTGGATGGTCTCGCCCTTCAGCTGGCTGTCGATCGGCGCGTCCTCGGCGTCATTGGCGGGCCGGATCGCCGGCGCGGCGATGCTGTCGATGGCCTCGATCACGCCATCCCACGGCAGGCCGCCGCGGTTACGCACGCGCTGATAGTTGACCGACGGGTCATAGACGTCCGCAGCCGGGACCAGCACGGTCACGTCCAGCCGCCCCATGGCCAGCAGCAACTGGGCCATGGCGACGTATTCATTGCGACGGGCGGTCGCCAGCGCCACCTGGGCCGAGCGCAGTTCCAGCTCGCCGTTCAGCACGTCGAGGGTGGTACGCAGGCCGACCTGGGCTTCCTGACGGACGCCCTCGGCGGCGACGGTCGCGGCGCGGACGGCTTCCTCGCCGGCGCGCAGGCTCGAACGGGCTGAAATCAGCTGGGCATAGGACGAGCTGATCGACTGCAGCACATTGCGGCGCTGGCCCTCGATGCTGATCTGGGCGGCATTGGCCCGCTCCAGCGCCTGCGACACGCGCGACTGGTTCAGGCCGCCGGTGAACAGCGGCACCGACAGGGTGGCGCCGGCCTGGAAGGTGGTGCGGTCGGCCAGGTCAAAGCTGGACAGCTCATTGGTCGAACCGCCGTAGGAGGCGCTGACCCGCACGGACGGCAGATATTCGGCGCGCGCCAGGGCGACATTGGCCTCGGCGGCGGCCAGCGCATATTCGGCGGCGCGGATGTTGGGGTTCTCGATCAGGGCGATGTCGAGGGCGACGTCAAAGTCGGTGGGCACGCCCGGCAGGGGCGGCAGCGGGGCCAGACGGCCCGGGGTCTGGCCGACGATGGCGGCATAGGAGGCGCGGCTGACCGACAGCTGGGCGCGGGCATTGGCCAGATCGGCCTCGGACTGGGCCAGGCGGGCTTCGGCCTGGGCCACGTCGGTGCGGGTGATCTCGCCGACCTCGAAGCGGGCCGAGGCCTCATCCAGCTGGCGCTGCAGGACGGTCAGGTTCTCTTCGCGGATGCGGACGATCTCCTCGTCGCGCAGCACATCGGCATAGACCTGGATGACGGTGGCCAGCACCTGCTGCTCGACCGAGCGCAGGTCCTCGCGGCCCGCCAGGATATTGGCCTCGGTTGCCGTGATGCCCAGCGAGATGCGCCCGCCGGAGTAAAGCGTCTGGGACAGGCCGATGCTGGCGCCGCCCGAGGTGCTGTCATTCGTATTGGCGGGAACATTGATCGTGGTGTCGGGAATGCCGTCGTTATTGACGTCAACGTCCTGCGGGCCGCCGGCGGTCCGGGTCTGGGTGTAACCGGCCGAGGCGCTGACATCGATCGAAGGGCGCAGGCCTGCGCGCGCCTGAACGATCGACTCGTCCAGCGCCCGCTGATTGGCGCGCTGGCCCAGCAGGGTCGGATTGGTCCGGTAGGCCATCCGGATGGCGTCGGGCAGGGTGTCCTGGGCGAGGGCCGGCATGGCCAGTCCTGAACCCAGGGCGAGGGCCGCAAGCGAAATCAGCGCACGGGTGCGATTGAACATCTTCATTTCCTGCCTGACGCGGCCGGCCCGCGTCGTGTCATTCTCGGTGACGAGCGTAGTGCGAGATCGTTGTGCCCGACGCCAGTTAAGTTTTTTTCACGCGGCACCCGGCTCATTCCGTCGCCCCGCCGGATTCTAGAGGCTGAAGGCCGGTTCGGGGCGCAGTTCGTCCAGAACGGGCGGGGTCGCATCGAACAGCTGTCGGCGCGACCAGCCCTCGGGTGTGCGCATGTGCAGGCTGGCCTTGCCGACGGGTCCGTTGCGCTCGACCAGCACGGCGCGACCGCCGACCTTCAGTGCATCCAGCCAGGCGTCGGGGCGAACCGGTACGGCGACCTCCGAGACAATCAGGTCCCAGCCGTCCGACTGCGGCCGGTCCAGCGGCGCCTCGACCGAGGTGACACCGGCGGCGTCCAGGGTCGGGGCGGCGATGGCCAGGGCGTCGGCATCCGATTCCTGAAGGGTGACGTCGAGGCCCATTTCGGCCAGCACGGCGGCGGCATAGGCGCCCGACATGACCAACGCCCGCTCAAGCGGCTTGGGCGCCGCTGCCATCAGCAGTTTCGACAGGTCGCGCGGCAGCATCAGGCTGCGTCGGGCCGTGACCGGCACCTCGACCTCGGCATAGGCGGAAAAGGCGCGTTCCGGGGCGCACAGGGTCTCGCGCGGCACCGTCAGCAGGGCCGCCTGCAGGGCGCGATCCGTGACATCGTTCACCCGGACCTGGCTGTCCACCATCACCTTGCGTGCCGTCTGGAAGTCCATGCGTCGATCGATCCCTGGGGAGAGGAGAGTGAAAAAGCTGGCCCGCTTATAGGTGTGTGCGTTGCGGGGGACAATGCGATCTGATAGCGAACGCGCCTCGCGATCAATGGCCTGATGGCGGAGTGGTTACGCAGCGGACTGCAAATCCGTGCACCCCGGTTCGATTCCGGGTCAGGCCTCCATCGCGGTTCCCCCACCGTCAGACCGCCTCAGCGCCAGCGCGAGCCCTCGCCGTGCTTGCCGACGCTTGAGAATTCGGGCGGGGCGGCGCTGCGAGCATATTGTTCAGCGACCAGCCAGGCCTTGAAGGGTCTGAGACTGCCGAGGCAAAGGATCAGGATCAGCGGCAGGGTGACCACCAGATGCACCCAGATCGGCGGGTGCAGCCCCAGCTCCAGCGCCATCATCGCCGCCATACCGATTACCCCGACGATCGACATGACGAAAAAGGCCGGGCCATCCGCCGGATCGGCGAAGCCGTAGTCCAGCCCGCAGGCGGGGCAGGAGTCCCGCACAGTCAGATATCCGACCAGCAGCGGCCCCTCGCCACAGCGCGGACAGCGGCATTTCAGCGAGACCATCAGCAGATTGGGCTTCGGGGCCTCGACGGGATCGGGGCCGGGTTCCGGCGGTGTCATGAGATGTCCCTTCATCGACTGGCCTGCATCTGGGCTACGGGGGCCCGGCAAACAACCCCGGCGCAGTGTCGCACAAAAGACGGGTCAGGAACCGTTAACCGTGAAGCAACGCCTTGTTGCGATGGTCCGGCATCATGTCCCGAACCAAGGCCACGAAGGGCGTCCTGAGGTCGACCGTGGCGCTTGCCGCGGCCGGGTCGGTCGCGTTCGCGCCCCTGCTGACCCTGGCCCAGGAAGCCCCGGCCTCGGCCGTCACCGAGCCGCTGGCCATCCGCATCGGGACCACGGACACCTATACACGAATCGAGTTTGCCGGCGTGGTGGGGGCGCGCTCGCGCGTCTCGGTCGATGGACGCACCGTCGTGGTGCGGGTGGGCACGACCGCCGCGCCGGATGTCTCACGGCTCAAGGTCAATCCTCCGCCCGGACTCGAGGCCGTCGAAACCCGGGCTGTCACGAACGGCACCGAGCTGGTCCTGACCCTGGCCGAGGGCGCCTCGGTCACACAGGGCCAGGCCGACGGCGCCGTCTGGATCAATCTGTATCGCCCGGGCGAGGCCCCGCCGCCGTCGGCGGCCACGGCATCGGCTGCGACCGTGGCCGTGCGGGCCGCGCCCTCTGCCGATTCCGTCACCCTGACCTTCAACTGGGACCGGCCCGTCGGGGCCGCCGTCTTCCGCCGGGGCGAGGCCGTCTGGATCGTCTTCGATCAGGCGGCGACGCTGGACATGCAGGGTGCCGGCGATCTGGGCCCGGCGGGCGAGGCGCGCTGGGCGCGCGGACCCGACTACACCTCGCTGCGCATCGACGCCCCGCGCAATCTCCAGGTCGCCGCTTCGGGACAGGGCAATGTCTGGACTGTGACCCTCGGCGGCCGGGCCGTGCCCCCGGGCGGCGTCCGCGTCGGCCGCGACGAAGAGGGCCGCCCGCAACTGGTCGTCACCATGGCCGGGGCGACCAAGGCCATCTGGCTGACCGATCCGCTGGTCGGCGACCGCTTTGCCGCCGTGACGGCGCTGGCGCCGGGCAAGGGCTTTGCCGGACGCCGCCAGACGGTGGACCTGACCCTGTTGCCGTCGGCGCAGGGGCTGGGCATCGAGACCCCGACCGACGATCTGACCATCCAGCCTGCCGGCGATCGCGTGTTGGTCAGCCGGCCCGGAGGGCTGACCCTGTCGCCGCCCTCGGCCGCGCTGGAAGCCGCTGACCTTGCCGACGATACGCCGAAAAAGGCCACCCATCCGGCCCTGATCCTGAGCGAATGGGCCACCACGGGGGACAAGGGCTTTGTCGCCACCCACCGGCGCCTGCAGGCGGCGGCCACGGATGAGGCCCAGGCGGCCGGGGACAATCCGCGCGCGCCCGTCGAGGCCCGTCTGGCGCTGGCGCGATTCCTGGTGGGATCGGGCCTGCACTATGAGGCGATCGGCGTTCTGAACTCGATCGTGGCCGCCGCGCCCGGCATGCTGGGCGAGGCCGAGGTGCGCGGCCTGCGCGCCGCGGCACGCGTGGCCATCGGTCGCTATGACGAGGCCGCCGTCGATCTGGCGGGTGCCGCGCTGGCCGGGGATCCGTCAGCCCAGGCCTGGCAGGGCTATCTGGCCACCCAGCGGGGCGACTGGACGGCGGCGCGCGAAGCCTTTGCCCGCGCCTCCATGGTCATCGACGACTTTCCGCCCCTCTGGCGGGCCCGGTTCGGCGCGGCCCACGCCGAGGCGGCGCTCAGGACCGGCGACACCGAGGCCGCCAAGGCCCTGATCTCCTATTGCCTCAGCCAGGACATCAGCGCCGGCGAACAACTGGCCGTGCGGCTGGTGCAGGCCCGATTGTTCGAGATGGAAGGCCAGACCGACCGGGCGCGGGCGGTCTATCAGGCCGTGGGCCGGGCGCCGCTGGATCAGGTCGCGGTGCCGGCCCGTCTGGCGGCGGTGAAGATTGATCTGGCGCGCGGCGCGGTCACCCCGATCGAGGCGGCGCGGGTGCTGGAAGGCCTGCGCTGGCGCTGGCGCGGCGACATCACCGAGCTGGAGGTGATCCGCACCCTCGGCGAACTCTATATGTCGCAGGGCATGTACCGCGAGGCGCTGACGGCGCTGCGCAGTGCCGGGACACGCCTGTCGCGCTTGCCGGGGGCCGAGGCCCTGCAGGCCGATCTGGCCCGTGTGTTCCGGGCGCTGTTCCTCGAGGGCGGGGCCGACGGCATGCCGCCCATCCAGGCGCTGGGCCTGTTCTATGATTTCCGCGAGCTGACCCCCATTGGCGCCGACGGCGATGAAATGGTGCGGCGACTGGCGCGGCGCCTGATCGACGTCGACCTGCTGGATCAGGCCGCCGAACTGCTCAAGCACCAGGTCGAGAACCGGCTGGAGGGCGTGGCCCAGGCCCAGGTGGCGGCCGATCTGGCCGTTGTCTACCTGATGGACCGCCAGCCGGAGGCCGCGCTTCAAACCCTGTGGGCGACGCGGACCACCCTGCTGCCCACTGCGCTGGCGTCCGAGCGTCGGGTGCTGGAGGCCCGGGCCCTGCTGGGCCTCGGCCGCTTCGACCATGCGCTCGAGGTGCTGGCCAATGACACCAGCCCCGAGGCGCGCGCCGCCCGGGCCGAGGTGTTCTGGAAACAGGAAAAATGGGGTGAGGCCGCCGCCCTCTATGAACAGGGTCTGGGCGACCGCCACACGGATACGGCGACCCCGCTGACGCGCGACGAGGAGAACCGCCTGCTCCGCGCCGCTGTCGGCTATTCCCTGGCCGACGACGATGCGTCGCTGCTGCGGCTGTCGCGCAATTGGACGCCCTTCATCGAAAAGGCCCGCGCGCCCAATGCCCTGCGGATCGCCCTGGCCGGCCTGAACGGTCTGGAGGACGCCACCAGCATCCGCGAGTTCGCCGCCATGGCTGCGCGGGCCGATACCTTCACCGGCTGGGTCGAGAGCGTGAAGGGGCGGTTCAGAAACGAAGACGGCGGCGAGGTTGCCCCCGCCGCCGCCGGCTAACAGGTCTGAACGTCAGACTTAGCTGTTGACCGCATCCTTGAGCGGCTTGGACACGCGGAAGCGCACCGCCTTGGAGGCCGGGATCTTGATGGTGGCGCCGGTGGCCGGGTTGCGGCCTTCACGGGCAGCGCGGGCGGCGGTGTCGAAGACGCCGAGGTTCGAGATGCGGACGTCGCCGCCGCTCTTCAGGCTCTTGTGGATGTTCTCGACGATCGAGGTCAGAACGCGGCCGGCATCGGCCTGGGAAACACCGGCATCCTTGGCGACGGCGGCAATCAGTTCAGCTTGAGTGGTCATTTGGGTCGTTTCCATTTTTTCGCCCGCTGCGGGCGATGACGACCGGATCAACGCGCGTTTCCCGACACATTGCAAGCCATGCCCGGGCGCATCGCCTGTGGATGAAAGGGTTTCAGCCGCTTCCGGCCGCCCTCTGGAAGCTCTCGACCAGGCTGCCCGCGACCAGTCGCCAGCCGTCCACCAGCACGAAAAAGATCAGTTTGAACGGCAGGGAAATGACCACCGGCGGCAGCATCATCATACCCATCGACATGAGCACGCTGGCGACCACCAGATCGATCACAAGGAACGGAACGAAAAGGAGAAATCCGATTTCGAAGGCGCGCTTCAGCTCGCTGATCATAAAGGCCGGAGTGACCACCCGGATCGGCAGGTCGGCGGCGGTTTCAGGGGCCTCGATGTTGGACAGGCGGGTGAACAGCGCCAGGTCGTCCTGATCGACCTGCGAGAGCATGAAAATTTTTACCGGTTCTGCGGCTGCATCAAAGGCCTGGGGCAGCTCCATTTCCTGATCCAGCAAGGGCCGGATGCCCGAATCATAGGCCGCCTGCCAAGTCGGAGCCATGACGATGGCGCTCAGAAACAGGGCCAGCGACACCAGAACGGCATTGGGCGGCGACTGCTGCATGCCCAGCGCCGTCCGCAGTAGGGACAGCACCACGACGATCCGCACGAAGCTGGTGGTCATGATGACGATCGACGGCGCCAGAGACAGCACAGTCATCAGCCCGACCAGCTGCACGACCCGCTCGGTCAGGCCGGCCCCGGTGCCCAGATCGATGTTGATGGCGCTGCCCGAGGCCACTTCCTGGGCCAGGGCGGCGATCGGCCAGACCAGCGACGCCAGCGTCGCCAGCAGCGACAGCAGGGCCGCGCGCTTCAACTCCTGCCGCGTAGGCAGGGCGAGGATGGCTGCGCGGGTACGGGGGCGCTTCGGGGTCCGGCTCATGAGTTCGATCCGGGGGGCAGGGGGGCCAGCGACTGGCGTGGCTCGATCAGCTCGCGGCCCTCGCCCAGCAGGATCAGCCGCTCTTCCTGATCGATGCGGACCAGCACCAGCCGGCGGGCGGGGTCCAGCACCAGGGTCTCGACGACCTTCAGCCGCCGCTCGCCGCGTTCGGTGCCGAAGCGGGCCAGCAGCTGCGGCGCATAGCGGCGCCCGGCCCAGGCGGCCAGACCGATCAGGCCGAGCGTGAAGGCCAGACCAAAGATCGCCCGGGCTAGATCAAGAAAGGACATGGAGGCTCGACATGGCGGCTCGAATCGACGCGCCCGCACGGGCGGGTTCGAGGCCAAAGGTTAACCGTGAGGGTTAACGTCGCGTTTAGATAACCCGTGATTAACCATGGAGGCGGCATTTTATGCCCAGCCCGCAGACTGGCGGGCCCCCGCGTTTCAAGGAGGCTGACATGGGTGTGGCCGACCTGCCCCTGCTGACCCAGATCAAGGGTCGCCTGACCTGGCTGGATGAGCGCCAGCGCGTCATCGCCCAGAACGTCGCCAATTCGGACACGCCCGGCTATGTCGCCCACGATTTGGCCCTGCCCAGGGATTTCGCCTCGGCCATGACGGCCCGGCCGGTGACGCTGGCCCGCACCCAGGCCGGTCATATCGCCCCGCCGTCGCCCGCCGCCCGCTATGCCGCCGTCGAGGCCCCCGACTCCGAGACCACGCTGGACGGCAATTCCGTGGTGGTCGAGGAGCAGATGCTGAAGATGACCGAGAGCCGCATGGCCTATGAGGCGGCGATCGGCTTCTACCAGAAGTCCATGACCCTGCTGCGGATGGCCGCGCGCCCGCCGGGCCGCTGAGCCCCGGCTGAAGGAAGCCTGATCCATGCCCGATCCCGTCCCGCCCAGAAATCCCGCCATGGCCGTGGCTGCCGGCGCCATGAAGGCCCAGCAGTCGCGCATGCGGGTGATCGCCGAAAACATCGCCAATGCCGATTCGACCTCGCCGGTCGCGGGGGGCGAGCCCTACCGCCGGCAGGTGCCGGTCTTCCAGTCGCGCACGGTGGATGGCGTCACTGGCGTGGTGCTGGCCGAGGTCCGACCCGACCAGGGCGATTTCCGCATGGACTATGACCCGTCTCACCCGGCCGCCAATGCCGACGGCTATGTGATGCGGCCCAACGTCAATACCCTCGTCGAGGCCATGGACATGCGCGAGGCCCAGCGCGCCTATGAGGCCAACCTCAACATCATCGAGACGGCGCGCGCCATGGAAAGCCGCCTGCTCGAGATCCTGAAGAAATAGGGGATAGGCCGCCATGAACCCCATTGCCGCAGCCCGCGCCTATCAGGCCATTCAGGGTACGGGCTCGCCCGGAGGGGTCAGCCCCACCGACGCGCCGGGCTTTTCCGATCTGGTGCAGAACGTCATCGCCAGCGCCACCACCCAGACCCGTGCCGCCGAGGCCCAGATGACCCAGGTGGTTCAGGGGCAGGGCAGCCTGATCGATGTCGTCACCGCCATCAGCTCGGCCGAGGCCTCGCTGGAAACCGCCATGGCCGTGCGCGATCAGATGATCCAGGCCTATCAGGAAATCATGCGTATGCCGATCTGACGGCCTTCTTCGGAGCCGGAGACCGGTGGCGGGTCCGCGCCTTGAGCCAGTCCTGCAGCGGACCGTCGACCATGTGATGGAAGGCAAAGGCAAAGGCGACCGCCATCCCGACGCCCGCGAACCACAGCGCCCACTGGACGGGCTCCGACAGGTTCAGCCGGGCAATGGCGACATTGGCCACGCCGAACCAGGCGATCCGCACCACCTCATTGCTGATGAACATCGAGAACGATACCAGCGCCGCCCGCTCGATCAGGCGCGAGGGGCGGCGAACCGGAATGGCCCCGGCCGCCAGAATGATCAGCGAGATCATCACCAGACTGGGCAGGGCATTCTTGCCGTAGAACTGCAGCGCGACGAGGCCGACAGTGGCCAGCACACCGACCCAGCGGGCCAGTCCCGGATGGATCCAGACGCGGTGCGCGAACGCGGCCAGCGCCATGCCGAGGAAGAACAGCGGCAGGGCCCGGAAGAAGCCGAACTTCATCGGCATCTGATAGACCGGATAGCCCAGCAGCGCCCGGGCCAGCTCATTGGCCATCAGATACAGGGCGATGCCCAGCACCAGCCAGGTCCAGGGTCCGAGACGCGCGCAGCTGCGCACGATCCACGGAAAGGCCAGATAGCAGCCGATCAGGGCCGAGATCGACCAGGTCGGGGCGTTCCAGCCCAGCCCGCCGGAAATGCCGAACGCCTGCACCAGACCCAGCTGGGCCGGCAGCTGGCCCCAGTCGAACCATTCGGGATTGCGCGGCGCCAGACCGATGGCGGCACTGCCGACCACCAGCGCCACCAGCGCCAGTCCCATCATCAGATGCGCCGGCACGACCCGCAGCACGCGCCGCGTCAGGAACTCGCCCGGGCTGACGTCGCCTGCTGCCAGACTGCGCGAATACAGCCGCATCAGCACATAGCCGCTGTCGATGATGAACAGGTTGGTCAGCAGGAAGCCGGTGTGCTCGAACGCCGGGTGCAGCCCCTCGGCCAGGGCAATCGGCCCCGCCGCCTGGAAGTGATGCAGGATGATCAGCAGGGCCACAATGAAACGGATGGCATCCAGCCAGCCGCCGCGGGCGATGGCGGTTGTCTCGTTTCGGGTCGAAATCCAGCGATCCAGCATGGCTCGCACTCCTTTGGTCCCCGGTCCCGCAAGGGTCGGGCCAGCGAAAACGGACATCGTTAGGGCGGTGTTAACCACGCTCCCGGCAGTTTCTGCCGGGTACGCGTGCCGGTCTGGAGAGTTCTGAGTCATGAATGGTGCCGAGGTCATGGATGTGGGGCGCGATGCCCTGTGGCTGACCATCCAGCTGTGCGCGCCGGCCCTGATCGTCGCCCTGCTGGTCGGCGTCGGCATCGGCCTGTTTCAGGCCCTGACCCAGATCCAGGAACAGACCCTGATCTATGCGCCCAAAATCCTGGCCATCTTCATCTCCCTGCTGCTGTTCCTGCCCATGATGGGCGCCCTGCTGGGCAGCTTCATGCAGACCATCGCCGCCCGCATCGCGGGCATGTAGGCGGGTGGACGGCTACGCCACCGCCGATCAGGTCTGGGGTGCCGCCCTCGTCTTCGCGCGTCTCGGTGCCATCCTCATGCTGCTGCCGGGCCTCGGCGAGACCTATGTGCCGCCGCGCATCCGCCTGTCGCTGGCGCTGGTCATTACCCTGGTCGTCTGGCCGATCGCCGCCCCCGTGCTGCCGGCCCTGCCCGAAAGCGTCGGCGGCATGGCGGGCTGGGTGATCCGCGAAGTCGCCACCGGCCTGATGATCGGGGCCATCCTCAGGGCCTTCATGACGGCGCTGGCCACGGCGGGCGAGGTCGTGTCGCTGCAGACCACGCTCAGCTTTGCCCAGAGCACCAACCCCATGCAGGCCCAGCCGGGCTCGACCCTCTCGGCCTTCCTGACCCTGCTCGGCGTGACGCTGCTGTTTGCCACCAACACCCACCATCTGTTCCTCGCCGGGCTGGCGGGGTCGTATGAGCTGATCGCACCGGTCCGGCCGCTGATCACCGCAGACTTTGTCGAGCTGGCGGTGCGCACGGTTGCAGACAGCTTCATGCTGGGCATCCAGCTGGCCGCGCCGGTGATCGTCTTCGCCATCATCTTCAACCTGGCCTCGGGGCTGGTCGGCCGGGTGATGCCGCAGTTCCAGGTCTTCTTCGCCACGGCCCCGCTCAGCATCCTGCTGGGCCTGTCGATCTTCACCCTTTCGCTGGGCGTGGTCGGGACGATCTTCATCGACCGCTATCGCAGCCTGGCCCAGATCTTCGCCGGAGGTGCCGGTGGCTGACGACAAGGATCCCGAGTCCAAAACAGAAGAAGCCACCCCGCGAAAACTTGAGGATGCGCGAAAGAAGGGCGACGTTGCCAAGTCGCCTGACGTCGCCTCGGCCCTGTCGCTGCTGGGGGCGGCCGCTGTGCTGCTGATGGCGGGCGGCCCGTTCGCCGGCATGATGGCGGAAAGCCTGCTGCCGTTTATCGCCGAACCCCACACCATGGTCGGCGCGCTGGAGTCCGGGGCGGGGGTCGAGATCGGCGCCCGGGCCCTGTGGGCGGCGGCGCCCTTCCTCGGGGCGTTGGCGCTGGCCGTGATCCTGGGCGGCGTCGGCGGCAATCTGGCCCAGTCCGGTCTGATCTTCAGCGCCGAGAAGATGAAACCCAAGTGGGAGAAGATCAGCCCGCTGGCCGGGGTGAAGCGCATCTTCGGGCCCGATGGCCTGATGAATTTCGTCAAGACCTTCGTCAAGCTGGTGGCCGTGATCGCCGTCTGCTGGTTCGTGCTGAAGCCCCACCTGCGCGAGCTGGAAAACATGGCGGCCATGTCGCCGGCCAGCATCCTGCCGTTCACCCGCGAGCTGGCCGTCTGGCTGATGGCTGCGACCCTGGTGTTTCTGGCGTTCACGGCGGGCGCCGACTTCCTGTGGCAGAAGATGCGCTTTGCCAAACGCATGCGGATGAGCCGCGAGGAACTGAAGGAAGACTACAAGCAGGCCGAGGGCGATCCCCACGTCAAGGCAAAGCTGAAGCAGATCCGGGCCCAGCGCGGCCGCCAGCGGATGATGCAGAATGTGCCCAACGCCACGGTGATCGTCACCAACCCGACCCACTATTCCGTGGCCCTGCGCTACGAGCCCGATCAAGGCGACGGGGCGCCGGTCTGTCTGGCCAAGGGGGTCGACGATCTGGCCCTCAAAATCCGTGAGGTGGCCAGGGCGCACAACATTCCGATCGTCGAGAATGTGCCCCTGGCCCGCGCCCTCTACGCCTCGGTCGATGTCGATGAGACCATCCCCCGCGAGCATTTCGAGGCGGCCGCCCAGGTGATCGGCTTCGTCTTCCAGAAACGCCGGCGCTAGGTCTTTGGCATCCGTATCCGGCGGATATGGCATAAGAGGGCAGGCGATTCGCCTCGCAGGAGAGAGCGGGATGACCACCCCGGCCCGGCCGCTGCCCCGAGGGGCGCCGATTGATCTGACCCTGGTGCTGATGGCGATCGGCTGCGCCCTGCTGGTCGGCGCCATGGCCTATCCGGCGTTTCGCACCAATCCGTTCAGCGCGCCCGGCCTGATCCTGATCGTCGCGGCGGGGGGCGTGGCCCTGATCGGCCTGATGATCTTCACCCGCAGCGAATCCCGTAAACCCACCGGCGACACGGCCGTCGAGATGCTGGAGGCGCTGGCCGAGCCCGCTGCCCTGGTCTGGTCCGACGGCCGGGTGCTGGCCTTCAACGCCGCCTGGAACGAGGCCGATGGCGCCAGCAGCAGTCTGCCGCGGCGGGGCGGAAAGGCCGCACAGGCCCTCTATGCCGCCTTTGCCCAGGCGCGCGCCGGGGAACAGGGGCGGGCCCTGATCCCGCTGGGGGACAAGGATGTCGAGGCGCTGATCGGCCATGCCGGACCCGGTCGGTTTCTGGTCCGGGCCGCGCCCGAGACCCTGCTGGCCGAAGCGCCCGGCCGCGAGGTGGCATCCGCCGAGGCCCAGCGCCCCCGCGCGACCGGCACCCTGCGCGAAGGGCACGCCATGGCCGCCGGTGCGCCGTTCGGCTCGGCCATCATCCGTCATGACGATCTGTTCGCGGGGCGGGTGGAACAGCCCAATGCGGCGCTGGCCCTGCTGACCGGCCCGGCGTCCGCCCGCGATGCCGCCTTTGGCCATCTGTTCGATCCGGCGGGCGTGGCCGAGGCCCGCACCCGTCTGGCGGGTGGGTCGGCCGGACCGATCGAACTGGTCGCCCGCGCCCACCCGGACCGCATCCTGCATCTGTATGTTGCGCCCGAAGACGATGCGAAGCGCGTCTGGCTGTTCGATGCCTCGGCCCAGAAGTCGATGGAGCTGCAGCTGTCCCAGGCGCAAAAGATGCAGGCCGTCGGCCAGCTGGCCGGCGGGGTGGCCCACGACTTCAACAATCTGCTGACGGCCATCCAGCTGCAGCTGTCGGGCCTGCTGGAACGGCACCCGGTGGGCGATCCGTCCTATGACGGGCTGAACGAGATCCGCCAGACCGCCATCCGCGCTGCCGATCTGGTGCGCAAGCTCCTGGCCTTTTCGCGCAAGTCGACCGTCCGGCGCGAGCGTCTGGACCTGGGCGAGCTGGTGGGCGAGTTCGCGGTCCTGCTGCGGCGGCTGCTGCGTGAGGATGTGCGGCTGGAAACCGACCACGGTCGCGACCTGCCGGTGGTGCTGGCCGACAAGAGCCAGCTGGAAACCGCCGTCATGAACCTGGCGGTCAACGCCCGCGACGCCATGCGCGGCGTGGTCGAGCCGGGCGCGGGTGTGGTCACCATCACGACCCGTCGCCTGACGTCCGACGCGGCGCGGTCCATGGGCTGGCATGACGCGCCGGACGTCGATGTGGCCATGATCGAGGTCGCGGACACCGGCCCCGGCGTGCCCCCCGAGATCCTCGACAAGATCTTCGAGCCCTTCTTCACGACCAAGGCCGTCAATGAGGGCACGGGCATGGGTCTGGCGACCGTCTATGGCATCGTCGAACAGGCGGGTGGCCACATCAATGTCACCAACATCGAGGGAGCAGGCGCGGCCTTCCGTATCTTCCTGCCCGCCGCCGCCGCCGCCGAGCTCGAGGCCGTCGCCCCGGTCGAGGTCAAGGTCAAGGCGCCGCGCGACCTGTCCGGCGCCGGCCGCATCCTGTTCGTCGAGGATGAAGCCGCTGTGCGCGGCATCGCCGCCCGCCTGCTGCGCCAGCGCGGCTATGAGGTGATCGAGGCCGCCGACGGCGAGGAAGCCCTGATCCTCGCCGAAGAGCACGCAGGCCAGATCGACATGATGATCTCCGATGTCATCATGCCCGGGCTGGACGGCCCCAATCTGCTCAAGAAGGCCCGGCCGTATCTGGGCGACATCCCGGTGATGTTCATCTCGGGCTATGCCGAGAGCGACTTCTCGGACCTGCTGCAGGACGAGGCGGGCGTGTCCTTCCTGCCCAAGCCGCTGGACATCAAGACCCTGGCCGAGCGCGTCAAACAGCATCTGCACGCCGAATAGGGCGCGGGCCGCCTCTTGTCGGATGCCTCGGGATGGTGCCGTATGCGCGCAACCCTTCGAGAGGATGTTCCCATGATCGACCGTCGCCGCCTTCTGCTGACCGCCGCCGCCGGAGCCGGCCTTGCCGCTTCGGGTCAGGTCCTTGCCCAGGAGGCGCCCGCCAACACCCCGGTCGCTCAGCTCAATGACTGGATGGACCGGGTGTTCAAGGAGCTGATCCTGACCTCGCCCGAGGCCCTGACCTCGCTGGGCTTTGACAAGGGGCCGATGGCCGCCGCCAAGGGTCAGCTGGACGACCGCTCCCAGGCCAAGATCGACGCCGATGAAATCACATTCAATCGCTTTGCCGATGAGCTGAACGCCATCGACCGGTCTGCTTTGAGCGGACGCGACGCGGTCAACTATGACACCGTCAAATTCTTCGGCGAGACGGTCCAGATCGGTCAGGACTTTGACTACGGCACCGGCAATTCGCCCTATACGATCAGCCAGCTGAGCGGCTCGTACAGCAACATCCCCGACTTCCTCGACAGCCAGCATCAGATCGAGACGGCAGAGGATGCCGAGGCCTATCTGTCGCGCCTGTCCGCCTTCCCGACGGCGCTGGATCAGGAAACGGAGCGGATGCTCGCGGACTTTGCTGCCGGGGCCATCCCGCCCGACTTCGTCATCGACAAGACCCTGCTGCAGCTGGCCAATCTGCACGACACCCCGGCGGCGGAGTCGATCATGACCACCTCGGTCCAGCGGCGCGCGACCGAGAAGGGCCTTGCCGGCGACTGGGCGGCCCGCGCCGAGCGGATTGTTCAGGGTGAGGTCTATCCCGCCCTCGTCCGTCAGGCCGAGGCGATGAAGGCGCGCCGGGCCGAGGCGGTCCACGATGCCGGCGTGTGGCGCCTGCCGGACGGCGAGGCCTGGTACACCTATGGCCTGCGCAATTCGACCACCACCACCATGACCGGCGAAGAGGTCCACCAGATGGGCCTCGAACAGGTGGCCGAGCTGACGGCGCGCGCCGACGGCCTGCTGCGGGCCGAGGGCATGACCCAGGGCACGGTCGGCGAACGCATCGCCGCCATGGGCAAGGATCAGCGCTTCATCTATCCCAACACCGATGAGGGCAAGGCGGCGCTGCTGGCTGACCTGAACCTGCAGATGCAGGACATGCAGGAGCGCCTGCCCGAGTATTTCGGGCGCATTCCCAAGAGCCCGGTCGAGGTCCGCCGCGTGCCGGTCTTCACCGAGGCGGGGGCACCCGGCGGATATTATCAGGGACCGGCGCTGGATGGCTCGCGCCCCGGGGCCTATTACATCAACCTGCGCGACACGGCGGAATGGCCCAAATGGACCCTGCCGACCCTGACCTATCATGAGGCCTCGCCCGGCCATCACCACCAGATCGCCCTGCAGCAGGAAAACGACGAAGCGCCGCTGCTGCTCAAGATTCTGGGCTTCTCGGCCTATTCCGAGGGCTGGGGCCTGTATGCCGAACAGCTGGCCGACGAAATGGGCGTCTATGCCGACGATCCCTGGGGCCAGATCGGCTATCTGCAGTCGCTGATGTTCCGCGCCACCCGTCTGGTGGTCGACTCCGGCCTGCACCACAAGCGCTGGAGCCGTGAACAGGCGATCCGCTATATGGTCGACACCCTGGGCGATCAGGAAAGCGCCGTGACCACCGAGGTCGAGCGTTACTCGGTCTGGCCGGGCCAGGCCTCATCCTACAAGATCGGCCACACCGAATGGGTCCGCATGCGCGCGGCGGCCAGGGCGGCGCTGGGCGACCGCTTCGACATCCGGGGCTTCCACGATACCGGCCTCGCGGTCGGCGGCGTGCCCCTGACGGTGCTGGACCGGGTGTTCACCGACTGGGTCGCCAGCCAGCAGGCCTGATCAGGCTCGGGGGTGCCAGATCAGGGATGCCGGGGCCGGTGCGGGCGATGCGGTCGCTGCGGACGGTCCCGGTGGTCCCGGTCGCCGTAACAGACCTGATACGGATAGCCCCAGGCGTCGATGCGGGTGTAGCAGTCCGAATCCAGGATCAGCGCCAGCGCCACCAGATCGGCACCGATCGACACCCCCTGCCAGAACAGGGGATCGGACAGCGGGTCATCGGTCGCACAGGCCGAGACAAGCAGTCCAGCGACGGCGAGGGCCGCCGCCGCTTTCGAGCGGGCAAAACGCGTCGGTGTGGTAGTCATGGTCAAGCCTCCCATGACGGAAGGCTAGACCCGGCCCGGCGCTCTGGCCTGTGACGGAATCTGATACCGGCGCTACCCGGCGGGTCGCGTGGCCCAGGTGACCGGCCACAGGTCGGCGGTCGCGCCGATACAGGGCTCCATCAGGCGCTCGTGCTCCAGCACGAACTCTTGCCCCGTCCAGATCCACTGGTGAGCCGTGCCGCAGTCGCCCATCCCGCGCCCCTTGCCAAAGGCGTCCAGCCGTCGCGTTGCCGGGCTGTAATCGGAGTTGATCACCGTCTCCATCGCCTCGCCCGTGGTCGGCAAGCTGACGATGCGCGGCGACGCCCCGGCCTCGTCCGTCAGCACATAGAGATAGCCGGTGTTATAGGGCCCCATGAAGCAGGGCACGCCCCACAGCACCGTATCGGCCGCCAGCCGGTAGTGCTGGGTCTCGTACTGAAAGTTCGGGCTGAAATCCGTGTCAGCGCGACAGTCCCGGACCTTGGCCAGATCCTCGACCGCATCGGGCAGCGGCGTCCCGTTCTTCATCCCGGTCTGGGTCACCGCCGGCGCGGCCGCAATCACGGGCAGGGCCGGGGCGGTGGGCACGCTCGAGGCCGGCGCATCGCCCTTGCGGATCAGGGCGGTGACGGTGTCCAGCCGCCCCTGCCGCTCGTCGATCCACAGCAGGGCCGCCGACACGCCCGAGACCGACAGGCCGAGCGAGCCCTCATCAGTGCTCAGCGCGGCCGTCCGCCCCGTCGCAAGGGCATCAATGACGGCGCTGGCCCTGTCGCCGGGAATGCCAGCCAGTTCGTCCTCGATCCGTGAGGCGAAGCGCTGACCGTCGACCGTCAAGGCCGACACAGCACTGCCGTCCGACATCCAAAGGCCCATATCGACCAACGGCACCGCCTCCGGCCCGGCGGGCATGACGATTCGCAGCCAGCCGGTGCCGCTCTCGACCCCGCCAAAGGCGGTACAGGTCCCGTTGTTGCCGCAGGTCACAGTCCAGTCGCGGAAGGTCCGGCTCTCCGGCGCGGCGGTTGCCGGATCAGCGAAGGCGGCTGGACCGCTCGACGCCTCTGCACCCCCGGTGGTCTGACCCGTTTCGCCCTGGCAGGCCGCCAGACCCGAGGCGAGGCCAAGGGTCAGCAGCACAAGCGGGATACGGCGCATGGGGGATCCTCCGGTCGGTTTCACGCCCTTCCTCGGCCACCCCGCCCGCCCGCGCAAGGCCGGGGGTTTGCGCCCCGGCGCGTGACGGCTATACCGCCCCCACAATTTCCTTCCCCCAAAGACAGAGAGCGCACATGGCGAAGATCAAGGTCGACAACCCCATCGTGGACATCGACGGCGACGAGATGACCCGGATCATCTGGCAGATGATCAAGGACAAGCTGGTCTTCCCCTTCCTCGACCTCGAGCTCGACTATTACGACCTGGGCATGGAGAACCGCGACGCCACCGACGACAAGGTGACGATCGACGCGGCCCACGCCATCCAGAAGCACGGCGTTGGCGTCAAATGCGCCACCATCACCCCGGACGAGGCCCGGGTTGAGGAATTCGGCCTGAAGAAGATGTGGAAGTCGCCCAACGGCACGATCCGCAACATCCTGGGCGGTGTCGTCTTCCGCGAGCCGATCATTTGCTCGAACGTGCCGCGGCTTGTGCCCGGCTGGACCCAGCCGATCGTGGTCGGCCGTCACGCCTTCGGTGACCAGTACAAGGCCACCGACTTCCTGATGCCCGGTCCCGGCACCCTGACGATGAAGTTCGTCGGCGATGACGGCAAGGTCATCGAGCACGAGGTGTTCAAGGCCCCGTCGTCCGGCGTGGCCATGGGCATGTACAACCTCGATGACTCGATCACCGACTTCGCCCGCGCCAGCTTCTCGTTCGGCCTGCAGCGCAACTATCCGGTCTATCTGTCGACCAAGAACACCATCCTCAAGGCCTATGACGGGCGCTTCAAGGACATCTTCCAGAAGGTGTTCGACGAGGAATTCGCCACCGAGTTCAAGGCCAAGGGCCTGACCTATGAGCACCGCCTGATCGACGACATGGTGGCCGCGGCCATCAAATGGTCGGGCGGCTTCGTCTGGGCCTGCAAGAACTACGACGGCGACGTCCAGTCCGACATCGTCGCCCAGGGCTTCGGCTCGCTGGGCCTGATGACCTCGGTGCTGATGACGCCGGACGGCAAGGTGCTGGAATCCGAGGCCGCCCACGGCACCGTCACCCGCCACTATCGCCAGCACCAGAAGGGCGAGGCCACCTCGACCAACTCCATCGCCTCCATCTACGCCTGGACGCGCGGCTTCGCCCACCGTGGCAAGCTGGACGGCAATCAGGCCCTGATCGACTTTGCCGATACGCTGGAGCGCGTGGTCGTCGAGACGGTCGAGAGCGGCCACATGACCAAGGACCTGGCCCTGCTGGTCGGCGACCACCAGAGCTGGCTGACCACCGAAGGCTTCCTCGACAAGGTCGCCGAGAACCTGAACACGGCGATGGCGTAGGCAGTAGGCGGATACCCTTCTCCACTTGTGGGAGAAGGTGGGCCGCGTGAGCGGCTCGGATGAGGGGTCTCTCAATCGGTTGAGGCTGCGCACGCTTCTTGAGGCCCGATCGTTTGAGCGCAATGTGACCCCTCATCCGCCCCCTTCTCAGGGGGCACCTTCTCCCACAAGGGGCGAAGGACCCTCTTCCTATCAGCCCCGCCCGACTCGCGTCGGCGGGGCTTTTGTTTGTGACCGGGCCCGGTTCGTGCATTCTGGCGGCCTACAGACCCGGAGGCAGTCTTGAAGATCATCGGCAATCTGATCCTGGCGGCGGTGGTGCTGCTGGTCATCAGCTTTTTCGCGGCCCCCGGCGTGGCCTTCTTTGCCCTGCGCGGTGCGGCTGACAGCGGCGATGTGGCCGAGCTGGACCGGCTGGTCGACTATGGCGCCATGCGCAAAGCGCTGGGCCCGCAGCTGACCGGGCGGGTCGAAACCCTGACGCCGCCACCCTCCATCCTCGAGGATCCCATCGGCGCCGTGCAGCGCCAGTTCCAGCGCGGGCCGGTGGCCGAGGGGCCGAGGGCCGACGCCTATCTGACGCCTGCAGCCCTGGGCGCCCTGACCCGGGGCGAGGGCCGGTCTGCGGCCCTGCGCTCCGAGGCTGGCAATGCCGGGGCCGAACCGCCCCGCGGCGGCCCCTGGCCCCGGCCGGTCTACTGGGGCATGGACCGGGCCCGGATGGCGGTGACCGGTGACAGCGGCGGCGAGACGGTCTTCACCTTTGCCCGCACCGGCTTCTTCAGCTGGCATCTGGTCCATGTCAGCCTGCCGGAAGAGCGTCTCCCGATGGTGGGGCAGAGCGGTCGCAAGGGCGGCTGATCACGATGGCCGAACGCCGCGACTCACCGCAACCCTGATCCCCGGGGAGCGTTACGGTAGCGGGAGCGCCCGGTTCAGACCGGGTCAGGGAGAGTTGAGGGGATTATGCGTAAACTGATTATCGGGGTCGCCGGTCTGGCGATCGTGCTGCTGCTCGGGGCCTGGGCCCTGTCGCCCGTGTTCGCCATGCAGGCTCTGACCCGCGCCGCTGAACAGGGCGATGAGGCGGCGCTGGAGCGGCTGGTCGACTTTCCCGCCGTCCGCCAGAGCCTGAAGGACGAACTGAACGCGCGCATGATGGCCGAGATGCGGGCCGAAGGCTCCGACATCGACCCCGCCTGGGCCGGCGTCGGCATGCTGCTGGGACCGGCCATCGTCTCGGGCGCCATCGACGCCGTCATCACCCCCCAGGGCGTGGCCACCATGGTCCGCACCGCCGAGGCACCCGAGCCCCAGGATGTGCTCAACCGTCCGAAGCCCACCCCCGGCAAGACCGAGGACGACGTCCGCAAATCCTGGACCTATCGCGGCGCCAACCGCGTCGAGGTGCGCCTGACCACCACCGACCGCCCGGACCAGCCGCTGATCCTCAACATGGACCGCCACGGCCTGTTCGGCTGGCGCCTGGTCGAGATCGACCTGCCGGAGGGTTGAGGCTTCCAAAGCCCCGCTCATCCCCGCGCAAGCGGGGACCCGGTTCAATTCCTTGGCAGGGCGCCCAGGACGCCCGTCAACGCGCGGGTGCACGCGCCGGATGGGCCCCGTCTACAGCGTTGCGTCTGCATATCGGTGCAAGACCACTGTCCGCTCTCGACCCATTGCGGACGTTGGAAACTGACGGATTTACCCCGACGCGCGAGCGTGCAACGCTCTGGGGAAATCAACAACGGAGGCGCGTTATGAAATTCTATGTGCTGCTTTCGGCGTTCACGTGTGTCTCGCTCATAGTGCCGACGCTGGCAGATGCTGAGCCGCCCCACATCCGCGAAGATCCTCTTCAGGCCAGCAATGCTGACGTGACGTACCAAGTGGTTTTTCAAAAGGGCGACCAAGTTCTGGGTTCCCCCACGGTTTCGGGTCAGTTCGGACGAGAGGTCCAGATTGAGATCGCGAACGCCATGCGCGTTACCGTGGTGGCTGGAGAGCCCGACGAGAAAGGCCAATCACTTACTTCAGCGAGTATGGCGATTTTCGAGGACAATGCTTGGCAGCCTGCGAAGGTAATGTCGATGACGGCCACCCTCTCGGCCACTCCATCCTTCGAGTATTCGGTAGAGGGTACCTCCTACCGGTTTGTCGTTATGCCGCGCCTGATCGTTCCAGCCGCCGATTAGGTCCGCTTCTGACCCAAAGCGGACTCAACCCACCGTGGGGCGGTGGGCTAGGGACATTGTCCATACGCGCTGCAACCTAATGCCAACGTCCACCAGATCGCTGTTATCGAGGCGGTCGGGATATAGATCAGCATCGCAGCGACACGGGCCCACCGACCCATGGCCAGCTGCCAGACGCCAACCGATCCGGCCAACACAGCAGAAACAAGAGCCGCCCAACCCAACTGGGGCGACCAAGGGTCTGAAGGGCGGCTCATCAGGACAAGCGCGGTCATGACGGCATAGGGACTGCCCATCAGTGCCGCGCCGCGCAGGTTCCGGATCAGGGGGATGTCATAACGGAAGATTAGTCAACCCGACCGCGATTGCTACGACCGCTTTCCACCCCGGGCGCCGGTCAGCTCACGACCCATTGCTGACCTAAAGCACGCAAGCTTGGCCTGACGCCGAGACATGCCGGTCAGGGGTCAAGAAACTCTGAGCAGGCCGGTAGGGGGGCGTCCGGGACATACCAGCCGAGTTCAGGGTCGAAGAAGAAGCTTCGGGTGAAAGTGCAGGCAGGAGCGGGGCTTTCACCGGGGTATTCAACGGCGCGAGCGACCATAACCAAGGCGGGTCTGTCGGTTGCCAAGAGGGGGACTAGCGTAAAGAGCGTGTCAAAATACAACCTGCTGTAACACTCGCTCGAAACGGTCGGCCTCTCGTCTGGAGCCGCGCATGGAGCTATCTCGACAACGCTACTGATGGGAACTTCGAGCACCGGCACCACGGAACCTCGATCTGGCTCGGCCCGCAGCAGCAAAAGGCGTCGCTGGACTGACCGAAAACCGGAGCGGCGGGTCTCTCTGGACAAGTCGAGGCCCACCATGACGGCTCCACTGGCTTCGATCACGATTGTCCCCCAGACTGCTACGCTACCATCGCCGACCAGTCCGCTCGGCAAAATGTAGGCGTAGGTTGGGGATTGGCTGTCCAGCTCCTCCTCCGGGCCAATCAAAAGTGTAAGTCGCCTCTCGAGCTCACTCCACTTCAGTTCGGCGCACCACGAGCGATCTGCGGTGCAGGCAGGCATACGTTCGCTTATCCGTGACGGCTGGCGGAAAGGCTCTATCCGATTACCCCGATGATCCTGCGCTGTCTGTGCGTTAGCCACACTGGGGATAACGGCGAAGGCCAGCCAGAAGCCAAGCATTGATCCCAATCGCAGCGGGGTATCGAAGGCAGACATCAGGGCTCCGATTTCAACTAGGCAGGTGGGCAGCCTGAAGCTTAGCTTTCATCTTGTCGAGGCTACGCCATCCGAAGTCACGCTTCGTCCGCTTTCCACCCATGAGCGACAGTCGGCTTCCGACCCATAGCTGACATTTCAAGCGACCGTGTCTATCTAGGTTCGGGCGCGGGTCGGGGGCGAGCATGACACCTGAGGATTTCAAGCAGCTTTGGGAGTTGGATGGGGATCGGCTTTGCCCGGTTCCTACGGAAGAGCTTTCCGGTGTTGTGATGCCCGCGTCCGCTAAGGCGTTCCTCGCCAAGGCAGGTCTCCCAGAAGACGCCGCACCTCTTCTCTCCTTTTCTGCAAGCTCCAGAGGGTTTTCGTCGGACCAACTGCGGGCAGCTATGGATCGACCAGACGTTCTCGTGGTCGGCTCAAATGGGTCGGGTGATCCAGTTGCTGTGCGCTCGGACGGCGCGTTGGTATACCTGAACCACGACGCCAAGTTCGCCGAAATCTACATCAATCGGGACGTCAACACGTTTGCTGCGACGGCTCTCAGGATGCGTGAACTGATCGCTGAAACACAGAGGTTGATGGGATCGGACGCCTATCTCGACGGGCTTATCCCTGAGCCACTAGGGCAGGACTTCCGTGCATTCTTAAACAGCGTGGACCCACTGGCCTTAGAGCAAGGCACCCTTTGGGCGGACGAGATTGATCGCTGGCCATCCTAACGTCCGCTAACCACCCTCAGGCGACGGTCGGCTCCCGACCCATAGCGGACGTCACGAAAGCGGGTAAGCTTCGCCAATGGACAATCCGGGATGGAGCGCAGTCTGGTTCGGTTGGGCATTTGTGACCGCCCTAGGGACCCGTATCGCGTTCACCCGCCTTTTCCGGAAGCCTCTAGGCGTGCTCGCGCAGCCCGCGGCCTACGCGATCTGGGTTCTACTGGTTGCGATGGGCCTGTTCCTCATCGATCTGACCGGGTTTGTTTTCTACGGATACGACCACAGCGACGCGGGCCAGCGGGTAGGCTACTACCTCTTTTGGTTCTCACCATTTGGCGTGCCCACCCTAGTTGGAGCACCCGCAGTTCTATTGTTTGATTTGGTGCTCACCATCTGGAAGCGATTTTCTCCGCCTCGCCCAAGCGTCAGCTAACCGCACTCAGGCGACAGTCGGCTCTCGACCCGTTGCGGACATTGGGCTGGGCCGATAGTTTCGGCACTCAACACCAACGATCGGATTGCCCGCACCTATTATGAGAGGCGCGCTTTTACTTCGCAGTCTTACGTTGCGCGCGGCCTCGGAAACAGATCCATTTGGGGTGCGCCAGGTGGATTGTCGATCTATGATCCGGCTGATCCATCGAGCAGTGGCCAAACAATTGAAGACCTTGTGAAATATCACGTTAACGCGATCTGTCGGGATCCTCTAGCGATGTGTGATGGATGAGAAAGTTTTTTGCAACACTGCTGTTGCTTGTCGCGAGCTGCTCTCACATGTCTAGTGATAGCTGTTTATCTCGAGTAAAATGGAACTCGCCTACCCATGTTGAGATCACTGGAGTGTTTGTGCATGGGTTTTACGCAAGGCCGTGTGGCTGCGATGAAGTAATAAAAATAGGCCTGAACGAGGAACTTAGGGCTTCGCGTGAATGGGGCCGTATAACTTCAACCATAATGGAGTCGGGGGGGCGTGTTGCCGTGGGGGCCGAACTGGTGGGTTCCATGTCCACGTTCAATAGTCAGCCGGACCTCCTCCATATTCAAGAAATTAGTGCAAAATCTGGCATTTGCAACGGAGGCGGAATTGTTCCGTGAGTTCTTGGCACGGTGCACTCAGCCGATACAGTCAGCCATCAAGTGGTGCTGTCAGTCCAACGACAACTTGTCTCCACTAGCCGCAGGTAGGGAAGGGATGCAAAGCCTATCCGGCGAGCGCCTTCCACTCAGCCAGGGCGGCTGAGCGTTGGGCCTTGTATGTCTCTCTGCTGATGACGTGGCGATCCTGATTGAAGCGGTTGTGGAAGGCGGCGTGGACGGAGCTGAACTTCTGCAATGTCTTCATCTGCCGGAAGCAGAGCATGGCCCGTTCCCGTCGTCGAAACGGCAGGTGTGAGTTCTCGACCCGGTTGTTGGCCCACCTTCGTCCGCACAGACGAGGGGCGCAAGATGCTGCGTCCTTGAGCTGGCCGCCTGTGCGCACTTTGCGGATGGCACTGGATGGCGACGGCAATTACAAGTCCGCTTTCCACCCATAGCCGACATTCACCGCGTCCGCTTTCCGGTTCGGGACTTAGCCCCCCAGCGCATCCCGCACGGCCTGCAGCCCGGCTTCGGCCTTTGATCCGTCCGGCGCTCCGCCCTGGGCAAAGTCTGGCTTGCCGCCGGCGCCTTGCCCGCCCATGGCCAGAACCGCGGCGCGGGCCAGGTCGGCGGCATTGATCCGGTCGGTGACGTCCGAGGTCACGGCCACGGTCACGGCCGCCTTGCCGTCGGTCGTGCCGATCAGGGCGACGACGCCGCTGCCCACCTGTTTCCTGAAATCCTCGGCCACGCCGCGCAGGCCCTTGCCATCGACGCCGTCCAGCACCCGCGCGATCAGCCTGGTGCCACCGATCTCTTCGGGAGCAGCATTGGCGCCCCCGCCGCCGCCCAGGGCGACCTGTTTCTTCAGTTCGGCGACCTGTTTCTCCAGCGCCTTGACCGAGGTCTGCAGCGCCTCGACCCGGCCCGGTACATCGGCGGGCTGGATCTTGAAGTCGCGGGCCAGACCCCGGGCCACGCGGGCCTGGGCTTCCAGATACTGACGCGCGGGTTCCCCCGTCAGGGCCTCGATCCGGCGCACGCCGGCGGCGATGCCGCCTTCGGAGACGATCTTGAACAGGGCGATGTCGCCCGTGCGCGCCACATGGGTGCCGCCGCACAGTTCGACCGAATAGGGTTTGTCCTCCACCAGGCTGTGGCCCAGCGTCAGCACCCGCACCTCGTCGCCATACTTCTCGCCGAACAGGGCGACCGCACCCGCCGCAATGGCCTCGTCGGGGCCCATCAGCTTCGTCTCGGCCGGCAGGTTCTGGCGGATGACGGCGTTCACCTCATCCTCGATCCGGGCCAGTTCCTCGTCGGTCACCGGGGCGTTGTGGCTGAAGTCGAAGCGCATGCGCTCGGCGTCGACCATCTGGCCCTTCTGCGCCACGTGCGGGCCCAGCACATTCTTGAGCGCCGCATGCAGCAGGTGGGCGGCCGAGTGGTTCGAGCGGGTGGTCAGGCGGGCCAGAGCCGTCACCGAGGCCTCGACCCGGTCGCCGGTCTTCAGCGTGCCCGAGGTGATGCGGATACGGTGGACATAGAGGTCAGGCGCGGGCTTTTGCACATCCAGCACCTCGGCCTGGCCGCCGGTCCAGCCCAGCGTGCCGCGGTCGCCCGCCTGTCCGCCGCCCTCGCCATAGAAGGGGGTGCGGTCCAGCACCAGCTCGGCCTCGGCCCCCTCGGGCGCCTGCTCGGCCGGGGCCCCGTCGACCACAAGCGCCAGCACCTCGCCCGTGCCGTCCACGTCGTCATAGCCGATGAAGTCGGTCGGCCCGAGGCGGTCACGCAGCGCTAGCCACTCGGCGGTCGAGGCCGTCTGGCCCGAGCCCTTCCAGTGCTCGCGCGAGCGGTCGCGCTGTTCGGTCATCGCCGCTTCGAAACCGTCGGTGTCGACGGCAAAACCTCTGCGACGCGCCTCGTCCTGGGTCAGGTCCAGCGGGAAGCCATAGGTGTCATAGAGGGCAAAGGCGGTCGCGCCGGGCAGGGTGCCGCCCTCGGCCAGATCGCGCGTCGCCTCCTCGAACAGGGTCATGCCGCGGCCCAGAGTGGTGCGGAAGCGCAGCTCTTCCTGCTTCAGCGTGTCCTCGATGGTGGCCTGGGCGCGGGTCAGCTCGGGATAGGCCTCGCCCATCTCGGCCACCAGCGTCGGCACCAGACGGTGCATCAGCGGATCGGCCGCCCCCAGCAGGTGGGCGTGGCGCATGGCCCGGCGCATGATGCGGCGCAGCACATAGCCCCGGCCCTCGTTCGACGGCGTCACACCATCGGCGATCAGGAAGGACGACGACCGCAGATGGTCGGCGATCACCCGGTGGCTGGGCGCCTGATCACCCTGGGCGGCCACGCCCGTGGCCTCCTCCGAGGCATTGATCAGGGTGCGGAACAGGTCGGTCTCATAGTTGGAATGCACGCCCTGCAGCACGGCGGCGACGCGCTCCAGCCCCATGCCGGTGTCGATCGACGGCTTGGGCAGGTTCAGGCGCGTGCCGTCTTCCTGCTGTTCGAACTGCATGAAGACCAGATTCCAGATCTCGACCCAGCGGTCGCCGTCCTCGTCCGGCGTTCCGGGCGGGCCGCCCCAGATGTGGTCGCCATGGTCATAGAAGATCTCCGTGCACGGACCGCACGGGCCGGTATCGCCCATCGACCAGAAATTGTCCGAGCCGGCGATGCGGGTGATGCGGCTTTCGGGCAGGCCCGCGATCTTCTTCCACAGGTCAAAGGCCTCGTCGTCGTCGATATAGACGGTGGCCATCAGCCGGTCCTTCGGGATGCCGAAGTCCTTGGTCACCAGATTCCAGGCGGCCTCGATGGCGTGTTCCTTGAAGTAGTCGCCGAACGAGAAATTGCCCATCATCTCGAAGAAGGTGTGGTGCCGCGCGGTATAGCCGACATTGTCCAGGTCGTTGTGCTTGCCCCCGGCGCGCACGCATTTCTGGGCACTGGTCGCGCGGTTGTAGGGGCGCTTCTCCTGACCGGTGAAGACGTTCTTGAACGGCACCATCCCGGCATTGACGAACAGCAGGGTCGGATCGTTCTGCGGCACCAGCGGCGCGGATTGCACCTTGGCGTGACCATCGGCGGCGAAATAGTCGAGGAAGGTCGAACGGATCTCTTTGAGGCTGGACATCGGGGCGGGCTCGGTCAGTCGGGAGGAAACGGGGAGGCAGCCGTCATACAGAGGAATGCGCCGGATTGCATCACCTGCCCGTGATCAGGGCCCATGATGGTGGCCCGTTATGAGACGCGCGGGCGCGACATTGCGGACGGCGACGGCGGGCGGAAGGAGGACTAGGGTCGGCCCATGCGCGAAGTGGTCGTCTGGTATGACGGGGCCTGTCCCCTGTGTCGTCGAGAGATCGGCGTCATGCGGCGGCTGGACTGTGGCGGCGCCCTGACCTTTGTCGACGTAGCCCGGCCGGGCGCGGCCGAGGCCTGTCCGCTCGATCCGGCCGACATGCTGTCCCGCTTTCATGTGCGCGAGGACGGGCAGCTGCTGTCGGGCGCCGCCGCCTTTGCCGCCATGTGGCGCGCCATTCCGGTGCTCAGACCGTTCGGCGTGCTGGCCCGCAACCGGATCGTGCTGGCGCTGCTGGAGCGCCTCTATGTGCAGTTCCTCAAGGTCCGCCCGCGCCTGCAGCGGTTGTTCCGGGACCAAACCGTCTCGCACTAAGCCCGCCGAATCTTGCGGAGGGGCCTGCCCATCGGCTTCGGCCGGTCAGGTTCATCACAGAGAGCACAGAGACGACACAGAGGGCACAGCGGCGGAGTGGTCCTGGCCCCCGCCTCTCGTCAGCCTCGCCCCCGCCGTGGTCTCTGTGGCTCCTCTGTGATCTCTGTGATGAACCCTTTTCAGGCTCGTCCCGAACGGACGAAGCCGCCCGACCGGGGGGTCGAGCGGCCTCTTTCCCCGGACGGGGTCGCGGGGTCGGTGGCGGGTCGCGAGGGACCCGACCGGGGAAGTCGGTAGCGAGGTCTGGGTAACAGACCCGGGAGCGATCAGCCCTCGAGGTCCTGCCCCTCGTCGGGCTCGGGCGCGCCCAGCAGTTCGTCGTCGATCTTGCTGGTCGACTGACGCACGGCCTTTTCGATCGAGGCCGCCACATCGGGATTGGCCTTGAGGAATTCGCGCACATTCTCGCGGCCCTGACCGATGCGCTGGCTGTCGTAGGAGAACCAGCTGCCGGCCTTTTCGATCACCCCGGCCTTGACGCCCAGGTCGATGATCTCGCCCAGCTTGGAGATGCCCTCGCCATACATGATGTCGAAGATCACCTCGCGGAACGGCGGGGCCACCTTGTTCTTGACCACCTTGACGCGGGTGGTGTTGCCGACCACCTCGTCGCGGTTCTTGATGGCGCCGGTGCGGCGGATGTCGAGGCGCACCGAGGCGTAGAATTTCAGCGCATTGCCGCCCGTGGTCGTCTCGGGCGAGCCGTACATGACGCCGATCTTGTGGCGGATCTGGTTGATGAAGATGACGATGCAGTTGGTCCGCGAGATCGAGGCGGTCAGCTTGCGCAGCGCCTGGCTCATCAGACGGGCCTGAAGGCCGGGCAGGCTGTCGCCCATCTCGCCCTCGATTTCGGCCCGCGGCGTCAGGGCGGCGACCGAGTCGATCACCACAATGTCGACCGCGCCCGAGCGCACCAGGGTGTCGGTGATCTCCAGCGCCTGCTCGCCATTGTCCGGCTGGCTGACCAGCAGGTCGTCCAGGTTCACACCCAGCTTCTGGGCATAGACCGGGTCCAGCGCATGTTCGGCGTCAACGAAGGCCGCCACGCCGCCGACCTTCTGGATTTCCGCCACCGTGTGCAGCGCCAGCGTCGTCTTGCCCGAGCTTTCCGGGCCGAAAATCTCGATCACCCGGCCATAGGGCAGGCCGCCGATCCCCAGCGCCATATCCAGTCCCAGCGAGCCGGTCGAGATGCTCGCGATCTCGGTCACCACCCCGCCCTTGCCCAGCTTCATCACCGAGCCCTTGCCGAACGCCCGGTCAATCTGGGCCAGCGCCGCTTCCAGAGCCCGCGCCTTGTCGCCGTCTTCCTTGCCCACCAGTTTCAAAGCCGCCTGTGCCATTGCCTTCGACTCCCTTGCCATGATTCCCATCCGACTTCGGGAGAGACCCGCCACAGGGATGGACATCCACCCCCGGCCCGCTCCCGGTGACCGGCATATGTGCATGTTTGTTCTGGTTGCCAATATGTTCTTTTTCGAGATGCGACCGGGATTGACGTAGGGGGGCGTTGGCGAAGCGGGGTTCATCACAAAGGCCACAAAGACTCCACAAAGGACACAACGGGGTCGAGCCCAAGCATCCCCCCGCTGTGATGAAGCCCATTCTTAAGTCCCCTCTCCCGGCGGGAGAGAGGGTTGGGGGTGAGGGGCACTCCTCATCCTTCGGCGTGAGCCGTCGCACCGGTCCTGCCACGGCAGTCGCCGACGGACACCGCCGACCCTCATCCGGCGCTCGCGCGCCACCTTCTCCCATTGGGAGAAGGGACAATTTGTCGTGCGGGACCTTGGCGACGGGCACGCCCCCTTTGTGCCCTTCGTGCCTCCTTTGTGGCCTTTGTGATGAACCTCTTTCTGCTTTCTTCGTCACCCTCGGACTTGATCCGAGGGTCGGTACGGGCATTCCGTCAGACGTCGCGGACGACACCGATCCTCGGATCGAGCCCGAGGATGACGATGGGTCAAAGGCGTCGGACATAAAATCAGCAGACTAATTCCCCAGCCCTTTCAATACCCCCACCGTTTCTCGCACCGTTCTTCCCGACCAGGTCCAGCCGTGTGCAACCCTGACGCTGTCTCCGTCGCAGGAGAGGCGCCTCGGGACCCAGGCACTGACGCGGCGGCGGGGGCCGGTCGAGCGGGATTGCCCGGTGTAAACACCGGGC
>Ga0208179_1000245_pt1 | contig 40035 bp, 47 predicted proteins | sample Malvired_Geostar_FD_184238 | JGI IMG/M metagenome (GOLD analysis project Ga0208179, IMG submission 184238) | Marine viral communities from the Global Malaspina Expedition - Malaspina viral metaG DeepMed_Geostar (SPAdes) (version 2) | ecosystem: Environmental > Aquatic > Marine > Oceanic | place... | reverse complement strand
GTCAAATGGTTTTAAGATTCGGACAGCAGATAGTGATGTAAATACTTCTGCTGCGACTTATTTCTTTGCAGCGTGGGCAGAATATCCATTTGGTGGTGATGGGGTAACTCCCGCTACGGCATTTTAAATTTAAGGAGAGACTAAATGACATGGAAATATGGAGATAAAGTAATAAGACCGGGAAAGTCGTGGACTGATTCCAACGGAACCCAGCATCCGGGCAATTGGAATATATGGTCGAAGGCTGAGAAAGATGCCATGAATATCAAGGAGATTATAGAAGACCCCAAACCTGATTCCAGATTATATTTTTGGTCAATGAGCGGTGGAAAGGTCACATCTACTGCCAAACCTCTTGATGACAGTGAAGGTGTGGTAGGTCTTAAAACAACTCTGAAGAACGAAGTTAAAAAACAGCAAGGATCTCTTTTAAGCCAAACAGATTGGGCATACATACGACACTACGATAGTGGGAAGGACGTTCCTGCTAATATTGAAACATGGCGTAACGCAATTCGCGCCACAGCTACGGAGATGGAAAATGCTATTGACAATTCTACTGATATTGATGCAGTCGCCAATCTTTTTGTAAGTTGGGACAACGATGCTGAAGCCAATTCTATGGATAAATTTAAAGAAGCAGCAGCGAAAGCATTAGATATTACTGTACTTAGTAAAGAAGAAATAGAAGCTCTTACGCCTGAACAGAAGACTGCATATGACAGTGATCTGGAAAAAATAAATACAGAGGCAACAAGTAAAAGAGAAGCAGAGATTAAAAAGTATCCAATTTTACACACGTGGCCTGAACTAGAGGAATAAGTCCAAATGATGTTCGGGGAATCAACTTTTGCCGCCGCACCATTTGGATCTTATGCAGGTGAAGCAAGGGCAGCGTATGTTACAATAAGCGGTACGTATGCTACTTTTAATCAAAGTGCATTTACTATATTCGGACACGCGAGTGTAGATTTAGGTGGTACAGGTGCAGCATACAGTGCAGGTGACTTCACTGTAGAAATATTTTTAAGTGTTGGTATACCGGGAACAGGAGCCACATTTGGAACAAATGACTTTACGGTCATAAATGAAAACATTGTAAGTGTAGACGGAACAGGATCAACTTTTAATGCAGGAACATTTTCAAATGTTATCAACATGCCCGTTTCACTTACAGGAGTACAAGCTAAGTTTGGACAAGATCTAAGAGTGTGGAGAAAAACAACAGCCCCAACAAAAACGTTTATTTGGACTTTGGAAAATAAATAAATGGCATTGACTTTTACATCATTAGTTAGCCGTATAAAACAGACAGCGGAGAATGACGGTACGGAATTTGCTGACTCTGTTCCTGATTTTATAGATCGGGCTGAACTGCGTCTTACACGAGAGATTGACTCTTTGGGGTTAACTAACTTCGCAACAAGTTTCTTTGTACAGGGAGATCCTTTTGTAACCAAACCTGCTACACCTAACAGAGCGTTGGTTATTCGGAATGTAAACTTTACGACATCAACAGGACAACGGACACAGTTGCTTTTGAGAAGTAAAGATTATCTCAATGACTACTGGCGTGACAGGACATCTGTAGGAGTACCGCGTTACTTTGCCAACTTTGGTGCGGAACAGATCTTGATTGCTCCTGCTCCTGTCTCTTCATATGCAATAGAAATGTCGTATGTAGCACAACCAGCAGCATTAGCTTCCAGCACAAACGAAGAGAATTATTATACCCAGTACTGTGGTAACGCTCTGTTTTATGCGAGTATGGTAGAAGCAACTTATTGGATGAAGAATCCGGCAGCGGCTGCTTATTGGGATCAACAGTATCAACGAGAGGCGATGTATTTAAATAATGAAGCAAGACGGGCAAGACGGGATGACATGGAAATCGCAGATAATCCGGCTGGCGGTTTAAATAACCTGCAACAAGGAACGCAATAACAATGGTTACAACTTACACACCAACAGTAAAGCTGGCTAAACAGGGGTCAGGTGAGAATGCAAATACGTGGGGAACTATTCTCAATCAGAATGTTATTGAGATGGTGGACAATGCGTTCAGTGCAAACATTTCAGGTTCTATAGATTATGTAAGCGCAGCCGACAAAACTCTGACACGTAACGACGGATTGGGAGATCAAAGTAAACTTACGGTCATAGGAATCACTGGAACTCAAACATCTACTTCAATTGTTAATCTTATTGTTCCAACCTTTACGACTGCCTCTGTTGCCAACGGCGCACAGTGGGCAGGTAAAATGTACATTGTTCGTAATCCAAATGCTTTTTCCGTACAGGTAAAGAATACAGGTAACGTAGGATCAAATGTTCCAAAGAATGCTACGATGGGTGTACTTGCCACACCGACAACCGTCGTTCCGTTATTTACCGGATTTGCTGCAACAAGCGCAAAAGACAGCACACGGTACATAGCTAATCCATTTGTAGAACGGGTGTCAATCGGAACAAGTGCAGCAAGTGATCCGTCTTTTAACTTCGGAAGAATAACACAAAGTTCTATCAGTGCAACAAGTTTTAATAACGGACTCATAACTAATCTGAGTGCAACAGGTTCAGCTTCGTTTGCTGGTCATACAACATTTGCTTCCGTTGCTACTTTTAACGGCAACGTATCTGTAAATGGACGAAGTATGTGTGCCATAACTACAATCAAGGCTAGTGCAACAACGACAATTGATTTAAGTCAAAGTAACTTCTTTGTGGTTAAAGCCAGCGGAGCAGTTTCAGGAGCAGTATCCGTAAGTCTTGCATCTCCTACAAACGGTAAGGTAGGACAGACAGGAGCTATCTATCTCATTACGGGTGCGAGTGCAGGTAGTTCTACTTTTAGTTTTCCGACAAGTGCGTGGAAGTTTCCGTCTGGAGTAACAGTTGCAAAGACTGCCAGTGTTGGATCGGTAGATCTCCTGACTTATTTTGTACGTGATGTTAGTAGTGACGGAACCATGAAGGCAATAGATGTAGCAGCTATTAAAAACTTTAAAAGTTAAACCATAATGTCAACTGAAACCAGAACAGTTAAATATGATTTCCGTCCCGGCATTATGCGAGAATCCACAGAGTATGCCGCTGAAGGTGGTTGGTTTGACGGCAATCGTGTCAGGTTCAGGGACGGCAAGCCGGAAAGCATAAGAGGGTGGCAAAAGAAAAGTACTTCGTCTTTTATCGGAACCGGAAGAGTTGTTCACAACTGGGCGGCATTAGATGGTAGAAAGTATATTGGTTTTGCTACTGAGCATAAAGCTTATCTATACACTGCTGGATTATTCTATGATATCACTCCCTATGATGTAAGCGTATCCGCTCCTGAAAGTTCATGGTTCACTACAGTTACCGGAGCTTTTAATACGGAAAGCGGATCTAGTAGCATTACGGTAAGTGTTAATGCTCACGGTCTTACAACAAATTCATATGTCAATGTATGTGCATGGTCACAAACAAGTGGAGGAACAGGTGCTGGAACGTTTCCCGGTGGTATTACTTCAGTCAAAGGAGATTACAGAGTCAGTGTTGTTAATAATAATTCTTTTGTTATTGCTGTAGGAAGTGTTGCAGATGCGACCAGTGCAAGTAAAGGAAAGGCAGCGTATGCTGTTCGGCTTCCGTCTGGAAGTTCTGTAGCCGCTGGAGGTTTTGGATACGGGGCTGACACGTATGACGCACAGGCTTTTACGATGACTGCGTATTCCAGTGTGTTTAATTTCGTAAGCGGTGAGACAACCATTACGGTAAGCGTGTCTGACCATAACAGGGCAACAGGAAGTTACGTACAGGTAAGTAACTGGCCGGGAGCAGGGTTAGAGGGAATAACTGACGTTTCCGGTTTCTACGAAGTAAGTGTAATTACGTCCAATGCTTTTCATTTTGTGGCAGGGAGTGCAGCAACAGGAACAGCAACAGGAAAGGGGACAAATATATTTATGGATATTGTTCCTGTTACTGCCTCCGAATACAGAACGTGGAACACACCTTCATCTTCCACTGACATCTTTCTTGATATTCGTGAATGGACAATGGACAACTTTGGAGAAGATCTTGTTCTTAATCCTTATCCGGCTGGGGGAATCTACAGATGGGATAAAACGTCAGGAGTAGATCAGGTAGCACGACTTGTTTCAGGTGCGCCTGTTTCGGCAAATGGTTTTCTTGTCAGTCCGGTAGCACGACAGGGGATGTGTTTGGGAGTTACGGACGCAGCAGGAACATTTGATCCTATGCTGGTTCGTTGGTCGTCACAGGAAGACTTGACGGATTGGGTAGAAACAACAACAAATACGGCAGGAAGTATACGGCTGGCAAACGGTTCTGAAATAATGGGCGGTCTTGCGGCTGGTAATCTTATCCTTGTCTGGACAGATGTAGCGTTAATGGGTCTGGAGTTTATTGGTGAACCGTTTGTGTTTGGAAGCCGACAGCTTGGAACCAACTGTGGTCTGGTAGCCAAACATGCAATGGCTGAGTTTGACGGACGTGTGTACTGGATGGGTGACAGTAACTTCTTTGTTTGGTCAGGACAGGTACAGGTTCTTCCCAGTACGGTAAAGCGTCACGTGTTTGAAGACTTTAACTTTCAGAACAGACGTAAGGTATATTGTGGGGTTAATTCTGAGTTTGGGGAAGTAACGTGGATGTATCCCAGTAGTGATTCTCAAGAGTGTGATAAATATGTCACATACAGTCCGTCACAGAATTACTGGACGTATGGTGAGGCTATCTGGACAACGTGGAATGACAAGAGTATTATAGACAGTATCATTACAACAGGAGCGTCTGTGTCTACAGGAGCAGAAAGTGCTGACAATCATTACCTGTTTGACAACGAACCGCCTGACGTGTTTACAGCAGACGGACAGGACATGCCTGTCTTTATTGAAAGCGGTGAGTTTGATATAGGCGACGGTGACGATATACTGTTTATAGACAGGATTATACCTGACATTAAAGTAAGTGTAGGAAATCTACAGTTAAGTGTTAAAACAAAGTATCATCCGAATGACGTAGTTATAGAGAAAGGCCCATTTGAAATAGACGGAAGTACAAAGTTTATTCGTCCACGTGCAAGAGGAAGAACAGGAAAGATAAGAGTTTCAACAGGTGCAGCAAACACACGGTTTAACGTAGGTTCAATCCGTATGGATGTAATGCAGGATGGGAAGAGGTAAAGCATTGTGGCACAGTATCCGGTGTTTCCGCGTTTTCCTTTTTCTTTTGAAGACAACACCACACGGAAGATGTGGGAGTTAAACGAGAACTGGGCTAACCATTTAAGAGATGCGTTGTACGGACAGGACGCAACGCTTAACCAACGTAAGGTAGAAATAGATAGTAATTCAAGTATACAGGTACAGGGCAGGATAAGAGTGGGAGAACCGACAACAAGTGTAACTCCGGTAGCAGGAGACATGCGGTACGTTTCTTCAACGAATACGTTTCAAGGCTTCGACGGAACAGTTTGGCAGGATTTTCATTAGATGAACAGAACTGATATAGGAAAACAACTAAGTGGTTTTGTGGGACGGGACATTGATTCTCAGTTTGTAAGGCCGCGTCGAAGACTGTATGCAGAAGGAGATACTGTTGCGGAAGAACTTGTAACCAAAACTTTTGAGAACGGAAAGACATGGACTTGGAATCCAGCTAAAGAAAGTGAGCCTGATCCAGCAACCGGACGAACAAAAAAGTATGATGAGGAAGGAAAGCTTTTTGAAACAGGCTTGTCGATATCTAATCAACTTGGAAAGGTAGGAGGTACAAATCTTTTTGGTCAAGCTACTCTTGTTCAACCGGACAAAGAAGCAACAGGACAAAAAGTTCCAGTATCTGTTTCGATTGCAGTGGAGGATTATGGTGATCCAGTAGATAAGCCTTATTCCGGATACACAGGACCAAAGAATGTAGACGACTTGTTTAATCGAATGACTCAAACAAAAATTATGAAACAGGTTCCGATAATTGGTTCCGCTGTGAAACTAGCAGATTTTGTACAAGGAGGAGAAAGAGGAGCTATTGATCGGTTTGTTAGAGATGCAGGATATGGTGCTAAAGACAAAGACTCAGGTCAAACGGCTGCTGAACTAATAAGTAAAAAGTATACAGGCAAAAAAGAGGACAGGACTGAAGAGGAAAAAGAAGCAGACAGAAAAAAAGAAGAAGAAAAAAATATATTGGAAAAAGGTGCAGACTTTCTGGGAAAATTAATCACAGGCGGTTTTGGTGATACGTCGATTAGAAAAGGAGAAAAAGAGAAAGCGAAGGCGCATTTAGCTAATTTAATGGCAAATCAACCTGCCATTGGAGATCAGTCAAGACGAGCAGAAGAGGGATATAACTTAGCAAGTACGTATGGTATAAAAGGTGCAATTCCTACAATGGATTATACTCCAAACTATGATGTAAAAGGACAGGTAGCTTTTTTTGATCCTGACCAGTATACTGGAGTTGAGGCTTCCGGTTTAGATTATTCTCAGACAGGCTCACCCGAAGCTGGACAAGATATTTTCGGTATGACTGCCGCAGAGTATGGTTTTGACGAAGGTGATTGGGGTGTAGGGGAAGATTCTCTTATTGCTTCAGGCGGTGCTATTCCTTTCGCACACGGCGGTGGTCTGTCTTCTATTGGGAACCAGCATCTTGAACCGGGATCTTTTGTATTGGCAGCGGATGTTGTATCAGGGGCAGGAGATGGAGATACTCAGTCAGGATTAAAACTATTACATGATGAATTAGGTATTCCGATAGCACCTAGCGGTACACAAGAAAGTTCAACAGGTGGTCCGATATCGGGAAGTATTAGAGGACCGGGAAGCGGATTGGACGATATGAATCAAACGTCAATTGACGGAAGGATTCCGGCAGCTTTGTCAAATGGAGAAACAGTTCTGGCACGTGGTAGTGTTGCTAGAATAGCACATTTACTTCATCCCGATAAAAAGATGACATCAAATGAAGCACTCAAACTAGGTCAGGAAGGTTTATTTAATTTACAGAAGAATATAAGGAAGCAGAAAGCAGGTACTTCAAAAGGAGGAAAACAGCCGGGACCACTTAAAACAGGAAGAGGTGGTTTGCTGGATCTAATGAGAGCATAAGAATGTACGAAGTTTCAGGTGTTCCTCATTCGGAAATATATACACTTCTTCCGTACATTGATAAGTACTTGAATAAAGTTGTACCCTATACGGGTGGAAGGTATGAGAAGCAGGATATAATAGATGGGATTGCGGAAAAGACATTTGATCTGTGGATTCCAATAAATACAGAGACTACGAAGGTAGATGGTGTGGTTGTTACACAGTTTTCGATGTATCCTAGAAAGAAGGTTTTTACTATTTTATTATGTTGTGGCGATAATTTAAATGAGTGGTATGATCCGTTATTTCAAATGTTATATAAATTTGCATCTCTTAACAAGTGTGACTTAGCAGAAGTGGTAGGCAGAAAGGGATGGGTTCGTAGATTAAAAGACATTGGATTTAAACAAAGCGTATGGATAGTAGAAAGAGAAGTTTAAAAAATGGGTAGTTCATCAAGACCAGCATCATCAGTTCAAACACAGGTAAGACAGGAATATCCTGCCTTCTTTCAACCTCATCTTGAAGATGTATTAAGTTCTGCAAAATCAGAATTTGGTAGAGAGTACATCCCATTTCCCGAAGCACGTCTTGTCGAAACACCTGCTGCGAGAACACAAGCCTTAACTGACTTACAGGATACAGGTCTTGCTCGTTTAGGACAGCCTACTTACGATGAAGCTATAACAGGTACACGTGAGGCAGGTAAGACTTTTCCTGACTATGATATTGAAGCATACATGAATCCTTACCGACAGCTTGTTACTGATCAGTTGTTGGATAAAACAAGAGAAAGAAGAGATATAGGAAGGAAGAGTATAGATGCAGCGGCTGCACGGGCTGGGGCTTTTGGAGGTGGACGGCACGGTGTAGAAAGAGGTTTGTATGAAGAAGGAACGCAAGAACAACTAGGAGATATTCAGGAAAGAGGAGATATGGCCGCATTCGCTAATGCGCTTTCGGCTATTCAGGCAGACAAGACAGCAGGTCTTCAGTCGTCTAAACAGCTTGCAGAACTTGGATCTGGTAAACGTGAAGATCTTACAAAAGGTTTGATCGGAATGGAGAAGGCTGCAACGGCTGAAGAAGCAATTGCTCAACGAATAAGAGATTACGGTTTTCAGGATTTCAAAGAACAGGTTGATTTCCCACAGCAGAAGCTTGCAGAGTATTCTGCTATTATTCGAGGCCACACTCCTCCTCCTAACAGATGGGAAACACGTGACGTTCAACAGGCATTCAGTCCGTTACAGACAGGTATTGGAGCAATGACTGCACTTGGTGGATTGTTTGGTGGAAAGGCTACAGGAGGGACAGTAGGCTACCATAGTGGAGATCGGGTTGACGGGTTAAGTTCTTTAGTAGAGAAACCTTCAAGAGAAAATAACAGCCCACGAGATGTTGTTAACGAGTCGATAGATATTTTGATGGGGATGGCAGGTGAGCCGCGATATGTGAATACAGGCGCACAAGAAAGAGAACGCAAAGACAGTGAGAAATACTTTGACGAATATAAGAAAAGAGAACAGGAAAAGAAAAGAAAAGAGGCTCTTGAGTTTGAGCGTATGATGAATCCAAACAATCCAGTTATTCCTATTCCTCGTCCAGAACGTCCCGGTATTTACGAAGATGATTTAAGAAATCTCCATAAACAAGGCCAAGATGTAGCAGAAGCTTCTTTCAGTGAAGAACTGACAGAGACAATGGCTTACGGAGGTGTACCGGGACAGGCATACACGGAAGATATCGGAACGGTTGGCGGTCTGGGTGCAATTGCAGGACCACAGATGCGCTTCGCGTATGGTGGTGTTCCGGGTCAACCCTACACTGAAGACATCGGTATGATGGGTGGGCTTGCTGCTGTTGCAGGACCACAGATGAGATTTCAAAGTGGGTTAGCAGTCCCACCAATTGACCAATTTGGTGACACTATTTCTACAACAGAGGAGTATGAAAGAGATCCGACTATCAGTCCTTTTATGAATAGGATATTAAAAGCACGGCATGACAGAATGTTAGCAGGTCCACAGCCTTCCAGATCTGGTACATTAGGTGGATATGGCGGTCCTCATATGGGAAGTGGTACTGTTGACATGCCGCGTAAAGATCCTTCTGCTACATGGAATCCTGATGATCTGTATAAAGGACACGTACCAATTGAAACAGGATCACGATCAGGACAACATGCACCAGCTTTCTCAGAGGAAGAGATTAGCGAAACAACTGTTGTAGGTGAAGACGTAAGTGGTGACTTAGAAGGTATGTCGGACGCAGATAAAGCTGGTGTCTGGTACGGTGTAGAAGACATGATGATAGATGAGAAAGGAAAACCTCAACCCAAAAAAGGTGAAGCTGGTACTCCCGAAGAAAAAGAAAAGGCGTGGTTTGAAAAGCTTGGTCTGAGTCAAAAAGAAACAATTGGTCTTGGCTTGACGTTGATGCAGGGAACTCCTGACGCACTGGCACTGGCTGGTAAAAGCTTGTTGGGTAAAAAGGATCTGAGTGAGCTTGACCGTAAGTACAAAGAAGCTATGGTAGCCTACGCGAATGCCAGAACAGCAACTGAAAAAGGTAAAACCAGCCGTGACATGTTGCGTATTCTCAGTACCATTAAAAAGAATGATGAGAACTTCAGACTTAGAATAGCTGAGTTTGCAAAAACAATTCAAGATCAAGATGATAAATGGATTCTGGGAATGTACAAAGGTCTTGAGCCAGCAGATAAGATGGCAATATTCGGTATACCTGATATGAAGAATCCCGGTAACAGGATTGCTGAAATTAGAGAAAAGGTTATGGAGTTCAGTAGAATGAATCCGGCACGATCCCGTACTGAAGGAGTTTCTCCTGTTGTAGAACAAACGGGAACAGTACATGGTTCTACAGTAAGAGAAGGTAAAGCAGCAGGTGGAACGATACCAAACACACTTTCCAAATTAGGAATTTCAGGTATCAGGAAGGTATAAATCTCATGCCGTATGCGATAGACGTTGACGGTCTGGGAGAGATAACGGTTCCTGATGACGCATCCGACGTTGATGTTCTGAGCAACGTTCTCGTTAATAAATATCTTTCCGGCCAGATGTCTGACAATGACGCACAGCTTTCTATGATTGAAGGTTTAATGGAACAGTCGATGAATGCTCGTCGTCAGCGAGGACTTCCCCCACCAGAACCAGCAGCACCCGACAGAGGCTATCTAGGAGAAGCAGGGGCAGGTCTGTGGGCTGGTATGAAGTACACGGTTGGTTCAGGTTTGTCAGGAATAGAGAGGCTCGCTGAACGATGGAACCTTGATCCAACCGGAGATGAAGCAGGTTGGTTACGTCAGGCTGGTGAGTCTCTTAAAAAAGGTGCGGATGAAATCAAAGCTTCTCCCGACCTGCCTGAATGGTACTTCAAAACTTTCAACGCTTTTGGTTCAATACTGGGATTTGCTGGAGCAGCAGGTGCTGCTGGAGTTGCCAGTATTGTAGCAGGTCCGGCATCAGGACTTGCAGCACTAGGTATTACAGGAGCATTTGCAGGAGGAACGGGAGCCGACGAAGCTTACGAAAGAGCAATTAAAGGAAAGGCGACAGAGCAGCAGATAGATGAGGCCACTACACTTGGATTCGGAATTGGACTGACAGAACTTATCGCTCCGTTAAAAGCTCTACGGGGTATTCAGAAGATAATGGACACGAAGAAAGCTGTTCCCAATCGTGGTCTGACGGCAACCAGTACGGAAGAAATACGTAAGCGGACAATAGATGGGGCAAGTGCTGACACACTGGCAAAGAATATCGGTGTTGATCCTACACCGTTTCGTTCTTTTGGTAAACGTGTGGCCGCAACAGCAGGACTTGAAGGATCTCAGGAAGCCGTTGCAGCTATTGCCCAGAATGCCGTAGAGAAATACCTGTACAATCCAGACACACCGTTGGTAGACAGTCAGGCTTTTGAAGAAGGTCTGTACGGTGGTAGTGCAGGTGCGATGCTGGAAGGTATCTTAGGTATTTACGGAGTGAGGAAGTCAAGAGGGTTCCGTAAAAAAGTAGATGAGTTTATGGATTCGGATCAATACAAAAAAATAACCAAAGCTGCTGATGATTCGATACGGACAATGGACGATCCTGAAGCTACACCTGAAGCAAAGGCAGCGGCAGAAGGCATGCTAAGACGTGCAGATGTAATGATGGAAACTGCGTTACGGGATAATGTATTTAATTCTCGTGAAGTAGTCAGTTATCTTAAAGACCAAAAAGATGAAAACGGTAAGCCTGTTTATACAGAGGAATATCTTGACAGGGCTGCTGATCAAGGACAGCTTAAAGAACTGTACATTAACCATACTCTAAACCCCCACACAAAGTATGAAGCAGATGCAGGAGATACTCTGTTTAAAACTAAAAATCCAGTAACAGATGAACAATATACTGTGGAAGAGATTGAAGAAATAAAAAAAACAAAGTCGGGTAGAGAGTTAATGGAGGAAGTCAGGTTACGGGTACGTGCTGCAAAGAGTAAGGAAAGTTTAGCGGCACAGTCTAAACGAATACTTGCCCGTAATGAGTTCGGTATTAGCGACAGACGTTTAAATAATATACGCAAACTCTTTCCTGCTGCACCAGATGAGTCGGTAATAAAGTATGTCGAACTTATTCAGAATGCAGGTGAGACAAAAGGAATAGCCAAAGCTAAACGTGAACTGGATAAAATCCTTAGAGAAAATCCTGAAAACGGTTTTAAGATTTTCGAGGCTAAGTTGGGGAAGGAACGAACCAGAAAGGATAGAACAGAAACAGAGGAAAAGGAAACGACCCCCGAAAACGAAGCGGAACAAACGAAAGGAACTGCGGAATCCACACCACAAATTGTACTTGTTGAAGAAAGGGAAGCTAAAGCTGCTGATACTACAAAAACTAGAAAAGAAACTAAGTGGACTTCACTCGCAGGAGAACACTTTGCCAACACAAACAAAGACGAACTTTTGGACAGCTATAATTCGTATGGACACTTTGATTACTCTCACGAACAGATGCTTGCCGGAATACTAGAAAAGGATGGACAAGAAGCTTTTGAAGAGTATAAGGCAGAGTATGATAGGTTAGCACAAGAATATATAGAAAGTGAAACAAAAGGAATAGAAGAAGATAAACGTAAAGAAACTGAGATTGTTGCGTGGCAAAAGTTTAGAGAAGAATCTGCTAAAGAATTAGGTATTGATATAAATAGTAGAGTACCTAGTGATCGTTCTAAAATAGATTCACTAGCACGTACTAAACAGGAAGCTGCACAAATTGCACTGGCGGCTGCTGCTATTGGTAAAAATGAACCTCAACCACCTGCAACAACAGGAACAGGACAGCCTCAAACTCCAACAGAGAAACTTCTTGACGATCAGATTCCTGATGACTTTACTGGTGATGACGTATCTACAGCTACTCCTGATTTGATTCTTGAACTTACAGAGGCTGATTCATTAGCAGCAGATAAACTGTTTATGAGTATGTATGAGTCTTACTATACATTTATGTTTCCAAACTTAAAGCCTTTAAAAAAGAATATTGACTTTGAAAATGCTGACACTGTTTTAGGTATGTTAAAAGAGCAGGACGGAAATATAGAGGACTTGTTAGAACAGTTGAGTCACGATAGTTCCCAGCAAGAACAGTTAGCAAGTACTGTTTTGAAGGGAGGTGTACACCTAAAAACAAGAAGGCCATTCCCCTCATTCATAGATACCCCAGCCATACAACAAATAATTGAAGGGAATCCAGAATATCAACAGTACATTGCTACACATGGACCAACGGTCGCAAGTAATTTACAAAAAACTGCTACTTTCCGTACTAAGAATTTTATGGATTTATGGATAGGCAACCACAATAAGAACGAAGATACATTAGAACGAGAGGTAAGAGAACCTGACGAGACAGTAATCACAGAAGCATCACGTGACTATGCTGTTCTTTCTGACAATACTCTTATGAAAACCGGAATCATTTCGGAGGAAGACATTCGTCTAATGGCAACCGCAATGATGAAGATGATGCGGTTCATTAACCCAGATAAAACAAAGTTTGAAGATGTAGTAGATGAACACGGAAATATTATTTATACGGCTACCAATCCTCACGCTAATGATGTAAAGCAAATAAGGTTCATTCGAGAGTTTGCTCCTAACAGTCCAGAAAAGAAAGCATGGGTTAAAGAAGAAACTAAACTGTTGAATGAAGAGCTAGCTGAGTTGGCTCAATCTCGTCAGAATATAAGTCGGCTTAGAACAGAAGGAAAAATGAATCCCAACGAAGCTAAATATAAACTTGATGATATAGAAACACAAAGACGCGACATTGCTCTTCGTAAGGACAGCTTGGCTGAAACTGCTTACATAGGTCAAAAAAGAAAAGGACTTAGTTTTGGATATGTAGAGACGGGAAGAGAACAACGTTTTGAACGTTTTCTTGAAACCGGAATAACAGCCGGAGTGACGGATACAGTTTCAGCAGAGGAAGGTGTGATCACTATATATGTTGGATTGCTGGAACAAACCCAAACAACAAGTACTGTTCTTCAGGAACAGGAAGGTCTTAGAGAGGTCAGTGAAAAGGTTCCGGGTTTTGCAGCAGCAAGTATGTTTGTTCAATCATCTTCTCACGAAACGTGGCACCTGATAAGAGAGATGATATTTAATCGAAGCCAGCTTGATTTCTTTAACAGAACGATTACACCTGCACTTGCTACTCAAAATGGATGGACAAGCGAAGCATACTATCGAGAGAAATGGGACAAGGCGTGGAACGAAAGAGCGAAAGCAGAAAACGTTGATACTACTACTCCGCAAATGATACAACGAAAAGAAGATTTTATTAACGACAGATTACTTGATGAAGCTCAAGCACACGTTTTTATGAAATGGTACACAGGTCATCAACTAACTGGTTTAGATCCACAGCCTCGACGACTGATGGATATGTTGAAACAGTTTTTAGAAGCGATTAAAAATACATTTAGAAAAATGGGAATACTCAAAACTCCTGAAGAAGTTCAAAACGAAAGTGCAAAGGACGAATCGATCCAACTGAAACGTGTTGACGCTAAAAGACTTAAACGTGAATACGAAAATATAGCGTCCGGTAAATTAGCTAGAGAGGCGAGTCGTCTTGATTATGAAGCTGCTGTTCCTTTTATAGTGGGACAGCTTCCCGGTAATAAGTTTAACCAGCCAGATGAAAACTTTATTCCCATAGAGAAAGCTATTGATACAGCTAAGAGTCTTAAAGATAAACTTATGGGATCGACAAGTGCTATCGCTATAGCAGCAGATCCCAAATCAGGAGAATCTGTAGGTGAAGTTATTATGCAGGATCTAAGTAATTTCGCAAAGATCTTTGCTCACGTGTCTTCTATCTCTGAGAAAAGCGAAGCGTTCAAGGAATTTTATAATCAGGTTCAGAACAGAGTACAGTATAGAAACGCTATAAAGATGACAGCAGATGTGTTAGCTGAACACGTAGGTAAGTTTGGTGGTATCTTTAAGATAGAAAGAAGTGAAGTCAAGAATGTACAGGATCTAACGATACTCGCTGATGCTGTTGGTGTTGACCCAGAATTTACCAATCTTGAAGGAGACAATCCTACTGCAACTATTACATTTACAGGAAAGAACGTTGATGAAGTAAGTAACTTGTATGGTAATCTGGCAGAAGGAAAGCCACGAGCAGGTTGGGTACACGCTAAACAACCATTAACAAAGGAACGCTATGAATATTTAAACAACAACGAAGAAGCTATGATGGGAGAACAGAGGGACTTTGAAAGATTCTTAAAGGACACTGGAATCAGCAGAGATAAGATGACGGTAACAAAAGGTGTGAGAGAAGTTACTGTAGAAGATACAGTCATTGATCAAGAAACTGGTCAGCCTATTAAAGTTGTAGGAGAGATGACTGTTTTTGGTGATGATCCTACAGTTTACACCGTACCTGAATATACGTACACATATACTGAAACCAATCCTCAAGTAGCAGCCGCTTTTGCCGGAACGTACTACGCAGGTCAGCATGTAGGGGATGAGAAGTATAAAGCTATTGTACATAATTTATTAAATACAGGATCGTTTAAAGGCATAGGTGAAGAGATTGGAATCAGAACAGGAAGAGAGAGTACTTATCAATCTATTCAGGCAGATATAAGAAAGTTCCTAGAAGATCTAGGACAATTTGGAACATACGGTCCAGATGCTGAAGGGAATATAGTTCTTCAAACTCCTTTGTATACGTCCGGCAAAGGACTGAATAAAGTTGAATATGAAAAGCTGCAAGACTTTCATGCACAGATGATGCAAGCAGAAGAATTAGTACGAGAAGGCGGCATCGAAGGACTAGCAGAAATTGATATGGTTCCTTTTGCATTAGGAAATGTGAATCTAACATTTAAACAAGCAACCATGCTGGTAGAGATTCTGGATGCTGTAGCAAATGAAAAAAGACCGGGATACTTTCCTCATCTAAGATTTGGCGATAAGGCCATAGCCGTTTACAGACGGACAAGAAAAGATGATGCAGGTAATATAATGCTGAATAAGAAAACGGGAGAACCGTTAAGAGGACCGATGATAAGAATTGAATCTGTTGAATCTAAAATGGGAAGGACATTTGGAAACATCCCTGTTGTCGGAGACAGACTCAATCGTAATTTAAAAGAACAGCAGCGTCAACGAGCGCGAGAATTGGAAAGAGAATTTCCAGCAGAAGAATTTGAAGTAACTCAATTTGACATGACTCTGGACAATCTCAGATCAAACAAACATGGAAAAGCATTGATGCAGTCAATGGGAACATTGGATACTCTTGCAGCTATTTTTCAAGGTCATATTTACGATAACAAGGGAGAAAAAATAGGACGGAAAGAAGGTGCTGTAGAAGAAAATCTGGAACACTTTGTTGACATGGTAAGAGAACGAGTGGCAGGAACCAGAGCCGAAACTCTTTTGAAACCACGTGAAGGTTATCCGGGTTTTATTACGGAACGAAACAATGACGGAGATTATTTTAGATCTGCCTTCCAACGTTTCGTTGACAGCAGTTCCAACATTGCTTCATCTTTGATGATAGAACCTGAGATGCTTGAATCACTGGAGAACCTTGATAAGATCTACGGACAAAATTCTAACTATTCCAAGACAGCCCGTAACTTATTTGACTACATAAATAATCCCAACAACGAATCAACGTTGCTGCGTGGTTATGCTTTTCATTGGTTTCTTGGATACAACCTTTCATCTGCTGCCATTAACCTTACCCAAACTATTCAAGGCACGGTTCCTATTCTGTCAGCTATCACCGGAGTTACACGTGGGACAGGTGGTGTCTTAACAGCAGGTAAGGATACTATGAAGCTGTGGAAACACATGATGGCTGACACGGCAACACCACGTCTGGGTAAGTACGGGTTTGAGTTTTATAAAACAGAATTAGTAACTGATAAAAATTATGAAGCTTTAGGTAGAACTGTTGAAGAGATTGGAAAACCCGTAGAAATACTAGATCAAGGCCGTAAACCAGATTGGATGCCTCAACAAGAGTTTGAATTTTTAGCTGAACTGTTTAAAAGCGGAATCATTCAGCCTATTCAGAATATGGATTTAGGTGCTGGAGAGATTTCCAAACTTCTTAAATCAAAAAACACACGGTTTCTTGCCGACTCTTCCGGTGTTGCTTTCGGAACGGTAGAGAATGTCAACAGAATTACAGCGGCACTTGCTTTCTACCGTGCTGCTAAAGAGGATAGAAACAAAGCTAACTTCAAAGCATATTCACTTGGAACCAGATTTGGAGAACAAGATCTTAACGTACTAGACGAAGAAACATTTGCCAGAACAATGGGAGCTATGGGTGTAGAGAAGACACAGTTCTTTATGGGAAAAGAAAACCGTCCCGTGTTCTTTCAGGGACCGATAATGAGTGTCGTAACCCAGTTTCAAAGTTTCATGTGGCAGATGGTTGGATTGTATGCAGATGCGTTAACAAAAAGTATGGGTGGTAGACTAGGAAACTTTAGTGCTGAAGATCAGGTAGCTATCAAGAGCATGGCCCGTAAGCAGCTTGGCATGATGGCTTTAACCATGTTCGCGTTTGGTGGAGCTATGGGTCTTCCGTTCATGGAAAACTTCAAACAGTTGTGGAGACTCATCACTGAGAACTTTGGAGATGAAGTTGGTCAGGACTTTGAACAGGGAACACGTGAAGTACTTGGTCCTATTCTGGGATACAATGCAACCGACATGCTGTTACGAGGACTGCCGCGTGGAATGGGAATGGATATATCCAGACGTGCTTCGTATGGTGACATCATTCCACTACGGTTGCTTATGGGTGGTGATCCTACAGATTATACAGGTCCGGCTATCAGCCGTATTATAGATACGGTAGAAGGAGTGAACACGGCTTATGACAGAGGAGATATGATTGGGACAGCCGCTGCATTATTTCCGATAGCTATGGGTAATCTCATAAGAGCTTCAGTCGGAGAAAGTCAGTACGGTACGTTTACAGCAAGAGGTCAACAACTGTTACCTGCTGGAGAACTTGGGCTGGGAGAGAAGTTTATTTATTCTATGGGGTTCACTCCGGCTACTGTTGCTCGCGCCAGAGCCAGACGAGGACAGGAGAATTACTATCAGTACAGAGCAGCTAACGGAAAAGAATACTACAGTAGTCGAATGGCTACAGCATTGAGTGGGTATATGACAGATATTCAAAATGGAAATCTTAGTAGTGCTACAAATAACATGCAACAGTACTACGAAGATTATCTCAAAGCCATGCAACATGATATTGATAATGCAGCAACTCCGTCTAAACAATATAACCTTAATTTGAAATCTATTTACAAACGTGCCTTACGAGCGCATGATGCTCTCTCACTTACAACAGGTCCACGTGTACGTAAGTCAGTACGTCCAGAAATACAGCGTCATGTCTTGGAAGGTGCTGTTGCCTCAGAAGGTTGACATTAGCCTTATTTAATCATATAAATTAAATCATTATGAAAGCACCTATCAATGTTTATGTGGGGTATGATGCTCGTGAGCATGATGCCTACGAAGTCTGTCGTTATTCTTTAATGAAACACAACAGTGACGATTTCAGTGTCAATGTTATTCCCCTTAAACATCAGGACATGCGGTACTACGGATTGTTCTACAGGCGTTGGGTTATAGATGAAGAGGGTCAGTACTGGGACGAACTGGATGGCAAGCCGTTCTCTACTGAGTTCTCTCATACAAGATTCGGAATACAGGAGTACGCAACTAAAGTTCACAAGCAGCGTGGGTGGACAATGTTTGTGGACTGTGACTTTCTATTTCGTGTTCCGGTAGAAGAACTGTTTAAACTAACAGATGACAAGTACGCTGTCATGTGTGTCAAGTTTGATTGGACCCCTACCAATACTATTAAGATGGACAATAAAATACAGACAGGATATCCCCGTAAGCTTTGGTCTTCCATGATGCTCTGGAATCTGGATCATCCTTCTAATGAAAAAATGGGATACTTTAAATTAAACGAAGCAGAAGGAATAGAGCTTCATACTTTTGGATGGCTGGGAGACAACGAGATTGGAGAGATACATCCGCGATGGAACTATGTGTCTGGAGCGACAGAAATTGAAGACGAACCTGCTGCTATACACTTCTCAGAGGGAGGCCCGTGGTTCAAAGGATATGAGAATGTAGAGTATGCAGAAGAATGGAACAAAGCATTAGGAAAAATGTATGCCGATAAATCTAGTAACAAGCTTTAACGTAAAGGCGTGGGATCTCTACGCCAAAGACTTCCTTACTTCATTTGACGAAAAGTGGGATGACCAGATCCAGCTTGCTGTTTACTATGATGGTGGAGAACTGCCGGAAGACATCGTTGACAGTCCTCGTATCTCTTACTTCAAACTTGAAAAGGATAAAGAGTGGAAAGAGTTTCATAAAACGTTTGGTCAGAACAACGGTAAGTCTGAAGAACAAAAGGAGACTGAAACAGAGTGGCCTCCAAAGAATTTCGTACAGGACGAAACCTACAACTACCGTATGGATGCGGCACGGTTCTCTCATAAAGTATTTGCTATAACGGGAGAAGCAAGAAGGATCATTCATATTGTACATGGTGCAGTGGCAAAGGCAGGAGGAAATCCTTTACATACTGACATAGGACATCTTGCGTGGATAGACTCTGACTCTAAAACTAAACAGGAAGTGAGTCTTGAGGCTGCAACAGAGATGATCTGTAAAGGAGATAACGTAGAGTTTGCTGATATCTCTCATCTTGGTCGAACTTCTATCGACTATAGCTGTACTTCTTTTATTACTTTTAATCTGACCAGCATGAGAGTGCAGGAATTTCTCAGTGACTTTAGAGGGATCTACGTAAGCGGTGAGATATTCGGATACAGAGAATGGACAGATGCGTTTGTCTTTACCAGACTTCTTACAATGTACGCAGTGCATGGGCTGAACGTTTGTAATCTTTCAGAAGGCTGTACGGATCTGGATGCATTTGAATATTCAGAAGTCGGAAAGTACATGGTTCATAATAAAGGGAACCGTAAAATAACAGGGGATCTCCCACCTGATGTGACAGGACCGAAACGTAATGAATTGATTCCTAAGATAGTAGCGCATTACAAGTTTGATAACATACTTGAGATTGGTACGTGGAGTGGCGCACGTGCTGTCAAGATGGCATCAGGTTTGTTTGATGCTGGTGTCACGAAGGTTCACTATACAGGATTCGATCTGTTTGAAGAGGCTACTGAAGAAGACGATCAAACAGAAAAGAATGTAAAGAAACATTATAGTGAAGCTGAAGTTAAAGAGTACCTGTATTCTTTTGCACAGACTGCCGCAAAGAACGGTAAAGAATTTACCTACTGTATTATAAAAGGTAATACACGTGAGACTTTAAAGGTCTTAAAGAATAAGGACTACTGTAATACTCATAACATCAAGCCACAGTTTGCATACATTGACGGAGGGCATAGTGTTGAAACCATCAGATCTGATTATAATTTTGTTAAGCATCTTCCTGTTGTGTTATTTGATGACTTTTACACCCCTGACTTTAATGGGGATGTAGGACCGGATACCACACAGTTTGGGTGTAATGAAATCTTTGATAAAGAGGTAGATGAAAAAGCAACCAAAGTTATTATACCTACACAAGATGGTGTTATAGGCGGCGGTATAACCAACCTTGCCATCGTTGTCAGTGACGACAAGTTAACACTGCCATCTAATCTTACGACAGGTCGTGTCCCTATTAAAGTTAATCCGCAAGACTGTATGCCGAAAGAACACATTAAAAATAATATTGAAGTAAACACTCCGAAGTTCAAGCGTCTGGTTAATGAAAAGGGATACATAAATAACGAGCATGTTATTGTCGCGTCTGCTGGACCTTCTCTTGAAAAATACATTGACGATATCAAAGAACGTCAGAAGAAATATGACGCAAAGGTTATGTGTGTTAAGCATTCTTTACCGACATTGTTGAAGCATGACATCATTCCGTTTGGGTGTACGATCCTAGATCCCAGATCTATAGAAGGTGAGTCAACGCATGGTGTAGTTCGCAAGACGCTGTTTGAAAACATACCAAAAGAAACAATAATGTTTGTGGCAAGTATGACAGACACTTCTGTTCTGGATTACATAATGACAAAGACAGATAACATCGTAGGGTTCCATGCCTTCTCTCAAGCTGTAGCCAAGTATGAGTTCCTTGCTGGTAACTTTCTGATAACAGGTGGAACGTGTGCGGCTACGAGAACAGTTGGTTTGTTTCACACGATGGGGTTCCGTAACTTTCATCTGTATGGTTTTGACTCTTCTCTTCCCGATAAACCAGAAGACTTTGACACCAAGAGAGACGATGGTCAGCCAAAGTATATGAATGTAGGAATAGAAACAGGAACAGATAATAATGAAAAGTTCTGGACAACAGGAGAGTTGCTTGCATTGGCACAGGATGTGGAACAGATGCTGGACAGTAAGATACTTGATCTCAATATAGATGTTTACTGTGACGGTCTGGTCAATGGTGTGTGGCAGGATCGTTTGAAAAAGGGATACAAGAGTAGAACTTACGAAGAGATTCTAAAGAATGACGGATGACGAAGACAACATCATAAACTTTCCTACTGATACACTGGCGAATATAGATTTGTTTTCTGAACAGTCAGATCATCAAGTCTACGTAGCTTCGCGTAGGGCAGTTTATAAATGTGTGGAAGAACTCATGTCTAATATAGAGAATGATGAAAGTATTGTTGGTGTAGTGTGTTTATCTTTTGACAAAGCAGGTAAAATGAGAGACATGATGGCAGGAGATATGAGTGCCTCTAATTTGTATGTAATGTTGGACAAACTTAAAATAGATGTAATGGATCTAGTTTGTGATACAATGGGCTATACAGACCCTTTAATGGAAGAATAAAAATGTTAGAAGGAATTGGTAAGTGGATGCTTAAAGGATACATTGTATGGTCTATAGGTGCTGATATAGTTGTGTTAAGTGGTGTAGTTTATTTAATCTTTTTTTAAGGAATAGTTAAATGTTAGGAATTGCTGAGTCAGTAATCGGAGTTGCAGGAAAAGTTCTCGACAAGTTTGTGGAGGACAAGGATCTCAAAACAAAACTTGCTCACGAATTAAAATCCCAGATCGTTTCACTTGATCTTGCACAAGCACAGACAAATCTGGAACAGGCAAAGCATCCCAGTATATTTGTTGCCGGAGCCAGACCAGCTATCATGTGGATCTGTGCTTTCGGGTTGGCGTGGCAGTTCGTATTCCAGCCTGTAGCTATTTGGGGTCTTGCTGTTTCCAATCTGGATGTTGCACTTCCACATATTCAGACAGAGGGTTTACTAACTTTGACCCTCAGTCTCTTAGGATTAGGTGGAATGCGTACAGCGGAGAAGTGGAAGGGCGTTCAACGTAATAATATGAAAAAATGAGGCCCGTATTTGAGGCGTGAGTAGCCTACTCGTAGTCGTCTGGACCTACCCTACCAGAAAGACCCCGACTCTTACCCAGCCTTCTCTAAGCGGCTCTCAGGAGAAATCCCTGTTTCAAGGTAAGTTAACTCCTCTTCAAGACGTTGAATGGCTTCTGTAAGTCTTTCTATCCGTTCTTTGATAGCTTGCTTCTTAGATTCTTCCTCATCCTCTTCAATAATCCGATTGATTTTTACCTTTGCATCTTTTGAAAGAGTGGATGGAAGATTGGAATAGCTAGTGGCTAGTCGATAGTACATATTAACCTCGTGTATTAAGCGTTAAAATAAACAAGAACCTTCTTGGAAGCATTCTTACCCAATGTTATACCACAAACAATCTTTACATTCAAGTGCGTATCTTAACAGTCCATTCATCAGGATTGCAATTGAAACTGCATTGATAACAATAAGCGCACGATCATTCCAGATTAGCGCAACTGTGAACCAACCACTTAACCCAACAACATGGAACACAAGATTAAGAGGATATACATTATTGGCAGTCAGAAGCATTCCCAATAAAAGAACAACAGAAGCTGCCCATTTAATATACCAATCCTTTGTGTGAGTTGGTGTTTGTTTATCTAAGATAGTCATACTTGAAAACTTTCTCCGCATCCGCACATGGATTCTACATTAGGGTTATCAATCATAAGACGTTGACCAAAAATATCTTTCTTATAATCCACTGTCATTCCTGCTACATAAACACTTGATACATTATCGATGACAAGCTTACCTGTATCCAGATCTATAATGAAGTCATCAATAACATCATCGAACTCTTCTTCAGTAACAAGTTGCCAATCGTAGGTAAAGCCTGAACATCCTCCGCTGTTAACTGCTAGTCGAATAGCAACTACCTTATTCTCTGCAACAACAGAGGACAGATGTATGTCTGCGTTATCAGTTAGATTTATCATCTTTACCTGACAGATATTGAGGTGAAGGTTTTCCCTTTAGTAATTTATTCCACCACTTTAAAATATGTTTAAGCACCACATGATCCTCCACGTCCAGTAATATCACAGATGTCATGTGCTTCTATGGACTCTTCAAATTCTTCTCCAAGTTTGTCAACGGCTTCTGTATATGGGACTTTTGTGAGAGGTTGCCCACCACGAGAACCGTTAGGATAAGCAGTGAAGCCACGTAGATCAGAAGCATATCGGGATAGTGTTTGCGAAAATGATTCCACCGTTTCTTCATTATTTAATTTACTCCCCCATTCTGGTAAATTAATTGTAGAACTAATAGACATATCAACATAACGCTGTACACCTGCCTGAAACTTTATTCTCCTTTCATAATCTTCAGCAAGATCTATTGCTGTCTCTATAGAGTCTGGATCAATTCCATAAATGTTAATGATTTCGGAAGCGGCTGCGTCAACTACGTATTGATAATGCCATCTGTTACCGCCTTTAAGATACCTTCTTTTATAAGCTACCGCAAATATAGGTTCAATTCCTGTTGTTGTTCCAGCTAGTATTCCAATGGAACCTGTTGGAGCTATTGCTCTATTAGCAACAGGACGGCTTAGACTGAGATGATCAGCAAACTCTTTGGAAACCTTGTCACTTACTCCTTTATAAATAGATAACCAGTTCTCTAACTCAGGAACAATTTCATACTTATAATCGTTTTTAAGAAGCCACTCATGTATACCCATCATACCTAAACCAAGACGACGATTCTTCTGTCTCACATCATATATCTTTTCGTAAGGAAGCTTGGCTTTAAGAGTACCGCATATAAGAAACTTGGTAGCAAGTTCCACCACTGTAGAAAGTTCTTCGATAGAGTCTATACGACCTAAGTTAATACTACCAAGATTACATACATCACTGTCGTCAGAACTGCTAACTTCAGTACAGGCATTACGGAGGGTTTCCTTTTCTTTGTCAAAGAAATTGAAACTGAATCCCGGTTCTCCTGTTCTAAGAGCCTGACGTATATTATTCCTAAAGACATCACCCACTTCTCCTGTTTTCCAATAGTTAAGTAACCACTCTGTATCGTAGTTAACAGATATATTTGTCATATCTAGTGGACAAGGAAAGTTAAAATCCTTTTTCTTCAGATCCCCCATTGTCAGATCTGTTCCACCAATCTCCATCTCATCCCAGTTCTTTGCATTAAGAAACTCATTAATATCTTTATGCTTCCAATTTAAACTTGCATAGATTGCAGACCTTCTACTACCGCCTTGCATCACACGTCTGCCTATTTCATTTATCATCTGCATCTTGGGAATAGGACCAGATGCTACACCGCCTGTGCCACGTAAGATCTCACCAGATCCCCGATACACTGAGTAATCTACACCGATACCTCCTCCTGTCATTAGACAGGACTCTGATTTCCAACTTAGATTAGCCCAATCTTCACGAGTATCTTCTTCTGCTTTTAACAGGAAACAATTATTAAAGAACTTGTTATCTCTTCCTGCATAGTACAGATACCTACCGCCCGGAATAAATTTAAGATCACTTATAAGATTAGAGAGTTCATTAACTTCTTCTTCACTTAAAAGATTACCACACACATCATATGAAAGAGTACGTGCCAGATCAGTCCACGTTTCACATCCTTCATGCTGATACTTTTGTTTAAAAATAGTTTCACTAAGAAGTGAGCGAAACATAGGGTTCTCGTTACTGCGCCACGTAGACATAATAGTATTCTCCTTTATGTGTTTACTTACGACAGGTTGTAAAGCTGTTGTGCTAGATTACTTCTTACAACCCAGATGTGGTCATTACCTAACTTTTCTTTCTCACACCAGATATCAAAGTCTGTATAATTATAGCTCCTGTAGTGACGTTTAATATTATTAACCAGAATCATAGCGTTATGCTTAGACTCCATGTAGTCATGTTTAGGATTAGGAGCCTTCCGACGTTGAGCCATAATGTTCTTTTGCCTTTACTATCAAGAGGTTAAGGTAATACTGTGCTTTTTCGAGATCTTCTACGGGGCTATCTTTATACTTATAACGCCACATGTATTTAAGTGTATTACCTTTAAGATATCCACGAAACTCTTCTTCATCCATACTAGCTTCAATAGCACAAATAGCTTCAATATTCTTACGGTTATAATGAGGTGGGTTATTTACTGGGTCACTCTTCATTATGTTCTCTCTCCTTTTAAACACTATTTAAGTTTAAACAAAATTGTTTTTGATCCTTTCTCTGAAGGAAAGGTAAAGATCTGTTCAGCATTTGGATCAGCAGCGGTTTGTCCTATATAATGCCATTCCGCTCCAGCATCCATTTGTTGTTGAACCTGTTCAAAATATGTACTCTTCTCCGAAACAAAAAGCAAGGACGAAATTATACTAAATGCAATAAACATGGATACCTCTTTTAATGTACAGTTGGAACTTTTAAATTATTATCTATAGATTCTCGTAGTTTGGGAAGAGATTCTTTAGCGTTTTCTAGTATAGTATGAATAGCCTTATCATCCTTATACATAGCCGTATAAAGCTGAATAGATATAGCAAGCAATGTACCTGATGTCATTAATAAAGAATCAGAATTGTCAGGTTTTATATAAGGACTGATAAGCTTATAGATGTCATTATATAAAATGATCTGTTCTTTATCTAAATCAAATACAGATTCTTTTTCTTTTGTCATGTCTTTGTTGAGTTCAACAGTATATTAATACGTCTATATGTAAACTCCCTTTCCCCTTCCATAATTAAACTAAAGTAATTTCTTGCATACTCTGGATCAATCCCTGCTAATTCACAAATGGGTTCAAAAGTAGAAGCAGTAACACAAGCTGGTTGAGTGAACCACTTAACAGCACAGTCACGATTTGCTACAGACAAACGAGGTTCCCCTTCATACTCTGGTTTGGTAGCATCTAAAAGAGATTGTAGAAATACAGCTATAAACATGACTCTCTCTGGACTTGTTTGTTTTAACTCTTCCTGATCTTCATTAAAAATATATTTACTTTCAAAGTAACTCCACGAACCTTCTTCACCGCTGGATATAGAAACTTCAGACGGGGGCATATGCTCCGTAGCGGCTGAAGTAAAGGCGGTGGTCTGCCTCACTTCTATCTCCATCTTTATTCCTGCTTTCTTTTTCATCAACCCAGCTTTTCGGTACAGTTTCTCTTGCCCACATAAATTTATGTTTAGTGGCCCACTGTCCCAATGTAGTAGAACTATTCTTTTTTATTCTAGTATCAGCATCCATGAAAACAAAGCGAATGTCAAGATGGGGATTAGAACTCCGCACAAAAATCATTTTCTTACGAGCGTCTAAAGGGAACCATCCCTTACATTCAATACAGATTCCATTCTCAAGTACGAAATCAGGGGTGTACTTTTTATAAGTCTCAGGAATAGTATAGTCAATCTTAAACGGTTCATATTCCATTTTGATTTCTCTGTGAGACAGATCTTCGTAAACCATCTCTTCAAATTTAGATCTAAAAACCGGGCGTGATCTCTTCGACATTAGGAGCCTTCCTTACTGAAGTTAGATATCTAATCCCATTAGCGTATTTAAAACCACGTAGTCCTCTGCCTTCATTAGCATCTTCCCAGCACTCAAATTTAAAACGACAGTAGTTACATCCTGAACTAAGCTTCATGTTACCCGACTGTCCATCTGGTACAGGTGAGTAACATTTTGATGGAGGAGTATCTTGTTCAAGAGCTTCTCTTAGATTCTTTATCCTTTCTTTTGGATCAATCATTTCCATATTATGCAGAGGCATTACAGTAACTTCACCTGATTGTTTATCTATTACAATAAAGGAAGCTTCCTGATCTTTATTTGCTTCTGCATAAGCAGATATCTGAGCCACATATCCAAATGGATCATCACCTACTAATCTTTGATTCTTAAACTTAGCAAATGATCTTCCCGAAGCAGATTTAAAATCAACAAGGACACCATCTACTCTCGCATCCTGATGCCCTTTAATCCCATCAATGTCATGTTCAAGCTGCTGCTCTTCCACAGAATGTCCTGACATTTTAAGAAGGAGAACAAGGAGTTCTTCAAGGAGATGTCCATAAAGAAATTTTATACGTAAGCTGTAGTCTAGCTCTTCCGGTTCATCAATATATTTAGATTCATACCATAGTTGTCTGGCAGGTTTACCAATAGACGACATACGAAGTATTGTTTTAGGGTCTGTGGATACTGCTTCTTGAAAGGATGAGGTAACAGCATCAGCTATATTATCACAGAATACTTTAAGATCTTTTGGGGAAGGAGAAACCCCGTTAGACCATAAAGATTGAAGATCTTCTGGAATGGTAGATAATGAAGCCATGATACTGTTACCCCATGTTCAGCGAGTTAGAATGGTGCGTCTTCTGCCGCATCAGCAGATGATGCTTTGAAACCGCCTTTAACAACTTCAAAGACCTCATCATCACCGGAATCAGGAGCATCATATTCAACTAATGATGTTACCTGAACTGCTTCAAGATGAAACTGATGAAAGCCACTCTTAGTTGTTTTAGAAGTAAACTTAACATTTACTTCCGAGCCATTACCAAGTTTCTTATACATCTCATCCGACAACTGTTGATTATTAGCATCAACTAATGGCGGTTTCGGATTAAGATTACCATTGTAATCAAACCCATACTTTTTAAGAGTAACAAACTTATCCTTTAATCCGGCACTTGCTTTACCGGAATTAGGATCGTCAGTTTTAATATTCATACCAAGATCTTTGGCTTTCTTGATATTATCTTTATCAAGATTACCTACATCAAGAGAATACCTCTTATCATCAGGAGCTAATTGAGTTCCCATTGGAGTATGAAGTTTAGGCCAATACGCTTTTCCAGAAATTACTGGCATAGTCTAGTTCCTTTACTATAAGTTTCAATTAAAATTCATCGTAAACCCACCGTAAACCAAGCGAAACCGCGTGTCAAGAAAAAAATTCGATATCGTTTAATTTATTTATCGGCAAGTTGTAACAGTCTGCTTTTATAATAAATCCGTTGTCACCATCCTCCTCTCCTCGTTTCATAAACTTCGCTTCATTAAAATACTTTTTCTTTTGTATCCACCCACACACCCAACATTTACTGTAGTCTGAAAGCATTCTTACAAATACATACCGACTACATCTTTGAGTTGTATTGTAAGCCGCAATAGTACACATGTAATGGGGATGGGGTTTATACTTACATCTCTTTGTTTTTACATCAATGGTATCTGTCGGAGTTTCAATATCATAGTCATAAGTATTTGACATATGACCTTCTTTTAACAGAGACAGTACCGCATACTCACCCACAAAACCAAGTACATTTCCTTGTCCTTTTGAAATAGAATTGTTAAGGACTCCTAATGATTCTGATTTAGCTTCAGCATCTTTAACCCATTCAGGTTTTATAATTACTTCGTCAATCATTTCTTCATTCTTTCTTCATTCCATTTAGCATGTTCAATTCTATGACAGTTAGCACATAGAAGGGCGCATTTATCGAGTTCGGGTGTGACTTTCTTTTTAAAACTATCAAGATACATATTTGATTCTCTGCTAATATTAAACTCTTTTTCATTCATATTTCTATGATGAAACTCAAGTACAACTAAATATTCTGGAACAAGTCCACAAGACTCACACTTACCTCCTTTATAGTCAATGGCCCATTGTTTATTAGTTGCACGAGCATCTCTTAATCTTTGTTTCTGTTTCTCAGGATCTTTATAAGGCATCTTAATGTGTCTCCGACCAGTTAAATCCAACCTTTGATTCACTGTCTAGAGGACAGCGTACATTTAAACTTTCTTCCGTATCTTTAATTGCTTGTTTAGATACATTACATAACTCTTCAGCGTCAGTTTTATGTACTTCAAACTGAACCTCGTCATGTATATTAGCAACAGGTTTAGCATCCAATCCTTTTTCATTTATGTACTCAACTATATTACAAAGCCAATCTTTACAAATGATTGCACCTGCCCCCTGAAGTAAGGTGTTAACTGTAGAATGATTACTTTTAATGTGAAAGTATCTTCCATCCAAACCTTTAACCATTCCTGTCTCTTCCGCTTGCTGCATTGTATGCTCTCTGAAGTGAGATAACTTAGGCATAGCACGTAAGAACTTTGTAATCAACTGTTGTCCAGCACGGGCATCCTCACCAACTATAGAACCTATTTTGGAAGGTCCAGCCCCATAAAGAAAGGCGTAAATAAAAGTTTTTGCCTGATCCCTGTCTGTTATCCCAGCCGCTTTCATATTAGCAGTATGAACATCACCTTCCAGTATTTCTTTTGTGTAATTCGGATCATCAATGTAGTGAGCCAGACAGCGTAACTCTAATCCAGACGCATCAGCACCTACCAGACGGTAGTTGTCAATGTCCTCCACTGTCCAGCACTCACGACATTCCTTTCCGTATGGTGAATGAACTGCTGGTACTTGAGCCATGTTAGGAGAGTTATGGCTCATACGATTCGTTACTGCACCTATAGTAATGACCTTCCCATGTACTCTGTCGGTATCAGGATTAATTGATTTAACCCAAGATGAAATCTGTGCAGTACGCTTACGCAATAACATATACCTTCTAATATGTCTAGCTTCTGGAACCGTACAGTCTGCAAGTGTTCCTTCATTAACGACAGGAAGTCCCGTCTTCTCTGTAAACTGAGTTGGTTCCCATCCACGTTTCATAAGCCTGTCACCTATTTGCTGACGACTCTGAGGATTAAACGGAATGATATTAGTCTTTGTTTTAAGCTCTTTATAAGTAGGCTCAAACACTTCAACAAGATGATCCTCAAGTTCACCACTTTCATCAGACAGGGAAGCTACAAGAGTATGTACTTTCTGTTGGTCTATAAAGAATCCATGTTGAGTTTGTAAGTCCATTAGTCGTCTAACTGTATGCTCCAGATCAACAGAACGCTTCGACCATCCCTTCATATCTGATCGTAGCTTATGGTAGACTTTCTCTGTTACTTCCACATCACGCACACAGTAGTTATGCATCTGAGTTGTGAACTCTTTAAAAGAAACAGGCTTCTCATCTTTAGGAAACCCAAGAATATTCCCCCAGTTCTGTAATCCATTGCCACCATCACGTATCGGATTATGGAGTTGAGATATTACAAGAGTATCCAAGACCTTTGTGTAAGGGAACGATATACCCCACAATCTTTCCAGTATCGGAAGATCAAATGAAATACCGTTATGCATGATAACCTGATCAGCTTTATTCAGATAGGATTGAAAGAAAACTTTGTCCCACTCTCTGAAAGAAGTTACCTCACCTGACTCAATGTTTTTACAAACAGCCACATGAATGCAAGTGGGATCTAGCCCATCAGTTTCAATGTCAAGAACAAGTTTCATTTAGAAGGGTATCTCATCGTCATCATTTGTTTCTTCTTCCACTTCACTTGGTTCCATTTCAGATCTATCTATCTCAGTCTGACGACCCGTTGTTCTATCATACCGCAAGTAAGAGGCAGGGCCAGTATCTCCACTGAATCTATTTTTAAGAACACGTATCAAAGTAGTATTACGAATAAGTTCATTTTCATTCTGAGAGTCACGTTCCAATCCCAATACCATGTCGGATAATTGTGCTATGCCCTGACTGCCACGAAGATGACTCAGTGATACATTATGTCCTTCTTCATGCGCTCCGTTAGCAACCCGTTTAAGATGAGTAACAATACCAAGATGAATATCCAGTTCCTGTACAAGCATCCGAAGTTTAGTCATTACTTCATCTATAGCTTTACGTTCATCTCCAAATTCCTGAGACGAAACGATAATTGAAATATGATCAAGGAAAATAAACTTACAGTCAAGTCCTTTTGCCATAAATCTAACACGGGAAAGAAGCTGATCTATACCCCACGAACCAAAATGATCGAAGAGAAACACACGTCTGTCCATACTGACAGCATCGAATGCTTCCTTAAATTCTTCGTCCGTGTATTCACAAGTAGGAAGATGCATAGGTTTGTTAGCATGTATACCCAGCAATGCCAGACCAGTACGCTTTACAGTCTCTTCCAGAAATATCATACCAATATTAAAAGAACTCTTCATTAGTATGTGATAAGCAAGTTCCCGAACTGCTGTACTTTTACCTGCTCCTGTACCTGCCGCAAATGTACAAAGCTCACCCAATCTCATACCATATGTCAGATGTTGTAAACCTGACCACGGGTAATCGACTGTAACAATATCTTCTTTTGTGGAAAGAGAGTCCCACATATCTGCAAGACAAATGATACCTTCAGGAGTATATTGTTTCTTATTCTCAAACCATTCAGTAACAAATTGTTTAGATTTATGTTGAACTAAATACTCACAAGGATCTTTAAGTTCAGTTGTTAGAATATGACACTTACCCGGAGTGAATAAATCAGCTACATCTTTAGATGCTTTCTTTCCAACCTCGTCAGAGTCAAAACAAATGACTATATTTTCAAATTGATCAAGAAACTGAAGTGATCTTTTACAGTCCTTCAAAGCAGAAGCTGCTCCATTCCGTATAGACACAACAGGATAGTTACCCAGCATCTGACGTGTCGCCAGTGCGTCTAATTCGCCTTCACAGATAGTAATGAAACTGGTAGGCTTATTAAATAACTGTTGTCCAAATAGACCAGTGACAGGCCAGCTACCTGTTGTTCTAAAGTTTTTGGTAGCTACTTCACGTATTTTATAAGCCACAAGAGAGTCATTCTTGTCATAATAAGGATAGTGATGATGCGTAATATTACCATCCTTGTCCTTAATGACTTTCACATTATATTTCTTACACGTTTCCGAAGTAATTCCCCTATCCTTAATCTCAGATAGGGAGCCTCCAGTTGGTAACTGTTCAAACTGATCCCGTACTGCACTTGCTATAGATTTAGCCACAGATGTCTCTCCTCTATTCCATTTGTAAGTATGACAGCTATAGCACCAGCTAGAACCGTCTTCGTAAATAGCGTTAGCATCAGAAGAACCACATTCTTCACAGCCAACATGCTGAATAAACTGTCCCATTAGGAACTCTTAAAAGCTTTTCCGTAATCTTTATCTGACCACTTCAATCCGTTAGTAAGCTCTAGTTCACGTTGCTCCCTGTCCTGTTCTTCAAACGAAGAAGCAATATTAGTATTGTTGTAACAATTTACACACAATTCCACTAGCCTGTCAGTAATAATACGACTGTCATTATTACCATGTACCTGTTGACGATATAGTTCTTCATTTAAATGCCACACTAAACCTTTAACTTGTTTAGGTGTTAAGCTGATAATGTCTTCCATTTTATTTCTCTCCTTCGTAATGATCCCACAAACTTTCGTAAGCGTGATCCCAGTTTAAAAAATCACCGACTGATACAGCTTCTGTTGCCATCTTTTTAACAACATGATCATCCGATTCCGAATAGTCAATATTTAATTTTAGTTGAGGCTCCAAAAAATTCTCCTTTGTATCTAATAGTAACTAACAGTTTCAATGTCAATTACATTTTTTTTGAAATTAATTTTGATCCGACCTGATACATAATCCAAAATCGACGCCGCGTCAACCGCGTCGGTGAAATTAATTTTTCGGTGTGTTAAAAATGTCACAACCACTTAACCTCTGTGTCCATATTCTTCTAACTCTTCATCTGGAGTCTGTTCTCGACAACCACGTGGGTCCATATAACAAAAAGGATAAGAAAAACATCCTGTATGATCTTCTTCTGACCACTTTTCTTCTCCAAATCTGTTCAGTTCCTTACTCTTTTTCTTTCTGTTGTATTTCTTCTTAGAAGGAACTACTTTGTGTTTAAAATGTGTCAATGTTTTATGATATGGATTACGTTGTTTCATCTCTTTTCCCACCTGTAAAATAAATGATCACCAATTCGTTTTAAGAATGTCTTATCCTTTGCCCAATCTGGTTTAACATCGATTGAATGATAATGTGTAGAACCACTCGTTAAATCATTATGTCTCTGTTCCCATACATGTCTGACTATCATCTCTGCCCATCGATACGCATCCAAATCTTTTGGCGTGTCGGTGCGTCCGTCACAATACCATGAAAATTGACACTTATGGCGAAGAGGCATTCCCGTAATCCTAGAGTGTTTACCTTGATACACTACATCACAGATTTTATCTGGAAAGCGACTGTCTATTACCCTGTTTAATATGGTATAGGTGACTGCCATCTGGCCCTCAATAGGCTGATTACGTGCCTCATAGTAGACATTGAGGGCCATGCAGATTAGTGCAGTTTTAAGTAACATCTATTAACCGTCCTTCAACAACATCTGCCTGTTTCTTTTGATTTTTATATATCTGAGTATTCAATTCAGCTACTCTAATATACTGAGCATTCAATTGCTGTTGTGTTTGTTTAACTTCATTTTTTAACAGACCCTGTTCTTTGTTTAAATAAGCAATAGTTGATCTCAGTTCTTGAACCTTCTGTTTAAGAACATCATTACGTCTTAGAACAGTGTTCAGTGTATCTGTTAATCTGGCATGTTTGGGAAGATCAAGAGTATTTGCAATAAGATATTCTTTTACTGTGCCATGTCCTTCTCGTTGCATTTTCCAAACACAGTATAAATTAGCACGACTGTCTAGTAAGCCAGCATCAAGTCCCTCTTGAACATAGCTTTCATTTAATCCGTCATTAATACTGTTACTCATAGTATCTCTCCTTTTTAATGAATCGTTGAATTAGGTGCATGAAAATGTATTTTTGCTACTTTTTTAAGTTTAGCTTTTAATTCTTCTTTTCCTTTTCTAAAGTCTTTAGCTGTAAGAGTAATATCTTCTTCTCTTTTTTCACGTTCCGGCTTCACTTCATCCATTCTTTTATCGAAGTTAACCTGCCACAAAGGTTTTGATTTACTTCTAAGTTGTTCACCAGCTTTTTTCCTATCCTGATAAAAATTAGGATTTTTATAACCAGATCGCTGGTTACGGGTTAGATATTTAGGAGGTCTGTTTTTACTCATAGTATCTCTCCTTTGTTGTCCAGTGTAACACTACCATGTGTTTCTATCCACACTTTAGCTCCACATGACAATGGTTTGTCGGGCCTATACACGACTTTGGAATCACCTTGTATAGACACTTCATGTCCGTAGTGATTAGACTTGTAAGTCTTGACTGTCACTACAGGATTCCGTTCACCAGTTTTAGCATTACGCTTGATGATATGCTGGTTAATGTGGATATACTTTTTCATGTTTTAGTCCTCCTTATTATAGGCTATATCAATATCCATTCTGTAATATTTTTTACCCTTAATACCTGTATAACTACCTGTTTTATCCACATATTCTTTAAGATTAGTAGAGTTAGCAGTAACAGTTAAATCAGGATAAGCTGGCATTTCCTCTCTCATGCCTCTCTGCATTGCAGGTAATCCTATTTCAAGCATTTCTTGTTTAAGGTTTCTCTTTATCTGCTGTTTAACATGCTCCACTAAATTAGAACCATCCTTTAAACTAACAGTAATAGACATCTTAACGGATGGACTCTTTGCAACAAGATGGCCTTCAGAATTGATAAACTGGTCAGTGTACCCAGCCTCACGTAATAGTCTCTTGGCCTCCTTTAGCTCTCTCTTAGTAGGTTTTCTACGTTTAGCCATATCTCAATGCTCCTTATAAATAGTGTGAAGATGTGAAGTATCCCAGCAAAGTCTACATGGCCCACATGTATTGTTATACTGTTCAGATGGGCAATCATGGTCGCCTACTGTACTTACTGAACTGGAACAGAGTTTACCGCGAACTGTTAAGAAATAATCTCCTATAGGAACATAGTGATTGTTTAGTTTAGTAGAGCTAATCCGAATACAGAGATTATCTGGTAAAGGTATATGGCCTCTATTGTGTAATACAGTCCAGACTATTTTACGTTCTTGTGTAGGGAGCCAGAACTTTATACGCGGCAACTGGTCAGCTAACCAGATAATATCCAACAGCATTTGTTCATTTACCAAGTCACCACTATCAAGCCATCTGAAATGAGGGTCAGATGGATCAACATAGTGGCCTATGAGCTTATGCATAGCATACTTCCACATAGGATGATAAACAGCTACTGCGTGTTTGGTTCTGTTTATATGAACAGATGGGTAGGAATAGTTACCGCGCTCGTCAGCATAGCAATTGAAGCATGGTGTACCAAACTGCTTTGACAGTCTAGAGCCTACACCACACCCATACATAGGCGGCACGGGCCAACCTCGCTCCTTACAGATGCCTTTTACGTAATAGCCTTCGTTAGCAGGTAAACCATAAGCATATTGCGGCATCTTGTCAGGCTGTCCTAAGTTACCTGCTATTTCTTTGGCCTCTTTAAGTGTTCTAATAAACATATTCTCTCTCCTTAAATACAAACTGGGCTACACTGTAACAGTGCAACCCAGTTCGTATCCTTTCATGTTAAACCGTGATTAAGCATAAGATAAATGCAAGTGAAATTAAACCAATGTAGAAATATACGTAATGCATTAAGCAGCAATTTCTACAAGATCATTCCATGCCTTACTATTTAACCATTTGCCTACTTGAGACTGACGATTAAGCAATGTCACACCTTCGTGACTATTACCTGTATCTCGTACAGGAAATAATCCGTCAGTATGACTTGCGTAATTAGTCAGAGTAGATACAACAGCCCAAAGATTAAGACCTCGAATAGACATCTCCTCTTTAAACTGTTCATTCAATCTCTGAGCATTTCTCTCTGACACACCAGACAGTTTCTCAAAGAACTCTGAAACATACGGCACTAGAACAGGTGTTTCAGCATACCCCTGTAATCGAGCCATCTCTATTTCATAGTCTTTTAGTCCACTATCCATGTAACCCAGAAAACTATCAAGAACAAAGCCGGAAGTACGTTTACGACTACTAGCCTGATATTGTCCAGAGATAAGACCATTAGTACAGAAACTGTCAATATTACCGAAGATAACAGTAGCCTTTGTACTACCATCAAAACAATTCCAAGCAATAACACGGAATGTTAATGTCGTACTATGAGACTTTGATTCTATCGTACTATTAATAGATTCAAATATGTACTCTCGTATAACAGAACTGCCCAAATGAGATACAGAGTCCTTAACCTTTACTTTAAGCAGTTGATCCGCAGTAAAGTATTCAGTTAACTTCTCTTGTATGCCCTCAAAGAACGGACGGTTATTAACAAGTACGTAACTGCCCTGTTTATGTTCACCTAGACAGTTATCATTGTCATTACGGAATACACCAGAGAATGAACCAGCACGTGGCCCTAATTCTAATTTACCCGTAATAGGATCACGTATATATTCTCCATTATCGTCTCTCTTTGGAGCATACAATGGTTCCATACGAGTCTCAAAGAATACGTCTGGATTCTCTGTAAAGATAGGCTGATTACTGGGATAAGTACTTAGTGGAAAATTATCTAGCATAATTAATTACTCCTTTTTGAGTAGCTAGATTGAGATTTGTTAGAATCAAAGTGATGTTCTCTACCATTCAAGAAATCATTTATATCATCTAACGTTAAACTGGTAATTGGTTTACCAGCTACACCAGATACTTCATCCTGTATTATGAATGGAATATCCGAATGTTTCGTGTAGTTAAACCGATGGGGATTTGTCTGTATAAACAGATCCCTCATTAACTGAACATATGTCTTCATGCTAAATCACTATAAGCAGGGCCAAGCTTTCTCTTGTACCATGTGCCATCTCTACGACTAATAGGATACCAGATAGTAAGGTCTATACTGCGCGGCCTCTTAACAATGTCTGAGGACATAGGATCAGTAAACATCCATTTACTTCCAATATGGGGTGTACTTCTAACGTCACCCTCCCACTCTCTAGCCTTAGTTAATGATTTAAAGAAATATCCGTCATAGAACCACAGAGCAGACTTGCCATTCTGTACTCGCTCATAAAGAGGACGGAACATATTACGAGTGTCACTTTTGATACTAATCATCTACAGAGTCCTCCTGCATAGCTCTCTGTAGCTCCTGTCGAATGGTATTTATAACCACACCAACAGCAGTCAGTACTGTCATACCCTCACTACCAGCACCATCTGAAAGCATCTTGGCATATTGAAAAGCTTCCTCTACTGTCTTCCTATGACCACATAAAGGCAGAACTAACTGGTCACGGATAACAGCTACCCTGTCCAGTTTACGACTTGAACCATTACAATCCCGTAACAGTTCGTTTATGTACTCTTCTGTGTCCTTTTTATTCATACTTACTCTCCTCTCCATAAAAACAGATAGGCTCAACAGTAGCATCCTCTAGCCATTGTTTCTGTAGCTTCTCTGCAAATGTAAACTGTGACCATTTTACTGAGTCCATATCACTCCATGCACTCAGCATCTCAAATACTTGTGTAGGGGTTTTGCATATCTTCTTATCATGCCCCTTGTCACCTGTTAACATAACAAGCCAGAATATTTCAATCATCGTGTCTCTCCTTTATAAAGATGGTTAACTAATACGTCAGTCAAATCTTTTATGATAAGCTTGACTCTCCTTATTTCACTGTTCAATGGGGGTATTTTAAGAAAGGGTTTACTTCTAACATCACCCTCCCAATGAGTCAGTCTCAACTTAGTAGCTTCAAGTCCTGTAAGGTACAGTCTGGCGGCTTTAAGATGTGTCATGTGTCTATCCCTCCCAGTTCCAGTTGCCTTTGCCATACTCAAGATCCCCAAGTTTATCCTGTAATGTGCGATATTCCCCGTAGAGCCTAGACCATTGAGCTTGCCAATGATCGACTGCATTCTTGTCCACTATGCCATGCCAGACATTACTGATGGTATCAATCTTGGAACTGCAAAAGTCCATGTACGTCTCTAGTTCAGTGAGTCTCACATGGGTCTTGGCCCAATCCGTATGGTTCTGAGTAACTACTTGATCTAATCTGTCCATATCTAACTTCTCCTTATGTGTGAATTTGCATCGTGGGTAAACCCTACGCGAAAACGCCGCGAACTTCAACAAAAATTTTTACCCCTATGGAACAGTGTTGGCAAAGTTTTTTTTTCTGTGTTGCAAAAATGTCACAACCATATAAGTCTAAACGATATAGTTTAACTGACAGTTTAACTTCTATACCGAAATGCCGCGATTTGAGGTCAAATGGGTGGGAATAGCTACAGGTTACAGCCTTGTAACTGGTAAACAGAATTTTACATAACACTGAACTGGTTTGTGTCAAACTAGAACCAGTTTAGGTTCAGATAGACACAACATAGCCGTGTAGGTGGAGACTAACACATTGAAAAGAGTAACTGTTTACTGTCAATATGGTATTGTGGAATCTATTAGACTGAACACTGTACCCTGTACACTGTACCCTGTAAAAGGCACATAACTGGCGCGTCGGCTCAGATTCAGACCCATACTAAGTACTTGCAATACTTATATAAATACCTATTATGTGACTTGGCAATTACGCCGTAACTAGTCATTTAAAGGAGATTTTAAAATGGCTGACAAGAAAGAGAAAGTTCCCTTCATTAACCTTCCTACTCACAATGCACCGGAAAACGTGCAAGAAATGTTGAGTGATTTTTCTGTAGCAAAACGTGCCATAGAAACTCACTTCACTACATTGCTTCCGGCGGCAGGGTATGAACTCAAACCTAATCACGAATGGAAATGGTCAATTAGAGTGCTGAAAGATAACAGCGTGACCGTAGCCGTTCAACAGTTTGAGATCTCACAAGGTTCCGGCCTAGTTCTGGATCTCTTCTCGGAAGGTTAGTCGTCAAGGGAAACGGGGAGCCGAGAAAGGCGGCTCCCCAATCTCCTTCCCATAAGAAAATTTAAACGCAGAGCTAGCCTCGCGTCGGCTCGCAAGCTCGCCTCTCACCCCAATTGACACTAATACATATATATGCAGAATACATTTTGTCGCCGTCGAGTACGGCATAACAGTCATTTATAAGGAGATTTAAAAATGGCTACGAAAGAAAAAGTACCTTTTATAAACCTACCTACTCACAACGCTCCAGCGGAAGTTCAAGAGATGCTTGCCGCTTATGCCGCTTCAAAGCGCAACATTGAAGAACACTTTACGACATTGTTGCCGGAAGCTGGTTATGAGTTAAAGCCAAACCATGAGTGGAAGTGGTCGATACGTGTACTGAAAGATAACAGTGTGACAGTTGCAGTACAGCAATTCGAGATTTCTCAAGGCTCCGGTTTGGTAGTTGATTTGTTCGCATAGGTAGGTTGGGGATAAGGGGCGGCTCAGAAAGGGGCCGCTCCAACCCTCTTATAGACAGGGATTAAACGCAGAAGTAGCTTCGCGTCGGCTCGCAAGCTCGCCTCTCTCTCAACTTGACGTTCCACGTGAAACACTTATACTACTTACATCAACAACACATAAGGAGAACGTTATGGGAAAAGAAAGAATAGAGATTGAGTTAGAAGGAGTGTTCCACCTTAAAGCTCTTCTCCAAAACCCCGAAGTCCGTGAAGAAATCCAATCCATTATTAAAGAGTGGGTTGAAGACGGTAACATCACGGTCAACGTAGACATCATGTAATTTTCCCTGAAACTCAGCCCCCCAGAAATGGGGGGTTCTTTTTCCACACAGATCTAGAGTCGTGTCGGCTCGCAAGCTCGCCTCTAATCCGAAGTGGACAAATACTTATACTTATATACTATGTCCTCAACATTAACTTAATTGGAGAGAAGCAAATGGCTAGAATTAACATGTACGGTAAAACACGGGACGTAACAAACCCTTATGCAATTTATGTACAAGGTGATTACGAAATTCGTGTCTTAAAAACTTATAGAAATCCAGAGAATGAAAGAAAACGCGAGAATAGCCAGTTCATTCGATGGTTTACTGCTGCTAAATCACCAGCCACAC
>Ga0208179_1000243_pt1 | contig 40235 bp, 57 predicted proteins | sample Malvired_Geostar_FD_184238 | JGI IMG/M metagenome (GOLD analysis project Ga0208179, IMG submission 184238) | Marine viral communities from the Global Malaspina Expedition - Malaspina viral metaG DeepMed_Geostar (SPAdes) (version 2) | ecosystem: Environmental > Aquatic > Marine > Oceanic | place... | reverse complement strand
CAAATCTTCCAAATTATCAAGACCCGATATTGCTGGCGGGGCTACTGGTGGTGCTACTGGTGGTGCTACTGGCGGAGCTACTGGTGGTGCTACTGGTGGTGCTACTAGTGGTGGTACTGGTGGTGGTACTGGTGGTGGTACTACTGCTGGAGCTGGTACTCCTGAAGTATCACCATAATAGGGATCAATTGGCTCAAATCCGCCCATAAAATCTAGTGCTCCTCCTGCTGGTGCTACTGGCGGTCCTCCTACTGGTGCTCCTCCTACTGGTGCTCCTCCTGCTGGTGCTATTGCTGGAGCGCCTGCAACATAATTAGCAGCAGAATCAATAGCATCCGATGCTGCTTGATTGTTAATTATGTCCGGATAATCTTCTGAAATGAGTGTCTCTGCCTGAGCTTGTGCAGATGGAGATCCCGTCAAATATCTATCTAATCCGCCGGAAGAACCACCTTTGCTGCTGCCATAACTACCACCATAATTCACACCACGTCCAAGGCCATAATAAGGATCAATAGGCTCAAATTGAGCATCACCTTCACCAAGTCCTAAGAATTCAGATCCATAGCCCAAATTACCTCCTTGTCCTGGGCGCGTAGAATAATCCGGCAGAATTCCCGGCAGCCTTGGACCTCCGCCTTCGATGGGATCAGGAGCAACACCAACCCTGCTAGGCTTGAAGTATGTGATTTCAGGCCCGAATCCGGGACGCCCTGCCGCAGCTAGTTCTTCTGGGGTAATAACTCTGGGACCACGCAACCTAGCTTGTCTTTTTGCTGCCGTACCACCAGCCTGCATACGCACCGGATTACCAACTAACGCATTAAATCCATTGCGACGTCTGGCATAATTCTCTGGATTGATTGAAACAATACCACCACGATTAGCATATTGTGGATAATCAATATAACTTTGCTCAAACCCTTCCTGCATCTGCCTTTCCGCTCTCCTGTCTTCTTCCTCGTCCCCGGTTGCTCTTTGCTGTGCCAATCTCTCCATCGATTCATTGAACTCGGCTTGAGCAAGTCCTGCAGACCCTATCTGCATTGGTAATAAAGTCCCAGCCTTTAAAGCCTCTGTTCCCATTGCTCTAAAGCCTTCAGTCGTAAAAGGAGCAGCAAGCCTTTGCCCGAAAGTAGATGGAGCAGTAGCAGCAGCTTTAGCAGCAGCATCCCCAACAACAGAACTCGCTCTCAAAGTGTCAGGTAACTTACTGTATAATTCTTGTGATACAACACTTTTACCAACTTCTCCGGCACCTTTAGCAGTACCAGCACCAGCACCGAAAATCTTACCAAGCCCTGCTCCCAAAATACCGGACGTCAAGCCTTTCTTAAAAGATCCTGTTGTCGCCCAAGTGGCAAGACCTGATCCAATCGCACCAGCAGCCCATGCAGGCAATGAACTAAGAGCAGCGGTGCCCAACATGCTTCCCAATATCGGAGCCAAGAAGGGTAGAAACGCCTCCTGCTGGCCTGTGACTGGATTAATGGTTAATTGTCCAGTTGGAGATAACGCTGCAATACCCTGAAGCTCTGCTGGATTCATATGAACCAGCATGGAATCTCCATACCGTCCGTGTTGAGCTAAATTCTCAGCCACTCCCTGTAAGGGTGCATAATTATTCATCATAAAATCCTATTTTGTTTCTACCCCAAATAAAGTAAAACTCATATTTGCAGAACTGGCATATGTCTTCATAACATCTGCCTGACCTAAACACATGCCAATAACCGCTGTGAAAGTCGTATTCGCTGCAACAGACTTGCCATAGTAAAGAAACTGCTTATCATCATCGCCGGCACCAGCAACATTGATACGCAGTCTAAACGTGATGGCGCTTCCGGTTCTGTTACAAGCCAGAAACGAACTAACCGTCGTCTGCGTAAGGTCAGGAACCGTGTACAGGGTCTCTTGTGTCGTTGCTGCTGCATCAAGCTGCCCCAGTACCTTAATAATATCACTCACGAAGCCCCCATCAACAAGAACTGAAATCGTCGCATTGCCAAAGAGCCATCCTTATCAGCCTGAGTCTTAGCTAACAACACATCGTTCTCAATGCTCTGTAATGCAAATTCAACCGTTCTACGCATGGTTTGTTCATTTTCTTGATCATACTCATCGCTAGGAGAAGGTAATGGATTTGTTCGTAATGAAGCCATCAGCGTCTTCCATCCTGTCTCATTTCAAACCTCAAATCACCCAAACGCCAGCCAAATCCCAAACCGCTACTCTCTATCCTGACAACCGACTCTCTCGCTCTGGTGCGTAAGAAATTCTGCTCGGTACTGCTTGTAACTGTCGCTGTCGCCAGCGTCGAAAGGCTCTCCAGCGGGAATCTCTTGCCCTTAATAGTGACATCCACAGACACACTTCCAGTATCACCACTGAACCTGAAATCCGGAATCATCCGACTCAGGAACATAAATCTTCCACCCTCATCCAGTTCCACATCGCCCGATTCGATATAGGCTGTCATCGCAGAGCCGTCATCGTCGTAACCGGTCTCGTGCCTGTATATATAATTATTATCATCAGAAGTGATAACCGTACTGGCAAGGGGATAATTCCGTGTCCCGGCCTCAATCCACATTCCTCTCACCAAAGTACCCACCGACCATACATTCTCCGCATAATTGAAAGTTACATAGTTGGTGATATCGGTATTTCCTTCGCCGACGGGGTAATACCAAGTGACTTCAGAAAAATCCACATTGGTCGCTGCATAAACCTTGTATCCCTGACTCAAATTAATATTGGAAAATACATGGTCCTTGACTGAACAAGACACCGGCTGCACTGCACCGTTGTACACAAAGAACCCACCTCTATCCATGAAATACACAGAACCACGGGCATTAGCTGCTGCGTTCGGAGAGATCATCGAGATATTATGGCTCAATAAATTAAATTGAAAAATAAATGGTGATCCTATAAATCGCATTGAATGGACACTGGTATCCGTCCAAATCAGGATTTCCTGTCTGGTCTGCAACGCACCGATAATCTTTGAGCCTTCATTAATTCGTACACCGCCAGCGGTATTGATCGCCGTTGGTGTCCAGTCTGCTGCTGATTGCTGATCTGACCAGCGAACCAACAATGGATCGATAACGCTTGAGCCAATATCATTTACACCGAAGCAAATAACATGCTGATCCACATCAGAAATCATAATTTGCAATGCCACGGTAGGCGTAGCGGAAGCGCCACCAATCGTACTGATATCGACGGCTCTTGTGCCAGTACCGCTGCTGGTATCCCAATAATAAACGCCACCGCCACGAACATTGGCAATTAAATCTTCTCCAAAATTATCCTGACTCCAAAGACGCAATTGATTACCACTGGCAACACTGCTGGAACTGCCAAATGTCCCTTCATTCCACGCATTAGCACCCCAGCCTGTACCATCCACATAAACATTCAGACCGGTTTTAATCTGATATGCGCCAACGACAGACGATCCGCCATTGCCTGAATCACTTGAATTTGCAGTAATTTCATCGCCTGAAGTATCTTTGGCTGTGAAGGTAAAGGTACTGGTACTTGGAACTGTGGCGATCTGGTATTCCTGATTCAATGCATCTGCTATAACCAAGCCGCCCAGAGTTGCTGCGCCGGAAAATGTGACGAAATCATTAACTCTTGCTCCATGTGCTGAATCCGTTGCAGTGATGGTGGATGAGCCATTGGTTGCTGCAAATGTGACATCTCCTGCCGAAGTTGTTGAACGGATAGGAGTTACATCATAAAAACTCGTTCCTTCCGCAACATACAGTTTCAAATGCGTACCAATACCCAAAAACTTTGTAGATTCCAAATCAGCCCAGTCATGTATCGACCGGGACACACCAAGAAAAGCACTGGCAGAAAACTTCTCCCAGCCGCCTATCTTTTCAGGGCGTCCCTTTCTGAAACGAACTTTATCCGAGTCAAACCAACCAGAGCCTGCACTGTATTCAGTACCTTCTTTGTTAACTCCCGGCTGAAATTGTAATTTACGCAGCGGCATCGTTAACGCACCCTCCCTCTGGGAATTCCAACTATCCCGCCGTTAGCTCTCAATTCAATGGCTTGACCATAATTTCCCAGAGAGTAATTACCAAATTGATTCTCATAACTAGGTCTAACCTGATTAAAATATCCACGCCCACTGCTTACGCCTGCTCCCCAATTACTTCGCTGTGCTGGAGTCCACCTTGACCAAAGAGATTGAGATTTAGGTCCAGGATCGCCCGCATAGCCGGGTATCTGAAAAGTCTGATTTTGCGGGATTGCGGTTTGTCCGGTTTGAGCAATCTGATCGGCCTGCCCAGTTTGTACGGTTTGATCAGCTTGACCTTCAGCTTGAACTTCAGCTTGTTGCTGCTGCTGCGGTGGAGTCGATCCGTGCAAATAAGCTCGATCAGATATCCGACTATCTAGCGGATTTCTCATCGGAGGTCTGAAAGGAGGCAGGTAACTCATGTCAGGAAGAGCACCGTAGCCACTAAATCGCTGCGGTGAATACTGCATCTGCCCATAACCACTGGGAATCCAAGGCTGTCTGTAGGATGAGCCAGGCATAAAAATAGGATTGGTTGCAGGTGACCACGGGGATTGACCACCCTTGCCCGGACTTCTCATGGGAGGTCTGAAAGGAGGCGGCCCCCACACAGGCGGATCTCTAAAATAGGGTGGCCTTATCGGTCCGGGAGATCTGAAAGAAGGCGGTCTCTGATGGTAAAACGATTGAGATTGACCACCAAACGGTGTTTGCTGACCTGCCGTGCCACCACCCTTGTTAGGTCCACCCTGGAACTGTTGAGGCTGTCCAAATCCGCCTCCTCCAACCCCTCCTTGAAATGCTTGATTCGGACGAGCCATACCCATATCTATCTCCTATTATAAAAAACTAATTCAGATACTCACCTGTCCGAATTATTTCTGCCAATTCTTTAGACCTGTTACCAACCTGACTGGCCCACCGACTATCAAGAAATTGCTTACCAGCCTCTTCCCAGTCACCTGATTCCATCGCCTCCAATGCCTTTCTGAACCCTCTCAACCTTGTCTGTCCAAGATTAAAGCTGATATCAACCATCGCATCGGAGCGTGCTTGATTCAGTCCTGCAAACCACGCATATTCACCATCCAGTTCTTGCATCACTCGATCAATATCGTTCTGTAACAAATAATCAACCTCGTCATCCGACAACCCCAATCCTCTTGCACGACCGTTATCACCGGCATCGATATTCCTGCCCACGCCGATAGTCGTGAAGTTCTGACTGCATAAATAAGCGTGACTTTCCACGCCTTCATGGCGACGCAACATTTCGGTTAATTTACTCATTCTTCTATATGTTGTTCTTTATCCTCTTTTTGCCGTTCTTTATCAACATCCCGGTAATATTCAATTATCGATAAAACTTGTCTGATATACCGTTGAATCTGTGCCATGTTATTACTAATATTCTCGTATCCTTTAGTGGTTAGAGAATACCACGCATTAACTGGAGCTTCGCCAGCCTTCAAATCCTCCAAATACTCTTCCATCGTGTCCGGTGTCAAAATCTTCCATTCGACCGGCATACTCTTGATTCTGGGTGGAAGCGGCGGGTGATACATCGGAGCCGGTTTCTCGATGGTTACCACTTCCACTGGCCTCACCTCCGGCGGACGAAACGCCGTTGTGCAACCACTGCAAATTAATAGCAGAACCAGAACCAAGACTTTCATGTTTAACCTTCTGTTTTCTCATCAAACTGACCCGGATTCGTTAAATCTTCAAGTTCTTTAAAAACAGTTGCCGTACCACGATTAACAAGTTTTTCTACTAATCCTGGCTTACGCAACGACAACATATCAAGATCATGCCGTGCAAATTTCTCGCGTAATTCATCGATCTTTTCAGTTGCCTCATTATTAGAAACAGTCAACAATTCAATACGTGCATCGGATGTCTTTTTATTTTCAATCGCTTTCTCAATTTGCTTATTCTGAGTATCAATTGCATTCTCAAGACGTAACTGATTATCCATTGATGTCTGCAACTGCATTGCTATAGCCATTTTCTCCGCTTCTGACTTGTCATAGTAGAGTTTAAAAGCTCCCGACAACATCACTAAAGCAATTCCTAGCACAATAGATAATTTAAACCCCATTAACTCATTTCCCTATGTATTCTTATCGCCATCAATTACCCATGCCTCATCTTCTGGGGTATCGGGATCATCGCCAAGATAACGCCCCTTGCTATCCCTGGCTCTGTAACGATCACTCTCCTTATTTTCAACATCCACTACCTTCAATGGAGGCTGTTCTGTTGTTTTCTTTTCTTTCTCAGTCGTACCAAAAAATTTACTCAGGCTGAGTCTAAGTTTTTCAAAAAAATCCATGACTTAATTACTCTTTTGCTTGGCCTTACCAATGTTCAAAGCCAAAACATCAACCAGCTTATACAATTTCCCAATCCATACATCGTCTTTAGGTGTTGGAGTTACAGCAGCAATAAAGCTAGCGCAACATACAATCCCTGTAACAACTGATACTAATGTAATTATGAAATCAAACATTGTTCACCTCTTAATTAACAACTTTTTTGTCGATATCTTGAACATTCCAAACATTTAGATTAGCCGCCACAGTGCGACGCTCACCATCTCCTTCAAATGGATATACAGAATGCTGAAGCCATGACGGAAACATAAGAAACTTTCCAACTTCAGGCTTAATCACAAAGCTCTGAGGAGGCCGTAATCTCTCAACATCAATTACAGAATTAATTCCATAATTAAATGCCAAGCAACCATCGGCATTTCCACTAGCGTTATACAGAGAATACTCCGGGCTTCCTGCTGTAGGCTGATCTAATATCTGCTGAGGCACTTTCGTCCATGCAGTACATGAAACGCCCATCAGTGTTTTAGTGCCATGATCATGGATGGGATTATAATCACGTTCATAAGAATGTACTGACCATAATTCATCGATCTCGATTTGACGCTCACCACTCAGTGGATTATCAGTAATTTGACTAAAATGCTTCACATAATCCGCTGCTAAAACTCCGGTCATTTCACAAAAAGCAGCCAGTCTTGAATCCTTATGATCCATCGTCAACTGCTGCCCATGACCAATTTGACCCACCAATGTACCAGCGTGGGAAACACGATCATCCTTCTCCATTAACTCATCTAAATACGCATTGAGTCCTTGCACCATATCTTCTGGCATCCATGTTTCTAAAAGAAACACCGATGGAACCGTGTGCATTTTGTATTCCTGTTTTATCACGAAGGCACTGCAAAAGCTTTATCAGGAACTGGCTGCACTACAGGACTGGTAATCACTGAAGCTACTTGGCTCGCAAATATAACGTCCCAATGTGAAACAGGACAGAGAGCGACTAAATTTGCATTACTAAATGTACCTTTGGCAGCTTTGCTAAAATCTCCATCATCTGCAACTGCTATATGAGTAAAAATACTTGTGTAGTAAGTAGAATCACCTTCGCTATCATTCTCATACTTCATTTCAATTTCCCATTTCTCCACTCTGTTAGATTTAACATAAGGAATCGTTTTTACTAACGCTTTTGTGACAGCCATCTACTTATCCTCATTTCCACATTTGTTATGCGATTTACTTTCTAATTCTTTAACTTTTTCTGAAAGTTCTTGGATTGCTTTCACTAAGATAGGTACAAACTTACTATACTGTAAACCGTACTGTTTGCCGTCTTCTGTAAGATGCGTAGTAAGATTTGTTTTATCAGAAATGACATATCCTGCCTCTTTCTCTAAAGCCTCAACCGCTTGAGCTTTAAAGCCCACGTCTAACCAATCTTCTTTATGAGTGCCGTCGTGCGTGATTGCATCTAAATCATCGCCCTTTTCAGCGTACTTAGAACGCTTATCCCACTTATATGTAACAGGCTCAAGAGCTTTTACAAAGTCTAAACCGAGATTTAAGGCTGTAAAATCTGTCTTGTCTCGTTCATCAGAAGCGACTGTCCAGTCAACCTGGATATGAGCATTGGCGATATTTTCATCACCAAGACAAATTTGATTGTCTCCTGTAGTAACAGCACCACCTGGAGAGTTTGCAATTCCTGCATCTCTTCCCAAACAAAGATTATTATCGCCTGAACTAATCACATTACCAGCAGAAATCCCTACACCCGTATTAAATATTCCAGCGACAACACCATTAAGTGCGCCCTGACCGACAGCCGTGTTTGAGCCTCCGGTGGCATTTTGCAGTGCATCAGCACCGATAGCAGTAGAAGAATTAGCATCAACCATCGCAACTAGCGCACCAGAACCTACAGCCGTATTACTTGCTCCATCTACATTTACTCCTAGTGCATTGTCACCAAAAGCAGTGTTGTTGCTCGCTGTCGTATTAGCATCGAGAGCATTTGCGCCCACAGCTACGTTATTCGTTCCAGTTGTATTGGCAGCAAGCGCACTTACTCCTACCGCTACATTATTGGCTGCTGTCGTATTCGCGGTCAGGGCTGCATAACCAACAGCAGTATTGCCGCCACCAGTACAAGCCTCTAAAGAAGATTGTCCGACAGCGGTGTTACTATTTACATCTACAGACACAACAAGAGCATTATAGCCAACAGCAACATTCCCTGTTCCGGTCGTGTTTGCACCGAGAGCTGCATAACCTACAGCAACATTATTGCTAGCGGTGCTATTGACGTCTAAAGCTAGGTAGCCAACAGCCGTATTGCTATCACCAGTATTTGCTGCTAATGCGCCTTTACCAAGAGCCGTATTATTTGATCCCGTACTAACAGTGCTAAGAGTATCAACGCCCATTGCGACGTTGTAATTACCTGTGGTAATTGATGTTCCTGCAGAACTTCCAATAACAGTATTTTGTGCGCCCGTAGAATTTGCCAACAAAGCAGCAGAGCCAACCGCCGTGTTATAACTTGCTGTTGTCGTTGCCCCACCAGCATTGTCACCTATAAAAGTGTTATCAGCTCCAGTGGTGACTGCATCTCCTGCCGCGTTTCCAACCAACGTATTATCAGTCCCTGTGCTGACCGCAACTCCGGATTGATAACCGACTGCTGTATTATTGTTGCCCGTAGCAACTTTTAATGCTTCAAATCCAACTGCTGTTCCTGTCGTTCCGGTGGACATAGTAAGTAAAGCACTTGCTCCAACGGCAGTATGACCTGACGCAGTAGTTACTGCCCCGCCCGAATTAAGCCCAACGAAAGTGTTATTCGATCCGGTTGTTACTGCATCGCCAGAAGTGGCTCCAAGCAAAGTATTTCCAGCACCCGTGCTGACAGCCAAACCTGCACGATAACCAACTCCACTATTATTATTTCCAGTTGCAGCTTTAAGTGCTTCAAATCCAACTGCTGTCCCATTCGTTCCTGTGGTAATAGTTTGTAAAGCAGCAGAACCTACTGCTGTATGACTTGATGCAGTGGTTATTGCCCCGCCAGCGTTATCTCCGATTAAAGTATTGCTGGCACCAGTCGTTACAGCATCTCCGGCTTCGTTTCCTATTATCGTATTCTCTGTCCCTGTGCTAACGGCCACACCTGACTGATAACCGAGTGCTGTGTTGTTATTGCCTGTCGCTACCTTAAGTGATTCAAATCCAACCGCTGTTCCTGACGTACCGGTACTTATAGTAAGCAGGGCACTCGACCCAACTGCGGTATGTCCTGAAGCCGTAGAAACCGCTCCTCCAGCATTGTCTCCGACAAAGGTATTATCAGCACCAGTCGTGACTGCATCGCCTGCTGCATAACCGATAGCTGTGTTATCTGTTCCGGTCGAATTGGCTTTAAGAGTATCAGTTCCGACTGCCGTATTATCAGCAGCGGTCGTCGCTACAAGTAAAGCCGCAGAGCCTATCGCAACACTATTGCTGCCAGTTGTTAATGCACCTGCTGCATTGTCTCCGACAGCCGTGTTGTCTGATCCAGAAGTGACTGCATCAAGCGATGCCTCACCTATGGCTACATTATCTGTTCCAGTGGTTATGGCTGTTCCTAAGTTACCAGAACCAAGTCCTACATTGCCTGTCCCACCAGTTAAATCTAATACATCAGTAACTGCTGCACCTGCACCTGCACCATCAGCAACAATCATCTTAATGCCACCATTAGGAATGACGACATTTGCACCTGTGCCTTGAGATATAGATACAGCATACCCTGCTGAATTTTGGATGATCCAAGTCTTGTTAACTGTGTTTGGAGCAAGCGTTACGGTATTAAGGGCAGTAGTGCTTCCCGTTAGAGTCATTACCATCGCTCTGGCAGCATCTGATGCACCATCAGCCATCGTAATCGTATGTGTGGTTCCCGTGATGCCTTCTGAACCACTACCAAAGGCTTCGCCTATCAATTCTAAGTTGGTATTGGTGCTAGTGCCCCAGGTTCCTGACTCATCGCCAGTTGCGATTTCTTTCAGTCTTAAATCATTTACATATGTCGCCATTTTAAGCTACCTTTTTCCATTCAGGAGTCTGGTCACTATCTACCGAACTCCAACTTGGTGTTTGTGTTGTTGATACCGATGACCAAGAAGGGTCTTGAGTGGTTGAAACAGCAGACCAACTTGGTGTCTGGCTGCTGCTGACAGCACTCCAATTCGGGGTCTGATCCGTATCCACAAGTCCCCATACCAAAACTTGCGTGATTGCACCGGTTCCTGCCAGACCTTCGAGCGTAACACCTGAAGCACCTGTAACCGTAACCGACCCAACCTGTCCTGTAGCCACTCCCAGATCAGTGAGACTAATAATATTGTTGGTAACCAGCGAGAGGCTACCCAGCGCCGAAGTCCCTGCCACGCCTGTCGGATAGACATTCGCATCACCGGTAACCGTTTCATCGCCCAACCCAACCGTAGATGCCGTACCGCTGACGCCAGTAATGGCATAGCCCGCTGCCAGTAACGTGCCAACAGCAGCGGTACCAGCAAGGCCAGTGACCGCAACATTGGCTGCAGCAGCGATACTGACTGAGCCAACCGCGCCCGTACCTGCCAACCCCGTAACCGCAACATTGGCAACACCCGTGGCAACCACCGTACCGACAGCGCCGGTACCTGCAAGGCCCGTGACAGCGACATTCGCCGCAGAACTGACACTAACCGAGCCAAGCGCCGACGTACCGGCAAGACCGGTAAGATCGACAGAAATAGGCTCACCCCATGTGCCCGATCCCCATGTGCTACGACCCCAACCATTGATGTTTGCCACATTGCTCTCACTACGCTATGCGAATAACCGCATTACTGGCGTCCGCTGTTGGAAACGTAATCGTGAAACTTCCAGCAGTAGATGTCTTATCACCGCCAAAATCGAACACCGCCACCGCCGGATCACCGGATGCTGAGTCGTTAAAAATCATGCAGCCTCGCGCCGTGATCGTGCAAGTACCGAAAGTTAAATCAGCGAAATCCGTGAACGCAGTGGTTCCAGATGTTGACGGATCAATCCGCGTCAATGAATTTCCTTTCGCTGTATAATTTGTTCCACTTGCTTCTTGATTCGTAGAATATGCAGTTGTAGCAGCCGACATAGTGGCTGAACTGGTATATAACGCCAGCCGAAAGGTATTACCTCCCGAAAGCAAAAAATTGTGTTTTGCCTCCATCAGTTCTTTCTTGAAGCTGGTACACATTGCTTGGGTGATTGCCATTTAAAGTCTCCTAATAATTTCGGCCATATCACTGTGACCTTTTTGTTCCAAAATATTGCCTACCGTACAGATATGGCTTGCAATCGCTTTGTGCATGTAATCAGCCAATACCGCTTCTACCTGTTGCTTAAACACATGCGCCTGCTGTTTAATAGGTTCGGGAGCCGTGTTACTGATACCCACAATTCTATTGGCCGCCATCTGTGCCCATTCTTCCGGAGTGTGCCCCCGATAATGGGTCGTTTCAACGCCCAAATTACCTACCGATGTATCCAATTCTACTTGCAGCATCAATAACTCGCTGGCTCAACAGCCTGTAATCCAGACCCTTTAACAAGCCGTATATTATCCTGGCGACCAGAATATCCTTTCACCGGCTCATCCATCTCAACTTCCGAATACTTAGTTAATTTCAAATCTCCGTCCTCATCCAAATACACCACCGGTGGATTCTCCAACCGATGATATCCATATAGTTTCTGATTTTCTGGAATATTGGTATCTAGTAGTGAAGACCGTGGTGCAATAGACACCTCCATTCCAGCAGTAATACAGCGAGACAACCAGAATTCACAACAGGCACGACCTAATTCGCCAAAATAAACATTGGTTGTATAACTGAAATCCGCACCGAACAAACTGAGTTTCTTCACTTTCATCCACAAAGCATAAGCAATCGCATAAGAAATGGTATTGTTGAAATAACCACACCCCAGTTCCTGCACAATCTTCTCTAGCGGATATAGTTCTATTGACGGCACCCGTTTATCATATTCACACGAATACACCGGACAGGTCAGTTTAGGTAAGGTCTTACGCATCACTTCTGTCTGTGCTCCGGCATGTTTAGTCTCGAAAAACCGTGAAGCGGGGTCCATCATAAATACGCGGTCGGCATCAACCACCGCACACATTGAATTCACCGCCCATACTTCGTCATATTCCACACTGTGCGTTAGCGACAAGTGGTAATCCAACTGGCTTTGTCCCAGTCCAAGCAATGCTACATGATTAAGTTTCTTAGTCATCACGCCCTCATCGCCCTGACAGAGCCACCTCGGTAACTATCCGTAGTGTTATATCCTTCACCTAAAATCTTCAATTGTTGTACCGCTTCCTGATACCGTCCTTCATACATCTGCATCAAATCGGCTTCACCTTTCAAAAAACTATAGGATTCAACCAAAGATGCGTACAGCAATGCCAACTCAGCATTGTCACCGAGCCAACTGGTACCGCTGCTGGCTGCCGTAATAGACTCCGGCTTGTAAAAATAATGCAATTCAACGGCGTAACCGCTACCCGGAGTCGGGCCGAGAATAAATGAGTCGTCATCAAACAAACCGTAATATTTCGGAACACCAGTTGTAGATGACACTGGATAAGCAGCCCGAATAAAGTTCACGTCTTTAAAAATTAGATATTCATAACCGCTATTGTCCAGTGCCAGTGAATAGGGCGCTAGAAAATCACTCGGCGTTGCCAGATACGCATTACTCGAAGTCATCGTACCAGTCGTATTCTTACGAAAATCAGGTAATTGCACCGTTTTCAGAATACGATTCTCTGCTTGAGAGATAATTGTGCCCAAATCGTTAACAAACGTAGTCTCGGTTGTTTCCAAATAGTCTTGGAGAGCAGATTTCAGCGTTGTATATGTCCAAGCCATCAGCCTGTACTCACCTTTAGTTTGCCAACCTGACCGTGCATCGTCAGCCCTACCGTGCGACTACCCAAGGCGCTGTTACCACCACCAATCGGGTCCCAAGCATAGACCCGACGACTTTCAGCCAAAGTAGAATCCGGTCTGGCATTGCGTAATGCTTCGGGATCATTGGTATTAAAACGACCCAACTGAAGCTGTGGCTGATCTTTATCCACCACGTCTCTGCCTACACGCATTCCAGTTGGCCTTCCGCCTTCATATTGTTCAACCATGTCTCTCAGCTTATAGCGAAAGCCGGTGCGGTCACAGTAGCCAAAAGCATATTTACCGTTCGCATAACTCATGGGAATCGATAGCCTCCCGGCGTTACCCGAAATGACGCTTTCTCTCTGTCGGCATCAGCCGCCAGATTCCATTGCTCTTCATATTCAGACTTCAGCATGGGTGCTCTTTCTGAGACTTCAGGCCGCTTGAGACTGATCTGATACGCCAGCCCTGATACCAAGCACGGCAGATACCGAGATGGCACATCCATGTTATTTGACCCTGGTGATCCGGAATCTTCGACACGCTGCATATAATAATAGCCCAGCGTATAGGTTTCAGCACTGTCCGGCACAGGCCACAGATTCACCGCAATCGCAGATGGATCTTTCTCAAGCCAATACTGCAACGGCTTCGCCTCATTCAACTTATTGGATAAATGCGAATACTGACTAATCGAAACCCGCGTCAGCACTTGATCAAACTGTTTGCTGCTATCGCCTGAATCGGTACGAATATAGGCTTCGATAATATCGACGATATCGCTGGATAGTGCATAACGGGCTGTACCTGCGGTGATTGACGTCGTGCCTTCCTGTATGGTCCACAGATTCAAGCCACGGTTCTGCCATTCCAGCATCAATAAATCGATACTTCTTCTGGCGGTACGAAAATCATAACCAGTGCGTAATTCCAGTCCCGCCCGCTCGAATGACTCTTCAATCATATCTGCCAGATCGAGAGTAAAAGCGTAAGTGCCGCTGGTTGCCATTAACGCTTCCTAGATGGTTTTTTCTTAGCTTTAGCTTTTTTAGCTGCCTTTTTAACAGCCGGTTTTTTCTTCACTGCTGCCTTGACTTCTGGCTTAGCTGCTGCCTTGACTGCTGGCTTTGCTTTAGGAGCTTTTGGCTGCATTTCAGCCAATCGCGCCTGGGCTTCCTTCTTGCTCATCCCATCGAATACAACGATATCGTATTCACCATCTGCGTTCTTTTTGCCTATCTGATAAACAGGCTCTCCTATCCTATCAGGATGAAGAGATGTCCCATTCTGAAAAATCTCAAGACTACTCATTATTGCCTCCTAAGAATAATGCTTCACCATTTTCAAAACAACGGTATAAGCATCTCCTGAACTATGTCCAACTGTCGTGAGCATGATATCGCCCGTTACACCCGTGCCAGCGTTGTTGTTTAAACCACTAAATTCACTCATGTCCAACGTGTCCGCATAATCTGCCGGTAAATGCAGTGCCAACACATCAGCATCAGCATCCCAAAGCAGTTTTACACTCATGCCCAAGGTCGAAAACCATACCGACTGAATAGCCACGGTGCTACAAGCACTACCCGTAACAGGGTCAGAACCCAGCGCCGAGACATCCACTTTTTTGACCGCAGATTCTCCGGTGCCATCACTGACATTGGTAAAACTCATCACCACATGACGGGCACCATCTTGAATTGTTTGGCTTGTTACAGCATCAGCCATTTCATTTCTCCTGTATGAATAATTGGGTGAGGCCGAAGCCCCACCCAAAATCAATCAACTATTAGCTATCAACAAATGGTGTGGCTAATGTTCCATCACCCATCAGGAATGCCTCAACCCACCAAGTGGTAGTGTTAACGCCAGTAAGTAATATCCATCCACCTGTTAACCAGCCTTGCTCCACCTCACCTAGATCAATAATGTCGTTAGAGGATGCCGGATGAAAATTATCTGTTTCGCCAATCTCGCCTGTATCAAACAGGAACGCCGTACCTAGAAACCCATCGGTTCCATCAGTCGTCGCTGTTTTGATCTGTCCCGCCCCAGTAAAGGTTGTTTCAACGAGAAATTTGTAAACGATTCCCGCTGCCGGAGTAGGCAACGTAACCACGATACCACCCGCTCTGTTAAAACCAAAAACGGTTCCAGTATCGGCTGATGTCAGAGTTTTTGTTGCTGCTGTGATTGACTCATAGTCAGAGAGGATGTTCGCCGCTCCGGTTAGCTTCAACGTACCCGAACCAGATACATTTCCGCTTGAGTCGATGTCGAAATTGTTTGTGACCGTGCCGGTTCCAGCAGCTTTACTGATTTGCTCAAAGCCGCCTTCAGACCTAACTGGGCCGTTAAAAGTTGTGTTAGCCATGTCTTTCTCCTGTCTTGGCTAGTGTCTGCCGCATTATTGCGACAGTCAGGAAAAAGAGAGCGATAACTTACAAGTTATATCATATCAAGCAAGTACCGCTCCCCATATTCCGAGCTAATTACGCACCCGGCGATCCGTACATTCCCAATGGATCACTCACCCCGAATGAGTACCTTTCTCTGGCTTTGTATCTCACATTGCCAGTATCGAAGTCACCGTCCATTGAAGTTTCCAACGCGGTACGCTCGAAGTGGCGCATACCATTTGGTACATCAGTAACGATGAACCAGGCATCCGAATCAGTCAGGTAATGATTGACCGAATAACCTTCAGGTACTGCTCCAAGACTACGCACAGCATTGATGTCATTATCAGCCGTAGCAACTCTTTGATCTGACTCAAGCAGTCGCGTAGCTGTAAACATCAAGGCCGGTGGCACCAACAACCGTTTCGGACGAGCCGCGATCAGAAGTCCACGCTCATCGGTCACGGCAGCGATTGTTACGATTGCTGCCTCCAATGAGGTTTCGTTGAGATCTGCCGCCGTTGACGGACGGTTATCGTTCGTGCCTCCGCTGACGAGCGGATGCCCGCCACCGCCGGTTACACCGTCACCGGACGCAGTGAAGAAATTAACTCCATCACCTGTCTGATAACTATTAGTGAAACCGTTGTTAAGCGGATTGACAGCCTTAACCTGCTTCGTGTACGACATTGCACGAGCGAGTGCCTTGGTATAGCGAGCAGATAGCGAGTCATAAAGATTATCTTCCATCGCCTCCTCTGTAATCGCGAATCCCATTGCAATCGTTTCGTGGTTGTATCGTGCCGTAAAGGCTTCCTGCGCTGAATCATATGAGATACCAGCACCTTCATCCTTCACCGGAGCAGCGTCAAACCCACTCAACTTCACTTCTTCTTCAAAAGAACGCTCAGATGAGTCCGTGTCATAAATGACAGTGTGCTCATCAGAGTACTTCTCATACTCCAGGCCAAAAAGGGCGTTAAGCCCCGGCAGGAGTTCTTTGAGCATCTGTGCTCTTGAAATAGCCATGCTAAGTTCTCCTTATATGCCTGTAGTATTGGTTAACTGATGCCCCGCATTAAAGCGGAAAATGCCATCAGTGTAGGTGTCACCAACCGTACTTTTCGGGCCGTCAACAAAATCGACGAGCCGAATCGGGAAGGTGTTGGTGGTTGCAACTGTCGAAGCATCACAAGCGTTCTTGCTCCTGCCAATGGTCGTTGATCCCGCCGTCTGAATGACGGAGAAATTAGCGCCCAAGCCAGTCTGAGCAATAGTAGCATCGCCCTGCATTTTGAACAGGACATCCGGGTCAATCAGCACATAACCTGCTGCGTCTGAAGCTGCCATTGAGGCAGGCCAAGTCTGATTAAACGTCAGTTGAGATGTACTCGAATCAGTATATTTACAACCTAGAAATATTCCTATAGAAGTTAGTGCAGAGGTTCCGGTATCCAATTCAATCGTACCGGCTGTAACCAGCTTCACAAAATCTCCATAGAAAATAGCGGTGCCATACGCACTGGCAATCTTGATATGAACAACTTTTCCTGTAAAGGAGCCGCTGCTTGAACAAGTACCAACAGGTTCCGCACCATTTGGTGTCGCACTTGTAGCCATTTTGATTTCTCCTAATTGCTACTGTTAATATTAAAAGGCGTTAGCCTTTCCCAAAGGTGGTGCGCGTACTTTTCTCCGGTCTCAACAAAGGCATACGCGGGTCGTTCTCTCTCATGTAGTTACTGTCCACAGATTCCATTTGTCTTCGTGCCACCTCATTAAAATGTTTTGTGCGTGCCTTCATTTTCTCTTCGGGCGCTTTGCACAAAAGTAACCCGCCCTGCTCAATATTCCCTTCAAACTGGGAATTGATATCAGAGGTAATTTTCAGTTCCGGATGATCATCCCTTTTTACGGGGACCCATCCTTCCCTGAATTTCCTAGATACGTTGGTATCATCAGTTTGGCCCAGCGTACTGGTTCTAATCCATCTGAATCTCCAACCATTCTGCGGATCTGGAGTCGGTAACACAGAAGATGGAATCCAAGAGTCATCCTCTCGGACAAAATCTTCACGAGTATCGTGAGACCTATCGGTGCGCTCATCCATTTGCCATCTCCTTTGCAAGTTGTTTGGCATACTGATTATTCGTTAACCCCAGTCTCTTAGCGAGGGAGACTTGAGTGGACGTCAACCGCACTTTGCGTGGCCTTGCACCGTTATTCCTTGCGGACGGTGCAACAACCGACGTTGCCGAAGCTCTCCTGGTCGTCGCGGTCGCGGATTGTCCAGTTCCACCTTGATCCGACCAAGAGTAATTGGGAAATTGTTTCCGCATTCCCGTGTTAATGTAATCATAATACTCATCCGATTTCAGATCCATATGAAGGTCGCCCTTTGCCGTTTCATGTAAGGCATAAGCAACCGCACTCATCAACTTTTCTTTAGGATCACCAAACCATTTATTTTCCTCAGCCCACACTTTTTGCTTCTCATCAAGCTGCGGAGGCTTCTGGGCAGCAGCCTGCTGCTGAAGCTGTTGCTGATATGCAGCTTGTTGCTGTTGCTGATATGCAATTTGTTGCTGTTGCTGATAAGCCGCCTGCTGTTGCGCAAGCTGATTAGGGTCAGGTAAATTTCTTTCGTATTGCTCGGCTTCATTAAGCTCCGACTGCGCTCTGATCATATTCTCCTGCGCATCAACCACGTTATCAGTGTTGCCTTCTTCATAAGCCTTTCGATAACTTGATTTAGCTTTATCAACTGCCAGTTTAGCCCGTTCTTTTACTTGCGTAATTAACGCACCTTCACCGCGCTGAATAAGAGCTTCCATCTCCTGATTTCTGCCAACCTGCTGTTGAGCGAAATTAACCGCTTCATCACGCAACCGTTGAGCTTCTTCCTTCTGACGACGCTCCTCATGCTGTGCAAAGCGCAGCTTATCAATACGCTTTTGAACTTTCTTGCTGTAACCATCCAGTTCCTTATCATCAGTATCCCCATAATCATCGCTATCAACAGACTTACTAGTCCTGGGGAAAGGACGATCTTCAAGAGGACGATCATCCACAATCTCAATATCAAACTCGGACTTATTTTCGGTTTGATCTTCAGACCGCTTACCTATCTTCGTACGCACCCCAAAGAATTTTTCTTCTGCTGAATGCGTACCTTGTGCGCCGCTCTCAACGACATTTTCTGATTCGCTCATACCTTTACGATACCTCGCGGGTCTTCAACTACAGCTTCCACACTGTCATCATTAATCAACCGAAATTCCTTGCCATGAACCATAAACCGCGTACCTGAATACGCACGCATCACGATCCAATCGCCCTTTTCACAAAACGGACCTGACGGGAAACGCTCGGCGTTTTTATAAGCATCCGGCCCCATAGCAATAACAAAGCCCACAATAGATCCCACCTCTTCGGTATGAATCGTTTGTTTCGCTTTAATAATACCGCCATCGGTTTTCTCATCTGGTTCGGGTAAGGCAATCAGTATCTTGTAACCTTTCGGCTTCGGCATCTGACTGGCTTTACGAGCACTTGCTTCATCAATATCTATCGGCTCGGTTTTTACTGTTGCTAATGAACTAGCCATTAATAAAAAGACCTTGCACTGGAAAACGGCGTCCAGAGTCGCCTGCACCGCTTATGCGGAGAATCATGTCCGCTCCAACCTTTCTTCGAGGTCAAGCAATTCCCGTTCCGCGAGGGCCAGTCCTTCAACCACTCCGCAACAACGGGCATATTCACTGTAATCCTTGCAAGCACCTGTACTCAGATGATCGCTACTTTCATTCATCATGCGCCGTAATTGCATCCGTAAATAGGCCAGCGTGTTATCCGGCGCTGGATCAAGACGTTTAACAGCAGCATCATTCATTCATTAAGTCCTTGGCAATATTCACGCCTACTTTCGCGCCCTCAATTTCCGACTTGGCAGCAATCTTTCTACTTTCCAGTTCTTCCTTGGAATTCTCTGCCGCAATCTTCACACCCAGTTTTGCACGATCGGTACGTTCCTGTAAATCCAGTCTGGCACGTTCCAACTCATCCTTACTTGCCGCTTTTTGGATATCAAGGTTAATTTTTGCCATTTCAGCTTGCGCCTTAGCCTGCGCTTCTTGTTGTTTAATTTCAAGTTCTTGGCGTTGCATTTGTAAAATCGGATCTTCCGCTTGTTCTTGCTGTTTTTGCATTTCAGCTTCTTTTTGGTCCTTACCAAGCAGTTGCTCAGCCGCTGGAGCCACTAATTGCGACAACCGGTACTCAATATCATCAGGCAATGGTTCTTCTGGTGATGGTAATGGCACACCGAGTTCTTTTTCAATCTCACGGCGGTACTGGAAGGCCACATGCTCGGAAATATGCGCTGACATCGCCGCCTCAGTCGCTTGAGCAGTCGGACTTTGACCGATCAACTCCAAAATCTTGGGATCTTGCACCAAAGAGATGTGCGCCTGGATATGAGCTTCATGATCTTGATAAATAAAGGCTTTTACCGGCTCACCATTGATAATATGCATGTTTTCGGTGATAGGATCACTCGGATTAATGACATCTTCATCAGGAATGATGTCTTCGGTGTCCCGAATACCCAAAACTTCCAGCATTTGCCGGTGTAACAGCGGTAAATCGTACATTTGCGGTGCCTGAGCAGCCAATTGTAACGCCGCCTGATATTGCATAATGCGTTGCGCCAGTGTTCCGGCGTTCGGATCGCTCACCGGAATGATATCAACGCGATCATCGAAGTCTTCGGTGGTCAATTCATCACCGATCAACTCATACGGGTACTCGGTGGGACCAAAATCACGAACAATGCCCGATAAAATGCGCAATTCCTTACGCATTGAGGCGTGTAAGCGGGCCTGCACCGCGCTCATCACCTTCATCGAGCGTTCTAAAATGGCTAATGTGGTGCCAACGGGTGCTTCGGCGTTCATATCCGCGACTTTTACGTCCGCTGCGGAAGCAAACCGGCGTCCTTCCTCAACAATATCGCCCATCAACTGATATAAAACAGCAGATGGCTCTTTGTAGGGCAGAAAACTGATGTTGTCGCGGATTACACCGCCCGGTACGTCCACATCACGGAACTCTCCGGGCATGATCGGGGTGTCATCACCCTTGATTCGCAGTCCACGCGCCTTCAAACCGCCCGGCAAGTTGGATAAGGTGCCCGCATCGACCAGTTGTCGCAATAATGAGGTAGCAGATTTTGCCAATCCACCGATCATGTGGATCAAACCGAAGCCATAAAAGCCTAATCCGGGCATATACTGGTAATGCACGAAATGCTCACGCTTCATTTTCAGTTCATCGTCTTCGTACCAGTTACGGCGAATTGCTAAAATGGTGCGTGAGGACTTATCGATGCTGACAACATAGGGCAAACCAATCTCAGTCGGCTCACCATCCTGAGTATCTTCAAATCCCGGCAGATCCAGATCAGCCTGAATTTCTAAAATGGTATGACGCGAATCCATGTCATAGTTAGCCGAATCACCGGTTAACTGGTTGTATTTACGTTCAATCTCTCCGGTATCGGGGCTGGGTGCGGGTAAATCCACATCCAGATAAAATCCGGAAACCTGTAATTTACGCACCTCGTTTTTGGTGCGCTTCATCACATGGGTGGCACGTTCACAGGTGGTCAGATCAGCAGCACCATAGCTGACCACGAAATCTTCAGCGGGAACGAACATCGAGCACGGACGCCCCATGTTCGGGTCGAAATAAACCTTGCGGAATGCCGATCCTGCCAACGGCAGCGAGAACAGCATCTTCTCGGTCTCAGACCGGTATTCGGTCATCCGCTCTGTCAGCAGATAATTCAGATAATCCTTAACCCTGCCCGCCTGTTTCTGTTTTTCTTCGGTCATTGCTCCGACCACGGCGGTCTTGACCGGCCCTGCTGCGGGAAACAATTCCTGAATCGCCTGTGCCTGAAAACGAACTACAGATTCGGTCAATAACGGGTGAAATACCCCGCAAGCACCATCCCACGGGGTGGTGCGGTCGGCATGTTTGAGGCCGAGCAAGTCTAAGCCATTGATATATGTTTCTTCCCAGTCACTACGGCTGTCGCGGTCTGACTGGTATGCGGAGATCAATTCAGAAGAAATCTCTCGCAAGTCGGCTTCATCGATGTATTCGGCCAGATTGGAATCATGCTCTGTACCACCCTCATCCATCGCATTGGGATCAAAATCAATGACCACGCCGCCATCAGGGGTTTCCATCGATACCGATTCTGGATTGACAATCTCAATTTCCAGATCAGCTTCTGGCTCTTGTTGCAAAAAGGGGTCTTGCCCCATAGGGCGTTCTATTGGCATTTATCCGTTCTTTCGAAATTTCTGTGAACGAGCTGCTCCACTACCTCTGGCGAGCGTGACATCATGACCGTTTTCAACTCCGACAGAAACAGTTTTCGGCTCAACAATACCACCATGAGCCATCTTCTTCACCTTACCACCCTTAGCCATCTTCACCTTGCCGCCCTTGCGATATATTCTCTTTGCTTTGCCGGGCTTTTTCTTAGTGCTGTCGTAGTAACTGGGCATTATGTTCTCCTAGTAATAATTGGCAGTACGCTTGTACATCGGCTCATCTTCTTCATCAGTTTTTAATCGCAAAAAACCGCCTTGGCGGAATCGCAACAATGCCTGTGTACTACTGTCCACCAAATCATCATGCTCTCCAGCCGGAAAAGATGCAAATTCCTCAATCACTTCATCAGCCCAGCGTTTTTCCGGATGCCATACAATACCCGATGCAAACAGGTCTGCCACCGCATTAACACGGGCAATTTTATCGTTACCCCGTGACGGCGTGTACTCGCCCACCGGAATACCCATTGCCCGCAATTCAAAGATCAGCGGAGTGCCGGCTGCTTTAGCTTCAACCACACATGCATCCGGTTGCCAAGTTTGATAAAACTCAAACGCCATCTTCTTTAATTCAGGAAACTCAAGCCGTTCCTTATAAGCATCCAGTAAAATAATATTAGGTTGATTCTTGCCATTATCATCGGGGCGGTAAAATACCCCCCATGTAGTACAGGCAGAATAATCAGCCCGCTGTGTTTTCAAAAACGCGGTATCCCATGACTGAATCAAAAATTCACATTTAGGAGGATCTTCACGTTCCCACAGGCGCCACCAGTTACGTTTAACCAATGCACCTTCTTCAGAAGTGGGATTCTGCTGATACTGAGCTGACCATTTGGCTACCGGTAGTTCATTACGCAAGGATTCTAATTCAACCAACGGCCAGAATTGCGGCCAAAGCGCATTACCAGACGGCATAATGGCAGGAAATTCAATGACTTCCCATTCATCAGATCCATCACGCTGAACCGAAGACCTGATAATCTGACCGGTCAGATCGCGTTTGTGCCAGCGGGTCATAACTACCACGATGGCGCCCCCGGGTTGTAATCGCTGTCGAGGGCCGGAGGTGTACCATTCATAAACCTTGTCAAATACTGACGGGTCAATGCTCTGACCTTCCTGCTCAGAATGGGGGTCGTCAATAATAAGCAGATCAGCGCCTTTACCGGTAACAGCCCCACCTACCCCGATAGCGAAATACTCACCACCCTGGTTGGTACTCCAACGCCCCGCAGCCTTGGAGTCAGCCCTCAACGCAACTTGTGGAAAAATAGTTTTGAAATCTTCATCGGCTACCAGATTACGTACCTTTCGACCGAATCCAACTGCCAATTCAGCAGTATGTGCCGTCTGAATGATTTTTTTATCCGGGTATTTACCAAGAAACCAAGCAGGAAGTAAATAAGAAGCAAACTCAGATTTAGTATGCCGGGGTGGCATATTGATAATCAGACGTTTCAGCTTACCCGAAGCTACTCTCTCAAAAGCCTTCGCCACAATTGAATGATGGCGCCCCTCAATAAAAGCAGGCCAGATTTTACGTACAAATCCTAAATAATTGTTACGAGCAGTTTCAATCTGCTCAAGTGAATCGAATTCTTCCAGTAATTTAAGAACCCGCTGCTGCTCAGAAGCCGGCAATGACGGAATATTTTGTAAGGTGGCTATATCAATATGATCTTCAATAGCCATAAAATAACTAATTCCTTTTATCTAGGATTATCCTAGCTAGGAACATCCTAACTAGAATATTCCTTATAAAAAAACAGGATATTCCTAGTATCCTAGGATTATCCTAGTAGGAACCATCTAGGATTATATTTAATCTAAAGTATTTTAACTGGGAAAGTCAAGTATTTGCAGAAAATTTTCTGGCCGGTGGGACTCCTACCCCTATTTCCTGTGAATTAACTGCCTGCATGGCACATGCTACATGGTGTGGTAGTGAAAAACATAGGATTATATGAGGAAAAGTCTAATTATAGGAAGGCCGGTTCGTTCTGCCCCACAGGGGGGGCCGGGGTGCACCAGTGTACTAGCACGCTACCACAGGAATATGGTAGTCGTCCCGGGATTAGTTGAGCCTCGGGTTTGTGGGTCCAGCCAAGGTGGTCAGCGCCTCATCGTCCGAACCGGGACCAGACTCTGACCGGCCAGCTCCGAGCAGGTCCTCCAACCGCCGGCGCAGCTCACTGGCAACCTCATCAGTTGACCGCTCAATGGTGACCTCGAGCTGTTGGTCCTTGAACAATCCACATGCCTTGCCGAGGAGTTCGGCACTGCGGATCTTCGCCATGTCGCTTGGCACTGCCGTATCGAGGAAAGTACGTAGTGTGTTTAAAACACGTTGCTTGTCTGCGAGTAGCGATGTTGCCTCAGTCCTATCCTTATGGCGTCGAAGCGTTTCTATCCTTTGGGTGATCGCAGGGTCTTGTGCCAACAAGCTACTTTCCGTGTTGATCGCTGCCGGACTCATCCGCTCTGCATTGTATGCCTCTCGATAAGCATCACTTAGATTCATTCCTTCGCCGTCATCGCCTCCGACTGCAACGAAACGTGCGAAGTTCCTCTGCTTGGCGGTCAGTCCCGACTTCGGTTTGCCCATATCAGTTGTCCCATGAATACTTGATTGCAGCCGCCAGTCTAGTGATTGCCGCAACGAAAGTCAGCCGCATGACTCATATGCTATGTTGCTGCGTAGCATGCGCTGTGTTGATGCCATTTCTAGGGATACCCTACGGTAGGGGCACCTTCTAAGAATGCGTTAGACGTCAACTCAGGAGGTCGATTTTCAGGGATGCTGGCATCAATTTGTACTCGGAGCCACTAAGTGATTGATTGGTAAGTACTTGGATATCTCCCACCTTCACGCTTCATGCGCTGGATATTCTGCGGTAACAATTGATTAGTCATGCGTCATGCTGTAAAATTCAGGTTCCACCAGAGGGGGAGCACCCAACAATCGGCAGCATCACTATCAAGACCAAACGAAGGTTTACTTTTTGTCCTTTATTACCACTACAAAAAGCGTACCCATAGATCCAGTTAAGACCTAGCTGGTTAGGCGTCAGACGAGACATAGCAAAGAGGCACCCACATCTCCGTGGGTCTGTGAATGAACACACTGACGAGAGTCCGCCTATCATTAGGGAGGACTCAAGAAACTTAACAACGGAGGATTAAACAATGTTTGGACTTGAAGGGGAAATCTTCGGGCTGCTGGATAACGGCGTGCTCGCGATCTGTGCGCTACTCGGCATCGATCTCGATCAACGACTTGGCCGCAGCGGAGTGCATGGCGCGCTCTTCGGAGGACTCATTGGCAACACTTTGAGCGATGGCATCGGGGCCGTTGCTGATCCGGCATTACGGGATCACGTCCTCGGTATCACTGCCGGTTGCTTGGAAGTATTCGTTGCCGTCTGGATTGGCGTCCGGATTTGGCAGGCATTCAAAACCGCATAATTTATAAACACAACTGATAAGGAGCATGAGATGAGCAAGGTCAATTTTAAAGTGAAAGAAATAGGTGAGCTGGTTTTATTCACGCCTCAGAATGAGGACGCTACGAACTGGTGGCTGAACAACGTGCCCGAGGAATTTTACATTAAGGACAGCTTTTCCAACAACCTCCTCTCACGCCGACACTATGGCGGTTTCCACACATTCGGCAAATCGTTCGTCGCGCCAATCAAGCACGCACGCAAGATTTGGAGCGACATCTGCACTGCCAATGGCAGCCATGGCTGGAGTGTTGCATAGATTCCAACCGATGAGACCAGACGGTAACTGGTCGAAACGCCCTTCGGGGCGTCTTGGAAAACCAACAAGAGGAACATGATATGAAACTACCGAAAATTAATTTAGTGCAAAGCGTAGAGTTCTTGCACGCATGGGTCCTTGCCGGCAATAGCAAGCCGGTGATCCTGTGGGGTCCACCGGGAGTCGGCAAGTCAGCGGTCATCAAGGCGCTGGCCGAAGAACTTGAGTACGGCTTCATCGACATTCGATTGTCGCAACTGGACCCGGTCGATTTGCGTGGTGTCCCGTCAATAGATGGAGATATCACCAAGTGGAATGTCCCGTCGTGGCTGCCACGCACAGAGACACACGGAAAGAAGGGCATTCTGTTCTTCGATGAGCTGTTTCTGGCATCGCGCTCTGTTCAGGCAGCAGCATACCAGTTGCTGCATGATCGCGAACTGGGAGACTACCGTCTGCCGGAAGGATGGATCATTCTGGTAGCTACCAACAGGCCGGAAGACAAGGCCGGTATCATTGGCGGCACTTTCGACAGTGCGCTGGTCAATCGCTTTGCTACGCATTTCGAGATCGTACCTGATGTCGATGCATGGGCAGAGTGGGCCTTAGGTGCTGGAGACGTATTGCCCGAACTGGTTGCCTTCATCCGGTTTCGCCCGGAGCTACTGCATCAGTTCGCCGAAGGCGGCATTCCGAAAGGCACCGTTGCCTATTCGACGCCGCGATCTCTCGTTGCGGCTTCGGATATTTTGAAGCTGGAACTTGATGCCAGCCTCGAACAGGCAGCTATCGAAGGTGCACTTGGTGATTCAGTTGCAGCCGAGCTGGCTGGATTCCTGAACATCGTGCGCACCCTGCCCGACGTCAATGGAATTCTCAGGGACCCACAGGGCGCTGATCTCCCGACGGAAACATCCACGCTGTACGCTCTTGCGTCGTTACTCGGCAAGCGTGCGGACCGGGAGAACTTTCAGGCCGCACTTGATTACCTGTCGCGGACCAGCGAAGAGTTCGCAATCCTTGCAGTCGCGATCGCAACGGCACGAGATCCGGACCTGAAGGCAACCAAGGCGTACATAAATTTCAAAATCAAGAATAAGGACATCAGTATTTGATTATCCAACTGAAGAGACTGTTTGCACCAGTCGAAACACCGCGCAATGCGGTGTCTTGGAAGCAACTATAACCAAGAGGAAACATGAGATGAACACAACAACTACGATTCAGGAACAGGCGCTGCTCGTGCGCGTCGTAATCCGTAAATGGTCGAATGCCAAGACCGATAGCGGATTGACGCAAGCCGTTGAAGCGGACAACAACATCGTCGGCAGCGGTTTGCTGCGCGTCCGCAAAACATTGCTGGTCGCACCGACCGTCAAGGCGCTCGGCAAACTCTCGGGCCAGATCCGTAACAACATCGTCGGAAAATTGACGGTCCCTTGGAACGAGGATGGAACGCGATTGCTGCCGGTCGAACTGATCGATCGTTTTGAGAAAGAGCTATCAGATGCCAAGGTTTACTGGGATGAACTCAAGTCAGAACTCGGCGATGATTATGATCTGGAAATTGAGAAGGCAAAGATTAGTCTTAACGGCGCCTTCAATGAAGCCGATTATCCTGCAAAGCAGGACATTCTCGATCGCTACTCACTGACAGCGCACTACTCGCCGCTGCCGACCGGTGGTGATTTGCGGATTTCATTGCCGCAGGCCAAGCTGGACAAACTCCGCTCAGAGGTAGAGGCGAACGTCAAGGGCGCCCTTGAAAAGGGCACCAAGCAAGTGCACGAACGGGTTGCCCATGCCTTGGGACATCTTGTCGAGAAGCTGGATAAATTCGGCATAGACAAGAATGGCAAGGTCATCGGCGCTTTTCGCGATTCAACTGTTCAGAACCTGAACGAACTGGCAGAAGTTCTGCCGTTGTTGAATATCACCGGCGATTCTACGCTGACCAAAATCAGCAATGACTTGCTATCCCAATTGCGTAATCTTGATCCGAAGAAACTTCGCGACGATACCAGTCATCGAAGGGACGTTGCCGGCAAGGCACGCAAAATCGCAAAATCACTTTCTGGCTTTTATAGCTGAGGTAATGACAATGACTTCTAATCACAGTAAAAAAAGACAGGCGCTGGACGCCTTGAAAAAAGCACGAGCACATCTGGTCGTCAGGCATCCGTTTTTCGGGTGTCTGGCGCTCGGACTGGAGCTGGTCGAATCAGATGACACTGCCACGTTAGCGACTGACGGCAGTTCTATTTTCTATAATGTCGATTTCACTTTGTCCCTGACGCTGAAGGAACTGGCGTCGGTCATTGCGCACGAAGTGTTGCATGTAACATTCAAGCACCATTTGCGCAGAGGGACTCGTGATCCTCAACAATGGAATGTAGCAGCGGATTACGCCATCAATGGGATTCTGATCAAAAGTAAATTGTTCAATCTGCCGGACGGTGGATTGTTTGACCCTAAGTATCAGGACTGGGGTACAGAAAAGATTTACGCTGATCTCCCGAAACCTGAAGAAGATAATCAGAACGATCCCGGCAGCCAAAGCGGGGAAGCTGATTACGGAGCCGGCGGTCCCGGTCAGTCTGCTGATGATGCAGCAGAAAATGGCGGTGATGCCGATGGTCCGGGTGATGCATCCGAAGACAGCAAGCCGGCGCCTGTTGGTGAGATATGGGACGCCAAATCCGATGAAGGCAACGAACTTTCTCCGGCAGAAATTGCCTCTGCTGAACGTCATATTGACTCGCAAATACATATTGCAGCACAGGCTGAGAAGTCCATAGGCACCGGATCAAATGCCGTTGCCGACGGGATTTTAAAAGGATTATCAGAAGTGAGCGTGCCTTGGGTCGATGTCTTGAAAGACTATTTGCTGGCAACACATGAGGAAGACTATTCTTTGAACCAGCCAAATCGACGGTTCATTCACCAAGGACTTTATCTTCCCGCTCCTGTGCATATTCCCGCAGGGAGCTTGGTGCATGCGATTGACATTAGCGGCAGTTTGAGCCGCAAAGAACTGGAAATCATAGCCGCCAACATCAATGACATCAACGACGTGCTGCAACCTGCACAAACGCATGTCATTTATTGCGACACCACAATTGTCAACGTCGATACTTTTGATGCCGGCGAAGACATAACGCTGACTTACTATCACGGGGGCGGCACCGAATTCGCGCCGCCATTCAACTGGTGCCTCGCAAATGATGTACGTCCTGATGCCCTCATCTATTTCACGGATGGGTGCGGGACTGTCGGCGGTTCCAAGCGTCTTGACGAGGAGCCAGATTATCCGGTCGTCTGGGCAACAAGTTACAAGGCACCACGTTTTGCCGGGAACGAATTCGGCGGAGTCATCAAAATTTAATTGGAGGATTTAATATGAATATATTGATTCAAATCACTTCGACATATCAATTTAAAAACAACTGGACAAAAGATGTTGAAGTTCATGACTTTTATAATCTGGTCGATGAGATCACTGATGATCAATACATCGATGCTGGCGGTGAAAATATCACGCCGGAATCTTTGTGCGAAACGCTGACCAGTCAGGCTTGGCACAGTGCAGGAACTAATTATCTTGAAGCTAAAGTCGTGTAATAGAGTCTGATCATCTGCAGCCTTCTCAAGAGGGCTGCATTTTGACTAGATTTAATTTTAGGAGAAAAGAATGAAAGCAATTAAAAAAAATCAGAATGTTTATCTGCGAGAGTGGTCCCAGAACGAAACGCTGAAGCGGTTTTACGTCAAGCGTGCGATTGATGATATCGAGATTGGCTACATCCAATTGTCCTATGGGCAAGTAGGATATGGTACTGGATATTATCCGGAACACCGTGCAGCCAAGGGAGATTTTGGGACCCTTGAATTGACCGGCACGGAGCTTGTCGGTGATGAAGAAATCTTGCAGAAAGTGATCGACACGGCGCTGCAGATTAACGATGTAGAAATCGGCAATGCGCTGGGTCTGGTTAGCCGCAATGCGAACGTCATTTTTTGGGAGAAGGGCGCTGCCCGTAAAGTCAGACAACAAGCGCAAAAAAATATCACAGTTAACTTATTATAAACGGAGGAATAAACTGATGAAAATCACTCTAAAAAGTTATGAAGTCATTGATTCCATACTGGAGAAAATCAAAGAAAAATATGGGATGAATATCGATAGGCAGGCAGTGGCCGAATCATCGGTTGAGTGCCAAGAGAGAGAGTACGCCTATAAAAAATATAAAAACGGACGGTTAAAAAAGGATGAGAATGGGTGCAAGATTATTGACTATGAAAAATCGAAATGGATAACAAAAACGGTCGATTTCTACGATGCCGAACTTCATTTATATTTTGACTAAAAGCGAGGAGAAAAACATGAAAAAGGGCAAAAAATTGTTATTCATTGTGCGTGATAATGCGAATAATAAAATTAAATTCATTTACAGGGAAGGAATCAAAATGGGGGGAAATTGGGAAAAAACCTTTGACCCACTTTATGAGTTTAAAAAGATTATTAACCAAATTTATCGCACTGAACCTGAAAATAGCCTTCACGGTTTGTTAGTCAAGGGAAGTGATGGAACACCTGATGTTTGGGAATCTGACTTTTCTTTAGCGGGACTGGTAGGAATTTACAATGACGGGGGAATCTTTGAGTGGGAAGAACTTGAAGATTTTGAGTCAGGAGAAACCTACAGGCTGTCTAAATTAACTTCAGTTCCTATCGCCTTGGGGTTATCCCTACCTGTAAATACTTGAGGACAAATAAAAAAATTGATCAGCGTTCCTTAAATGGCCGGTGGCAGGGTCACTCAAAAAATGTTGTGCCGTGCAGGCGCTGGTCAGTTTCATTCATGCCTGCAAACAACATTATCTGCCACTCCACGACAGAAGAATTTCTTGGATCATGGGTCCACTAACAGAAGAATTTCTTGGATACGGGTCTGCCCCACCCGTCTGTTGCAACGGGGCATCGTTTCAGTCATACTCATTTCTTCCCCAATAATTCCAGTCGTCCAGACACCGGGGAATCGCATCAAACATTTCCTGCTCAATAATTAATATCTAAGTAACCGTGGGCATTGCGGGCTGTTTTTGTATAGCAACAAAAGTCCGCGACATCCGCGACAACCGCTACACATACTCTTTCCCTACATTCGTGTATTCATGCGGACTGCGGGGGTGTTTTGTATAGCCAACTGGGACCCAGGGGTTTCCCAGGCCCTCCATTTTTTTAACTTCTCTAATCGTGACCTACTATCATAAAGGTGTGGATAGGCAAAGGCGGCTTATGCGTCCGGCTATAAAGGTCGCAGCAAAAAATAAATACTACAAATCCAAATCATATTTCTTTTCACTGTAATGTCCTGTTGCCAAGTCATATTTCAGCATGACCATCCCAACTGAACCGACAAACTTAAATCGACACTTCCAGACGTGGAGTTCCACCACATCGTCACGTCTGTGCAGGCTACATCCGATATCGGCAAGAGCAAAAAAAGATGCGCTGCCAGAAATGTTCATACCCTTCGGGACGCCCGTCTCTCCATTCGGTCCTATCGTAGGCATCTTAGCGGGGTGGGCGACCAGCCAAATGTGTAAATTGTGGCTTCTAGCACAGCTTATCAGGCGAGTGAGGAGTTTTGTAATTCCCAGATGCTCAGAATCGGCCCCCGGCTGCGAAATGTAATTGTACGGATCAATAATCAAACCGCGTAGTCCTCCGTTTTCAGACCGTCCATCGCCAAATCTCATAATCGCTGATTTGGTTCTGTCCAAAATGCTGTCGATCGAACTGGTCTCGCCGTCCCTGTTCTCAAGAAACACAAAATGCTCATCTATCCATTCCAGAGCCTCTTCGCTCTCCAGCTTGGACATGCGTGGTGCAACGCCGACATCATCGCTTGTATCAAAGAATTTTTTCGACATATACAACTCTGAAAGTTTAGCAATATGAATCGCAGGACTGTTCTCAAAACTAGCGATTCCGAATTTCCAGTTTTCTCGCATGGCTAAAGAAACCATCACGCTGTCAAGGTATCCAGATTTTCCTGATCCCGGTAGACCCGTTAAAATAGACAGTTGTCCGGGGACAATGGTCATCAATTTATCGACTGCAGAAATTCCAGTGGATTTGCCCTGCAACATGCCGTCAGTGTAGAGCTTCTTTACTTCTTCGTGATAACTGGCTGCTGTATAAATCCCATGCAAGGGAACAGGTTCAGCGTCATCGATGATTTTTTTTAATTCTGCTGGGCCAAGGCTGACCAGCACATCGTTTGCATCTTTGCAGCCCTTCGGAAACCGAACCCTTGAACATTTTGCTCGGCCTATCCGACGGGCAAGTTCTTCGGCCAGTGCCTCACCAGCCTCGTCTTGATCAACAGCCAGTATGATTTGTTCGGCTGCAGATATCTGTTTTTTTGCTGCCCAGATGAACGAGTATTTTTTTTCATCTGGATTAATTTTGCGACTTGAAACTTTCTGCGGGGCACCATTGGGACAAGAAATGCAATTCTCAATACCTGCCGAGTGGGCTGAAAGTGTATCTACTTCGCCCTCAAAAATAACCAGTTTCTTGGCGTCCTTTTTGATGGATTCAATGCCCCAAAATGTACGTGCTGCCCCGTCCTGAGTAAAATTTTTGCCCTGAACAGAACGCCATTTAATGGCCTCGTTTTCGCCATAGACAAATCCTATTGCGTCCAGATTACCCTCGCCTGTAAAATATTTGTTGCCTGAAACAAGATTGAATCCGAACACTGATACAGGATCGATACCACGTTTCAATAAATATTGATCAACTAATGATTGATCGGATTCTTTTGGGATGCTGATGGCACGGACATTGGAGGTTGCTGATATAGGTCTACGAAGATAATTACCAGCGAGAGAACAGTGCCAGCAGTTATATAATACGCTGTCACCACTAATGGTGACGCTCAGTGTTTTGGTGTGTTTTTTCTTTCGTTGTTTGCTGCAGGATGGACATGGATAACGCTTAGATTCGTGAAGTCCTTCAAAAAAATAATCGAATTCTGACATTGGATTGACCCCTCAATATTTACATGCTGGAATTTTTTGTTCTTCCTAGGAAGATCCTAGTTTGTATATATATATACCTAGGAACTTCCTAGGACAGGAATGTCCTAGTGATCCTCCTCTGTGAACCGGCGCTCGATGCAAATTTCTGTTCTCGGGTTTCGCCGGTCGATGAAATGATGTATGTGCTTTTCCCTGACAAGTCGGTCGTTGCGGTACACACCGCATTTTTCCAACAGGTCTAAAATCAGGCTCTCGTCTAAATCCGGACGCTGGGTCCGGTAATAAATGTTCAGGGTAACCTTGAGTTCGTTGCCTTCCATCGGAGAGGATGGCACCGGGCACTGTTTCTGGAAATCTTTCTCGTATTGCAGGGCTTTTTTAGATTTGATGAAGCGTGGCTTCTTGCTTATCCCGTGCCAAACGAGCCGCCGGCTATTTGCCTTTGAACAAGGCTCCGAGTAGATGACACACTCAAAATCATTCATCAATTATCTGCTTTTTTTGTGTTGATGCGTCATATCAAACACTATATACTCTAATAGTTACACTTGGCAATACAACAAACGTATTATTTAGTTTTGGGGGTCAAAATTGATTTGCGTCAAAGCATTTTTTAGGGAGATTTTTACTACCATGAACGACAAAAAAACAGTGTTGATCGAAACTAACGTGCCGATTCCAGCCGGCAAGCAGAACGAGAAAGAACCGCTGCCAAATCTGCCTCTAAAGCAGATGCAACCGGGGCAATCCTTTCTGCTTGAAACAAAAGATGACGACCATACTCGACGCAAACTGTCGGCAGTTCGTAGCTCGATCAGGCGCTTCATCCAAACGGATAATCCGGCAAACAAATTCAGGGTATTTCGGTGGACAGAAGGAAGAGATCGATATGGGGTCCGTGTATTTTGCGTGAGCGACGATGAAATTAACGAATAAATTCTCATTGCCTGACTTTGTGGTTTCTGCGCTCACTCGGGACGATTACGATGCCGGATATTCTTCTTCACGAAGCATAACTCAACTGATCGATGCACCACAAGTTCAAATTTTAAAAAAGGAATTCGCTGATGAAATGAAACAGGACGTCAGCGATTTAGTGTGGTCTAAATTCGGTACAGGCATGCACAAAGTCTTTGAGTTGGCTGCAGATCCAGACAAATATATTTCTGAAGAACGATTATTTTTCAAACACTTGGACTGGAATATATCAGGTCAGATCGATCATCAGGAAAAAACTTCAGATGGCATCCGTTGTGGTGACTTCAAATTTATAAGCGCATGGGGCGTAATTTTCGGCCCGAAAATCGAGTGGGTGAATCAACTGAATGGCTATGCATGGCTGATCCGGCATGCCAAAAAAATTGATGTCGTCAAGCTGGAAGTCATTGCAATCCTGCGTGACTGGGACAGACGCAAAGCAGGCAATAACAATTACCCTGACATCCCGATCCAGATTGTAGATATTCCGCTGTGGGACCCTGAGCAACAGGATCAATATATGGCCGACAGGATTCGCCTGCATCAGAACGCCGAACTAGATTCCCTTAAAGGAACCGGAACTCTTCCCCCCTGCTCCGACGAAGAGCGGTGGATGAAACCGACCACCTATGCGGTCAAGGCACGTACTGCCGATGGCAAACCAAAAAAACGGGCGTTAAGAGTGTTCGAGTCAATACTTGAAGCGGAAGAATTCTTACACACAAAAGACCATACCCATTTGATCGAGACAAGACCCGGCGAGAACACCCGTTGCGTTCAAAACTGGTGCATGGTCAACAAATTTTGCCGACAGTTTCAAGAAGAAGAGGTAACTAAAAATGAGTTGTAAGGCATATTTTTTTCGACTGCGGACTGATGACAATGTCGATCGTCTTGGAATATTTTTGAACAAATACAAAAGAAAGGGTGATGCCCCAGCTAGTGCTTGGATCAATTATTTCTACCTAGCTGATAAAGATTTCACTCCTCGATTCTGGCAAAAAGAAAAGCCAGCCATCAGAAAAGGCGATATTTTAGCTGCAATTACTGCGGACGTAGGGCATTTCTACAAAGCCCTGATTGGTTCAGGTGCTTATAATCAAAACAAACCCGACCCAATTTTCTTCGATTTAGAAGATGGCTTACCACGCCAAAAAACAGAGCCGGGGAGTGGCTTTTTACTCAGGGATGCAACCATCCTAGATATTGAGCCAAACAGGTCGTGGAAATCAAAGATAAAAAACTACTTTAAATTTGCTGAGAATCATTGATATGACAATTTTTGATGGCCTTGAAAAATCAATCACGATCGAATTTCAAGGTGGCGTGGATGGCCTAGAAAGAAAAATGCTTGGCATTTGGGCAGACGAGCGTTTCAAAAAAGCGAATATTGGTATTCGTTTAGAAAATGAAGAAGTGGTCATTTCGATTGGTCCAAAAATAATCACAAGATTTCCATTTGCGGTATTCGAGAGCTTATCTGTGAAGGAAATCGGAGAAATAATTGTACGAGAATTCAGGGAGAAAGCATGAACGAAATAACTCATAAAGAAATCTGGGAAACTTTGAGTAAAATCAATGTCAATCAATATGTGGAAGATAAATATGGGCTTACTTTTCTGCCGTGGGTTTATTCATGGCATTTGCTGCAAGAGCATTTTCCGGAGGCTCAGTACGACTTCGACCCGAATGAAATCCATGCGGATGGATCGGTCACCGTGCATTGCACAGTTTCTATTGGAAGCTGTGCGCGCTCTATGCACCTGCCAGTCATGGATAATAAGATGAAATCATTGATTCAACCGACTTCTAGAGACATATCAGATGCAAAACAAAGGAATTTAGTAAAATGTATAGCGATGCATGGCTTAGGCATCTACCTTTGGACGGGACATGGATCACCACTCTCGGAAACTACGGCAAAGAGCATTGATAAACCCAAGCCAGAGCCAGAACCAGAACCAGCGCCAGAGCCAACGCCAGCGAAAAAGGATACAGAAGATTTCATTTTCGACGCCCCGGCCATCAAGAACGACGAAGGTGCGGAACAAGTCACAAAGCTGATGCTTGAAATGGCTACTAAATTTTCTAAGACCGAGTCGCAGCTTAAAAAATTCTGGACTTCAAATAAAGCAACTACAGACCTTCTTGAAAAAGACTGGAGCCAACATTATGAGGTTCTTCTCGCGGGGTTCAAAAAAATGAAACAAAACTTTTCAGCCGACGAAATCACCGAGGGCGATGAAGGCTATTTACCGAACAGCCAGCAGGCTGCTGATCACTGGGCAGAAGTTACTGTCAAATTCATAGAAAAACACTGCGACGACACCAACGGACTGGATGCACTTTGGGAAACAGATAAAGAAACCATTGCACACGTTGAAAACAACTATGCCCCTGCATACGAAATTTTAAAAGCCGGTTTTAAATCAAGGTATGCCGCCTTGGCAAAGGAGAAAACTGATGACTGACTATGGACCGAAGGGCGAAGGTGCTATCTTTCCAAACAATAAAAAAACAGCAAAGAACCATCCTGATTTCACCGGCAACATCAAAATAACGCTGGCGCAATTGGAAGCCTTAGTTGCACAGGCAAAATCTTCTAATGAGCAATCGTTTCAAATTGATATCGCTCTTTGGGATCGTACCTCAAAAAAAGGTGATGACTTTAAATTTATAAACACCGAGGTTAAAACCCAAGAAAACAAAAGCGAACCTCGCCGCACATTTTCCAAAAAACCTTGGGACTGAACATGCGTCTGCAATTGACTGACAAGGCTTCAACGGTAGCTCTTGTGCTGACCTTGTGCCGGCAATTTCGCAGCCATTCAGTGGAACTGCGTCAGCTTTGTAACGGTGCCAAATCAGGAATTCAGGTGGATCTGACTCGCATTAAAGATTACACGCGAAGTCAGGAAAATTTCTACCGGCAGAAATCCAGAGAGTTTGCCGACTGGACCGGCCTCACCGAAGAAGAGTTGCACGATGAAATACTGCGACGAACCTTCGGTAGCATAGAAGTCGAAACAAAGCTGGGACGACGACAACGTCCTGCAAAAACCAGCAAGGACCTTGACAAAACTCAGTTCAACCAACTCATTGATACACTGATTTCAACTGCAACAAAACTGAAATTTTCACTTAAACAGTAAGGACAAAAAACATGGAGAAGCAACCACCCTACATTGCTGTCGTCATTAACGACAAGCAAACTCAAAAAGCCCGTAAGGGCGATCATGTCGAAGTTCAACGCTTTGGCATCGGCGAATACGGTCGGTACGTGATGGTTATTGCTGCCGGCAAAACAGTCTTTATGAACCCGGATAACGTCGAATATTTTTCTGACGTGTCATCTGAGCGATTGGCTGAAATCGAGGCCGAACGACAAGCCTTTCGTGACAAAGGTAACGCCCCTGTTTATGTTGGATTTCCCGACTGGGAAGGAGATAAATCAATCGGCATCAACTTCGGAAAAAAGATTAGACTTTTCTTCCCAAGGCGTACAAAAAAAGGGATCACCCTCTACAACGAAGAAACCGGAACTGTTCCTCAATGGCTATGGGATGCAAAGAAAAAAGAACACCCGAGTATCAAACTGCCACAGAAAGGGTTCAACGATGGAGACAAACAATGACCAGTAAAATGAATACAATCGCCGACCTGACAAAAATCATGGCACAGATTTTGGAGAATCACCAAACCACAATGATCGAACTTGAAAAACGTGTGCTTGACCTAGAAGGAAAAGTTGCTCTTGCCAAATATGAAGCAAATATTCTTTCAAAAATAGATAATTTTTTTCCAGATATAAACACCAAAAATGCCCAGCAAAAAGAACAATAATTGGTTTGTCACCGAGGACGATTCTGATTCTTGGAAAGGGCATTTGGCCTTGGAAAGAGCCAAGGATTTCAATTCCCAAGGGTCAAAGGATTCAAAAAACAACACAAATTTTCACAAAATTCTGGAAGAGCTAGAATCAATTCTAGATTTGTTGGAAGATATTTCAACTTATGGAGATTCGGTCCGTGAACAATGAAATTCAGGAACTTATAGATGAAGATATCCAAGCCTATTCAGCTTGGCATCACAACGAGTTGCTCGAACGACAGCGAAAAGAAGAGGAAAAGAAAATCAGCAGGCTTTCAGAAATAGAAGAGCAATGTAGTCGATACGATAAGCAACATCCTCAAGTCTGGAAATTATTCGTCTTTTATTCTTTTGACAGAATCAGGCGTGGATACAAACATTACTCAGTCTCTGCCATTTTTGAACGAATCAGGTGGCATATGGACAGTGGAACCAATCAGGCAGCAAATTCTTTCAAATTAAATAATAACTATAGAGCAGTATATAGCAGAAAATTCCATAAAAATTTCCCAGAATATTCTGATTTTTTTCGTACACGGATACAAACCAGCAAGGACACCGAGGCAACAGGGCTACCAGAACTGGGTCCCCTAGATTACGATAATTAGGTCCCGACAAAAAGCATTAAGGGAGACATTTTGTCTGTACGGCTTGACTTTTATATTTGTCTCCCCGAGGAGAAGAGAAATGGGAAATGAATTGGAAGAACTAAATATTGAAACCGAGAAAATATTGACCAAATCTGATACCAAACAACTTCGGATAAGCGCGGTCAAGCGTATTCTCCACCAACCTCATCTGCCGGACGACATGAGTTCATTCGATAAACAGGTTGGGGGAGATCATTATAAGGAAATGTCTATGCAGCCCTTTGAGTTCATTGAGAGGAATGGACTCTCTTTTGGTGTGGGAAATGTGATTAAGTATTTGTGCAGATTTAATAAGAAAGGTGGTCTTGATGACCTAAAAAAAGCAAAGCACTACCTTGAGCTAATGATTGAATTAGAAAATAAATATAAAAATACAGACACTTGGGGTTGGGATGCGAATGGTTCACCCATCAATAGATGAAGGAACCAATTAATGAATGATTCTGACATCAAGCAACATAGAATAATCGCAGTCAAGCGTATTCTCCACCAACCTCATCTGCCCGATGACATGAGAAGATATTGGAATCGAGTACTGATGCACCTGACTGGTGCCATAGGCATAAAATCGATTCGACCGAATGTTGCGGACCATGACAAAAAGCATTGAGGGAGACATCTTGCAATACCGCTTGATTTATAGAATTGTCTCCCTAATGAAAGAACGTAGTGGTAAATTTCACAGTCCTTGATCTCTTCAGCGGCATAGGTGGCTTCAGTCTTGGGCTTGAGCGAGCAGGGATGCAGACAGTCGCATTCTGCGAGAGTGATAAGTTCTGCCAAAAGGTGTTAGCAAAGCATTGGCCTGATATACCTATTCACGAAAACATAGAGGAATTAGATGGACGACAATACAGAGGGACAGTTGACCTTGTTTGCGGGGGATTCCCTTGCCAGCCATTCAGTGTCGCCGGGCAGCAGCGAGGCGCGGAAGATGACCGCGCACTCTGGCCGGAAATGCTACGAGTCATACGGGAGGTGGAGCCAGCTTGGGTCATTGGCGAAAATGTTTCTGGAATCATCAACATGGAACTCGACAATGTGCTATCTGACTTGGAAAATTCGGGTTACTCCTGCCAAACATTTGTTATTCCAGCTTGTGCCGTCGATGCCCCGCACAGACGAGATCGGGTCTGGATCATTGCTTCACACGCCAACCTCAAAAGCAAACCAGATGGCTCCCAGCATGAGGGACAGAGATCCGGGCAGTTGGATGTGGCCGACACCGACAGCAAACGAACGATCAAGTCACCCGGTTTGGACGAAAACGCGGAGCGGCAAGCAAAGTTTCGAGCCGAATCTAGCGGGAGCAGTGAAACTGTGGCCGACACCCACGACAATGACGGGAGGGGAAGGAGTGGCTCCCAGCCACGAGGACGGCACTCACGGGTGGAACACAGGGGCGGCGGTTCAGGACAGCCTGAGAGAGAAACCGACTCGCCTGTGGGCAACGCCAAACACGATGGATCATTTGCCACAGAGATCACCAGAAGCTCTTCTTCGTCAAGCGACAACGACACAAAAGGGCAGGAGTCGTCCAGCAAATTTGAGGGAGCAAGTAGACCCGGAAACGATGAAACTGTGGCCGACTCCAAACGCAAGACAGGGCGGCGGCGGCGAATACAAAGACCCTCAAAAAATTCTGGAGAGGATGAAGAAAGGCCACCAAAAGAATTTGGGCGATATGGTGAAGCTGTGGCCCACCCCCCAAGCAGCCGACAATCGGGACAGGGGAAACATGAGCAC
>Ga0208179_1000242_pt1 | contig 40266 bp, 40 predicted proteins | sample Malvired_Geostar_FD_184238 | JGI IMG/M metagenome (GOLD analysis project Ga0208179, IMG submission 184238) | Marine viral communities from the Global Malaspina Expedition - Malaspina viral metaG DeepMed_Geostar (SPAdes) (version 2) | ecosystem: Environmental > Aquatic > Marine > Oceanic | place... | reverse complement strand
GCCATACCCAGAGCGATCCCCATATCTGGCGTGACGTAAAGACGCCAGCTGTTCCGGCCCGAAACCTCAACGAGAAGGCGGTGTGCGGCAGCACGCGCAAGCAGCTTTCCCGCACCCGAGAGCGTAATCTCGAATGTGTCCGCAATCAGCCGCGCCGTCACCAGCGGCTGCGAAAGGACAAGTTTGCCCAGATCACGCAAGAGTCCCGGGCGGCTTTCCTCTGCAAGTACAGCAGCAAAGTTCAGGCGCCAGCCCTCAAGCCGATCGAGACGCTCCAGGCCGTCGGCGGCAGTGCTGCGCAACGCCTTCAGCAGCCGCTTGAGCTGGCGCTCTCGCGGGCCGCGCAGGGTCCGTAGCGAGAGGTCGCCTATGACGAGGCAAGGTAGAGCGCTTGCGACCACATTCATGCTGGCCAGCAGCTGGGGAAAGCAGAGCCACGGACGAGGCGAGGGGTCCTGGCGCGTCCAGATGTCGAGCAAGGTCAGCGCACGGATGAGGGGAGGGGCCTTGCTCCAGGTGTCCGGCGGGTCGAAGCTGAAGGGCAGGCCCTCGCGCCAGTGACGCACAGTCGCCCGATCAAAAGAATGCTTCCACTCACCAAATGCATCGAACGGTCGGCCCGCCGTGGCAACGGAGGGGCGCCCGGCTATCGGAACTCCCGTTGCTTGAGAAAATACGTCGATTTCATCGATCTCGTATCGCTGCAGTTGCAGCGCCGTGCTATAGCCCTTCCAGACCGTCCGATTTCGCCATGGCTGAGCGACAGGACTGGCGGAAATCCGCGCATCCAGCCTGCCGATAGCTGCCATAGCTTCGCCGAACAGGCCCGCCAATCCGGCCGTCCAGGCGATCGAGGAGAGGGGAAGTGCCGGCCGGCTCATGGCACGAAAGTAGACTGAAACGCACACGCGAGTCCACAATGCAGAATGACTAGTGTTGATAAGGCCTGCTTATCAACACTATGCAATTGCGGCTGTCGCGCGTAAACAGATCGCATGCGACAAGACGATCCAATTTCTAAGGTCATGCGAGATTTGCAGGGCGGCACGCTTGCATCGCTCGCCGCAGGCAAAGACAGCTCTTCGCAACTGATCGAGCGAGCAATGCGCGGCCACAGCCAGTATGAGAAATTGATCGCGCGGCAGCCCGATTTTGTCGAACAGGCGCTCGCCCACCAGAAAACCTATCAGGATCTGATCGACCGGCACCCGGCTTTTTTTGACACCGCGCGTCAGCGTGCTGAAGAACTGAGCCTCATGGCCTCGAACGGCACGTTCGATCTTGTCTCTGATCGCCTTGGCGCGATCGCGCACTCCGCCTCGCTTGCCGAGCGGATGGCGAGCGGGTCGGTCGCGGGGGATACCTTCGCTTCCCTCGTGGCGGGGCGCGGGTTGCTCGACGACACCGTGGCCGACATTCTCGCCAAGCGCGATGCACTGGCTCCGGTCATGGAAAGGCTGCAAGGGGTGTCGACGACGACAGAGGCCTTCGCACGCCAGCTTGCCGGGCTCTCGCAAGCAGCTGATGCATTGGCCGGGATCGTGCCGTCTCGTGCTCGTCTGGCAACCGATCACCCTGATTTGTTTCCTGAACTGCGTGTACCGACCATGGCCGAGGTTGCGCAGATCGACTTCGCGGCGATCGCAGGTGTCCGACATGCCCAAGTGGACTTTGCGGAACGGTTACGAACCGAGGTGCTCGCGATTGAGACGCCCTGGGTGCGGGCTGACCGGCCGGAACTCGCGCTGGAAGGCTATGCGGCCTTTCGCGGCCTAACCGATCTTGTGGCGCGCGCGGCTCCGGGGACTCCACGGGTGGCCGAAAGGGTGCGCGAGGAGTTCGGTGACTACCGCAAGTCCAAGCCGGAGGAGGACGTCGCCGAAGACGCGATGCTCGCGCGCGGGCTCCGCCTGGCACGCGGGTTCGACAGGCGTCTCTCCAGTTTGCCGATGGCTCTGGTGGGCTCGATTTTTATGCCTTTCGGAATGACTGTGGAAGCACCGCCTGATGCAGATGAAGACGAACTCGATCTGGTTGTCGCCACTATGGCGCGCCAGCTTGAACGCAAGCTTCGCGCCTTCATCGCTGCGGCAATGGTGCGTTCTGTCGGCCCGAAATGGATCCGTCAGCGTGTTCATTCGAATGTGCGCGAGGAATGGGAGCGCCGGCGCCAAGTCGATGTCGATATGGGACGGGCACCCGGCGAGTTGTTCGACTACGCCGATTTCGGCGACTATCGTGCAATCATCGAACGCAATGATAACTGGCAGGAGATCTTCAAGCCGATTTTCAAAAACAAGGTGTCGATCGGCGAGACGCTTTCGCGGCTCGCGACGATACGAAATCCGGTCGCGCATGTTCGACCGCTTACAGTGGAGGACCTCCTCATCCTGCGCGTAGAGGGCCGACGGATTTATGTCTGGATTGGCGAAATGGTACCTTGAGCGCAATGGGCAGCTTGGCGGCATCGGATAACAGCCAGTCACTGGTCGTTGCGGAGGTCCGCGCGTTGGCCGGACCTGCAGCGGCGCTCGATCCTCGGCTGATCGACGCGGCTGTCCGGGCCTGGTCCGACAACACGAAGCGCGCGTTTGTTTCCGATCTCACGCTCTGGGCAGAATGGTGCCGCCAGCGACACATTGCACCGGACAACGCAACTCCAGAACTTGTTGCTGCGTGGATTCGCGTTCTCGGTCGAACCGCAGACGGTGATGAGGTCAAACTGCAACGCGAATGGAAACAGCGGAGCCCGGCAACGATTGCCCGCTATCTCGTTCATATCGGCATGGCATACCGTATGGGCGGCCTGACTGATCCAACCGCGGAGCCTCTGGTCAAGCTCGAGCTGAAGGCGATGCGCCGTGCTCGCGGGACCCGACAACGCCAGGCTCGGGGCATCCGCTTCAAGGGTGAAGTGGCAGACCTCGATGGTCCGGCCTCGGGTGTCTGTCTTGCGCACCTTATCAAGGCCTGCCGCCGTGACTGGCTAGGGTTGCGCGATGCTGCCTTGATCCGCACGGCCTATGATACCGCGTGCCGCCGTTCGGAATTGGTATCGATCCGTGTCGACCATATCGAAGGCGACGGGGCAGGGGGAGGGGCGCTCTACATCCCTTCTTCGAAAACCGATGCGGAAGGTCAGGGCGCCTATGCCTACCTATCACCGGCAACGATGAAGGCCATCCGAGATTGGAAGAAAGATGGCGATATTCGCGAAGGCCCCCTGTTCCGCCGCGTGGAATGTCACGCAGATGGTTCCGTACGGTGCGTGGGCAATGCTGCGCTCCATCCCAATTCGATTACGCTGATCTATCGGCGCCTCATTCGCGATGCATATGCCAAGGGTCTGTTGGGAGAGATAAGCGAAACACGCTTCGAGAAACTGCTGAAAGAGATCTCGTCCCATTCGATCAGGGTCGGCGTGGCGCAGGACAATTTTGCGGCAGGGGAGGGGTTGCCTGCAATCATGCAGGCCTATCGCTGGCGCGACCCGGCCACGGTCATGCGATATGGCGCAAGACTTGCCACACAAAGCGGCGCGGCGGCGCGACTTGCGAAGCGCTTTACCTCATAGGCAAGCTTACCTCTTGACTGCTTGAATTCGCGTACCGTTATTTAAGGTCAGACACAGCGGCGGCTTTGCGCCCTCCTTCCGGCTGTTCGGCCTTGTCGCCGACGATCCCGAAAGCCGCCATTAGTTCCGCCAGCGCTCAACTGGTTCAGACCCGAAATTGCGCTGACGGCCCAGCAGACGTGGCCACAATTACATTCGGAGTGCAGCAATCAGGGCGTCCCGAGCCATGGCCACGCGCGGGTGTCGCAGCGATGAGCGTGCCCACACAAGGTAGAATGCGTTGAGCGGCACCGTGATCGGCGCGGGTATCTCGATCAGCGTGCAGGCAGAGCGTTCGCTGCGGGTGAGATAGCCGGGCAGTACCGTCCAGCCGAGGCCCGCGCACAATCCGGATCGCAACACCCTCAGATCGGGCGCGGTCAAGGCGGGCTGGCGGGCCAGCTCGATCTGGTTTGCATGGAGCCAGGTTCGCAGCAGCGGCCGGTCGAGGTCGTAGGCGAGGTGGGCCGTCCGGTCGAGCCCGTCGGCAAGCGGCAATTCGGCAATCCGGCTCGCCACGGCGGGCGAGGCTATGGCGCGCAGGTGTTCCTCGCCCAGCGCATGGAAGGCCAACCGCGGATCTTCAGGTTGCGAGGCGGTGACAGCCAGATGCACCTTGTCTTCGAGGAGCATGGCATAAAGCGCCGCGCGCCCGCCGATATGCAGGCGCAGGTCCAGCCCTGCTTCCAGCAGCGGAGCCAGTCGAGGCGTGATCATTTCGCCCAGCAGGTCCGACGGCGCGGCGATGTGGACCGTGCCCGAGATGCGCGACGATCGGGCCCGCGCGCTGGCCAGTGCCGATTCCGCCGTGTCGAGGCTGCTTCCGATCGAAGCAGCGAGATCGTCGGCAATCGCTGTCGGTCGAACACCCCGCGAATGGCGATCAAACAAGGGACGGCCCAGTTGCGCCTCGAGCGAAGCGATGTGCTGCGACGCAGCCGGTTGGGTGATGCCGATTGCCCGGGCCGCCTCGCTCAGTGAACGACGGCGGTAGACTTCGACGAAGGTGCGCAACTGCAGGAGGGACATTGCGGTTCCATAAGCGGATTTATGGCCGTCCGCCATTCCCGCTGGATTTCATGATGCCGTTCCCTGCGTATCTAAGCCGCCTAAAGGAATGATCGAATGCATAATCGCCGCCAACTGCTGAAAGCTATCACCGCTGTCTTTGTGGCGGGTGCGGCTGCGCCGGGTGCGTTTGCTCGTGTCCCCGACATCAATGGACAAGGACAATTGACGATGACCCGCATTCTCATGGTGGCCACCTCCGCCGACCGCATGACTCCCGGCACCGAACCGACGGGTGTCTGGCTCGAGGAACTTACCACCCCGTATTATGCCTTCCGCGATGCGGGCGCCGAGGTGACGCTGGCCTCGATCGAGGGCGGCGCCATCCCCGTTGACCAGCGCAGCGTCAACGCCGACGGCGAGAACGACGCTTCGGTCGAACGCTATCTGAAGGACGAGGCCCTGAAGGCCGAGGTTGCCGGCACCCCTGTATTCACAAGCATCGATCCCGCCGGCTACGACGCGCTGTTCCTGCCCGGCGGCCACGGCACCATGTTCGATTACCCCGGCAGCGACGAACTGGCGCGCCTGGTCGAACGCTTCGACCGCGAAGGCAAGATCGTCGCCGCCGTCTGCCATGGACCGGCGGGGCTGGTCTCGGCGAAGAAGGCCGATGGCACGCCTTTCGTCGCCGACCGCCGTGTCGCGGGCTTCACGGACAGCGAGGAACGCGCGGTCGGTTTCGATCAGGCGGTGCCGTTCCTGCTCGAAACGCGTCTCAAGGAACTCGGCGGCAAGCATGAGGGCGGCCCCGATTTTGCCCCCTTCGCCCTGCGCGACGGCAATCTGGTGACCGGCCAGAACCCCGCCAGCGCTACCTGCACCGCGGAGCTCGTGGTGGAAGCCCTCAAGAACAAGGTCGCCTGATCATGCGCTATCTCCACACCATGATACGCGTCGCCGATCCCGAGGCCGCGATCCGTTTCTTCACGCTGCCGGATCTCAAGGAGACCCGGCGCATGGAGAACCAGGCCGGGCGTTATACGCTGATCTACCTTGCCGCCGACGAGGATTTCCGCGGCGACGGCGAGCAAGGCGATGCCAAGGTCGAGTTGACGTACAACTGGCCGCCCGAGGATGGCAGCGCTGCCGAGAAATACATGGGCGGCCGAAACTTCGGCCATCTCGCCTACGGGGTCGACGACATCTACGAAACGTGCGCGCGGCTGCAGGCGGGCGGCGTGACGATCAATCGCCCCCCGCGTGACGGCTACATGGCGTTCGTCCGCTCGCCGGACGGGATCTCGATCGAACTGCTGCAGAAGGGCGAACACAAGCCTCCGGCCGAACCCTGGGCCTCCATGCCCAACACGGGCGAATGGTGATGGCGAAATTGTTCGAACCGATCGAGGTTGGCGGGCTGCGGCTCGCCAACCGCATCGTCATCGCGCCGATGTGCCAGTATTCGGCAGTCGACGGCGCGATGACCGACTGGCACCAGATGCATCTCGGCCAGTTGGCGCTCTCGGGCGCGGGCGCGCTGACGATAGAGGCGACCGCGGTCAGCCCGGAAGGGCGCATCACCTACGGTGACGTCGGCCTGTACGATGACCGTACCGAAGCGGCGATGCGAAGCGTGCTCGAAAGTGTGCGCCGTTGGTCGGACATGCCGCTGATCATCCAGCTGGCCCATGCCGGCCGCAAGGCGAGCTGCGCCAAGCCGTGGCACGGCGGAACGCAGATCGCCCCCGATGCGGAGAATGGCTGGCAGACCGTGGCACCCAGCGCCATTGCCTTCGCTCCGGACGAAAATCCCCCTGTCGAACTGGACGAGTCAAGGCTTGCCCGCATCCGGGAGGCGTTCGCGGATGCCGCCCGGCGCGCCGGCAGGCTGGGCATCGAAGCCATCCAGATCCACGCCGCGCATGGCTATCTGCTCCACGAGTTTCTTTCGCCGATCTCCAACCGGCGCGGCGACGACTACGGCGGCAGCCTCGACAACCGGATGCGGTTCCCGCTCGAAGTGTTCGATGCCGTGCGCGAAGCGTTTCCGGCCGACCGCCCGGTGACCGTTCGCGTTTCCGGGACCGACTGGGTCGAAGGCGGCTGGACAGCGGAGGAAACCGCATTGTTTGCACAGGAGCTGGAGCGGCGCGGTTGCGCGGCGATCCACGTTTCCAGCGGGGGGCTCGACCCGCGCCAGCAGGTCCCTGTCGGTCCCGGCTATCAGGTGCCGCTGGCGCGGACGGTCAAGGACGCGGTCGCCATGCCTGTCGTGGCGGTCGGCATGATCACCGATCCGCACCAGGCGGAGCGCATCCTCGAAGACGGGCATGCCGACGCCATAGCGATAGCCCGCGCTGCGCTGTGGGATCCGCGCTGGCCCTGGCACGCCGCCACCACGCTTGGCGCATCGGTAAAGGCGCCCCCGCAATATCTCCGGTCCGAGCCCCACGAAGCGGGCCGCATTCTTAAGGAAATGATCCTATGAAAATCTCCGTCAAACTGCTTCTTGCCGCTGGCGCTGCCCTCTCGCTTGCCGCCTGCTCGACGACCCGCGAGGGTGTATCCACGCCCCAGATCGAACAGGTCGCGACCTTCAACGGCGCGATGCCGACTGGCGTAACCGTCGCCCCCAACGGGCGCATCTTCGTCAACTTCCCGCAATGGGGCGACAACGCGCCGTTCACGGTTGCCGAGCTGGTCGACGGCAAGGCGGTGCCGTATCCCGACGCCGCGACCAACCGGCCCGATCCGGCCGACCCGGCGGGGCATTTCATCTCGGTGCAGAGCGTGGTGGCCGACGGCGCCAATCGCCTGTGGGTGCTCGACACGGCGGCGCCCAAATTCTCTCAACCACAGGCCGGCGGTGCAAAGCTGGTGGCAATCGACCTCGCGACCGACCGGGTGGTGAAGACGATCGTCCTGCCGCCCAGCGTGGTGCTGCCCACGACCTACCTCAACGACGTGCGCTTCGATCTGCGTCAGGGCGCCGAGGGCGTCGCCTACATCACCGACAGCAGCAACGAGGGGATCGGCGGCATCATCGTTGTCGATATCGCCAGCGGGCGTGCGATCCGCCGCCTTTCGGGCCATGCGACGACCAATCCGGAGCCCGGGTTCACCCCGGTTGTCGACGGCGCGGTGCTGATGAACCGCCCGGCCGACGGACCCGCGACGCCGGTAACAATTGCAAGCGACGCAATCGGGCTTAGCGCCGACGGCAGCTTGCTATACTACGGGCCACTATCCGGCCGCACGCTGTACGCGGTCCCCACGGCCATGCTGCGCGATCCTGCGGTGACCGAGGAGGAACTGGCCCGCGCGGTACGCAGCCTGGGGCGCAAAGGCGCTTCGGACGGGATTGCCGAAGACGACCGGGGCCGCGTGTTCGCCGGCGATTACGAGAACAACGCGATCCGCGTGCTCGACCAGGGCCGCTGGACGACGGTGGTCAGCGACCCCCGCATCAGCTGGCCCGACACGCTGTCGATCGGCACCGATGGCTATCTCTACTTCACTGCCAACCAGCTCCACCGCCAACCCGGCTTCCACGGCGGGCGGGACTTGCGCCGCAAGCCCTACGAGCTGCTCCGCATCAAGGTGGGCAGCGCTCCCGTCCTGTTGCGCTCGCGGTGACCCCATCAGGCCGGGCAGGCCCGCGCGGGGCCGCGATCCGGCGAAAAATCAACAACTGACTTGAAGGAATACAGACATGACAAAGGGTATCGAAGGCAAGGTCGTTCTCATTACCGGCGGCAGCAGCGGCATCGGCGCGGAAACAGCGCGTCTTCTCGCGGCACGCGGCGCGAAGGTGGCCATCGCCGCGCGGCGCAAGGACAGGCTCGACGAGGTCGTCGCGGACATCGCCGCAAACGGTGGCACGGCACGTAGCTACGCGCTGGACGTGACCGACAAATCGGCGGTCCAGTCCGTCGTCGCCGCAATCATCGCTGACTTCGGCCGCCTCGACGTGCTGATCAACAATGCCGGGCTGATGCCGATCCGTCCGATGGCCGAGGTCAACACCGACGAGTGGGACCAGATGATCGACGTCAATCTGAAGGGTACGCTCTACGGCATCGCGGCGGCCCTTCCCGGTTTTCTCGAGCAGGGCAGCGGCCACATCATCAACTTGAGCTCGGTTGCGGGCATCAAGGTCTTCGCACCGGGCGGCACGGTCTACTCTGGCACAAAGTTTGCCGTCAGCGCGATCAGCGAGGGCTTGCGCCACGAGGTGGGGGAAAAGGTCCGGGTCACGTCAATCGAGCCTGGAGCTGTCGAAAGCGATTTGAAGTTCACGACATCCGGCACGGCTGCCGAGACGGTGCTGGACTTCTACAAGCAGGCCATCCCGACGGCATCGGTGGCGCGTGCTATTGCGTTCGCTGTCGAACAACCTGATGACGTCGACATCAACGCGATCGTCATCCGGCCGACCGCACAGGAGTTCTGATTTCGACGAGGAGGCGGGGCCGGGTGTGCTCCGCCTCTTAGGGAACGTGCCGGCCCGCTCGTCCGTTAGTTTGCCGAACAATATCTGTCCGTTTCACTTGAGGAGTCACTTATGCCCAAACTTGCCCTGTATGTACCGCTGAAGGCCAAGCCCGGAAAAGAGCGCGATGTCGCCGATTTCCTGACCTCGGCATTGCCGCTCGTTCAAGCTGAGCCGGGCACTCAGACCTGGTACGCGATCGAGGAAGGTCCCGGTGCGTACGCGATCTTCGATACGTTCGAGACAGAGGAGGATCGCCAAGCCCATCTCGACGGCAAGGTTGCCGCCGCACTGATGGGCAAGGCAGACGAACTGTTTTCCGAACCGCCGCAGATTCACAAGTTCACCCTGCTGGCCGCGAAATAGCGGAGCGTTTGGCACCCTAAGCTGCCGTTTGGCTGCATGGTAAGGCTAGTGTTTTCATCCGGAATGGATGGGCCGGCCGAATCGAAAAATGAATAAATTGATACGACGGGCCATCCGCGATAGTGGATGGCTTTGTCTTCTACGCTTATCATACCTCTGAATTTACTGACAACGCGCCGTTGATGTGTCGCGACGTAATGGCACCATTGGTTCCTGGGAGTTTTTTGAGTACATCAATTTGGCGCGATATTCGGCCGTTCTGGCCCCATCATTCAGAAAACAGCCGTGAATCGATCCAAGGATGGCCCTCCGGGAAGGAACCTCTCAGGTAGGAGAAGGTTCAGGAAACTGAGATCACAGGGAATGGGTGCGATGTCCTCCGCCGTTGCGATGGACCGGCTCATCACCAAGCTCTCGATTTGATGACGCATTGAGAAGAGCTACGAAAGGAAAAGATCTGTGAAAGCTGTCGTGTACAACGGACCCAAAGATGTTTCTGTCAATACCATCGATGATCCCAAGATCGAAAAGCAGACCGATGTTATCATCCGGCTGACCTCGACCAACATCTGCGGATCGGACCTTCACATGTATGAGGGCCGTACCAGCTTTGAAAAGGGCAGGGTCTTCGGTCACGAAAACCTTGGCGAGGTCGTCGAAGTCGGCGCTGCCGTGGATCGTATCAAGAAGGGTGATCGCGTGTGCTTGCCGTTCAACGTCGGTTGCGGTTTCTGCGAAAATTGCGAACGCGGTTTGACGGGTTTTTGCCTCACGACGAACCCTGGAACCGCCGGCGCGGCGTATGGCTTTGCCGAGATGGGTCCATGGCAAGGTGGTCAGGCCGAGTTGATGCGCGTTCCTTATGCGGACTTCAATTGTCTGAAGCTGCCTGAGGACGCTGAGGAGAAGGAGGATGACTATGTCATGCTCTCCGATATCTTCCCGACGGGTTGGCATGGTGTCGAACTGTCAGGTTTCCTCCCTGGCGAAAGCATCGCGATTTACGGCGCCGGTCCGGTCGGTTTGATGGCCGCGCACTCAGCCGAAATCCGCGGTGCTTCTCAGATTTTCGTGGTCGATACTCACGATGACCGCCTGAAACTGGCCGAGGCGATGGGCGCTATTCCGATCGACATGCGCAAGGGCGATCCTGCCCAGCAGATTCTTGACGCGACCGGCGGCCTCGGGACCGACCGGGGGGTCGAGGCGGTCGGGTATCAGTGTTGCGATCTCCACGGCAAGGAGCGCAGCAATTACACGATGAACTGCCTCGTCAAAAGCACGAAGGCCACCGGCGGAATCGGCGTGGTCGGCGTGTTCGTTCCGGAAGACCCGAACGCGCCCGACGATCTCCAGAAGGAAGGCAAGATGGCATTCGACTTCGGCAACTTCTGGTTCAAGGGCCAGAAGATCGGCACCGGCCAGTGCAACGTAAAGCACTACAACCGGCGACTGATGAAACTTATCGAGCAAGACCGGGCCAATCCTGCCCAAATCATCTCGCACCGACTGCCGCTTGATCAGGCACCAGAAGCCTTCAAGCATTTCGACGAACGCGATGATGGTTGGACGAAGGTCGTGCTCAAGCCGGGCATGTGACCTTAGTCTTCGACGGAATAGGAAATATATTATGACTTCAGAAGGCAAATCAGTTGCGATTCTGATCGCACCCCGCGGGACGGAAGAACCAGAATTCTCGAAGCCCAAGCAAGCTGTCGAGGACGCTGGTGGCAAAGTGACCGTGGTCAGTTTTGAATCGGGCAAGGCGCGCACAGTCAATGGCGATCTCGACGAGGGCGGCAGCTATACTATCGACAAGACGTTTTCCGAGGTCAAAGCCGACGATTTCGACGGACTTGTTGTGCCCGGAGGAACTGTCGGTGCCGACAAGCTGCGCGGCAGCGACGAGGCAATCGATTTCATCCGGGCTTTCTTCGATCAGAAAAAACCTGTCGCGGCCATATGCCATGCACCCTGGACTTTGATCGAGGCGGGCGCGCTCAAGGGTCGCACCTTGACGTCCTACCCGACGCTGAAGGTCGATATCGAGAACGCCGGCGGTACATGGACCGATGAGGAGGTCGTGGTCGACAACGGCCTTGTTACCAGCCGCGATCCCGATGATTTGCCCGCCTTCTGTGCCAAACTCGTCGAGGAAATCGCAGCAGGGAATTAAGACGGGGCGTTTCTACGAACCATGTGAGGGCGATCTCCATGGATAAGGTCCTCACAGAGCAAGCGTGGCGGATGGCCAGCGATTGGCCGTCCGCCATGCCGCGTATCACACGAACGCGGCGAACCTGACGGACACTCAAACCCTGAGCCGCGTCAACCGCGATGACATATCGCCGGCTCCCTTTCCAGATTCGACCCATTTCAACGTGCGGTTGAGATGCACCTGATCGAACGTGCGTTCGGCCAGATTTACGACCTACATCGCCGCCTTGAGATAGCGGCCGGTCAGACTGCCTTCCGCTTCCGCAACGACGCCAGGGACGCCGCTGGCAACGATACGGCCCCCGTCTTCCCCGGCCCCCGGTCCCAGGTCGATGATCCAGTCCACCTGCGCGATGGCGCGCATGTCATGTTCAACGACTACGACGGTATTGCCGGCGTTTACGAGGCCCTGCAGGTGTTGCATCAGCCGGTCGCCATCGGAGGGGTGAAGCCCCGAAGTTGGCTCGTCGAGGATGTAGATCGTGTTGCCGCGTTGAGCGCGTTGCAGTTCAGTCGCCAGCTTGATGCGCTGCGCCTCCCCGCCAGACAGTTCGGTCGCGGGCTGACCGAGCCTCAGATAGCCAAGACCGATCTCCCGCAACACGTCGAGGGAGCGCATCACAGATGGCTCGCCAGCGAAGAAATCGCACGCATCGTCGACCGTCAGTTCGAGCACCTGGGCGATATTGCGCCCGTTCCACTCGACTTCGAGCGTTTGCGGGTTGTAGCGAGAGCCATGACAGGTCGAGCACGGGGCAAAAACGCTCGGCAGGAACAGCAGCTCCACCATGACGTATCCCTCGCCCTCGCACACAGGGCAGCGGCCTTGCGGGACGTTGAACGAGAACCTTCCCGGGCTGTAGTGCCGCCGGCGGGCGAGCGGCGTATCAGCGAAGATCCGTCGCACATGGTCGAACATGCCGCTGTAGGTGGCTAGGTTCGAGCGCGGCGTGCGGCCGATTGGTTTCTGATCGACCTGCACCAGCCTGCGAACATGCTCCATGCCTGCGACAATGCGCCCTTCAGTGTCGTTCTGCGCAACATCGAGCAGCGGATCGATATCCTCCTCCTCGGCCACGGGGGAGCCGCCGAGGTGTTCCGTGACGAGTTCGGGCAGCGCCTGACTGACAAGACTGGATTTGCCCGATCCCGAAACGCCGGTGACAGCGGTCAAGCAGCCGATGGGAAACTCGACGTCGAGCCCATGGAGATTGTTCCGCCTGATCCCTTCCAGGCGTAGCCATGCCTTGGGGTCGCGCGGTGTGCGCTCACTGCGCAGCGGCTCTGCGAACAGGTAGCGGCGGGTGATCGAAGTCTCGACGTCGGCAAGCCCTTCTATCGGCCCGCTGTAGAGGACTTCACCACCCTTTTCCCCGGCTCCCGGCCCGACATCGACGAGCCATTCCGCGCGGCGGATCACGTCGAGATCATGTTCGACGACGAACAGGGAGTTGCCCGCCGCCTTGAGACGCTCGAGAATGGTGAGCAAGGCTTCGCCATCTGCCGGGTGCAACCCTGCCGAAGGCTCGTCAAGCACATAGACCACGCCGAAAAGCTGTGACGACAATTGCGTGGCAAGCCGCAAGCGCTGCAGCTCTCCGGAGGAGAGCGTCGGCGTGCTGCGGTCGAGCGAAATGTAGCCAAGGCCAAGATCGATCAGTGGGTCCAGCCGCTCGATCAATTCGCAGGCGAGACGCTGTGCGGCGACCCGCTTTTCATCGGAAAGATTGGGCGTGCGGCGCACGTCGGGCGCAGCCTTGTGCGCCGAACCACCTGCCGCGACTCGCCGTTCGACCGCCGCATCGCGGGCCGCCTTGCCGAGGACATGGCCCTTCGGGACCGCCGCGGCGCCCCCGTATTCGCCATGCGCGACGGGCGTGAGCAAGTCCCGGAGTTTCAACACCGTCAGGTCGCCGAACTCGGCGATGTCGAGGCCCGCGAACTTCACGGACAGGGCTTCGCGCTTCAGGCGCTTGCCGTCGCAGGTCGGGCAATCGCGGCCGATGATATATTGCGAGACGCGCTTCTTCATCAGCGCGCTTTTCGTGTTGGCGAAGGTTTCCAGTACATAGCGGCGCGCGCCGGTGAAGGTGCCCTGGTAGCTCGGCTCCATGCCGCGCTTGAGGGCCGTCCGTGTCTGTTCGGGCGTCAGGCCCGCATAGACCGGCACCGTCGGCGACTCTTCAGTGAAGAGGATCCAGTCGCGATCCTTTTTCGGCAGGTCGCGCCACGGCTTATCGACGTCATAGCCGAGCGAAACGAGGATATCGCGCAGGTTCTGCCCATGCCAGGCGGTCGGCCAGGCGGCGATCGCCCGGTCGCGAATGGTGAGGCTGTCGTCAGGAACCATCGTTTCTTCGGTCGCGTCATAGACGCGCCCGATGCCGTGGCAGGTCGGGCAGGCGCCGGCGACCGTGTTGGGGGAGAAATCCTCCGCAAAGAGCATCGGCTGATGGCGCGGATATTCTCCGACGCGGGAATAGAGCATCCGCACTAGGCTGGAGAGCGTCGTCACGCTGCCGACCGAGGATCGCGCGTTGGCCGAGCCGCGTTGCTGCTGCAACGCGACCGCAGGCGGCAAACCGTCGATCGCGTCGACCTCCGGCACGCCGGCCTGGTCGATCAGCCGACGGGCATAGGGTGCAACCGATTCCAGATAACGCCGCTGGGCTTCGGCATAGAGGGTGCCGAACGCGAGCGATGACTTGCCCGACCCCGATATACCGGTGAACACCACGAAGGCGTCGCGCGGTACATCGACGTCTATATTCTTGAGATTATTCTGGCGCGCTCCGCGAACCTGCACGCAATCGGGCGGCCCCGCATGCCCAGCAACGGTGGCCGGCGTCGTCGCCTTAGTATCCTTGTTCTTCAATTCAGTCTTCCTGCGCTATACGCCCGTGCGGCCCGTGGTTCATCACAGTCGGGTAACAGATGAATGCATTTCGACGCGTGGCCCATTTGCCGGAGCGCGCTTCATCATGGCCGGGGTCGGGCCATGATGACGGTCGAGTTGTCGATCAGAGCGCCTCGCGCCGCTTCGGATCGGCAGGTCAGTAGTGAATGACCGAGCGGATCGACTTGCCTTCGTGCATCAGTTCGAAGGCCTCGTTGATCTCCTCCAAACCCATCGTGTGGGTTACGAACGGGGCCAGATCGATATCGCCTTTCATCGCGTCCTCGACCATGCCGGGGAGCTCTGTGCGTCCCTTGACGCCACCGAAAGCGGACCCCTTCCATACGCGGCCCGTGACGAGCTGGAATGGGCGGGTGGAGATTTCCTCGCCCGCGCCGGCAACGCCAATCACAATCGACTGACCCCAGCCACGGTGCGCTGATTCAAGCGCGGCGCGCATGACGTGGACGTTGCCGATGCACTCGAAGGTATGATCGATGCCCCAGCCCGTCATCTCGATCAGCACTTGCTGGATGGGCTTGTCATGGTCGTTGGGGTTGATGCACTCGGTCGCACCGAACTGGCGCGCCAGCTCGAACTTGGAGGGATTGGTATCGATGGCGATGATGCGACCCGCCTTCGCCTGGCGCGCACCCTGAATGGCCGCGAGGCCGATGCCGCCGAGGCCGAACACGGCGACCGAGTCTCCGGGCTGGACCTTGGCGGTATTGTGGACTGCGCCGATTCCGGTTGTGACGCCGCAGCCGAGCAGACAGACGTGTTCGGGGTTCGCCTCGGGATTGATCTTGGCGAGCGAGACTTCGGCGACGACAGTATATTCACTGAAGGTCGAACAGCCCATGTAATGGTAGAGGGGCTGACCATTGTACGAAAAGCGGGTGGTCCCATCGGGCATCAAGCCCTTGCCCTGCGTTTCGCGGACAGCGACGCACAGGTTGGTCTTGCCCGACAGGCAGAAGTCGCACTTGCCGCACTCGGCGGTGTAGAGCGGAATCACGTGATCGCCCGGCACGACGCTGGTGACGCCTTCACCGACCTCGACAACGATGCCCGCGCCCTCGTGGCCCAGAACCACCGGGAAAACACCCTCCGGATCGCTCCCCTCCAGCGTGTACGCGTCGGTGTGGCACACACCGGTGTGCGTCACCCGGATGAGGACTTCGCCTTTCCGGGGTGGGGCGACATCGATCTCGACGATTTCGAGTGGCTTGCCCGCCTCGAAGGCTACAGCGGCGCGAGATTTCATGTTGGGATACCCTCGTTGAGTTAAACTGATTGCTGGTGCGAGGCCGTTGCGTCAGCGCAAATTTGACGACATTCTCATACTGGCAGGGAGTATCTTGTCATACTCCCTGCCAGTATGCAAGAGGTGTCCTGACGAGGATCTCAAACTAGAGACCGCAGCAGGGGCTGGCTTCCAGGTGCGGGAGAACACGGGCAGGAAAATGAGCCTGAAATTGTCATTTAAGATAAGTCCGCAAAATCTTCATGACGCCCTCCACGCCGTCATCGAGATCGCCACCTGCGCCTCCGACGGCCCGATCTGCGCCCGCGCCGAATGTTTCCCTGAGATGACTCTCCATCACTTCTGCCATCAGTCCATTTGTCGCACCACGCATGGCGACGATTTGCTGCAGCAGGGGAGCGCAATCGGCCCCCGCTTCGATCGCGCGTTCCAGAGCGTCCGCCTGACCCTTGATACGCCGCAAGCGTGTGATGGCGCGCTTCTTGTCTTCTGATGAATGTGGCATCGCGTCTCCCCGAGAAATCGCTCCAGCATACTATACAGGGGGGGAGTTTCAATCCTGCACAGAGCCGGGCGTTTTTCTGATCGGGTGAGGTTCCATGCTCAAGCCTGCGCCACGAGCAGCTTTGGCATGGGCGCCGAGGGTCCGATCCTCTGTCGGGGAAGGGGGGAGCGATCGCTCACTCCCCCCGGTATGCCGGTCAGACCGTAACGACGACCTTGCCGATCTGTTCGTTCGATTCGAGGAAGCGGTGCGCGTCCTGGATGGCGTCGAGCGGGAAGGTGCGCGCGATCCGCGGCTTGAGCGCGCCCGATTCCAGACCCGCCACGATGAACGCCTTGGCGCGATCGAGGGCAGCGTCGTCCGAGACGATCTCGCTGTAGATATAACCCTTGAGCGTGAGGCTCTTGCCCAGCACTGAGAACAACGGGAACGGCGTCGGCTTGTCGCTGAGCGCGCCATATTGGAGCAGGATGCCGCCGCGCGCCATGCTCGCCGCCAGAAGTTCGAGCAACGGGCCGCCGACCGGATCGAGCACCACGCGCGCACCCTGACCATCGGTTATCTCCATAACCCTCGCTACCAGATCCTCTTCCTCGGTCGCGACGACATGATGTGCGCCGGCATCGATCAGGTCCTGGCGCTTGGCGCCGGTACGCGTCGTCGCGATCACCGTCGCGCCGACCATCCGCGCAATCTGGAAGGCAGCAAGGCCGACGCTGCTGGAGGCAGCAGTGACGATGACGAAATCGCCCTCGCCGAGTTTCGCCTGCTCCACCAGCGCACCCCAGGCGGTGACATACTGCATCCACACGGCCGCCGCTTCCTCGAACGACAGCGCCGCCGGATGCTTGACGACGACGCGGGCGGGCACGTTGGCGACCTCGCCATAAGTGCCCCAGCGCGCGATATCGAGCGGGGGGATGACACTGACGGCTTCGCCTTCCGCAATCCCGGTCACGTCCGCGCCGACCGTAACGACGGTGCCGGCAGCCTCATAGCCAAGGCGGCTCGGGAACTCGGCTTCCTGAAGGTAGGCATGGTTGCGGAACATCACCTCGGCGCGGTTTATGCCTATCGCCTTCACCGCGATCTGCACTTCGTCGGCCGCGGGCGCGGGGACTTCCACATCTTCAATCCTGAGGACGCTGGCGTCGCCATATTCGTGGATACGGACAATGCGGCTCATTGGAAACTCCTTGATTATTGAATGATCGTTCTGTAAGGGGGCGAACCACCAGTTTCAAGATATTATTTATCGATCGTTCCATATCGTGCACCAGAGATGACAGAGACGAAAGCCCGTCGCCGCGCAGGTCGCCCTCGTGTGTTCGACACTGACGCTGCGCTCGACAAGGCGGTGCGGCTGTTCTGGCAGCGCGGCTACGAGGCGACATCGATGGCCGATCTGGTGGCGGAGACTGGCGTCGCCGCCGCCAGTCTCTATGCGGCGTTTGGCAACAAGGCGGGGCTGTTTGCGGCGGTGATCGAGCGCTACGCCGCGACGTTCAGCGTCCACCTCTATGCACCCATTAACGATCCGGCGTTGTCCACCTACGAGGCCGTCAAAGGCCTGCTGGAACGAGCGGCGTCATCATTCTCGGAACCTGGAACGCCGGCCGGCTGCTTCATGTATTCGGCTGCGGCAGCCGTTTCGCCGGCGTCCGCGGCCATCGAATGCCTGCTGCGAGACAAGCGTCTCGCGGCGGAGGCCCTCCTGATCGAGCGTCTGCAACGCGGCGCCGCGCAGGGCGAGCTTGCGGCCAACGCCGATCCGGCCGTGCTAGGCAAATTCATCAATACGGTTATGGAAGGCATGTCCGTTCAGGCGCGCGATGGCGCTACGATCAACGAACTGCTCTCCATCGCTAAAATGGCACTTGATCGATGGCCGGCCGCGATATGATCGTTAAGAGGTGGTTATCTGCCAATCCGCCTCCCGCGACCGAACAGTCGAACTCATCTCATAGGAGGAAAGCACATGAAACACGTGACATTGCCCGGCGGGGAAGTGGTTCCTTCACTGGGTCAAGGCACCTGGAAGATGGGCGAACGTGCCGAGCGCCGATCCGATGAGATCGCCGCGCTACGCGCCGGTGTCGAACTGGGCATGACGCTCATCGATACCGCCGAAATGTATGGCGATGGTGCGGCGGAAACGCTGATATCCGAGGCGCTGGGCAGCGTTCGCGACCAGTTGTTCCTCGTCAGCAAGGCATATCCGCAGAACGCATCGCGCTCCCGCCTTACCGGTGCGTGCGAGGCGAGCCTGAAGCGGCTCGGCACCGACCGGCTGGACCTCTACCTTCTCCACTGGCGGGGATCGGTGCCGCTCGCTGAGACCGTGGAGGCAATGAAGGCGCTGAAATCGGCAGGGAAGATTCGGCATTGGGGGGTCAGCAACCTCGATACCGACGATATGGACGAGCTTGTCGCTGCCAGCGGGAATGGCTGCGTGACCGATCAGATCCTTTACAATCTGGTCCGGCGAGGGCCCGAATTGGATCTGCTGCCGTGGCTCGCCGAGCATAACATACCGGTTATGGCGTATAGTCCAGTCGAGCAGGGACGCCTCACAAGCCATCCCGCCCTCGACAAAGTAGCGGCCCAGGTTGGCGCAACCCCTGTGCAGGTCGCACTTTCGTGGACGTTGCGGCACGATGGTCTCATCGCCATCCCGAAAGCGAGTTCGATCGCACATGTGCGGGAGAACCGCGCAGCCGCAGATATCGTCCTCTCCGATGCCGACCTTGCGACACTCGACGCGGCATTTCCCCGGCCACGCGACCGCCGTCCACTCGAGATGCTTTAGCGTCAGATGACGATAGTATTGCTCGAAGGAACAGAGCGCAAACCGGATCGGCGGTAGGCGCTCAGCGGTGCGGTGATCGGACCAGTGTCGATACCGCTATCGAGCGGGTGCTGGGCGACTGACGGTTCGAAAACCAAGCCTATCGCGCCCCTGGCCCCAATCTGCTCTTAGCCTCCACGAATAACCATTTGACCGTTCTTACCGTCCATGGGGCGTATCCGAGCCGGCAGGGAATCCAGCCAAGGGCGTCTTTCTTGTCCATCGGGCGCTCTGGATCGAAGCTCGGGCGGCCTAGCCGTCAGCACGACACCGCGCTGCCTGAGTTTCCAAGCTGCCATCCCAGCGCGCGCCGCTGGCGGAAAGGTGAGCCGACTACCCGCTCAAGCTCAGTTCGACAGAGCGCCGGCCATGAACCGCACACTGCACTGCAGCGCCGGATTAGCGCGCTGCTACCTAGAGTTACCTAGCCCAAAAATGCTCTCAATAGCCCGATCTCGCAAGCTTAGTATCTGATTGACGTGTAAGGGAAATATGGTGGATGCACTAGGGCTTGAACCTAGGACCCGCTGATTAAGAGTCAGCTGCTTGACGGTAGCTTTAGCCGATTTCTCACCAAAAGAGGACGGTCAACAATCGGCCCAGTCTTTGCCTTTTCCATCTGACGCACCAGACATTCTCGAGAAAGAAAACCAGAGCTAGACATTGCGGTCTGGCAGAACCCCTCTATGATGAGATTGCGATAGGAAACCATGCCGAAAGGTATGGTCATGAAAAAACTTCTTTTTGCCGTTTTGGCCCTGTCCGGCCCAGCTTCCGCGCAACAGGTTCATATCGAAAGTTTTACGTCGTCTCGACAGCAAGCGTTCGAGATACTTGTCCCGACGGTTCGGTCCGAGGTGGCAACTTCAATTGGTCGGGAAAGGCCACATTCGCAAGGGCTTGAGCAAGACGGACGTAATGTCGAGTTTGGCGAGCCTTCTGCTGCCAGCCCATCGACCCCATTTGTTCCGGCTAAAGCTGCGCTGCACGTACCCAATTGGATGAGGGTGGGGCTTCCAACCTTCGATCCTAGCCCGGAAATACGAAGAGCCGGTCAAGCGACACCCGGGTGCGGCGAAGTCGATTATTTCCCGCTGCACGGCATCGGCAGCGAGGCGCAATATCGACGTCGGCTATATTTTCAGGAGATTGTTTCAGCAGCTTGTGCCGCCGGCGTTCCCGTCAGACTGTTCGATGCCCTGGTGGCCCAGGAAAGCCGCTACCGTCCGTATGCGCGAAGCCATGCCGGAGCGATGGGACTGACGCAATTGATGCCGGGCACGGCCGACGATCTGGGCGTTGTCGATCCGTGGGATCTGCAGCAAAACCTTGCGGGCGGTGCGCGCTATCTCCGTATGCAACTCGATCGGTTCGGCAAATGGGAATTGGCGTTGGCCGCATATAATGCGGGACCTGGGCGAGTGGAGCAGTATAACGGGATTCCACCCTTTCGCGAGACCCGCGCTTACGTGTCCACAATAATGCGCTCTGTCCAGCAAGGTAACACCGTGCACCGCGCAGCCTCAGCAATGCCCCCGGGCAACCCCTTTCGGAAGGTACGGCTGGCGAGGTTTGTCCGCCCATCAGAAATCCCAGAAGACTGAAAATCCGATCGACCAAGCGTAGTAGAGCGCAATGAGCAGAATCGCCGGTGCGCCTTTGAGATAATTGAGCTGCCAGCGGAACCAGATTTTCGGCAACAGCAAGAGCTTGTCGAACTTGGTGGTGATGGACGGCTTCCAGTTACCGCTACGCCAGTCGCAAGCGGTGACGATTGAAGCTAGTAGTGCGCAGAGGATGGCCATTATGCCGACCGCGATGTAGAGCGATGTCCAAGCTATCAGGGCAGACTCGTTCACCGAAGAACCCCTCCCGCAACTGATCTCTGATTTCGCTGGTCGAAATGCTCAGCCGTAGGCGAAATCGAAGTCGGCGCCATTGCGCCTTTCCTCCAGCTTGCGATGATACTTGGCAATGGCCGAGGAAGTGTTCTTCGCTATACCGTCGCAAAGTTCGCTCCGGATGGTTTCGAAATTACCTTCGCAGGCAGCCAGTTCCTCAGGAAGGTGCGTCGCCATGGCAACTGCCACCATGGCTGAGGTTTCGCAGCATGGGTCCTCGTAGGATGTTGCATCGGTAAAACACTGTACGGTGATTGCCGCACGGATAGGATCGATCTCCAAATGCGAGGTCACCGCATGGAATTCCGCAAGCGGCAATGTGCCCTGGGCAATGCGGTCAAAAAAGCGATTGCGATGGCTTTGACGAATGACACCTCGTTCTGCGAGTTTCCGCACGCTCAATCCGCGCTTCTCCATTTGTCGTCGGATGAGAACAGCGTATTCCCGCTGGAGCTGATCACAGCGTCCGACAACCACGGTGTTCGATCCCTCGCGCATGATCCCTCCCTAAACGCGACCTATGCAAATGCATACTGCGCAAAAGCCCTTAACCGTGGCAAGTGGAATCTTTCCTCTGGGCGATCGACAATGCACAGAAGATAACCGTCTCACGTACACCGCAGTTCTCATCCAGTTTTTGGCATAGGTCCATTTTGAGCGCTTCCAGTTCGGAATTGAGCGATCGGGACAAGCGAAGATAAATTCTTACGTGGCCATCGAGTGGGAACTGGTTCTTGAACAACGCAACCTGTTCATCCATTGGCTTCGGGGGATCTTTGATCGCCTCAAGAATCACGTCTCTAAGCCGCTGAAATTTCAACCGTTCGACGGTTAGCACGCGGATCGCTTCCGCAATAATTGCAAATGGCTGCTCGCCCAGCAGCAACTCGTGCACAACCTCGCTGTCGCTCGACATGACGCTTCCTCGCCCCCTGGATTCTCTTTCGGGTGCGATCAGTCTGCGAGTCGAACCGTCGTTGAATCAGCTTTGTGTCTAGCCTTGAGAGTCGGCGCTGCATACAGGCCAGCCATACCCGCGTTCATTCCGGGGTGGTCCTGATTCCGTGCCAATAGATCCCAAACGGAATGCCACCCGGTTTATTATTTAATCCCTAGTGGTGCAGTCTTTTTGACCAGTCGGATCGACAAAGCGCGATTCGCACCTTGAAAGGTCAGTCCTTGCGACGAATTGGTTGAGAAAAGGTTCCCGTTCTTCCCTTCTGGTCTTGGCGCATCGCGCTGTTCGTCAAACCAGAAGGGAAAGACAATGAAAGCACTCGATCTCAAAAAGGGTGGCGCGAACCTCGCCGTCGCCCTGGCTGCAGTGGCCGGGATGAGCGTGTTCGGGATCGACGCCGCGATGGCCGGTACCGACACCACGTTCGACACCGCGCTAACGCAGTTCACCGACTTCCTCGAAGGCTCAGGCGGTAAGATCATCACCGTGCTGTCGCTCGCCGGCGGCATCGTGGCGCTTGCCTCCGGACGCTTCTCGCTCGGCCAAGTGGCAATCCCGGTCGGGGTGGGCGTCGGTGCCGGCACCGGCGTGCCGATCGTCACCTCAACGATCACCGGCACGGTCTGATCGCTCGATCGGACCCTCTCCACGGGGGCGCGGGCTGCTGATCGCCAGCGAGACGCAGCCGCCCCCTGACTGGCGGAGACGACCTTTGGACCAATATTCCATCCCAAGACATCTCGACGACCCCGAGCTCATCGGGTTCTGGACGCTGGATGAATTCCTCATAATGCTGATTCCGTTCGGTTGGGGAATTCTCGCGCAGCACATCGTTATCGGACTTCTCCTCAGTGTCGCTGCATGGTTTTTCTATCGCAAACTTAAAGCCGGGCGTTCGATGTATTGGGTCCTGCACTTTGCCTATTGGCATCTGCCGGGCGGTTTCTTTGGTCTGAAGGTCGCTCCGCCTTCTCATCTTCGTGTGATGGCGGGCTGACATGGAACTATCTCTTGCTCACGAGGCGTCACAACGGACGCTGAAACAGCGCAACCTTCTTGCGCTCATCTGCATCGTTCTCGGCATCCTCGTCGTGGTGATGTTCACGGCCGCATCGACCCGCGATCGGGAAGTGGTGCTGCAGCCGATCCTTTCCAACGAAATGACGCTGAGCTCCTCATCGGTCACGCCCGAATATCTCGAGGCGGTGACCCGTGACACTGCGCAGCTCGCGCTCAACCGCTCGCCCGAAACGCTCCAATACTGGCTTGATGGCATCGTCGCCATCGCCGCACCGGAATCGCGCGGCGCGCTCAAGGCGAAGCTGATGGAGATCATGGCGGAGCAGGAAGGCTCGCAGGTCACCCAGTTCGTCACCATCGACTGGATCAGGACGAACCCCGACGAGCTCACCAGCCAAGTCGGCGGCGTCCTCCATACGATCGTGGGTTCGCGCGATGTGCGCCGCGAACACAAGGTCTTCGAGTTCCACTGGAAATACACCGGCGTCTCGCTCCGCCTGAAGGGTTTCGGCGTCGTCGTGAAAGAAGGAGAGGAAGAATGAACCCGGCCATTTCCTCGCTCATGATCGTGTCGGGCGGCCTTCTCGCCTCGCGTCTCGATTGCTACCTGACGCGCCTGGGCGGGGCCGCTCTCATTGCCGGCGCATTCGTGATGTCTGCCGTCCCCGCGCTCGCACAGGAACACATCCTCGCCGTCGATAACGGGGAGGTGCGCTGCCAGGCCTCCAAGTCCGACCTCACCCGGATCGCGCTCAAGGACGACCAGTTCGTCGCCGTATCCCGTGTGCAAACCGGGATCGAGGCGGAAGACTTCGCGATCGTTCACGAGCCGACCCGCGGCGACATCTATCTCTCGGTTCCCGAAGGGTACACGAAGCCGAACATCTCGTTCTTCGGCACGACGCAGAAGGGCTACGTCTACAAGTTCGACTGTCAGGTGTCCGGCGACGGTGCGCTGCAGGTTTTCGTGGCCAATGCGGATATCGAGAACCCGCAACCGCAGGCAGAGACGCTGCAGGCCGCGTCACTCGACGATCGCGCGGTAGGTCTCGTCCGTGCGATGTTCGAACAGCGTCCCGTAACCGGCTTCGAGATCAGCGACGCAGCACGAGCCCCGGTCAATGTCGGCGACATCAAGGTGCAGCTGGTCAGCGAATATCGCAGCCCCACCATGACCGGCAAGGTCCTCCGGATCGAGAACACCGGCGCGGCGCCCATGACGCTGCAGGAAGAGCTCATCGCCGGCGACGGTGCGATCGCCGTCAGCATTTCAAACCGCGACCTCGCGAGCGGGCAGGCGACTGCCGCCTATGTCGTCGTCCCCACAGGAAGGTAACTGAGATGGATTTCCTGAAGCGCAAACCCAAGGATCTCGACGCTGCGGAACAGGACGAGCACGATGAGCTCGACGAGAGTGGCTTGATCGCGGAAAACGATCAGACGCAGAAGCGTCAGAAGATGCTCATGTATGGGCTGGTCGGCGTGATCGCGATCGCCGGGTCGATGTATGTCCTCGATACCGACGACACGATCGAGCAGGCGATGGACGACGGAACCGAGACCACGGTCTCGACCGATGCTCTCATGAACCGGCAGCGCGTCGACCAGGAATGGGTCGCCATGTACGAGGGCGAGATCAATTCCCAAGGCCAGCGGCTTAAGGGCGTCGAAGCGCAAGCCGGGCAGATGATGGAGCTTCAGTCGCAGGTCGACAGCCTGCGCAACGAGAACGCCGCTATGGCCCGCGATGGCCAGCGGGTTCTCGAGGCATACGAGCGCGAGAACGAGCAGCTCCGTCAGCAGGCGAGCCGTGGCAATGCACGCCCCAGTGCTCCCGGGCCGGTGGCCGCCGCGCAGGCGCTGGGGGTTGCCCCCTCCTCATCGCCTGCCGCGGCGGCACCTCAGCCGCCCCGACGCAGCAACGACGTCCAGATGGTGTCGTTCAGCGCGAATGGCGGCACCGGGTCGCGCATCGACGCGTCCAAGTCGCCCGCGGTCTACACGGATTCGCCGAACTATCTCCCGCCCAACTCGATCGCGAAAGCGACCGTGGTGGTGGGGGTGGATGCGACCACGAACACCCGTAGCCAGAGCGATCCGCTGCCGGTGCTTCTGCGCATCACCGGGCCCGCGCGCTCGGTTTACAGCGAGGGGCGCCTTCTCGCCACGCGTGTGCAGGGATGCATGGTGAACGGCGCGGCGTATGGCGACCTCTCCTCCGAGAAGGTCTACGTGAAGCTACAGCGCATGACGTGCGCTCAGCCCGGTGGGCGCTTTGCGGTGTCCGAGGTTCAGGGCTTCATCGCGTTCGGCGGCAAGGTCGGCATTCGCGGCCGCGTCATTAGCCGTGAAGGTTCGCTCACGACGCAAGCCTTCCTTGCCGGTCTCGTTAGTGGCGCCGGGAATGCGGTGAACAGCGCCTTCAGTGTTCCCATAGCGGCGGTCGGGCAAGATCGCGATGGCGATTCACGCCTTCCGAGCCCGAGCGCGGGTGACATTGCCCTCCGTGGTTTTGGAGGGGGCGCTGAAAATTCCGGAAAGATGCTCTCCGAATATCTCATCGAGCGCGCCGAGCAATATCAGCCAGTCGTCGAGATGCCCACCGGCGCCAGCGTCGAGGTCGTGTTCCTTGACGGCACTTTCATCAGGAACTGAGCCTCATGAACAACCAACGCATTCTTCCGGCCTCCGGCGGCGACAGCTACAGGAGCGGTGTCAAACGGGTCCTTCAGGGACTGCTCATCCTGGCCACTGGCGGCGGGATCGCAATGGGCGCTGCCGCGCTGGCACAGAGTTCGGGCCCGTCGGTCGAGAAGGCCCTCGCAGAACGACTTCCAAAGACCGAGATCACAGCGATCGACTGCGAGAAGATCAAGGGGGTGTGTGAGGTCCAGGCCCGTCAGAACCTGTTCTACATCGATCACGGCGCCCGCTATCTCATCATCGGCCGCGTGTACGACATGGAGACGAAGCAGGATCTGACAGCGGCGCGGCTGCTGGAGATGAACCCCGATATGCTCATTGGGGGAGGGGGGGACACGTCATCGTCCGATCCCGCCCAAGCGCCGGGGCAGCAAGGCGCAGACACCGCCTCGATCGACGATCAGATCGATCCGCGAGCACTCGCTGCACTGCCGCAAAACGGTGCGGTCGTCATGGGCCGCGGCGCGAGGACTCTCACCGTCTTCAGCGATTTCCGCTGCGGCTACTGCAAGCGTCTCCACGAAACCCTCGAGACGTTGAACGTGAAGGTCGTGGAGCGGCCGATCTCGGTGCTCGGCACCCGCCCCATCTCCGAAGCGGTCATCTGTTCGCCGGACAAGCGCCGGGCCGTCAACCAGGCCTATGACGGCGGGTCGATCACGACCGGATCGGATTGCGACACCTCCGGTCTCGACGCGAACGAGGCTTTCGCTCGCAAGCACGGCTTCAACGGAACCCCCGTAATCGTCCGCGAGGATGGCGCCGTCGTCCACGGCTTCCGTCCGCGCGAATTCCTCGAAAGCTGGATTCAAGGGAGTGCGTCGTGAACAGCAAAGCCATCCTCGCCATCGCGGTCTTCGGAAGCCTAGTCTCCGGCTGTACCACCCTCGGCACCAATGTGAGCGGCAGCTTTCGCTGCGACGCCCCCGACGGGGTGTGCGCGCCTTCCACGGTGATCGACGACAGCGCGATCTCCCGGATCGAGGAGACGAGTTCCTCCGACCTGCTCAATCCGGCCGGCCCGTACCAGATGGATGACGGGATCGACGCGCCGGTTCACAACACCGTCCTCGCAGCTGCACCGATGACGGCGAGGAGTGCTCCAAGCTACGAGCTCGCGGTCGTATTCCCGGGCTACACCGATGCCACGGGCATGAGTCACGCGCGGCGCACGGTCCGCACCGAAGCCGTCTTGCCCGGTCGCGGCGATGCGATGGACGCGATGGCTATGCGCGGCCGCCATCCGACCCGCAATCAGGGTCTCCTGGCGGCTGCGGAGAGCGCGCCTCCGTTTCTCGCCATCGCGCCGGACATTGTCGGCGCTTCGCCGGGTCAGGCCGCGCAGCCGAGGGAGGTCGCGGTAGCGGCAGGACCCGATCCCATCGCCGCGATCGAAGCACAGGTGTCGGAACGACTGGCGGCGCGTGAGACGAAGCCGCGGCGTCAGGCCGCTTCGTTCCCCGGCGTGGTGGAGTGAGCCGCTATGATGAAAGCATTCAGCAACATCGTGGACCTGGTAGTCGGCGACAGCCGCAAGCCTGAGCACAAGTCTGCCCCACCGCAGGTTCCCATGCTCGCGCATTACCTCGGCTATCGTTCCTACGACGAAGGCAAGCGCATTTTCCATCAGGTGCGGTCGAAAGGCTTCATTCTCGAGCTCGCGCCCCTCGTCGGTGCGAACGACCGGGTGAACGACATCATCAGCTCGCTGTTCTCGGACATTCTCCTGCCCGGAACCAAGTTCAGCGTGACGAACTATTCCTCTCCGCGCGTCGCAGAGAAGCTGCAGGACTGGGCTCTGCCGCGCTTCAAAGCTTCGGGCGTCTTCCAGACGCTCGCCAAGCACCGTCTCGACAAGCTGCGCAACGGCGCATGGTCGACCCTCGCGAGCGACGGTCCGTTCTTCGTCCGCAATTACCGCGTCGTCATGTCGGTCGGCATCAGCCAAGGATCCGGCCTCTCCACCGACGATCTGGTGACGATGCGTGACGGCATAATTTCCGCGCTGGAATCGATCGACGTGCCGATCAGGCAGTTCGAGCCGACCGACCTGATCCGTTTCTTCGATGAGATATTGGCGCCGTCCACCGGTGCCGGCGACGAAGTGCCTGGCTACAACCGCTTCGATCCGATCAACGAGCAGTGCGTGCGGCGCGATCTCGTCACTCATGTCGAGAAGGATCGACTTATCCTCCATGCGCAGTCGCTGCGCCCGACCGGCACCTCCGTCGAGGGCGTGCCTGAGATGAAGGACTTCGTTCCGGAGCGTTTCGATATTCGGACGATGGCGGTGCGCAACTTCCCCGACCGCTGGGCTCCCTGGGATACTCAGAAGATCATCGGCGATATCTTCAATCCGAAGCTGAACCTGCCATGCCCGGTGCTCCAGACGGTCTGCGGGATCATCCCCGGCCAGGAGTCCTCGGAAAGCAAGGCGGGCTACAAGTTCGCGCGCACCAGCTCGCTTGCGGAAGGGAAGGGCGTGAAGCTCGTTCCGAAGCTTCGTACCGAGGCGGCCGAGTGGCAGTTCATCCAAGACCGTGTGAAGCAGGGGGAGAAGCTGGTCTCCTGCTATTATGCCGTCTCGATCCTCGCTCCGAAGGGCCGTGGAGAACCGTGCGAGCGGACCCTCAAGGCGCTCTACAAGGCGAGCGGATGGGATCTGATCGACGAGACCCACATCCAGCTACCCGCTTTCATGGCCCACTTCCCGCTGATGCTCGCCGACGGCTTGGATTCCGATTACAAGCGGATGAAGCGTCTGCGCACGATGCGCTCCGCGAATGTCGCGGCGATCGCTCCCATTCAGGGTGAATATGTCGGCGGGAACATCCCGCACCTCCTGTTCGTCGGGCGGCGCGGACAACCGCAGTTCTGGTCGCCGTTCCAGAACGGCGCCGGCAACCACAACGTCGCGATCGCCGGCAAGTCGGGGTCGGGCAAGTCGGTGCTTTTGCAGGACCTCACCGCCAGTTTCGCTGGCGTCGGCGCCAAGACGATCGTCATCGACGATGGTCGCAGCTTCGAGCACATGGCGAAGGCGCTTGGCGGCACCTTCACCGAGTTCAAGCTCTCGTCCGGTATCTCGATCAACCCGTTCCGGATGATCGACGAGGAGCTGGCCGAAGGCGACGACGACTATCTGGTCGACTGCCTCGCGATGCTGAAGTCAATTATCTCGCAGATGGCGCGCAACGAGACGCGGCTTAACGATACCGAGCGCGGCCTCATCGACCAGGCGGTGAATGCCGTGTGGGAGGCACAGGGTCGCGACGGAACGGTCGATCACATTATCGAGGCACTCAAGCAGCCCGAGCACCCGTTCGCCTACGATCTGGCGACCTCGCTCCTGCCGTTCGCATCGACCGGCACCTTCGGGCGGTTCTTCCTCGGCGATGCCAATCTCGATCTTTCGGCCGACCTCACGGTCTTCGAGCTTTCCGATCTCGCGACACGCGAGGAGCTGCGCGGCGTGGTCCTGACATCGGTCATGTTCATCGCTTCGCAGGTGATGCGCAGGATGGACCGTGCGATCCCCAAGCCGCTCATCATCGACGAGGCTTGGCAGATGCTGAAGGGCGGGGCGATGGCCGACTTCGTTGAGACCTATTCGCGCACCTGCCGCAAGTATGGCGGCTCGCTCATCACCGCCACGCAATCCATCCACGATTACTACAAGTCCGAAGGTTCGCGCGCCGCGCTCGAAAACTCGGACTGGTTCCTGATCCTCCAGCAGAAGGGCGAGACGATCTCGGACTTCCGCAATTCGGATCGCTTCGAGATGGACAACATGACCGAGGCACTCCTTCGATCGCTCAAGCGCAACGGAGTGGACTATTCGGATGTCTTCATCCGCGGGCCGGACACGGAAAGCATCGGGCGGCTCGTCCTCGATCGCTACTCGGCCACTCTCTACTCTTCGAGCCCGGACGTCTTTGCCGACATCGAGGACTACGTCCACCGGGGCTTCCCCATGCACGATGCCATCGAGGCGGTGGCCTTTCCCGAAACCCATCAGATGCTGGAGGCGGCGGAATGAACGCTCAACTTCTCGCACACCGGGCGCTGACCCGCGCGCCGGTCGAACGAGGTCAGGACGCAATGGTCGTTGCCCTCCGGCTGACAGGTTGGATCGCCACGACCGTGCTTGCGACCCTGGGCGTCGCGACGCTGTTCTTCATTCTCCTTGGCAGCTTCACCCTGTCAGGAACCATGTTGCAGCTCGACAATCTCGCGGCGCGGTTCCTCGCGGCCGACGCGGCGCGGCAGGCGCAGTTCCAGACGATCGTCTTCACGGTTCTCGGCGGCGCCTTCGTTCTCATCGCTTTCTTCCGCCGCGCGAGCCTTCGCTCGGCATTCGACGTCGCTGGAGGTGACAATGACTGATCTGTTCGAAACCCAGTCCTTCCGCGCGCCTGATGATTCGGCGCGCAAGCCGAAGGCGGCCGTCGCGAAGCGTGGTTTCGCCGGTCTCTCGCCGCGAGAGATCATCCTGCTCGCCGCTGCCCTCGCCATTTTCATGTGGGGAGCCTGGGTCACTAAGAACCTCGTTTTGCAGGATGGAGGGCGGCAGGAGTTCGTGCAGCTCCAGCTGCAGGGCATCATCGGCGAATATCTCCAGGCGCAGGCTCGCTCGAGTTCCGATGAACAGACGGCAGCTCAGGAGACGGCGGTGTTCATGGCCGCGCTGGACCAAACGGTCGCCGGGCTTTCGAAAAGCGGGAAGGTGGTTCTCGTCCACGAGGCGGTGATCGGCGGCGAGGTGCCGGACGTCACGCAGAGCGTCAAGACGGCCGTCTACGCGAAGGTGCCGCGCCCGCAGATCGCACAGGCCTCGCTCGATGTTCAGCAGAGCCAGGGCGCGCGTGTCGAACAGGAGATGCAGGCGTTCATGGCTGCCAACGGGGGAGGGCAGGGCGGTGTCCAGAACTGAAACCAGGCGCCTGTCGACCAAGAGCAAGCTCCTCGCGATCGCAGCCCTGTTCGGCGTCGGCACCGCGGTTACGTCGCTGCAGCACTGGAGCGAAAGCCACGCCTTCATGATTAACGCGACGGATTCACTTCCGAACTGGGCCTTTCTGGTCGAGAGTGGCCGGTTTCCCGATCGCGGCGACTACGTGATCTTCCACCCGGGCCACGATCCGGTCACGCAGAAGTATTTCGGCGAAGAACCCGGAGCATTTGCCAAGATCGCTTTTGGCCTCCCTGGCGATGTCGTGACGCGGGAAGGCCGCGACGTGCTGGTCAACGGCGAACGGATCGTCTCTACCAAACCGCTCACGAAGAAGGGCGACGCCCTCACCGAAGGGCCCTTGGGGGTCGTGCCCGACGGTTGCGTGTTCGCGGCCACCCACCACAAGGACGGTTTCGACAGCCGGTATTCGCATATCGGCTTCGTATGCCGCGACCGCCTCGTTGGAACCGGAGTGGCGATCCTGTGAGGTACCGTCTCGCCATCGTCTCCTGCATTGCCGTTGGCGCTGCCGTATCAGCGCCCTCGATGCTGACCGCGCAGGCGCAGGATCACGGTCAGATGGGGCAGACCTGGCCAGTCATCGAACCCGACTTGCTATCCGTCATCAAAGCGCGGCTCGATCATGCGCGAGAGACCGGCAAGCTCGAAGAGATGAACCAGCAATTCGCCGCGAAGGTGAAGGACCGCGTCATGCGCCCGGTTCCCGTCTCGGGCATGTCCCGTGCGGAACAGACGCGATCGTGGGAATTCGATCCCGCCATCGTGGTCGAAAACGACATCCGCGACCATCAGGGCAACCTGATCGCGGCGCGCGGCCAGAGGGTCAATCCGCTTGCTACCTCGGGTCTGTCGAAGAAGCTGGTCTTCGTCGATGGCGACAATCCCGCCGAGATCGAGTGGGCGCTCAGGCACGGATCGGACGAGCGGGCGAAGATTATCTTCGTCGATGGATCTCCGTTCGAGTCCATGAAGACCCACCAGCGACGCTTCTACTTCGATCAGGAAGGCAAGCTCACCAGCCATTTCGGTATCCGGCACACCCCCGCTCTCGTCGAGGCGAAGGGAGATGTCCTGGTCGTCACCGAGACCGCTCTTCCGCGGAGGCAATCGTGAACTCCTGGCGCGATCTTATCCCGGTTCCTCTTGCTGCTCCCGAAACGAGGGAGCTGCGCTCCGCCCGGGTGCGCGTCATTGCGTCCTGCGTCGTGGTCGCGATTGCGCTGCTCTTCTTTGGCCAGCTCCGCCAGCTGCTCGGCACCGCCGCTCTCCCCATTCTGGTCGCGGCGTTCACCTTCACCGTTGTCCAGGGCTGGGCGTGGGCCAAGCTGAAGAATGCCGCCGACGACGCCTGGCTGTTCCGGGAGACGGACGATGTGGCGTAGGTGGCTTGCCGCGATCACCACCCTCGCCGCCTTCGCGCTTGCCGTGCCGGCGTCCGCGCAAGGGTTGCCTTCCGGGCCGGGGCGGTGTTCCGGATCGTTCGTCAATCCCATCACGGATGTGTGCTGGGGCTGCATGTTTCCCCTCTCGCTCGGATCGCTGAAGATCTGGCCATCGTCCCGCGCGGATACCAAGAACCCTGATCTCCCGATCTGCGCTTGCGGAACCCCTGTCCCCCGCGTGGGGCTGGCAATGGGCTTCTGGGAGCCGGTTCGCCTTGTCGATGTCTCGACCAAGCCGTGGTGCTTTCCCAATCTCGGCGGCATCAAGCTCGACCCGGGGTTCTCTATCGGAAACGGTTACGCGTCCAACTCCTCCCAGATAGGCGGCCAGTCGCAGAACACCGCGAAGTATCACGTTCACTACTACATCTATCCGCTGCTCTATTGGCTCGAAGTCGTAACTGACTTCCTGTGCCTGGAAGCCAGCTCGTTCGACGTCGCATACATGAGCGAGATCGATCCGCTGTGGCAGGATGATGAGCTCACGACCCTGCTCAATCCCGAAGCTGCGCTGTTCACCTCGCCGATCGCTCAAGCCGCCTGCTCGGCCGACTGCATCGCATCCAGCGCCAAGCTGCCCTTGGATGAGCTATTCTGGTGCTCGGGTTGCCAAGGGCCGATGTACCCTATGAACGGCAATATCGGAGCGAACGTCGGCATCAAGCAGTCGGCTAGGCTCGCGGCCGAGCGCATGATCTACAAGATGCATCGCCAAGGTCTCGCGTGGGGAACCAGCGGTTCGAAAGCGCTCTGCTCGAAGTACATCATGCCGATTCTGAAGAAGAGCCAATATCGCCTTCAGCAGGTCAATCCCACCCCCATGGTCAGCGGACGCGAGAGCTGCTCTCCGATCGGCGCCACCACCATCCTGCCGAAGTCCGGCCAGGTTTACCCGGTCAAGGGAGAGGACGTGGGGTTCCTCCTTTGGCGCAAGCGCAATTGCTGCGTGCTGTAGTCGGAAGGACCGCCCGTGAACCGCAAGATCGCCTTCTCCCTCGCCGGTTTCAGCCTCTTGGGCTGCGTCACGGCCGTCTTCGCCCAGACCACCGATGGCTTCGATCCGCAGGCCATCGAGGCACGCGCCGGGGAGTTCCAGGAGGATGCCCAGGCCCTGTTCGATTACGTCACCGCGAACGGCGAGAAGCACCAGGAAGAAGCTCAGACGGTCGTGCAGGACGGATATGCGTCGATCGAAGGGCTCGACGTGTCCGATATCGCTGGCGGGGACGGCCCGTTCGACTTCGACGAAATGGTCGCCGGCGCCAAGGCGGGCATGGCCAATCCGGAAGGCGCGCCCCTGTTCATCGCGTTCGCAAGCCTTTCGATGCCGGAAGAGGCGCTGGCGAAGATGATCGAGGATACGACGAAGGCGGGCGGCGTGGTGGTGTTCCGTGGTTTCTCGGCCGGAAACCCCCAGGCGTTCATCACCGGCATTCGCAACGTCGTCGATCAGGCGGGTGCGAGCAACGTCGCTATCGATCCGCGACTGTTCCGCTCGTTCCGCGTCGACCGGGTGCCGACCTACGTCGCGCTCTCCAGCGATTTCGAGCCTTGCGACCAGCTCGATTGCGTGACTGCCCCGCCTCCGCATGATCGGATCGCGGGCAATGTCAGCGTCGGTTATGTCCTCGAGACCTTTTCGAATGCCAATGGCCCGGGTGCCCCTGTCTCGCGCGTCGCGCTTGCCAACTACCGGTCGGCGCGGTGAATCTGCGCGGACTCGCCCTTGCATGTGCCGCGCTCGTGGCGACGGGTCAGCTTGCGCACGCGCAGATGACCTCTTCCGATGCGCGGGCAGAGGGCGAGGCGCTCGGTGAAGGTGTACGCGACGCGACCAACGGTTCGATCCTTGCCAACGGCGCCGAAGCTGATGTGCCGACATTTGGCGGGACGAGCTTTCCATCGCTGGATTATGCCGACGATGCGGTTGGGCTGACGACGGCGGGGGAGGCGCAGCGCTATCAACAGGACTATCAGGTCGTGGTCGATCCCTACCGCAAGGTGGTTGATCCGGCGACGATCGACCTTTCGGCGGCATCGGCGATCGAGGCGGATCCGGACACCTACCTCGGGCCCGGCGGCGCTCTTGGCGGGTCCACCGGTTCGTGTAACCCGCTACCGCCTGGGGGAGGGGGCTCCACAACCTATCTCGAAAGCTGCAACCAGGGTTCGCAGCCGTTCGACGAAGCGAGGACCTGCAGGGCGCCTCTCGTGGTCCAGACCCAAGGCACACGGTATTGGGAGTATCAATGCTCGACCGGCTTTATCAAATACCAGACTAGCGGGCCGTACTGCGACATTATCCAGCCTGATCTCGATGCGGGAAGCTGCCGTCTCATCGATCGGGAGCGTATCGGTGAAACCTGCCTTCAGTGGGGCGGCAGGGATGGGCGGTGGTGCACCGAGCCAGGCGATCCCGTCTACCGTGAAACCTACAGCTGTCCTTCCCAGCTCAGTATTCCGGGCGGCGTCGAACGCAATTCAGTACGGATCGTCAGCGAGGCTGTCGACGAAGCGCAGTGTCAGGCCACGATCGGCACGGCGTCATGCTCTCTCCAGAACGAAACCTGCACCGCGCCGAACGAGACGCGAGTCATCAACGGATTGTCTGTGACGCGCCCGTGCTGGGAGTGGAGCCGCACCTATCAGTGCCAGGGATTGCTGCCCGCCAACGATTGCGCTGCGCTCGAAGCCCGCCCGGAATGTTCGTTCAGTCACGACGAATGCCTGAGCTACGATACCGACGGCACGACCTGCAATGTCTACGATCGCTGGTTCCAATGCACGACGCCGGATACCGGCACACCGCCCCCGCCGGCCTATGTATGCGCCGGCGATCTCTACTGCATCGATGGGGAATGCACGAGCGTCACGCGCGAGGCGTCAACCGAGTTCAAGGATGCGATGGTCGCCATGAACGTCATGGGCGAGCTCAAGGATGGGTTTGATCCCAACCAGTTGAAGATCTTCAGCGGCGAGAATCTCAAATGCACGAAGAAGGTGTTCGGCCTGTCGAACTGCTGCAGCGGGAAGGGTGTTCCTCTCCTGACGCCGTGGCTCTGCAACAGCCAGGATCGGGACGTCGACAAGAAGGATGACGCGGGCCTGTGCCACTACGTCGGCACCTATTGCTCGGACAAGATCCTCGGGGTCTGCGTCACCCGCAAGCAGTCATACTGCTGCTACGGGAGCAAGCTGGTCCGCATCCTCAACGAACAGGGCAAGGCGCAGCTCGGAATGCAGTGGGGTAAGCCAAAGGAACCCGACTGCGAAGGTTTCCTCATTGCTCAGTTTCAGCAGCTCGATCTCAGCCGGATGGATTTCCGCGAGGTCTACGCCGAATTCGTGGACGCTGCAAAGCTGCCGGACGAGATCGAGATGTCGATCCAGATCCAGACCAGGATCGAGAACTACTACAACACGAACGGGGGGACATGACGTGGCGGGTGCCGAAGTCATCGCTTTTCAAAAAGGGGATCCATTCCCCGCAGCCGAAGTGCTCGATCTTGCGATAAGCGTCGCGATCGGACGCGATCTCGCTGCCAGCGAAGAGGAAATGCTCTCGCGCATCCAGGACTGGTTTCTGCGTCCGGCGTCGCGTCCTGAATTCATGGCTTCGATCGGACGTCTCCTGGAGCGTGGCTGGATCTCGCGCAGAAGCGGAAGCGAAGGTGATTTCGACTTCTGCCTCACCAATGCCGGCGTCGATGGCGCCACGACGCTTTCGGGCGGGATGATCCGCATGATCGATCGCGGTCGCGGCCACTTCAAGACCGCCTTCCTCCTCCAAATGCTCGAACTCGACAAAGGGAAATGCTCATGAACAAGCTCGCTTTGCTCAGCCTTGCGGCCCTCGTCGCCGCGGCTACGGCCCCCGGTTTCGCGCAGACCGCCGATCCGGCGTCGCAGCGCGATTCCTTCTACTGCGACGAGCGTAAGCTCGGGTCGTGGTTCTACTGCAATTCGGAAAAGGTGAAGCGCGAGGCGAGAGAGCGGCAGCAACAGCCCGCCCAGGCCGCCCCGGCCGTTCCCGCTGTCGAGCGGATGGCGGCGATCACCAAGCAGCTCGACGAGCTCAAGGCGCTGGCGATCCTCGAACCGACGTCCGACAACATCGTCAACTACATCCGCTTCCAGCGCGAGCAGCTCGATCGGGCGTCGACCTTCGCCGATACGTGGAGCCGGTCGATCTGGCAGAACCCCGAGCTCGATTACACGCTCGAACGACCAGTCGGGACCCTGGCCAAGCAGACCTGGCTCACGGACCGGCGCGACCAGCGCGAGGGCTCGATGCAGGCGCTGACCCAGCGATACGGGGTCTTCTACTTCTACTCCTCGAGCTGCTCGGCGTGTCGCACGTTCTCGCCCGTCATGCGTGCCCTTTCGGACAATTACGGTCTCGAGGTCCTGGCGGTGTCGATGGATGGCGGACCGAACGAGGTCTTCTCGAACTATGTCGTCGACAGCGGGCAGTATCAGCGGATGGGCCTTCAGGGAGGCACCGTGCCGGCGATCGTCCTCTTCGACACCCAGACCAAGCAGCCGATCCCGATCGGCTACGGCGTCATGGCGGCCGACGAAGTCATGCAGCGCATCTTCTACCTCACCCAAATCGAGCCAGGGAGCGATTACTGATGTCTATTCGGACGAGAGGCGGCATCGCCGCCCGTTTCGCAAAACGCGCCGGCGTCGCGCTGTGCGCCCTGGCAGCGGCGGGGATGGCCGCAGCGCCGGTGAACGCTCAGGTGGGCGCGGAGCTCAACGATTTCTTCAACGACATGGGCGCCTCGGCGAACGCGACGGGACCCACGGCCTATCAGGGCCAGTCGGCGGGCTATTATTCGGGGGGCAACATCTGGACGCGGTTCCCGCAGAAGAGCGTGAATCCGGTCAACCTGCAGCTGCCGTCGATCAAGGCGGGTTGCGGGGGCATCGATGTCTTCTCGGGCAGCTTCTCCTTCATCAACACGGATGAGATCGTCGCGATGTTGAAGGCGACGGCCAACAACGCGCTCGGCTTCGCCTTCCAGCTCGCGATCAAGTCGATCAGCCCGCAGATCGCGTCGACCATCGAGGAGATGGCGCAGAAGGCCCAGCAGATGAACCAGTTCAACATGAACAGCTGCGAGACCGCGCAGAACCTCGTCGGTGGTCTGTGGGGGAAATCGGACCGCATGTCGTCGGAGATCTGCAAGTCGATCGGCAACAGCCAGGGGCTCTTCTCCGATTGGGCGAAGGGCCGGCACGAATGCGGGACCGGCGGACAGCGGGAGTCGACGATCGCCGCGAACAGCGACCCGACCATCCCGTCCGAAAGCTACAACTTCACGTGGGAGATGCTGAAGCAAAGCTACCCCAGCTTCTCAGATGAGTTCCGCGAATATCTCATGACGTTCGTGGGCACGGTCATCTACTACCAGGACGGCGATCCAAGCGGCAAGCGCGGCTACCAGTTCGTCGGGTCCGGTGATCGCGCCTTGCTTACAGCTCTCCTCGACGGAACGAACTCGGTCACGATGCTCGACTGCCGCGGTGATGACAAATGTCTCGAGCCGGTGACGCAGACGCTAAGTGTAAGCCAGGCTGAGGCTCTCAAACCGCGCGTCCGCGCGATGATCGAGAGCATGAACGACAAGGTGCGGTCGAACGCCGCTCTCACGACGGACGAGATCGGCCTGCTCGGCGCCACCACCATCCCGCTCTACAAGATCATCTCGGTCAACGCGGCAGCGACGCTCGGCGGAATGACCGATAACGAGATGAACGATCTGGCCGAGATCGTTTCGATGGATTTGCTCGATGCTCTCGCACAGCAATATTACGGCTACGCCTCGAGGGGGGTCGGCACCTTCCAGAACGCAAACGAGGAGGCGCTGTCGCAGTGGCGAGAGCAGATTACCTCCGTGCGCGCGGTCCTCGATACCTATTCCAAGGGCATGAACCAGCGCCTGGATCGGACGCACCACGTCGTTCAGCGCGCGGTCTTCTTGGAGAGCACCCTGCGCAACAGTCTCTCTCCGCAAATGTCGGCAGCGCTGTCCTTCAGCACGTCGCTGTCGAACCAAGGCATCCAGTAAGGGTCACGAGCGATGATGGAGATATTCACGATCGGTGGCGGCGAGTACATCGTCAACGTCCTCAATGCGGTCAGCGCATGGACGGGGGGAGGGGGCTTCCGATCCCTCCTCCGCGTCGTCATGGTCATGGGTCTCATCTACTCGCTGCTGATCGTCGCCTTCAGCCTCAACTGGCGCGCTTGGCTCAACTGGTTCCTCGGCGCCACGCTGATGTACGGCGCATTGATCGTTCCGACCACGACCGTGAAGGTTACGGATCGCCTCAATCCTAGCTTGGCCCCTGCGACTGTCGCCAACGTGCCCGTCGGACTGGCTCTAATCGCCTCTGTCAGCTCGACCGCCGGTGATTGGCTGACGAGAACGTCCGAAACGGTCTTCACTATGCCGAACGCGCTCCAGATGTCCAACAACGGCATGATCTATGGGGCGCGGCTATGGGACCGCACGCGGGATTTCTCGATCCGCGATCCTCGCATCAGCGCCAACCTTGAGGAGTATTTCAAGCAGTGCCTGTTCTATGACATCCTGCTTGGCCATGAGTCATTCGATGCGATCGCGAACTCCAATGACATTCTAACAGAGATGGGTCCCGGTTCGCCGGCGCGCGGGATGAAGTGGATACCCGCCAGCGGTTCCCCGTCGATCGTGACATGCCAAGCCGGCTATAACAGCCTCCAGAGCGGTATTGTCACCTATACCGATACCCAGCTCGAAGAGGAGGGCCGAAAGCTGTTCCCCGGTCTGACCCCAGCGGCGGCACGCGCGAAGTTGATCGCCGATCTCCCCGTGATCGCGAACCAGTTCCACGGCAGCAGCCAGACAGCTCAGCAGATCTTCCATCAACGCTCGCTGGTGAGTGCCTTCCTCGAAGCTCGCGCCAACCTCGGCGCGGCGGACGGCGACACCTTTGCGATGCTCCGGGCAGAGGAGCAGGCACGCAACACCTACACCTCGATCACACAGCAAGCGATGACGTGGGTTCCGCTTCTCAACATCGTGCTGACGGTGGTCTTCTACGCGATGTTCCCGGTCATCTTCCCGCTCTTTTTGGTTCCGCGCACCGGGGTGACCGCCCTGAAAGGATACTTCACCGGGTTCTTCTATCTCGCGGCATGGGGGCCGCTCTATGCGGTGCTGCATATGTTCATCATGGACCGCGCCTCGGACTCGTTGAATGCGACAGCGCCGGGCGGAATCACGATGGCGGGCATGGCGGGCATCGATGCAGTCAATGCCGATACCGCCACGATCGCCGGCTTCCTTATGATGTCGATCCCGTTCCTCGCCGCCGGCATGGCGCGCGGAGCAATGGCTGTATCCTCCCAAGCGACCTCGATGCTTGCGCCAGCGCAGGGCGCGGCCGAAGCTGCGGCGGTCGAGCGGACGACGGGCAATTATTCCTACGGGAACGAGAGCTACATGAACCTGTCGAGCTTCAATCGGCAATCCAATCAATGGAATACCGCACCGTCGTTCACGGGCGGTGCCGCGGTCATGTCCACTGTCAATCCGAACGGGACTCTGACGAAGACCACAGCGGACGGCTCGACCGTCTTCGACACCTCGCCAGGCATGAGCCGTTTGGCATTCGGATCGTCCCTGTCCTCGTTCAACAACGCCGAGAGGCAGCAGACGCTTTCCGAACTCGAGACGGCACGCAACACCCTCACCGAAGAGCGCTCGAGGGCTGTCTCGTTTCTCGACCGGACGTCCACCAGGCAGACGAGCGGGGTTCGGAACGCGAGTGGTTCGGAAAGCTCGGCCGGTTATCGCTCCGGAGAGAATACGCAGCGGTTCGACAACCAGTCGATGGACGCCCGCGATGGCGTAAGCGAAAGCGAGCGCATTACCCGCAGTCAAGGTGATCAGCAGGTCAACACGGATCGTCTTGAGACGACGAGAGGTGGAAATATCGGCGTCGGAGGATCTGCCGGCAGGGGTAATACGGGCGGGCGGCCAGGGCGGGGCTCTGGCG